>Ga0181594_10000395_pt1 | contig 39437 bp, 42 predicted proteins | sample 071ome_18_FD_145603 | JGI IMG/M metagenome (GOLD analysis project Ga0181594, IMG submission 145603) | Coastal salt marsh microbial communities from the Groves Creek Marsh, Skidaway Island, Georgia - 071413BT metaG (spades assembly) | ecosystem: Environmental > Aquatic > Marine > Intertidal zone...
GCTTCGGCCTCCAGGCGCAGGGCTTCCAGTCGCACCCCCTGCATGACAAGGTCTGCCTCAGTCTGAGTCAGAGACTTTTGGACCCCCGCCTGCATGCGACTGACGGTGTCGACGCTGGCCAGTCGTGCCTGGAAGTCACCGGGACTGCTGGCATCGAGAACAACCTCGATCTCCGCGAGCGGCCCGCGGGTGTAGACGGCGCGGGCCATGTCGTCCATCTGGCCGTGGATGTCGTCGAGTTTGCCCTCCACCACGATCTTCTGCTGCTGCGCGACCTGCAGCGCTTGCCGTGCCCGCATCGCACGCGCCTGGGCAGCCTGGGCTTCTTCTCGCGCGGCTCGCGCCTCCTCGAGCGCCTCCCGACGTGACTCTCGGGCGGCCTGCCAACGGGCATCCACATCCTTGAAGGTGGCGACGGCCTTCTTGACCTTCTTGCCGGCCTTGGCGAGGGCGTCTTCCGTTGCGTCGATTTGCGACTCGACGTCGCGCTTTTCGGCCTTGAGTTCAGAACTTGACTTCCCAGAGTCCTTATCCGCCGGAAGCAAGGCTTGAGCGGGTCCGGTCAGGACCGAAGCGGAGAGGCCAAGACCCGCCAGGAGGAGCGCAGGGGTCAGCAAGCGGCGGGGAAGCACCCGCCAAGGATAACCCCAGAAGTCACATAAACCTCAGTTGTCACACGCGGAGGTACTTGCGCAATGTGAAGAAGGCCGCGAGCGAGGCCAGCAGGATGCCCGTGAGGAACAGGATCGGGGCGATGGCCACCACGGCGTCCCAGCCCACGAAGGCGGTGAACTGGAAGGACGGCGCCAGGACCCGGTCGATCACGAAGCTCTTGACCGCCACCAGGCCGACCACGGCCAGGCCCGCCCCGAGGGCCGCGGCAACGGCGGCTTCAAGGAGGAACGGCAACTGAATGTAGAAGTTCGACGCCCCGACCAGCCGCATAATCCCGGTTTCGCGGCGCCGGCTGAATGCTGCGACGCGCATGGTGTTGACGATCAGCAGCACCGTGACGACCAGCATCACGATCGCAATGATCAAGGCGATGGCCTGCAGGCCGTTGAGTAATCGGAAGAACTTGTCGAGAATTTGCCGTTGGTCATTGACCTGTTCGATGCCGGGTCGTCCAGCGAATGCCGAAGCCACGACGTCGTACTGGGTGGGATCGGCGAGCTTGACACGGAACGACTCCGGCAAAGCTTCGGCCGTGACGTTCTCCACGATCGGGGAATTGGCGAACTGCTCACGGAAGCGCTCGTAGGCCTCTTCCTTCGACTCGTAGTAGACCTCTTCGACCAGAGGCCGCAGAGACTCGAGGTCTGCGCGTATCTGATCGCGTTGCGCGTCGGTGACCGCTCCGCTCGCGCAGGAGGCAGCGTCACTACCCCGAGCACACAGAAAGATCGAAACCTCGACCTTGTCGTACCAGAAATCCTGCATGGTCGTTACCTGCGCGCGAACAAGAAGGCTGACGCCGAACAATGCAAGTGAGACTGCAACCGTGATGATGACCGCGAAGGTCATGGTGAGGTTGCGCCGAAGTCCGGCTCCGACCTCGCTGGTTACGAACGTCGCACGCATCAGCGGGCGTATCCGTAGACACCGCGCGACTGGTCACGCACGAGGTGACCGGTCTCGAGTTCGATAACTCGACGACGCATCTGGTCGACGATCTGGGCATCGTGGGTGGACATGATGACCGTAGTTCCCAGTCGGTTGATGCGATCGAGCAACTTCATGATGCCGATCGATGTGTTGGGGTCGAGGTTTCCGGTGGGCTCGTCTGCGATCAACAGCATCGGGCGATTGACGAATGCTCGAGCGATGGCTACGCGCTGCTGCTCGCCACCGGAAAGTTCGTCGGGACGACGCTCCATTTTGTCCTCGAGCCCAACGACCTCGAGCACTTCGGGAACGACCTTTCGGATATGCGAGCGCGGCTTGCCGATGACCTCGAGGGCGAATGCGACGTTCTCGAACACGCTCTTATTCGGCAGCAATCGGAAGTCCTGGAAAACGGTGCCGATCTGGCGCCTAAGCGCCGGAATTTTCCAATTGGATAGCCGGTTGAGTTCCTTGCCCAGCACCCAGACCTGTCCGGAGTTCGGGCGCTCCTCACGAAGAACCAGACGCAGGAAGGTCGATTTTCCCGATCCCGAGGGTCCGACGAGGAAGACGAACTCCCCCTTCTCGATCTCCAAGGACACGTCGTCGAGCGCCGGCCGGTTCTGGCTGGCGTAGGTCTTGCTGACGTGGTCGAAGAGAATCACGGTTGCCTCGTGGTCGGGGGAATCGTTCGCGGGCCATCGGCAGTCTAAGCACAGGCCGGGCCCGAGCCCGTCAGGACGCGGCCGCCTGTTGCCTGCGCCACCTGATTCCCGAAGCGATGAAGTCGTCGATCTCACCGTCGAGGACGGCCTGCGTATTCCCTGTCTCGTGCTCGGTCCGCAGATCCTTGACCATCTGGTAGGGGTGCAGCACATAGGAACGCATCTGATTGCCCCAGGACCCGGACGAATCACCCTTGAGGGCGTCGATCTTCGCCTGCTCTTCCTGGCGGCGACGTTCGAGCAGCTTGGCCTGCAAAATGCCCATCGCCGTCGCCTTGTTCTGCAACTGCGAGCGCTCGTTCTGGCAGGAGACGACGATGCCGGTGGGAATATGCGTGAGCCGGACCGCGGAGTCGGTGGTGTTCACACCCTGCCCACCCGGACCGCTCGATCGGTAGACGTCTACGCGGAGATCGTCTTCGGGGATATCGATGCTCTCGGTCTGTTCGACCACGGGAATCACCTCGACACCGGCGAACGATGTCTGCCGACGACCCTGATTGTCGAACGGTGAGATCCGCACAAGCCGATGCGTTCCCTGTTCGACCGAGAGCGTGCCGTATGCGTACGGTGCCTTCACCGCGAACGTCGCCGATTTGATACCCGCCTCCTCGGCGTAGGAAGTGTCGTACATCTCCACCGACCAGCCCTGGCGCTCGCAGTAGCGCAGATACATGCGCATCAGCATCTCCGCCCAGTCCGCGGCGTCGACACCACCCGCCTCTGAACGAATAGTCACGAGAGCCTCGCGCTCGTCATACTCCCCTGAAAGCAGGGTGCGAACTTCTAGATCACCAATGTCCTTCTCCAGCGAATCGAGTTCGGCGACAGCCTCGTCCAACGCGCTCTGATCGTCCTCAGCCTCGGCCAGTTCGAACATCACCGGGATATCGGCCGACCGGGACGTCAATTCGGTCATCCGCCGAAGTTCCCCTTGCAGGAAAGACAGTCGCGAGGTGACCTTCTGAGCATTGGCTTGGTCGTCCCACAGGTCCGGGGCCGACGCTGCAATCTCGAGTTCTCCGATCTCGGCTTCGGTCGCCGGCACGTCGAACACCTTCTCCAGGTTCGCGAGAGTTGCCTGAACCGCGGAGATGCGTTCGTCGATTTCGAGGGAGGCCACGAGGGGAAAGAGTACGGCGCGCCCCGGAGCGCTAGCCGACGTAGTCCAACCGGGCCGTCGATTCCACCGTGATCGTTGCATCCAACGGCCAGAAGGCCGTTCGAATCGGGGCGCGAAGGGTGGTCGTCACGTCATAGGGCGTCGCAACCAACGAGACGATCTCCAGACCCGGGATACCGGCAACTAGCGGAAGACCCGATTTTCGGGCTGTGGATAACTCGCTATCGAGGAAGAGTGCTGGACGCGAGCGGCGAAGACCCGATGAATCGATCCCAGGCTGCTTCGACGAACTCCGGATGCTCCATCTGAGCCACGTGGCCACTGTCGGGAAGGACCACAACGTGCGCATCCCGGAAGTACTTGGTGGCGCGATGGGCGGTTCGCGAATCCACGAGCGGATCCTTTCGCCCATAGATCAGCAGCGTCGGAGCAGCGACCTTCGTCGCCAACTTCCACGGTCGGTTGGGTCCGGGGTCGAGGTAGGTCCGCAGCAAACCGCGCAAGGAGGTCAGGAAGGCGTCGTGCGCATACGGACGCGCGTCGCGGGCCGTGACCTCCTCGATAGCTTCGCTGAAACGGTCCGCCGGCATTCGTGATGGATCGGCGAAGCAACCGTCGATGGTCGCCTGGACTCGCTGCTCGGGCGTGGTGGTCTCAACGAACTTCGGGATCAAACGCTCGCCTACTCCGGGGACTGAAATCACAGGGAGATGGAGGTTGCCCTTCGTTGCGTAGGTCAAACTCGGCATCGCGGGTGAGATCAACGTCAGACTGCGTGTCAGGTCAGGTCGACGGGCCGCTAGTTGGAGTGCGATCGCCCCGCCCATCGAGTTACCGAACAGGTGAACGGGACCGAGGTCGCGTTCGAGAATGAAGTCAGCGACTGCTCGGGCGTGACCGCGAGGAGTCATGTCGCCGTCACGAGGTGGTGGTGATGCTCCAAAACCATGCAGGTCGAGCGCGTAGCAGTCCAAACTGTCGCTCATGCGACCCATGAAGTCCGTCCAATTCAGCGCGGACCCGCCAAGTCCGTGCAGGAACACCGCGACGGGAGCATCCGGATCGCCGGCCGGCGCATGGCGGTAGAACAGGGTGCGCTGCGCGAGGAGAGCCTCGTGCCTTTCGAAGGGCCGCTCGGGCCGAACCGCAGTCGTCACGCCCGCAGATTACGACGGTTGAATCCGACCAGACCCAGCGCACCCACGACGATCGACGCGGCAACCAGAACCGCGAAGGATCCCCAGGGCATGCCGTCCGTCAGCGCCGCACTGACGTCGTACCAGTACCAGGGAGTGAGTACCCGCCACGGTTCGAGCCACTCGATTGATTTCCCGAAGCCATCGATGAGATAGGAGACGAAGGCAAGCCCGGCAGCGACGCCCATGCCCAGAGAACGTCTACCGACCGCCGCCGACACCGCCAGCGCCAACATCGCAAGGAACATCACGAAGGCGAATAGTTGAGCCGTTGCCGCCCACATGTTCGCAGCGGGGACCTTCAATTCCGACCACTCGGCCAGGGCGATGACCGGGATCGCGACGGCTATCGACAAGATCGCGACGCCGATGACGACTCCCAGGACTTTCTGCAGATACAACGCCGTGCGACTCACCGGTTGGGCGAGCAGGAGATCCAGCGTGTGGTCCTCTTCCTCGCCCGCCAAGGATGACGTAGCACGCCCGATGGCGAAGACCAGCAGAACGGCCGGCATGAAGAACGAGTACATCTCGGTCGACAGGTAGCCGACCGGCGTGCCGAGGTCCACGCCCCCGAGCAGACCCTGCAGTGATTCCGGCAAGCTCCCGAATACGTCTTCGTATGCGTTCTCCCCCGCGATCGATTTGTAGAAGGAAGCCACGAGAGCGGACAGGGCCAGAACGGCGACTGTCCACCACAGCAGCGAACGCCAGCGCAGCCGCAAATCGGAGACGAGTACGGACATGACCTCACGCACCACCCTTCGGTGCAAAGCGCTCATCGGAATAGAAGTCCAAGAGAACTTCATCGAGTTCGCCACCCACGGACTCCACGCTCTGCACGGAGAAGGTGGCCAGGGTCTTGATGATGCCGTCGACATCTCCTACGTAGGTGACTTCGATCATCGAATCGATGATGCGCGCCTCCACACCCGGGATGCTCGATAGCCGCTCGCAGCACGGGTAGATCGCATTGGGATCCACGGTTCGAACGCGAAGCCGCTGCCGGGCCCGCGCACGCAATTGATCAATGGTCTCCACGGCTACCAGACGTCCCTCGCGCAAAACGGCAACACGGTCCGCCAGATCCTCAAGTTCGGACATGACATGACTCGACAGCACGACCGCGCTGCCGGCATCGACGACTTCACGAACGAGGCTGGCGAATTCACGTTGCAGCAGCGGGTCGAGTCCGGACGTGGGTTCATCGAGGAGGAGCAAATCGGAATTCTTCGCGAACGCGAGCACCAAGCCCACCTTCTGCCGGTTTCCTCGCGACAGCGTCCCGACAGGTCGCGTGAGATCGATTCCCAAGCGTTTGGCCAGGGAGTCGACACGTGAGTGCTCCAGCCCGCCCCCCGCTGCGCTGAAACGCCGGAGCAACGCGTGGCCACTCAGCCGTGCCGGGAAGGACAAGTCGCCGGGCAGATAGGCCACTCGAGCCCGTGCCCGTCGATCCTTGGAGTCCACGCATGCGACATCGATCGAACCCGCACTCGGGTGCACCAAATCCAGAACTGAACGCAGCAGCGTGGTCTTGCCCGAGCCATTGGGACCTAGCAGGCCGGTTACTTGCCCCGCCGGGACTTGCAACGTGACGTCGTCGATTCCCCGTGCCGACCCGTACCGGACCGTCACGCCTCTGACATCCAGAACTATTTCCGGAGCTGCAGCGCTCACGCCCCGAGCCTACGACCGTCGGGGGTTTAACCTGATCAGATGACCGAAAACCCAGCGGGCAACGTTTCGCAGCCCAATGCGCCGGACGCGACCGACGTGACCGGCCCGCGCGGGACCCGCATGCCACGCGAGCAACGACGTGAGCAGGTCATGACCGAAGCGCGCAAGGTCTTCATGGAAAACGGCTACCACGCCGCCGGAATGGACGAAATCGCTGAAGCCGCTGGAGTCTCCAAACCGGTGCTCTACCAACATTTTCCCAGCAAACTCGAGCTCTACCTCGCGCTGCTCGATCGAGGAATCGACGAACTCCTGCAATCAGCCGACGCAGCACTTGCAAGCACCACTGACAACAAGGAGCGCGTCGGCGCGACGATGCGCGCGTACTTCTCGTTCGTCGCGGATCGCAACAGCGCCTACCGGCTCGTCTTCGAGAGCGATGTGATGAACGAATCCGCCGTGCGCGAACGGGTCGATCGCGCGCACGAGGCGATCGCCAGCAAGATCGCCGACGTCATCTCCTCTGATACCGGCCTCAGTCACGAGCAAGCGATGCTGCTCGGATCCGGACTGCAGGGGCTAGCCCAGGTTGCGGCCAGCCGTTGGCTGACATCGGACCAGTCGGATATGTCGCTCGAAGACTCTGCGGATCTCGTCGCCTCACTCGCCTGGCGCGGAATCCGCAGTTTCCCGCTCACCCATCCCCCGGAGGAATCGGGTAGCTGACCACCGCGCAGCAGGCACGTGTCGGCAAGGTCGCGTAGTCTCATCTTGCTCGGGTGATTTCCTTCCCCACAAACCCGCGAGCACCGAATCAGCAACGTCAACGAAAGGTTGGGCAACGGTGGAGATCAAGATCGGAGTCGTGGACACACCCCGGGAGATCACGGTCGAAACCGAGGAGGCCGCCGAGGCCGTCACCAAGGCCATCGAGACTGCGGTCGACAAGGGGACACTGCTCTCGCTGACCGACTCGCGTGGACGCACCGTTTTGGTGCCGTCGGCAAAAATCGCGTATGTGGAGATCGGTCCCGCGTCGAGCCGCAAGGTCGGCTTCGGGAGCGCTTCTTAGCGTTGCGCTAGGCCGCGAGGCCGAGTTCTTGCATCCGGCGGGAGTGGTTGTCCGTCAGCCGCGCGAGCATGCGCCCGATCTCGGCGAGATCGACACCCGGCCGATCGATGCCACCGACGATGAGCGTCGACAATGCGTCGCGCTCGGCCGCGACCCGTTGGGCCTGCGAAAGTGCTTCACCAACCAGACGCCGCCCCCACAAAGCTAAACGGCCCGCCACGCGCGGGTCTGCTGCGATCGCCGATCGCACCCGGTCTACTGCGAATTCCGACTGCCCCAAGTCCTCGCACACGTCGAGCACCAACTCTCGACTAGCCGGATCCACGAAGGCTGCGATCTCGCGATAGAAGTCGGTCCCGATGCCATCACCTACGTACGCCTTCACCAAACCCTCAAGCCAGTCGGCCGGCTTGGTGTGGGCGTGGAACTCGTCGATGGGTCGACGAAACGGCTCCATGGCCTCGTTCGGGTCGACGCCGAGCTCGGCCAACCTGTCTTTAATGGATCGAAAGTGTCGATACTCGGCCGTTGCCATCCCCGCCAGGGCCGCCTTGTCCTCGATCCGCGGTGCCATCGCGGCGTCGGCGGCCAGCCGCTCGAAGGCCACGAGTTCGCCATAGGCGAGGACGCCGAAGAGGTCAACGAGCGCAGCGCGGTACTCCGGATCTGCCAGAGCCTGATCCGTGGAGTCGAAGGGCGTGGATCCGTCGATCATCGTGGCGTAAGGGTATCCACCGGGGCCTGGTGGCGTGGGGTGCTTCGACTGGCCGGTAGCATGGAGGCATCGCGGGACTTCGTATCCCGCCGTTGGTGATCACTCATCAACCCATCTCGGACGCGCAACCGGCGCTCCGACGAACCCAGGAGTTTCCCCTGAGCACCACGAACGACGACCTCATTGAACAGGTCGCTGAATCAGTTCCTTCCGCGGATCCCGCTAGCGATCCCGCACCAGCCAACCCCAAGACTTTTGCCGAACTCGGCGTCGCGGCTCCTATCGTCGACGCACTCGCACAGCACGGCATCACCACGGCCTTCCCCATTCAGGAGATGTGTCTGGGCCTCGCCCTCGAAGGTCGCGATGTCATCGGCCAGGCCAAGACCGGAACCGGGAAGACACTCGGCTTCGGTCTTCCGCTGATCCAACGGATCGCGGCACCGAATACCGAGGCCTACGCCCAGCTGCCCCCGGCCGCCCAGGGCAAGCCCCAGGGTCTGATCGTCTGCCCCACGCGAGAACTGGCACTGCAGGTGGCCACAGACATCGAGCGCGCCGGCGCCCAACTCGGAATCCGGGTCCTGTCCGTTTACGGCGGCCGCGCCTACGAACCCCAGATCGACGCGCTTCGTGCCGGCATCGATGTGGTGGTCGGTACTCCGGGGCGGCTCATCGACCTCGCCGGTCGAGGCGACCTCGACCTTTCCCACGTTCGTGAATTGGTCCTCGACGAAGCCGACGAGATGCTCGACATGGGCTTCCTCCCCGACGTCGAGCGAATTGTCGCTCTGGTTCCGACGAACCGACAGACCATGTTGTTCTCGGCAACCATGCCCGGGCAGATCATCGCCCTCGCGCGTCGCTACATGAATCAACCGACCCACATGCGAGCCAGCGATCCCGGCGATGAAAGCGCCACGGTCGACGCCATCGAACAGCATGTGTGGCGCGCGCACCCGATGGACAAAGTCGAACTCCTCGCCCGCGTCCTGCAAGCCAAGGATCGCGGACTCACCATCATCTTCACTCGCACCAAGCGCAAGGCACAAAAGATCACCGACGAACTCACCGACCGCGGCTTTGCCGTCGGCTCAGTGCACGGTGACCTCGGTCAGGGCGCTCGCGAGCAGGCCCTGCGCGCGTTCCGATCGGGCAAGGTCGACGTACTCGTCGCAACCGACGTGGCCGCGCGCGGCATCGACGTGGACGGCGTCACGCACGTCATCAACTACGAGTGCCCCGACGACGAAAAAACGTACCTGCACCGAATCGGGCGCACCGGACGCGCCGGCGCCTCGGGTGTGGCCGTGACTTTGGTGGATTGGGAAGACGTGGCTCGATGGCAGATGATCGACCGAGCACTCAAGCTGCCGTTCAAGGACCCCATCGAGACGTACTCCAGCAGCCCGCATGTCTTCACCGGCCTCGGCATTCCCGAGGGCACCACCGGTCGACTCCCCAAGGCGCAGCGCACCCGTGCTGGGCTGTCGGCGGAAGAGGTCGAGGATGTCGGGGAAACCGGCAAGCGCACCGGGGGCCCGCGACCTCGCGAGGATCGCTCACGAGGCGATCGCCAACGCAAGGGCGGGGGCTCGAACCAGCGCAACCGCAATCGCTCCGGCGGGAATGCATCGAAAGGCTCCCAGGACAAGCCTGCCTCGGAGGGCAACTCGCCGCGGCGTCGCCGTCGTCGTACGCGTGGCGGTAAGTCACCGGGCGACCAGTCCGACGCCTAGTTCTCCGAACTGTTCAACCAGCTCTTCACCCGGCAGCCAACTCCTGCGCTAGGCGTCGGTAGGCGCGCGCGCCGGCTGAATTCGGCGCGGTAGCCAAGATCGTCCGTCCCGCGGCAGGGGCTTCGGCGAAACGGATGCTGCGGGGAATCGGCTCGAAAACCCGAACCCCGTATCGAGGGCCGATGTCAGCAAGCACGGCCTTGGCGTGGGCCGTGCGACCGTCGAAGAGGGTCGGGACGATTCCTGCGATTCGAAGCCCAGGGTTGCTCCAACGCTTGACCTGGTCGATGGTTTCCATCAGCTGGCCGAGACCGCGATGGGACAACGTCTCGCACTTGAACGGCACGATGACCTCGTCGGCGGCGACCAGTGCGTTGATGGTCGTCAGGCCGAGTGACGGGGAACAGTCGATGATGATGAAATCGAACTCCGTCCGCAGACCCTGCAGTGCCTGATCGAGGATTCGTTCACGACCCGGACGGTCGGCCAGCGCCACATCCGCTGCAGCCAGTGCCAACGTGGCCGGGAGCAGCGTGACGGCATCGTCGGTCATCCGCATCGCTGAGCGAAGCTCTCGATCTCGCCTTTCGGAGTCCGCATCACCGAGGAGGAAATCGGTCGTTTCCGCGGGCAGATCCTCCGGGTCGATACCGAGGGAGAACGTGGCGCAGGCCTGGGCGTCGAGGTCGATGACCAACACCTTCAGCCCACTATCGACCAGGCCCGCGGCGACGGTGATGGCGGTCGTCGTCTTCGCGACCCCACCCTTTTGGTTCGCCACAGCAATAACCCGACCCACGCCTCTATTGTGGTTGGCGGACAAAGGAGCGCGATGTCGGCCACGTTCACCTGGCAACTGCCTATGGATTCCACCGCTGCTGGGGCGGCACGCTGGCATGTTCGCGAACTTGCTTCATCGGATATCGAAGCCGTCGATGCCGAACTCGTCGTGACCGAACTCGTCACCAATGCGTGGAAGCACGGGAACGGATCGGAGCCCATCACCCTCACGGTGGACGTTCGCGATGACTCACTGCACATCGAGGTGTGCGGGGATGCCAGCGGTGAGCCACGGACAGTCCCCACTACGGACACCGAAGCAGCCGGACGGGGACTACTGCTGATCGACGAGCTCACCGACCGCTGGGGATTCGAGCGACGCGCCAGCCAAATCTGCGTCTGGGCAGAGGTCCCGCAGCGGTAGTTCACCCGCTCTGGAGTTCGGGAAGTCCCTCCCACGACTGCCGCCGGTTCGTGTGCCGCTGCCCGGCACTGCACACATCCCAAAAATCACAGAAGCCGCACAGTCCACCGGGCCGGGGTGGAAAAAGTTCATCGAGGCCCTGATCGTCCTGATCGATCGATTCCCAGGTGTCTTCAACCCGTCGGACATCCGAGGCGATAGCTCGCATTCGGTCTACCTGTCGAGTCAGCGACTGTGCCGAGTGCTGCCAGGAAACGATGCTTCCCGACGGCACATGATGAAGCGCGACCGAACTGCAGGGGCGGCCCAGAACTTCCTGCACCATGACCGCGTACATAGCCAGCGCTTCGGAACCTCGGACGTCGTCCGAGGACGGCACCGACTTGCCGGTCTTGTAATCGACCACCATCACCGCGGTACCGTCATTATCGAGCCGGTCGATGCGTCCTTCCATCACAAAGCCCGAAGCGTCGTCCTTGAAAGCCAGCGTGCGCTCGGTGGCGAGGGGCTCTACACCTGAATCCACCTGGGCGAGATAGTCCGTAACGACCACAACCGCTCGATCTCTCCAGGCACGGGAGTGCTCGATGTCTCGAAAACCATCATCGGACCACGAGGCGAAGACAGACCGTTCGATGAGTTCCGTCGAGCGCTGATCGGGTTCGAGATCGAACCACTCTTTCAATGCACGGTGAACGACGTTGCCGTAGGTGAAGTGCGCCCACGAGGACTTCACCCGACGACGCTCGACATAGGAGTAAAAGAAGCGCCGGGGGCAGTCGACCCACGCGGCCGCCTTGGTGGGCGACAACTTCACATAACGCACCGCTTTAGGCTACGGCGCCCATCTGACGCCGACGGGTCCGACAGTCAACGGGCCAGCAGGTTCCATTCGGTCAACGCTTCGATCAAACCCTCGCTCGTTGGTAGTTCCGACAACTCGGTTACGTCGAAGAAACGGGCGTCGGATGCGTCGTCGGCGGCCACCACGTTCGCCTCCCCTTCGACGATGCAGACGAAGTCGCGAATGACGTAGTCATCTCCGGATGGAGCGAGCCGGGTGACCGTGCCGACTTCGCGATCCACGCGAACGCTCAATCCAGTTTCCTCGGCTACCTCGCGCACGACCCCTTCTTCGGGACTCTCCCCCATCTCCTGCCTACCACCGGGCAGTGACCACAGCCCTTTAGCCGGTGGATTCGCTCGCTTGACCAGGAGCAAGCGACCGCGATCATCGAAGACGACCGCTCCTACGCAGGGGATCTGTCCCATCAGGTTCGGATCTTGTAGTCCTCGAGCAGACGCCGCGCAATGATCACCTTTTGGATGTCCGCCGTTCCCTCACCGATCATCAACATCGGGGCTTCGCGATACAGCCGCTCGATTTCGTATTCCTTCGAGTAGCCGTAACCACCGTGGATGCGGAAGGAATCTTCGACGACCTCCTTGCAGTACTCGCTCGCGAGGTACTTCGCCATTCCGGCCTCGAGGTCGTTACGGGCACCGGAGTCCTTAGTCCGCGCAGCCATCACCATCATCTGATGGGCGGCTTCGACCTTCGTCGCCATGTCGGCGAGACGGAAAGCGACAGCTTGATGTTCGCTGATCTGCTTGCCGAAAGTGCTGCGCATCTGCGCGTACTCGACGCCGAGCTCGAAGGCACGTAGCGCGAGGCCGCAAGCTCGGGCGGCCACGTTCACGCGACCGACTTCCACACCGTCCATCATTTGGTAAAAGCCCTTGCCGGGCTCGCCGCCGAGGATCGCGCTAGCTGGCAGACGAAGACCATCCATGACGAGCTCGGTAGTGTCGACGCCCTTGTAACCCATCTTCTCGATCTTGCCCGGGATCGTGAGTCCCGGACGGACCTCACCGAAGCCTTCTGGCTTTTCGATCAAGAAAGTGGACATCCGCTTGTAGACACTGCTGTCTTCAGGCGCGGCGTTGTCGGTGCGGACCAGGACTGCCACCAGTGTGGAGGAGCCTCCGTTGGTCAGCCACATCTTTTGGCCGGTGAGAACGTAGTCGTCGCCTTCGGGGACCGCCTTGCTGGTGATCGCCGAGACGTCCGAGCCGCAGCCCGGCTCGCTCATGCTGAAGGCGCCTCGCACCTCACCGGTGGCCATCCGCGGCAGGAAGTGCTGCTTTTGCTCTTCGGTTCCGTGGTTCAACACCATGTGGGACACGATGAAGTGCGTGTTAATAACGCCGCTGACGCTCATCCAGCCCCGAGCAATCTCCTCGACCACGAGCGCATACGTGAGCAGCGATTCACCAAGGCCGCCGTACTCCTCGGGAATCATCAAGCCGAAGACACCGAGCTCCTTCAAACCGTCGACGATGTCCTTGGGGTATTCGTCGTTGTGCTCTAGTTCGTTAGCGACCGGCAAGATCTCCGAATCCACGAAATCACGGACAGCGTCCAAGATGTCGCGCTGAATCTCAGTCAGTCCATCGGTTTGCAGTAGACGACCCATCCCGCATTCCCCTTCCGGTCTCCCGAGATGCTAACGCCAGATCTCGAGCATCGCTCCTACAGGCGCCACGGCCCGCCTCTGTCCGCTACGGAGCAGGGAACCGGACCGGACGCCACAAACCTGCTCCGGGGTTCACCAGGGCCACCGCTGACACAAGGGGCAGGACGAGCACCGGCAGCGCGACGATCACCGTCGATCCCAAAGCCACGCTGATGGCCACCTGGCATAGGGCAACGGGCGACCACGCCGCCACCAGCATCGCGATCCGGTGGCCGACATCGCCTCGGCGCCCAACCAGCACGCGATTGGCCGCCACCGCGACGGCCGTGGCGCCAAGGCCCATAGCCGCCGCGGACATCCACGCGGGGAAGTCGACGGTAGCGACGGCGATGATCACAGCCGCCACGACAAGGGCAACCAGGAGGCCGGTGGCCGAAGCGGTGGGAGGGCGAATCACCGATCGCAAACTCGCTCGAGCGGGGGCGTCCGGGTGTTCCGGGTGTTCCGGGCGTTCGCGCCGATCGACAGGCCAGACGTGGCTCGATGCCATCAGGCAGCGACGAGCCCGCATGAGTTCATCGAAGTGCTCACGATCGCCACCGGTATCAGGGTGCGCGAGGCGAACCCACACGCGCCACGCACGCTGGATGTCATCGACGGACGCATTCTCCTTGACGCCAAGCAGCAAGGCAGCGTGCGCGCGAGTCATTCGAGGACTGCGTCCCATCATTACTCCGGAGGTGTGAAGGACTGCGTGCGCTGCATCCCTGCAGCGCGACCCTTGCCGGCGATCACGAGCGCCATCTTGCGCGAGGCCTCGTCGATCATCTCGTCCCCGAGCATTGCTGCACCCCGTGCTCCACCCGCCGCGGACGTGTACCACTCGTATGCGTCCAGGATCATCTCAGCGTGGTCGTAATCCTCTTGGCGAGGAGAGAAGACTTCGTTCGCCGCTGCGATCTGATCGGGGTGCAAGACCCACTTTCCATCGAATCCCAACGCTGCACTGCGTTCGGCAACCCGCGTGTAGCCGGCGATGTCCTTTATTTGCAGGTACGGACCGTCGATCGCCTGCTTGTCGTACGCCCTCGCCGCCATCAAGATCCGCATCAGGATGTAGTGATAGGCGTCGCCGACGTCGTACCCCGGCGGCTGTTCGCCCACAACTAGAGACTTCATGTTGATGCTGGCCATGAAATCCGCCGGCCCGAAGATGATCGTTTCCACGCGCGGACTGGCCGCGGCAATCTCGTCCACTTTGGTCAGACCCATCGCGTTCTCGATCTGCGCTTCGATGCCGATCCGGCCCACCTCGAGGCCTTCGGACTTCTCGATTTGCGTCAGCAGCATGTCCAATGCGTGGATCTGCTCGGCGTTTTGAACCTTGGGCAACATGATGCAGTCGAGATTGGCGCCGGCGCCGGAGACGACCTCAATGACATCGGCGTATGTCCATTGGGTAGTCCAGTCGTTCACGCGAACCGAACGCACCTTGCCGTCGTAGCCGCCCTCATTCAATGCCGCGACGATGTTCTTGCGAGCATCGGGCTTAGCCAGGGGCGCGACGGCATCCTCGATGTCCATGAAGATCTGATCGGCCGGCAGGCCCTTGGCCTTGTCCAGCATCTTCGGGCTCGATCCCGGAACAGCGAGATTGGAACGTCGACTCCTGATGTTCCTGCTGGCATCGCTCACGGGAATCCTCGCTTCCGGCTGCTCGACAAGACCCCACGAGCCTAGCCGGGAGGGGCACGACCGACAGGTGCAGTGCCCTAGATTCGAGCGGTGGCAGAGACGCGATCGGACTTGCGAAAGGCGCGCATTGCAGTCTCCGTGCTGTTCTTCACCAATGCCCTGACGTTGTCGGCATGGTTGCCGCGCCTTGCCGAACTGCAAACCGACCTTTCGATGACCGATTTCGAGGTGGGGGCGGCGCTGGCTGCCGGGGCCGTGGGCGGCGTATCCGCCGGGATCTCCGCAGGACCGCTCATCAACCGCTGGGGTAGCAACCGGGTCGCCGTTTTTTCGCTCCTACTTCTCCTGCCCGTATTGCCCTTCATCGGACTCGCACCCGGCGCGTGGATCTTCGGCTTCGTGTTGCTATTCGTCGGCGGACTCGACGCCGTCATGGACGCCGCCATGAATTCCCACGCCATGCGTGTGCAGCACGAGATGAAGAGCCACGGCGCCAACCGATCCATCCTCAACACTTTCCACGGCTACTGGTCCCTCGGCAGTGTGGCCGGTGGGCTCGTCGGTGTCGCGACAGCCGCGATCGGGCTGTCGGTCGCGTGGACTATGACGCTCGTCGCCGCGGCCTGCGGAGTGCTCGTCCTTCTCGCGCGACCCTGGCTGTTGGCGGGAACGGATCCGGAGACGTTCTTGGATTCCAGCGACGATGCCGACGTCGACCCCCTTGCCGAGGCACAACCGGATCCGAGTTCCTTCGCTGTTCCCGTTCCGTCCGGAGCCGACGATCGGGTAGCGACGAAACGAGCACTTGCCCAACCAATCATCTGGGGCCTGGGGGCGTTCATCATCCTGGCGGTCATGATCGAGGACATCCCTGCGCGATGGAGTTCGATCTACCTCACAGATATCGGAGCACCCAGTGCATTCGTGGGCTGGGGATTCGTAGCCTTCACCGCGGCCATGACCGTCGGTCGGTTCCTGGGAGACCGTTTGGTCGATGCCCTCGGCGAGCGGCGGTGGACACGCATCGCGATGACCGCCACCGCCGTTTCTCTCGGAATCTCGCTGGTCTCGCAATCGATGTGGTTGTTCATCCTCGGGTGCGCCGTGACGGGTTTCGGGGTCGCCACGCTCTTCCCGGCGGCCATGCGAGCCGCCGCTCACCTACCGGGGATACGCCCGGCAACCGGCGTTGCGACCATCAGTTGGCTGTCTCGGGCGGGATTCGTCACCGCCCCACTCGCCGTCGGTGCGATCGCCGAAGGCTTGGGAGTGGGATGGGGCATCGGCGTGACGGTCGTGGCTGCGATCGCCCTCGTTCCCCTCAGTGCAATCCTCAAATGGGAGAAGACTCGGTAACGGTCGACGCCGCAGGTCCGCGATCGGCAGCCCTGATCACCACCACCAAACCCACCAAGATCAGCGCGGCCGCCGGAAGTAGAGCCAACGGTGGCAGTTGGCCGAGCCAAATTGCCGCGACAAGGGTCGCTCCCGGCATCTCGAACAAGATCGCGAGCGACACCACCGTCGCGGACGTACTCGACAGCACCCGCGTCATCATCGAATGGCCCAACAGTTGCGCTCCGAGGGTTACCGCGAGGATCAATACCCAGGCCTGCGCATCGAAACCGATGAGCTGTTGCCCGAAGACGAACACCAGCGGCAAGATCGTGAGCGCGGATACCGCGTAGAGAATGAAGGTCATGGTCGACGTGTCCACCGTCTTGCGCACACGTTCGGCAACCGATACGTAGGCGGCCGAGAAGATGGCGCCGACCAGGGCGAGTGCATCACCGATCAGATGCGCAGGATCGACCGAGAGATCCACACCCGTCAACACGAGCACGCCGGCAAACGCAATCGCGATGCCGACCCAAACCCTCGATGCGATGTGAACTCCGGTAGCGCGAGCGATGAGCGCGGCCCAGATGGGCTGGGTGGCAACGAGCGCGGTCGACGCCGCGATGGTGGTCAACGTCAACGATGGAATCCACGTTGCGAAATGCAATCCGAGGAAGACACCGGCCACCACTGTCAACTTGATCTCACGCTTGGTCAGCGCGCCGAGCGAACTCCACCTCCGGACCACCACCCACACGCCGGTCAGTCCGCTACCGATCAGGCACCGCCAGAACGCGATCGCCAGCGCTGGCGCAACTGTCGCCGCAATCATCGGTCCACTGAGCGAGATGAAGATGACCGCAATACCCAGTCGAGCGACATCGGGCGCCGGAGGCCGGGAAAGACCGGGGGCCGGCATGGGTGCATCAGAACTCACGACGACCCCCCTTCGAGGTACCACCTGTGCGTTACCGCACCCGCAGTCAATCCAGCAAGAACAGCCGCGACGGTAGCCTTCCCGCTGTGACGACGAACACAAGCCGCATTTTCCTGGCCCGCCTCGCGGGTCTGGGTGTGTTCGACCCACGCGGCGACCAAGTCGGAAAGGTACGCGATGCCGTCGTCGTCCTGCGTATCGGTGACAACCCGCCGCGGCTCACCGGGCTCGTCGTCGAGGTGCCTCCCCGGCGCAGGATCTTCATACCCATGACAAAGGTGACCGCCATCGACGCCGGCCAGGTGATCGTGACCGGCACCGTCAACCTGCGTCGCTTCGAGCAACGACGCAACGAGTCCCTGGCCACAGCAGAACTCCTCGATCGATCCATCACGCTGCGAGAAACCGGAGAGAACGTGCGCGTGGTGGATATCGGCGTGGCGCTCACTCGAAGCCGTGAGTGGCTCGTGGACTCCCTCTTCGTGCGACGCACTGCCTCCGGACTACGCCGGCGCAGTGAACGCTTCATGGTCGATTGGCCGGACGTCACCGGACTGTCCCTGGCAGAGACCGCCCAACCCGCCGAGCAGTTGCTCGCCACCATCGACACATTGCGGCCCGCGGATGTGGCGTCCCTTTTGCACAATCTGGTGCCCAAGCGCCGACTCGAAGTAGCGCGAGAACTCGATGACCAACGTCTCGCGGACGTACTTGAGGAACTGGTCGACGAGGATCGCGTCGAGATCATGCAAGCCCTCGACCGAGAACGCGCCGCGGACGTGCTCGAGGAGATGGACCCCGGCGACGCCGCCGATCTCATCTCCGATCTGCCGCCCGACCAGGCCGAGTTCCTGCTCGAGGAGATGGAGCCGGACGAAGCCGAGGACATTCGGCGCCTGATGACCTACGACGAGTTCTCCGCCGGCGGCATGATGACGAGCGAACCCGTGGTTTTGCCACCGGATGCCGCCGTGGCCGAAGCGCTGGCGAGCATTCGCAATCCAGACCTGCCACCGGCACTTGCTGCCCAGGTGTACGTGTGTCGCCCACCCACCGAGACACCGACCGGTAAGTACCTCGGCACGTGTCATTTCCAAAGACTCCTGCGCGAGCCGCCGTCTACTTTGATTTCCTCGCTGGTGGACACCACCGTCGACCCCGTGCGTCCGAATACGCCGCTGGGTGAGGTGACGCGGAACTTCGCCGCGTACAACCTGGTGGCCGTTCCGGTAGTGGACGAAGACGACCATCTCGTCGGTGCGGTCACGATCGACGATGTGGTCGACCACATGCTGCCGTCGGATTGGCGCGAAGACGTCGGATCGGACGCTGTCGAGAACCTCGACGACGCCGATCTTGCATCTCCCGCGGAGGCGCACGATGAGTAGTGCACGCCGCGGGACCCGTCGGGCCGTCGACCAACCCATCGACACCACGCGCGGTATCCGCCCCGCATACGACTCCGAACGCTTCGGTCGACTATCCGAACGCGTAGCCCGGTACATCGGCTCCTGGGCATTCATCGCATGGATGACCGTTGTCATCGTGATGTGGGTTTCTTTCAACGTCTTCGCACCCAATGGCATCCGACCCGACGCCTACCCGTTCATCTTCTTGACGCTGCTGCTCTCGCTCCAGGCCTCGTACGCCGCGCCCCTCATCCTGCTTGCGCAGAATCGCCAGACCGACCGCGATCGCGTGCAGTACCAGGAGGATCGCCAACGCAACGAGCGAATGTTGGCCGACAGCGACTACCTAGCGCGCGAAGTGGCATCGCTTCGCACCAGCCTGGGCGAACTCGCAACCCGTGATTACGTGCGCAGCGAGTTGCGGGAGACGCTGGAAACGATCATGAACCGACTCGACCATCTCGAGGAGGTCACCCGGAGCGATCGGGAGCCGAGTGAGCCCGATCACGAGGATTCGCCGCCCGCCTGAGCGCCCAATAGCATCGGGGGGTGGCCACTACTCCAGACTCCGATGCCATCCACGCTGCCCTCGCTACCGTCGAGGATCCCGAGATCCATCGACCGATCACCGAGATCGGGATGCTCAAGAGCGTCGACATCCGTAAGGGTGGCGTCGTCGAGGTGGGCGTCTTCCTGACCGTCGAAGGCTGCCCCATGCGGTCCACCATCACCGACCGCGTCATCGATGCAGTGATGAAGGTGCCGGATGTCTCCAAGGTCGACGTGCACCTCGACGTGATGAGCGATGCGCAGCGCGCGGAACTCAAGACCTTGCTTCGCGGCCACGACGCGCGCGAAATCCAGTTCACGCAACCCGGTTCGACCACCAAGATCTTCGCGATCGCCTCCGGCAAGGGAGGCGTGGGCAAATCATCGGTCACGGCGAACCTCGCGGTCTCACTCGCCAGCCAGGGGCTGAGCGTCGGCCTGCTCGACGCGGACGTCTACGGCCACTCCATTCCACGCATCCTCGGCGCGACCAATCCGCCGACCATGGTCGAGGGCATGCTCATGCCACCTCAGGCCTACGGAGTCCGACTCATATCAATGCTGCCGTTCAAGCCCGGCGGCGTCGAAACACCCGTCGCCTTCCGCGGTCCCATGCTGCACCGCGCCCTCGAACAGTTCCTGTCCGATGTGTGGTGGGGTGATCTCGACGTGCTGCTACTCGACCTCCCCCCGGGCACCGGGGACATCGCCATCTCGACGGCACAACTTCTCCCGCACGCCGAGATCGTCGTCGTCACAACCCCTCAGTTGGGTTCCTCCGACGTCGCAGTTCGCGCCGGAACCCTCGCCGAGCAAACGCACCAGAAAGTGCTCGGGGTCGTGGAGAACATGAGTTCATTTCCGTGCCCGCATTGCGGCGAACCCCTTGACCTCTTCGGAGTCGGCGGTGGTGACCTGGTCGCCGAGCAACTCAGCAAGGTTCTGGGCTCCGACGTCCCGGTTCTCGGACGGATCCCCTTCGATCCGCGGTTGCGCGAGGGTGGCGACAGCGGCCACCCCTTGGTCATCTCCGAGCCGGACGCCCCGGCCAGCACCGCGCTCCGGGAGATCGCGTCGGCATTGGGCAGCAGGCCCCGCGGACTCGCAGGGATGCAACTGGGCATCTCGCCGAACAGTCGCTGACCGTCAACCGCCCTAGGAAAGGTCCGGATCGAACGATTGGGACGACTGCGACGGCCGGCTCGACTTATCCGGTTCGCCCGCCTTGGCTTCGTTCGAGTTGGAAGTCCTCGACGGCGTCGCATCGTCGTCATCCAGCAAATCGTCATCCAGTAATCCGGCGGCTAGGCGCTTGGGATGCAGATCTCGGAAGTCCTTGAAGCTGTTCATCGTGTCCGTCAAATCCACACCGGCAGAGTCGGTTATCTCTTTTCGGGCAGACGCGGCCATCTCGCGAATCTGGCGTGCCCAGCGACCAGCGTCCGCGGCAGCCTTCGGGAGTTTCTCCGGACCGAAGATCAACAACCCGATCACCGCGAGCGCGAGCAGTTCGCCGATACCGATATCGAACATGTCAGCCGATGTCCTCCGAGCCACCGAGGACGAGATCAACGGTCCGCGATTCGCCACCACGCAGGAACGTAATGCTCACCGTGTCTCCCGGAGCGAAGTCCCGAATCGCCACGACGAGTTCGGTCGAATCCGTCGTCTCCCGACCAGCGAGTGCGGTGATGACGTCGCCGTTGCGTAGACCGGCCACTTCCGCCGGTCCACCGGGGTTCACCTCGCTAATCCGCGAGCCCCCGTCGGTGTAGGTCGTATCGAGTGTGACACCGATGATCGGCGTCTTCGAATCCCCCGTGGCGATGATCTCTTCGGCAATCCGGCGTGCTGAGTTGACCGGAATAGCGAATCCCAGGCCGATGGATCCCGCCTCACCGGTGATGGATGGAGCAAGCGTCGCAATCGCCGAATTCACGCCGATCACCTGACCGGCGCTGTTGAGAAGCGGACCACCGGAATTGCCCGGGTTGATCGCCGCGTCGGTTTGAAGCGCGTTGATGTAGGCCATCTCTCCCTGCCCACCCGCAGTAACGGGTCGATCCAGCGAGGAGATGATCCCCGCGGTGACCGTGCCCTCCAAACCAAGCGGCGCACCGATCGCGATGGCGATGTCCCCGACATTCGCCTGATCAGAGTCACCCAGCCGAACCACGGGGAGATCGCCCGTCTCCACCTTCAACACCGCGAGGTCGTAGGCGGAGTTGCGACCGACTATCTCGGCCTCGGCGCTTTCCCCGTTCTCGAAGAAGACCGTTAACGATCCGCCGTCCGCAGCAGGTGCCGCGACGTGGTTGTTGGTGAGGATGTAGCCGTCTTCTCGGATCACGAAGCCCGATCCGCTTCCTTGATCCCCGTTGTTCTCGATCGCGATGGAGACAACTCCTGGGAGAACGGCGGAGACCATCTCGGCGATGGATTCAGGGAGTTCATCCGGCGAAATCGGATCGGACGCAATGGTGGAAGGTTGCGGAGCCGGTGCTGCAGTGGTCGTGGGAGTCGCGGTGGTGTCGACAGCGCGACCGATGACGTAGCCCGCGAGTCCGGCGAAGGTTCCTACCACCAGCGAAACGACAGTGGCGATGACGACCACTCCCAGGAAACCCAGGCCCGAGCGACCAGCAGCCGAGGGAGCCGGTCGCGCATGCTGCCCTCCGGTGCCATGAGGACCGCCCGCACTCGCCGAGTAGGGAGCCACCGGACCGGGTGGAGGCGGCGGGGGTGGCGTCGAGCCATAGGCCACGAAGTTCGGGTAGGAGGTCGGGGCAGGCGACGGCGGGGAGGCCGGGGCAGCCGGCGGCGGGGCTGGCGTAGCACCGGGCGTTAGAGGGTCGGAGGCGTTCTCGGGCGGAACACCCGAGTCCTCACGGGGACTCTCATCGGTCACGGACCTCAGCCGCCCTTCTGTCTGCTTCGGGGCTACGTCCCCTAAGGCTAGGCTGCGATCGTCCGCCGGGCACATCCGCGGGGGCATTGGCAGGAAGGCGCACTATGTCATCGACGTCATCGAAGACCGCGAGCCCGGTGAGTTTCGCACAATTCGCCGATACCTGGATACCCGAGAGCGACGCCGTAGCGAATGCTCGTGAGCGTGCCCGAGAGTTCGGTATCACCTCGGTATCACCCGCCACCAGCCGCTTCTTGACTTTCCTGGCTTCGAGCCTGCAGGCGCAAGCCGTCGTCGAGGTCGGAACCGGGACGGGTGTTTCCGGAGTGGCACTTCTCGAAGGCATGACCCCCGGGGGAATGCTGACCAGTATCGACACCGAGGCCGAGTACCAGCGGCACGCACGCGAGGCGCTGCAAGAGTCCGGGCACGAGGCCTCACGCGCTCGATTGATCGCCGGCCGGGCGCTAGACGTCCTGCCCCGAATGTCCGACGGCGCCTATGACGTCGTCGTTGTCGACGCCGACCGAAGCGAATACCCGGCGATCCTCAGCCAGGCCAAGCGATTACTGCGTATTGGTGGAGTCGTCGCCTTCGTCGGGGTCGGCGAGGACGACATGGTCGCCGATCCTTCGCGACGGGACCCCGAAGCAACTGCGGTAAAGGAACTCGCAGGCGAACTCAGGGGCGATTCCGATTGGAGCGCGAGCCCTCTCATCGAGGGTGACGGGATGCTGGTGGCGTGCCTGCTCCGCCGGGACTAGCACCCGGCCGGACTAGGACGTTGTGACCGAGAGGTCTACGGAAGGGCTCCGGTCAACGCCTCACCGAGGTTCTTGACCTCTTCGGCGTTCAACTCGACGACGAGTCGGCCGCCGCCCTCGAGGGGCACCCGCATGACATAACCCCGACCCTCCTTGGTCACCTCGAGCGGGCCATCGCCCGTCCGCGGCTTCATCGCGGCCATATCCGTCCCCTTCCGATCGTCATCCCGACACGCCTGGGGAGCGCCCCGGGAAAGCTACGTCAGCGCCCATGCGCCGACTGTTAGGGGCTTATTATCGCCGATCGCCGAGAAGTCAGCGCGGCAGGGTGCCGGTCTCGACCAGCGACGCGAACCTGCGCAAGGAGCGCTTCACGCCCGTGACGAGGGCCGGTTTGACCACGGGCCACCCGTAGCGGCCGAGGGCGCCCAGGGGCAGATCGAGGCCCTCGCTCCAGAGAAACCGGCTGCGACCCTCGGGGAGTGCGAGCACTTCCATGGTGCCGGTGCCCCGAACAACCGACCCGGTGTGCAGGACATCAACCCGAAACGGCGGTTCCCAGCGGGTGATCGACATGGTGTCCCAAAAGCCCAGCGGCCCGATGCCCGTCCAACCCGCGATTTCCGAATCCAGGCTACGGCCGTCACCTCGACGAACTTCGACCTTGGTGCCCATCATCCATTCGCCCTGCTTGGTCCATTGGGTGAAGGCGTCGAATACGGATTCAGGCGGAGCGTTCACGACGATGTCGAGTGACAGGTGGACCGTCATCGGCCTCCTTTGCCGCCCTTCAAGGTCTCGATCTGCGATTGGAGTTCGGCGATGGTGGCATCGACTTCGTCCATTCGGTAGCCGCGAAGGACAACGTCGAATGCCGGATCGCCAGCACGCTCATCCGGACGGAGATCACTGCCTGCATCCGGCAATGAGGCGTCGAACTTCCCCACCACAAACCAGGCCGCCGCCGCGACCACAGCGATACCGACGACGACGAAGACGATGGTCATGGCGTCATTCCATCACGGACGTGTTCGATGGGGACCCAGGCACTGAAAGCGCCGCGAACGCACCGTCGATCGAGGTGGTCCAGTGGACTCGGTCCAGGCTCGCCTGATGGACGAAACCACGATCGACCCACGCCTGAACCTGCGCGCGCAGTAGGGCGTAGTCGTCCCATGGGTCGAGAACGACAACGGGCTTGTCGTGCATGGTGAGCGACCTCGAGGTCCACACCTCCATGAGTTCCTCGAGGGTGCCGATGCCGCCCGGAAGCGCGAGGAAGGCATCGGAGCGCTCGTCCATCACTCCCTTGCGCTGGCGCATGTCGTGTGTGACGACGAGTTCGTCTGCATCGAGGTCGGCAACCTCACGATCCTTGAGTGCTTGCGGGATGACCCCGATAGTGCGCCCACCGTGCGCGCGCACGGATCGCACCAAGCGACCCATCATCGAGACCGACCCGCCACCGGACACACACGTCCAGCCTCGGGTGCCGATGGCCGTGCCGACGTCGTCGGCCAACTCGAGATAGCGAGGGTCGATGTCATCACTGGAGGAACAAAAGACGCATACGTTCCAACTCGTCATCTGTATCCCTTAGCCATCGCCTCGAAGCCATCCGCCGAGCTTCTCCAGCACCGCCCGGACTTCGCGGACGGACACGTGCTCATCGACGGTATGAGCGATCGTCGGGTTGCCGGGCCCGTAGTTGAGGGCCGGGGTTCCGGCCGCCGAGAAACGGGCAACATCCGTCCATCCGAATTTCGGTTCGACCGTGCCGCCCATCGCTTCAACGAACCGCGCGACTACCGGTTCATCGAGTCCCGGGCGTGCGCCGGGGGCTTCGTCGACCACGGTCACATCGAAACCCTCGAAGACTTCCCGGACATGATCGATGGCTTCAGGAACGGACAGATCGGGTGCGAATCGATAGTTGACCGTCACGACGCATTCGTCGGGAATGACGTTTCCTGCCACTCCCCCTCGAATTGCGACCGCGTTCAATCCTTCGCGGTACTGCAGACCATCGACTAATGGCTCGCGCGGCGCGTATTGCGAGAGCCTGGCGAGCACGTCTTGCGCACCGTGAATGGCGTTGGTTCCCTGCCAGGAGCGAGCGCTGTGTGCGCGAGCGCCCGATACATGGACCTCAACGCGGATAGTTCCCTGGCAGCCACCTTCGATCACGGCATTGCTCGGCTCCATGACGATGGCCAGGTCCGCCTTCAACACTTCGGGGTCTTCTTCAGACAGACGCGCTAGCCCGTTGTGGACGGCCGCTACCTCCTCGCAGTCGTAGAAGATGAAACGCACGCCGACGTGCGGGTCTGTGACATCGTGCGCAAGCTTTAAAGCGATCGCGACGCCACCCTTCATGTCGCATGAGCCGAGTCCGAACAACCGATCACCGTCGATCCGAGCCGGAAGATTGCCCGCCGCCGGGACGGTATCGAGGTGGCCGGCGATCACGACCGTTGGCGCTTTGGCATGGGTCTCGGCGACCAAGGCGTTACCCGATCGTCGAACCCGCAGGTGCTCACAGTCGCGCAGCGCCGCCTCGACCAGCTCCGCGAGTTGGTGTTCATCGTGGGACTCACTGGGGATATCCACGAGGGCGGTGGTGAGGTCGACGACGTCCGCAGAGAGATCGAGGTGCACGTGGATACGGTAGCCCGGTGAGCAACATGACTATCGATGAGCAACTGACCCCGGTCACCGGACCCGCCTCGGCCCTCGGCCTTGCCACGATGGACGGGGAGAACATCCTCGATGTCTGGTACCCCCAGCCAACGCTGGGTGCCGACCCGATCGATGTTCCGAATTTGGACGCCGGCACCAAGAGCGATGAGCTTCGCGGGGTTCGCACCGTCACCATCCGGACGCTCGTCGAGGACCTCGCTCAGCCGCCAACGGACGCAGCCGATGCCTACCTGCGGCTCCACCTGCTCTCGCACCGACTCGTCCGGCCACGAACCATCAATCTCGACGGCGTGTTCGGCAAACTTCCCCTCAACGCGTGGACAAATCTCGGACCCATCGATCCGAGTCGACTCACCGATGTTCATCTGCGGGCCCGATCCAAAGGCGTGCACGTCACGGTGTTCGGGGTCGACCGTTTTCCACGGATGGTGGACTACGTCGTCCCTTCCGGAGTGCGCATCGCGGACGCCGATCGTGTTCGTCTCGGAGCTCACGTGGCGGAAGGAACCGTCGTCATGCACGAGGGCTTCATCAACTTCAATGCCGGCACTCTCGGCACGTCTATGGTCGAGGGCCGCATCAGCGCTGGAGTTGTCGTTGGAGACGGCTCGGATATCGGTGGCGGAGCGTCCATCATGGGCACGCTGTCCGGGGGTGGCAAGGAAGTAATCAGCATCGGCACCGGTTGCCTCGTTGGCGCGAATGCGGGCGTGGGCATCTCGCTCGGGAACGACTCCATCATCGAAGCAGGCTGCTACGTCACGGCGGGCTCGAAGGTTTCGCTACCCGACGGAGGTACGGCCAAGGCGCGCGAACTTTCCGGCCATCCGAACCTGCTGTTTCGCCGTAATTCGCAGTCCGGTGCACTCGAAGTGGTCGAACGCTCCGGCAGTTGGGGCGGTCTCAACGCAGCCCTCCACACCAACTCCTAACCGTTTCCCCCGGATTCCGGGGGAAACGGTTAGCGGGAGGTCATGGGGGTGTAGTCGCGGAGAACCTCTCCGACATACACCTGGCGCGGACGCCCGATCTTGGTGGTCGGATCCTCGATCATCTCCCGCCACTGCGCGATCCAACCCGGCAACCGGCCCAGCGCGAACAGCACGGTGAACATGCGCGTCGGGAATCCCATCGCCTTGTAAATCAGGCCCGTGTAGAAGTCCACGTTCGGGTAGAGCTTGCGCTCGATGAAGAACTCGTCGGCGAGCGCGACTTCTTCGAGGCGCAGTGCGATGTCAAGGAGTGGATCGTCCACATTCATCTGCTCGAAGACCTCATACGCCGTCTTCTTCACGACAGCGGCGCGAGGGTCGTAGTTCTTGTAGACGCGATGACCGAAGCCCATGAGCTTGATACCGGCTTCGCGGTCCTTCACAGCCCGGATAAAGCGGTTCACACCTCCGCCTGAAGCGTGGATGTTCTCGAGCATCTCCAAGACAGCCTGGTTCGCGCCACCGTGCAGCGGACCAAACAGCGCGTTCACACCCGCGGATACCGACGCAAACAGGTTCGCATGCGAAGAACCCACGAGACGGACCGTCGAGGTAGAGCAGTTCTGCTCATGATCAGCATGCAAGATGAGCAACTGATCGAGCGCGCGGGAGATGATCGGGTTCGCCTCATAGTGCTCGGCCGGCACTCCGAAAGTCATGCGCAGGAAGTTGTCTTCGAAACTGTAGGAGTTGTCGGGATACATAAACGGCTGACCCACGGACTTCTTGTATGCGTACGCCGCGATGGTGGGAAGCTTCGCCATCAGGCGAATCGTGGAAATGTGGACCTGCTCTTCATCGAACGGGTCGAGGGAGTCTTGGTAGAACGTTGACAGAGCTGACACTGCCGACGAGAGCACCGCCATCGGATGGGCGTCCCGGGGGAACCCATCGAAGAATCGACGAAGGTCTTCGTGAAGCATCGTGTGCTTGGTGATCGCGGTGGAGAATTCTTCGAGTTGCGAAGCGGTCGGGAGTTCGCCGTAAATGAGCAGGTACGAGGTCTCCAGGAACGTCGATTGTTCGGCGAGCTGCTCGATCGGATATCCGCGATACCGCAGGATCCCAGCTTCACCATCGATAAATGTGATGGAAGACGAACACGACGCGGTGTTGACAAAGCCGTGGTCAAGGGTGACGTGACCGGTCTCTTTCAGCAGCGAGGAAATATCCAATCCGGACTCCCCCACCGTTGAGGGAACATCCGGCAGCGGTACCTCTCCGCCGGGATGCTGAAGCGAGTAGTCAGACACGCGAACCTCCTGCGGGCAGACTACCCATCGCACATAACGGCCAACAGCGGGGATCGAAACTCTTCTCTGTGAGAAGCCTCACGGCAGCGAACGTGCGCCCGGCGTTATTCCATCAGGCGAGAGACCGCAGAATCAACACGCTCATCGGTTGCCGTCAACGCGACTCGAACGTGGGTTTCATCGCCATAAAACGCTCCGGGTGCCACCAGAATCCCGCGCTCGGCTAACCACTGCGCGGTCTCCCATGAATCCTGTCCACGCGTCGCCCACAGGTACAGGCCCGCAACGCTGTGATCGATCTCGAACCCGCTTGATTCAAGCGCCGTCTTCAGTTCCAAGCGGCGTCGTCCGTAGCGGTTGCGTTGTTCGACAACATGAGCGTCGTCGTTGTACGCAGCCACGGCGGCCCACTGAATCGGCTTCGGCACCATCATGCCGAGATGCTTGCGCACAGCAAGGAGTTCACCAACCACCGCTGCGTCTCCTGCAAGGAAACCAAACCGGTAACCAGCCATCGATGAACGCTTCGACAGGGAGTGCACGGCAAGCAGGTTCGTCACATCGCCATCGTTGACACGCGGATCCAAGATGGAGACCGGCTCGTGTTCCCAGCCCAACTCGATGTAGCACTCGTCACTGACCACGGTGATGTTCCGCTCCCGAGCCCAGGCGACGATGTTGCGGAGTCGATCGATCGTTAGCACCGACCCGGTCGGATTACTGGGGCTGTTGAGCCACACCATCGACGCGTTATCGACGGATTCGACATCGTCCGTCGCAACAACCTCCGCCCCGGCCACGATCGCACCGACCGAATACGTCGGGTACGCGACCTCGGGAATAACGACGACGTCCGAAGCTCCGACGCCGAGCCCGGTGGGCAGCCAGGCCACCATCTCCTTGGAACCGATGGTCGGCAGGAAACCCACCTCACCGACGCCTAGCCGGCGCTCCATCCAGCCCTTGCATGCAACGGCAAGCTCGGCGAGCCCGGCCGTCGTCGGGTAGCCGGGAGAATCAGCGGATTCGCGAAGGGCCTGCTGGACGACGTCCGGTGTGGGATCAACCGGCGTTCCAACGCTCAGGTCGACGATGCCGTCAGCATGCTCTCGGGCGCGCGCAGCAACCGGCGCGAGAGTGTCCCAGGGGAAATCCGGCAACCGGACGTTCATCCGGTCACCGCCGAACTACGCGTCCTCTTTGGGAGGAACGTTCGCAAGCAACGGGGCATCGAACGTCTGCGCTCCGAGTTTCGCGGCACCGCCGGGCGAGCCGAGATCGGAGAAGAACTCTGCGTTCGCAGCCGTGTAGTCCGACCACTCATCGGGAACGTCGTCCTCGTAGAAGATCGCCTCAACGGGGCAAACCGGCTCACACGCTCCGCAGTCCACGCACTCGTCGGGCTGGATGTAGAGCATCCGATCACCCTCGTAGATGCAGTCGACGGGGCATTCCTCAATACACGACTTGTCCTTGAGATCCACACACGGGAATGCGATGACGTAGGTCACCTCGGGCCTCCGGTTCAGAACGTTGATGTGTGGAACTCCCACACAACCGAGGGCAACGCTACACAAGGCTGGGCGGAATTTGTCCTCCTACCGTCCCGCATCGCGGTATCCAGCGGGAATGGGAAGTCCGCCTAGGGTGGTCGCATGAAGCTGTACGACACCCAAGCCCGCGAGGCCGTGGACATCATCCCGGCTCGTGAGCGGCATCTGACGCTCTACGCCTGCGGGCCCACCGTGTACCGAGATGCACACGTCGGCAACATGCGAACCTTCCTGCTTTCTGATCTCATCTCCCGACTGGCGCAGCTGCACGGCTGGCGCACAACGGTTGTTCAGAACATCACCGACGTCGGGCATATGGCGGACGACACCGGACTCGGTGGCATCGACGAAGGCCAGGGGGACGGCGAGGACCGGGTATTGCGCCAGGCCGCCGACGAGGGCAAGGGAGCATTGGCGGTAGCCCGTCACTACGAGGACGCTTTCCACCGAGACCTATCAGAACTCAACATCCATCCGGCCGATCACTATCCGCGGGCGAGCGAATCGGTCGACGACATGATCGAACTCATCACCGCCCTGATGGATGCCGGTCATGCTTACGTCGGAAACGACGGATCGGTCTTCTTCGACGCACGCTCCTTCCCCGACTACGGCGCTATCAGCGGGAATCGTCTGGAGGAACTTCGACCCGGCCACCGGTTCGACGGTGGCGTCGACCCGGCAAAGCGATTCCACGCCGACTGGGCACTGTGGAAGAAGGCTCCCGAAACACGAACGCAGTTGGTGTGGGACACACCGTGGGGCATCGGATACCCCGGCTGGCACACCGAGTGCAGTGCGATGAGCGTCAAGTTGCTCGGTAACTCGATCGACGTCCACACCGGCGGCATCGATTTGCGTTTCCCCCACCACGAAGACGAGCGAGCGCAGAGCAACTCCGTAACCGGAACTGACGTCGTCCGACATTGGGTGCACGCCGAGCATCTGTTGTTCGACGGACGCAAGATGAGCAAGTCTTCGGGCAATGTCGTTCTCGTCCAGGACGTGGTCGCTCGCGGAATCGACCCGCTCGCCCTACGCCTGGCATTCCTGCAGCACCGGTATCGCCAACAGATGAACTTGACGTGGGCAGTGATCGAGGGCGCGCAAACGACGCTCGAGCGCTGGCGTACCAAGGTGGCGCAGTGGGCAACCAGCCCATCGGCTCCTATCCCCGAGGACTATCAACGGCAGTTCCTTGATGCCGCTGACGACGACCTCGACACCCCCCGCACTTTGCAGGTGCTCCGCGCCGTGGAGCGCGATGCGGACATCTCCGACGGAGCACGGTTCGAGTTCTTCGCGTGGGCCGATCGACTGCTGGGTATCGATCTAGCCCGTCGAGTTGGTCAGGTCGTCGAGGACGAACCGTTGCCGGAGGTCATCGCCGTTCTCGTTGAGGAACGCGCCCAGGCTCGAGCCAACAAGGACTTCGCCACCAGCGACCGCATTCGCGACGAACTGGCCGCTGAGGGATTCTCGGTCACCGACACCCCCGACGGCCAGGTAGTCGAACGCACTTAGCCGGTCGCTACTTCCTGAGCCGGAGTGTTCTGGAAGGTTTCTCCCTCGACTCCTGGCTGTTGATCAGAACCCTGGCCGCCATCGCCTGTCGGTCCGTCCCCCGCGGGCGCATCATTCGGCGCATCCTGTGAAGCGTCGTCGTTCTTGTCCTTGTCCTTCTTGGGTTTCTTGCCGCAGACCACCTTGGGAGCCGCGCGGTAGAACGTTCGGATCGTCTCGCGCTTCACCTCTTCGTCGGCTTGGTAGAAAACGCGATCGACATTGATCGAGAAGCCGGGAATGCCGCTTTGCGGACTGCACCCGTCCTTCTTCTTGCGATAGATGGTCTCCGGCTTACGGACGCTCGTTCTGGCACCGAACTCGGCTTCGATCTCGTCATAGACGCGGGTTCCCCAGAACTCAACCGTCATCGACGAGTTGGTCATCTTGGTGGTGATGACAACAGGGTAGGGACTGTCGTTGCGGAACTTCATATCGAAAATGCCCCAGGCGACGGTCGCCTCCAAGCCCGGTTGATAGCGCGAGATGTAGACCGAGTGCGCCCGCGTATCCACCCGCTCCATCCCCGCGAAGAATGCAGCGGTCCATACGGCTGTCGTCGCCGCCGACACCCCACCACCGAGAGCCTCCTCGAAGACTCCGCCCGGTCCGATGATGGTGCCGACCGTGTAGCCGTTCTCTTCGGTTCGCTCCAGGATGGTGTCGTTCATCGAGAAGATGTCACCCGGCATCAAGACCGTGCCGTTCACGTACTCAGCCGCCTGGCCGATGTTCGTGACGCGGTAGGGGGCGTAGTTGAACTTCTGCGTAAAACTCGACAACTTGTCCTTGATTCCGAGAGCCTCCGCATCGGCCGTGGTGAACTCCGGCTGACGCTGACCTTCGGTGACGATCACTTCACGCTGCCCGTCGGCTGAACCCGACTGCCCCAAGACGGTCAAAACTTGGGCAGCCAACGCGTCGTCTTCGATGCCGCCACCGGCGCGGCTCGGGACGATGCGCAAGGTTCCGTTCTTCTTGACTTTGAATCGGGCATCGCGCGGTTGCTCGGCAAAGACCAACTCATCTTCGATGGAGGCATACAGCGCAGCACCATCGAGCGATGGCACATAGTCGCCGTCGATCGCTGTGAAGCTCAGCGCGTTACCTATGACGTCTGCCGGAATCTCAGCGACTACGTCACCGGCCGCGACCTTCACGGGCCCTGAAACCGCGGCCAGCGCCAAAGCGTTCGCTGCCTCGGCGTTCGCGACGGTGACCGTCGGCTCTTCGATGATCACGGGAAGTTCTTGCTTCGCGCGCGGCTTGGTGATCGAGGCGATGATCGCCGCGCGCGCCGCATCAGCATCGATGGTTCGACCCTGTTGTCCGGGGCTGTATTCAACGTTCGTTCCCTCCACCGCCAGCGAGGACTCAACCGCGCTGGTGGTGATCAATCGCTCGAATGCACCGATCTGCCGAGTCAGTTTGTCGTCTTCAATAACGATGACGGGTTCCACGTCACTGCCTCCCCCGACAGAGAAGAAGCGTGAGAACGGATTCCAGTTCTGTCGCATCAGGGGTTCGACCGTCTCGACCGCGTTGACCCAGACGCCAGCCTGACGTGGTTTGACGATGATGGTTTCGCCGTCGTTGTCGAACTCAAGGGGCGCCGCCGCGGGCCGGGCGACCTGCTCGCGAATCACTTCGACGGCTTCGTCACGACCCATGCCGCCGATATCCACCCCGTTGACGGTGGTGCCGGGGGGAACGGTCGGTCCACTCAACAGCGCGAAGGCTCCGACGACGAGAAGGAGGGCAGCCACCACACCAGCGATTGCGCCGCCCGCTATCGCTTGGGTGCGGTTCGGACGCCAACGGCGGCGATGCGACTCGGCCACGAACCCCTCGTCTCCCCCACTCTCGGACTAGCTACTTCACGGGCGCCACGCGCTGGATCCGCTGTCCACGCGTGGGAGACGATCGTAAGCACGCACCCACCGTGGTTCCAAACTCAACCCCTCCAGGGCAATTCGTGGACAGTCAGACCGCGTCCAGATCCCGGACCGGCGTCGGACGCAATGGCCGCCCCGGCAGGGTAGCGACGGCCGATCCGATAACGGCGCCCACGAGTAGATAGGCCCACTGTCGAAAGCCGCTGCTGATCGCTATGTCTCCACCGGCCGTCTCACTGGCAAGGAAGACGGTCATGGCGATCCACCCGGCAAGCAGCAGCCAGCCCGACCATCGCGACTTCGAGCCAAGGGTCACTCCGCGGATCGCGACAACGAGTACGGCGAGCACGATCACGACACCCCAGGGCAGGACCATGTAGCGATCACCGAGTACGAGCACCGATCGGTGGGCTTGCACGAACGCTCCCATCAGCCCGATCACAAGACCCGCGATCAGCGACGCAACGGGAGCTAGTCGTCGACCCGCGTCGGTCACTCTCGAATCCCGGCGAACAAATCCGTTTCGCGGTCCAACCCAGCTTCGGGTGCATGCGAGCCGCGCACCAGTCGGTAGTACTCGGTCCCCATCGCCTGGGATCCGAGGTTGTTCGACAGCGCGAAGAAGCCACCGTCGACCGTCACCTGCGTGCGATGAGCCGCCAGCGCGGTCATCTTGGTGTCAAGGAATTCGGTCGCCTCGACCGCTGTAGTGATGAGGTCGTCGTCGCAAGCGAACGGAAGGTCGTCCGGATCCATCGCCGCGAACTCACTATCGGAACCCTCTTCTCGCAACGCCATGATGCCGGCCCGGATGATGCTGCGCGGAAATGCGGTCCAGTAGACCTTGGCCACCGACCACGCTTCTCCGAGGTCCGGACGAAACGACGGTGACTCGGCCAGCGCTACCGCGTAGTGGGTGATCCGATGGGCCTGGATGTGATCGGGGTGCCCGTATCCACCGAAATCGTCGTAGGTCACGACAACCTGCGGCTGCACCTCTCGGATGACCGAGACCAGATCGGTCGCGGCCGCCAGAAGATCAGCTCGCCAAAAGCAGTCATCACGATCGTTGCTCGGCACGCCCATCATCCCGGAGTCGCGGTAGCGGCCCGGTTCGCCGAGGAACCGGTGGTCCGTCACGCCCAGCAGCTGCATGGCCTCGGCGAGTTCACCGATGCGGTGTTCGCCTAGGGCATCGTGTTGATCGGCAGCCAGGTGCTCCAGCTCCGGCACCAGGACCTCACCCTCCTCACCGAGAGTGCAGGTGACGAGCGTGACTTGGACGCCGTCGGCCGCGTATTTGGCCATGGTCGCCCCTGTTCCGATGGTCTCGTCATCGGGATGGGCATGAACGAGGAGCAGGCGGCGATCGGGGGTGGTCACAACATCAGGCTACTTGCGACCCGGGACGCCGCACACGGTCCAGGCCTCTCCGGCACGATAAGCAGGTGAGCGAGCTGTCGAACGATCAAATGCCGGAAGCTGGAGCGGGCGAGGCTGCGTTGACATTTCCACGGCAACGCGCGGTCACCCGCGGATTCCGACTCGGGGCTCCCCGAGCCTTTCGCATAGTTCGGCGCTCCGACGGTTTGGCGCGCGTCTTCTTCATTCGCAGCAAGGATGGCCGAACAGCAAGTGGTGATCTGTGGGTGTGCGAGCAAGGCGATGGCTGGCAGGAACGCCTACTCGTCCAAGCGGCCGCACTGGGCAGTGACGGTGAAATACCCGCGGCCGAGCGCGCCCGGCGCGAACGGCTCCGCGAAGTCACCTCTGGCATCACCGCCTATTCGCTCGACGCCGACGGATCACGCGCTGCATTCGTCGTCGATGGCGTTCCCTACGTCGTCGACGTCTCCACGCAAACCGTGTCCCAAGTCGCCCACCCCGGCCCGGTCGTGGATTCTCACATCAGTCCCGACGGGCAGTACGTCGCGTTCGTTCACGACAACCGGGTCTGGCTTTCAACCGTGGAGGGCGACGAATCGATCTGTGTGACGCCCGAAGAAGGCGATGCGATCAGTTGGGGCCTCGCCGACTTCATCGCGTCGGAGGAACTCGAGCGCTACCGGGGCATGTGGTGGCTGGCCGATTCGCGGCGACTGCTTGTCGAACGGGTCGATGAGTCCAATGTGGAGACACGGTGGATTGCCGATCCGGCTCAGCCCGAGCGCGAGCCGACCGCGCACCGTTACCCGTCCGCGGGCACCGCCAACGCCGCAGTGTCACTGCATGTGGTCTCTATCGACGGTTCCATCATCGATGCACCGTGGAACGTCGACAGGTACTGCTACTTAGCGAGCGTCAACGTGCCGCTCAATCGCGCACCCGTGATCTCCGTCCTCGATCGCGCGCAGCGATTGCAGCAAGTTCTGGAATTGGTCGACGACCAATGGATCGTCCGCGCAGAGCGTGAGCAGACACCGTGGATCACCGTGGTCTCCGGCTCTCCCACCACGGATCCGAGCGGTGCACTGATCGAGGTTCTCGACCGCGACGACTGCTTCCGCGTTTGCCGGGGCGGCCAAGCCTTCTCCCCCGACGGGTGGAATGTTGAAGCAATCCTCGACACAGACGCCGAAGGCGTCACAGTCTTGGCTGCGCTGGCGCCGGAGACTCGCGTCCTCGCGCGCATCGACTACACCGCAGACGCCACGGTCCTTACCGACCCCGATTTCTGGTCGGCCGGCACAGCAGATGCAGACGTTCGAGTCGTCGCTTCTACGAACATCGACCGGACCCGCTCGAGTGTCTCGATTGTCGACGTCAACGGTGCGGTGGACGTTAGTTCGGTAGCGGAACAGCCGAACCTGACCCCGCGGCCTCGGTTGATGCGCGTGGGTGCGCGCAACCTCAGCGCCGCGCTTCTTCTTCCCTCTCAACATGAGCCCGGGATGCAGTGGCCGGTTATCTGCAGCCCGTACGGAGGTCCACATGCGCAGCGGGTGATCGCTGCGGGCGGTGCGTATCTGACCGAGCAGTGGCTCGCCGACCAGGGATTTGTGGTCGTTGTGATCGACGGCCGCGGAACTCCCGGGCGCGGACCGGCGTGGGAGTACGACGTGCATGGCGATCTCGCCGGCCCCGTTCTCGACGATCAAGTCGATGCTCTACACGCCATCGCTGCGTCGCACGATGCCCTAGACACGTCGCGGGTCGGGATCCGCGGCTGGTCCTTCGGTGGCTACCTCGCGGCGCTCGCGGTGCTCGACCGGCCGGATGTCTTCCATGCAGCCGTCGCCGGTGCGCCTGTGACCGAATGGCGGCTCTACGACACCGCGTATACCGAGCGCTATCTCGGAAACCCCAACGACGACGACGCTCCATATGAGGCCACATCACTGCTCAACCGTGCGGCCCAACTCGAGCGCCCGCTACTACTCATCCACGGACTCGCCGACGACAACGTCTTGGCCGCACACACGCTGCAAATGTCCAGTGCGCTCTTGGCGGCCGGGCGACAGCACAACGTGCTGCCGCTCAGCGGGGTCACGCACATGACACCGCAAGAGGTTGTTGCCGAAAATCTGCTCCTGACGGAGGTCGACTTCTTTCGCGCGAACCTCGGCTAGGACTACTTGCGCTTGCGGCTGGCTTTGACTCGCTCGGTGACGTCCAAGAGCACCTTTCGCATGCGTACCGCGGATGGTGTGACCTCCACGCACTCGTCCTCGCGGCAGAACTCCAACGCTTGCTCGAGAGAAAGCTCACGGTGCGGAATCAAAGGCACAAGAACCTCACCTGTACTGGAGCGCATGTTGGTGAGTTTCTTCTCCTTGGTCGGATTCACGTCCATGTCATCGGATCGAGAGTTCTCGCCGACGATCATTCCTTCGTAGACCTCGGTCCCGGGTCCAACGAACATCGTTCCGCGTTCTTGAAGGTTCGCGAGAGCGAAGCCCGTCGTGTTCCCGCTTCGGTCGGCGACCAGCGAGCCCGTGGGCCGCGTGCGCAGTTCTCCGTACCAGGGTTCGTAGCGGTCGAAGACGTGGTGCAGGAGCCCGGTGCCGCGAGTCTCGGTCAAGAATTCCGTGCGGAAGCCAATGAGTCCGCGCGCGGGAACGAGGTAGTCCATGCGCACCCAGCCGGAACCGTGGTTGACCATTTGCTCGAGGCGACCCTTGCGCAGTGCCATGAGCTGAGTTACGACGCCGAGATAATCCTCGGGAACGTCCACCGTCAACCGCTCGACGGGTTCGTGGACCTTGCCATCGATAGTTCGCGTGACCACCTGCGGTTTGCCGACCGTTATCTCAAAGCCTTCGCGTCGCATCAATTCCACGAGGATCGCCAACTGAAGTTCACCTCGGCCCTGGACCTCCCACGTATCGGGCCGTTCGGTGGGCAGGACACGGATCGAGACGTTGCCGATGGTCTCCGCTTCCAGGCGCGCCTTGACCATCGGGGCAGTGAGCTTGGTGCCCCCGCTACGTCCTGCCAGCGGTGAGGTGTTGATGCCGATGGTCATCGAGATGGAGGGCTCATCGACAGTAATGACGGGCAGCTGACGCGGATCTTCCAGATCGCCCAGCGTTTCCCCAATGGTGATGTCCGGAATACCGGCAACGGCGATGATGTCACCCGCCGAGGCGTTTTCCACCGGGACGCGATCGAGAGCTTCGGTCATCAACAATTCGACGACCTTGGCGCGGTCCACTCCGCCATCGCGGCGAATCCAGGCGACCTGTTGGCCCTTGGTGATCGTTCCCTGATGGACGCGGCACAGAGCCAGGCGCCCGAGGTAGGGCGATGCATCGAGGTTGGTCACATGAGCCTGCAACGGAGCACCCTGTTCATACGTAGGCGCCGGGATGGTTGACAGCAACGTCGCGAACAGTGGCTCGAGGTTCTCCGAATCGGGCTGACCACCATCGGCCGGCATAGTCGTCGACGCTCGGCCGGCTATCGCACTCGTATAGATGATCGGGAAGTCGATTTGGGAATCGTCGGCATCGAGATCCAAGAACAGTTCATAAACCTCGTCGACTACTTCCTTGATTCGTGCATCGCTGCGGTCGACCTTGTTGATGACGAGAACAACGGGCAGACGCTTGGCCAGCGCTTTGCGAAGAACAAACCGAGTTTGAGGTAACGGCCCCTCGGATGCATCGACGAGCAGCACCACTCCATCGACCATCTCCAAGCCGCGCTCGACCTCTCCGCCGAAGTCCGCGTGCCCGGGAGTGTCGATGATGTTGAACGTCACGCCACCTTCGGGTGCAGACGGTCCCTGGTACCGAACGGACGTGTTCTTCGCGAGGATCGTGATGCCCTTCTCGCGCTCGAGGTCCATCGAGTCCATGACCCGCTCGGCAACATCTTGGTTCTCTCGGAACGCACCGGACTGCCACAGCATGGCGTCCACGAGTGTGGTCTTGCCGTGGTCGACGTGAGCGATGATCGCGATATTGCGTAGATCTTCTCTGGAGGGCACCTGCGAACAGTAGACGCCGCCTCGAATCGTCAGGTCAGCAGCGGCAGAACTTTCGTTTCGAACAGTGGGGCGAGGTCATCGCGTGAGCCGTCGTAGGGAAGATCGAGCCACAGCAGTTCCGCGATCTCCCCGCTCGCCCTCGCACCCGCAACACTCGGGTGCTCGAAGATGTGACCGGTAACCATCAAACCCGGCTCGTTTGCGGCCGCAGCGCTGAACATGCCCAGCAATTTCAACCGATCAGGATTGAGATCGACGTCGATCTCCTCCCCGCATTCGCGGCGGATCGTGACATCCGGTGATTCACCCGGCTCGATCTTGCCGCCCGGAAGCATGAAGCGATCCGTCCCCTGCTTTCGCACCAGCAGCACCCGGCCCGCATCATCGCGAAGGACCACTGCGGAGACGACGAGATCGGACACACCCCAAGTTCACCATGAGAGGGTCAGCGCATGGCCACGACGCTGCGAACTCTCGGACGGCTCGTACTCGCCGCCGTCCTATTGACCGCCGGTTTCGGTCACTTCGCCAGCGCCGACGCATTCCTCGCGCAGGTGCCGCCATGGATGCCGGCCCCCGAGGCAGTGGTCGCCGTTTCCGGAGTCGTCGAGCTCCTCTTGGGTCTGGCTTTAATCGCCACACCCCAAAAGTGGCGTCCGATGCTCGGCTGGATAGTTGCAGGTTTCTTCGTCGTCATATTTCCCGGCAACATCTCACAATTCATCACCGGAACATCGGCATTCGGACTCGACAGCGACGCTGCGAGGTTTGTTCGATTGCTGTTCCAGCCTGCACTCGTGGTGTGGGCGCTGTGGTGCACGCAAGCGTGGTCTACGTGGAGGGCCAAACGATGTTCGATCAACCAACAGTAAGGAACCGCTCGAGGGAATCGAAGTAACTCTCCATCCCCTCCT
>Ga0181594_10000400_pt1 | contig 39236 bp, 40 predicted proteins | sample 071ome_18_FD_145603 | JGI IMG/M metagenome (GOLD analysis project Ga0181594, IMG submission 145603) | Coastal salt marsh microbial communities from the Groves Creek Marsh, Skidaway Island, Georgia - 071413BT metaG (spades assembly) | ecosystem: Environmental > Aquatic > Marine > Intertidal zone...
CGCGCTGCGAGCTGGTCTTTCAGTCCCTCCGTCTGCCGATCAACCGTGATCGACTCGAGATCCTCGAGGGCCGTGTAGAGAATCGTCCCCCCCGGCGTCTCGTACACACCCCGAGACTTCATTCCGACGAGGCGGTTTTCCACCAGATCGGCCCGACCGACACCGTGCCGGGACCCGATCTGGTTGAGGAGCGTCAGCAACTCGACCCCGTCCAGGTGCTCTCCGTTCACGGAGACCGGAACCCCTGCCTCGAAGCCGAGCGAGACTCGCTCCGGCTCGTCCGGTGCCAGTTCGGGTGCGAGCGTCCACAGATACATGGCCTCCTCAGGCTCGAACGCCGGATCCTCGAGGGGGCCTCCCTCGTGGGAAATGTGCCAGAGGTTCTCGTCCCTGGAGTACAGTTTGGTCTCGTCTACACCCTCGAGCGGGATTCCGCGCTCACGAGCGTAGGCCAGACAATCCTCACGTGAATGCAGATCCCACTCTCTCCACGGCGCGATGACCTTCAGGTCCGGGCCCAGCGCGGCGTACGACAGCTCGAAGCGGATCTGGTCATTCCCCTTCCCTGTGCACCCATGGGCGACCGCGTCTGCGCCGACCATGCGAGCCACTTCCACCTGACGGCGACCGAGAATCGGTCGGGCCATGGCCGTCCCCAGAAGGTATTTCCGGCCATAGACGGCCCCGATCTTCAGCGTCGGAAAGACGAAGTCCTCGACGAATTCCCGGCGCAGATCCTCACCGTAGAACGCCGACGCCCCGGTGCGGAGGGCTTTCTCCTCCAGGCCGTCGAGCCCTCCCGGCTGTCCGACGTCCCCTGCCATGCATATGACATCGGCCCCGTACGTGTCCTTGAGCCACGGCACGATCACGGAGGTGTCGAGCCCTCCCGAGTAGCCGAGAACGATCTTCATCGCTTCCTCCGTCGCCATCTCACCGGGGCGTTCGATGCAGGTGTGAAAAAAGAGGCCCGGGGGTCGGAAGCCCGATCGCGTCCCGCCAACGCTCCGGGGGGCCTAGTGCCCCTAACCTCCGCCCCCGGTCCCCTTTCGGTTTCCAGTGGGTCGTCATGCAGACGACGAGCATAAATATGCACCAAGCGGCGGTGATGTCAACGGTCATTCGGCCATCGCGGGGACCCCACCGTCCTGGGACGTCGGCGGGACGGGAGGGTTCAGGCTGGGCGAGCCATCCGCTCGAGGCGTTCCCGCACCTCCTCCAGCTTCGTCGGATCCCTCAGGATGATCAGGATCGTATCATCTCCAGCCAGGGTCCCCAGCACCTCCGGCCATTCTTCCCAGTCGATCCCTGCGGCCACGGTCTGGGCCCCACCCTTCATCGTGCGGACCACCAGCAGGTGGTCGACCCCGTCCGCACTGTGAAACAGCGTGGGGAGCAGAGACGCCAGTGAAGGAGTGTGATCCCACTCTTCCGGCGAGGAGTAGAACCCTACCCCGTCGGCGCCCGGCGCCTTGACGAGGCGGAGCTCACGCATATCCCGAGACAGTGTTGCCTGAGTCACTTCGATCCCGCGCTGGTTCAGGAGCTCGCGTAGCGACTCCTGACTCGTCACGCGGTTCTTCTGAATCACGTCCAGAATCTCCCTCTGGCGGTCGCGCTTGCTCACGCGACCGCCTTCGCGACCAGACCGCGGACGCGCTCCGGCTCGAACCCGAGCGACCGCTCGATCTCCTCACCGTTCTGAAAGATGATCAACGTGGGGATGCTGCGGATCTCGTACTGCATCGCGACATCCGGGGCGTGGTCGGTATCCACTTTCACCACCAGCATCTTCCCGATCTGCTGATGAGCGATCTCGTCGAGGAGCGGGGCCACCATTTTACACGGGGCACACCAGTCCGCATAGAAATCCACGAGCACCGGGATCCCTGCGTGAATCACGGTACGCTCGAAGTCCTCCTGGCTCACCTTCACCGGACGATCCAGCAGCATCGGCTTGCTGCACTCACCGCACACGGGCCGATCCTTGGCTCGGTCCAGATCGACGGAGTTGAGTGCCAGGCAAAACCCACATCGAAGCGTAACCCTGGCGATCGAATCATTCATCCCGGATCGAGTACCTCATTTTGTGGTCGTTCCCGTGGTCGGCAGCGAAGGGCTGGGACACATCTTCCCAAGATCTCGGGCAAACACAAGGGGTGGACGAGCAAAGGCCCGGGCGGCTTGACGCCGCCCGGGCCCTATCGTACCCGTGAGGAGTGACGGTCCTGCTAGAAGAGGTCGTACTTGACCTTGACCATCCCATAGCGACCAATGCTCGGAACACCAACGAAGGCGAAGTTCTCCGAATCGAAGATGTTCTGAACCGAGAGCTGAACCGTCGCGCGCGTGTTCGGAATCTGATACCCCAGTCCCACATCCACGACTTCCGTGCTCGGAACGTCACCCGCGAACCCGGCCGAGACCGCCGAGAACTCGCTGTTGAACCGCAGGCGGGCCGAGGCGTTGAACCCACCTACGACATCCCGATACGCGAGGCTGACCGTACCCTTGTGCTGCGGGGCGTTCAGCGAGATGGGATCGCTCCCGAGGACTGGCCACGACTCGTCGGAGACCCAGGAGTAGGTGCTTCCCAGTGTCCACTCGTCATTCAGGAACCACTGCATGGCGAAGTCCGCCCCGAACAGGCTCAAGTCACCGACGTTCCTGTATGACACGATCAGGTCCGAACCCGGGCTGAACTCAGATGTCGCAACGACACCAACAGGAACCTGTGCGATCCCGGCTGCGAGCTGCGGGACGATCACCCCGGCCTGGGCTGCGGCCTGCGCCTGCGCGGTCGCGGGATCGAGGCCACCCGCGATCAGCGCCTGCGTGAGTGCGGTCACAACCGGCACGGTGATGAAGTTCGCTACGTCCAACCCATTCATCGTCACCACCGGCGTCTGAACAAGCAGCGGTGACACGAAGTCGTTCTTCTTCGAGTAGTAGATGTCCGACGTGATCTTCACGCGATCGTTGATGATGCCGGTCCATCCGATCTCGAACGTCTCTGTATTGCTCTCCTGCATCGTTGCGATCGGGCTGATGATCGATGACGCCGCTGACGCCGGGACGAGGTCCCCGTTCACCACGTTGAAGAGCATGCTGCCGATGTCCGCGGCGGTCGGTGAAAGCCCGCCAAGCGCGGCGATCAAAGGCGTCAACGTGGCCGGCAGGGCGCCGCCGTCAATCTGTGCCTGAAGCACGGCGAGGGCCGCAGGCCAGAACGCCGTCGTGGCCTCGATCGGCAGCAACGCACTCCGATCGGCGTTGAACGGTGACCGGAACCCCTTGAGCGCACCATCCGCGTCGAGCAGCGACCAACCGTTGGGTCCCGTACCGAATGCGCGCAGTCCGAAGCCCAGAGCCTCGAGCGAGGGGGCGAAGCCATTCGAGATGTCCAGGAAATAGTTCAGGCTGGACGGGGAGGAATACGCCTGGTTGTAGGAGAACCTCAGACTCTGGTCTTCTTCCGGCTTGAGAATCAGCGCCACCCGTGGCGAGAAAACGTTTTCCGGTAGCAGGGAATGGCTATCGACCCTGCCGGCGAAGACCAGATCGATGCCCGGCGTGAGCGCGGTCTTCGACTGGATGTACGCACCCCACTCGTCCATCTCATCAGAGGCTTCGTACTGCCCGTTGATGTTGCCTTCCGTCTCCGGCCGGGTGCCGAAGTAGTCAAATCCGTACGTGAAGTCCTGGCGGCCGTCCCACAGGTCGAATCCGTGCTGGGCCTGAGCGACCCAGAGCTTCGATCGATCGACCAGCGGCACACCCGTGTTGAGGAGGTAGCTGGAGCCCGCATCACTCGTGTTCAGATACGCCTGAGCGAAGAAGCGATCGTAGCTGAGGCGGCCCTGGAAGAATTCGTACACCCAGTCTTGTGTCTGGCCTGCACCCAAACCGGTCAGCTCGACGCCGGACGACTGATTCCGCCCGTACGTACCGACGAAGGTGCCGTTGTCCGCGAACCGCCAGTCCGCACGCGCCTCGAGGCCCAAACGGTTGATGTCGTAGTCACGGACGCCGAGCCGGTCGCAGGCGACCTGCCCCTGCTCAGCCGTGAAGCCTCGGAGCACCTTGTCGCTGACGCAGAACGTGGGATTGGCGTCTGCCGCAGCACGGTTCGCCAACTCGACCGGATCGTCGAACTCCCACTCGTTTCCTGTCAGACTCTGCCCCGAGATCTTGAAGCCGAAGTTGTCGGCCAGCTTGAACGCGGAGCGGAATGAGCCCTGAAAGACCGAGCGCTGACCGGCACCCAGGGTAATGGACGTTCCCTGCTCGTCGAGCGGCGACTTCGTGATGATGTGCACCACGCCATTCGCTGTGTTCGGCCCGTACAGGGCCGACCCCGGCCCGAGAACGACCTCCATCCGGTCCACGTCGGCATCGTTGGACGGGATGAAGTGCATCAGGTTCACCCGCAGAGAGGGGACCCCCGCAAGTCGGTTGTCGGTGAGCATGTGCAGCCCACCCGAAAAGATGTTGTTAAACCCACGCAGTGTGACGTTCCCGCCCTGAAGACCGTACGTGATGATATCCACGCCCGGTGCCGACCGGAGATGCTCCAGGAAGGAGGGCGCGGGTCGCTCTTCGATTTCGATCGAGCTGATGCTGACCGAGGTCGCCGGGGCATCCGTCGACTTTTCGCCGAGCTGGGTTCGTCCTGCCGTCACCACGATCGGGTCGAGCGCGAAGGCGGTCGATTCGAGCGAGATATCGAAGGTCGTCGCCTCCCCGGCGGAGACCCGGATACCGTCAAAGCGAGTCTGCCGGTACCCGACGACCTCCACAACCAGCGAATACGTGCCCGCCGGGATCTGGAACATGTAGCGCCCGGCGTTGTTCGTGAGCGCCTGCGTTCCGTCGGCGTCCAGGAGGCGAACCGCCGCCTGAGGTACTGGCGTGCCCAACTCGGCGTCGGTGACCGAGCCCATCAGGGTGCCCTGTTGAGCGGCTGCCGGTACCGTCAGCCCAAGGGCGGCCACGGTGAATGCGAGGGCGGGAAGCCCGACCCGGGGAAAGCGCATCTGAAGACCTCGCGCTAGCGGAATTAGGGTAAGAAAGCTCAGCCAAACAGCTTCGGCATTTTACTTCCGGAACCCGTTAGGTTGCAATGAGTTTCGTCGCTGTCCCGCCCCTGGTCGCTCGCGAGTCGGGCACGGCTTGCCGAGACCTCTGGCCCGTGTCCCGCCCCCGCCCCATTCTCGGGCAATGATCGCCGACCTGACGCTCGACCACCTTCTCGCTGCACGCGCGCGCATCGTCGACGCCGTGCACCGGACCCCGCTGCTTCCATCGCGGACGTTGTCGGATCGAATCGGAGCACCGGTGTGGTTGAAGTGCGAGAACCTTCAGAAGACAGGCGCGTTCAAAGTACGCGGCGCGTTGAATCGCCTTCTCACTCTGTCGCCTGAAGAGCGGGCGCGAGGCGTCTCGACGATCTCGGCCGGGAACCACGCGCAGGCCGTCGCATGGGCAGCATCGGCAGCCGGTGTCTCCAGTACGGTCGTCATGATGGAGCACGCGTCGCCCACCAAGGTTCGAGCAAGCCGGGACTACGGAGCCGAGGTCATCCTCCACGGCGACGCCGCCGCGGCATTCGCCAAGGTGCATGAAGTCAGTCTCGAGCGCGGCCTCACGTTCGTGCATCCGTTCGACGACCCGGAGGTGGTGGCCGGACACGCCTCGTGCGGGCTCGAGATCCTCGAGGATCTGCCGGACGTCGGGACCGTTGTGGTCCCGGTCGGTGGAGGCGGGCTCTCGTCATCGATCGCGATAGCCATGGCACGCTCCCAGGCCAAGGTGGACGTGTGGGGTGTGGAGCCGACCGGCGCCGCCGCGATGCACCAGTCCTTCGAGGCCGAACAGGCTCTTCGCCTCGATCGGGTCGACACGGTCGCGGACGGTCTGGGTGCTCCGATGGCCGGGGCGCTGAATTACCAGATCCTCTCGGAGCACGCGCGAGGGATCGTCCTGGTCGAAGATCGCGAGATAATCTGCGCGATGATGATACTCCTGGAGCGGACCAAGCTCCTCGCGGAGCCAGCCGGGGCCGCCGGGCTCGCGGCCCTGCTGGAGGGCAAAATCGAATTCGACCGTACCCGCCCAGTCGTAGTCGTGGTCAGCGGTGGGAATGCGGACCTCGCCCAGCTCGCTCGGCTCATTCAGGGAGAGCAACGCTGACGTGTGCCGACTGCTCGCCTACGTCGGATCACCGCAGCCGCTGGCGCCCCTCGTCTTCGGGGGTGATCACTCGCTTTACCGGCAGAGCTGGCAACCCCGAGAGCTCCTGTCAGGCTCGGTCAACGCCGACGGGTATGGTGTCGTCTGGTACTCGGACGGACGTCCAGGCCGGATCGCCGAGGCACGTCCGATCTGGTACGACGAGGACCTCGAGCGCACACTGGGTGTGATCGAGTCAGGATGCGTGATCGCCGCCCTGCGAAATGGTACGCCCGGGATACCCGTCGATCGCTCGGGCCTGCTCCCCATGGTGCATGGTCGCTGGTCCTTCGTGCTGAACGGCTTCGTGCCTGACTTTCGCCGATCGCACATGCGAGCACTCCGAAGCGACCTGCCGGATGATCTGTACGGCGCCCTCGTCGGCTCCTCGGACTCCGAAACGCTCTTCCTGCTCGCGATCCGTCGCATCCAGGAGGGGAGCTCGATGATCGCAGCGCTGGTCGACGCGGCGTCACGCGTGAAGGCCCGCGTCGGAAGCGCGGAGGCACAATTGACCATGGTGATGACCGACGGGGACTCGGTGGCGGCAGTCCGAACCGGGACGGCGAGGCTGACGAACTCGCTGTATATGGCCAAGCACCCCCCCCTGGCCGATGGAGGTATCGTCCTTGCTTCGGAGGCTCCTGAGACCGGCGGTGTCTGGGCTCCGGTGGATGAGCACACCTCTGTCGAGATCCGGGCTGACGGGACCGTTACGACCGAGCGGGTCTTTCTGGACTAGGGCGTCCTGCGTCGTAAGGCAGACCGCTCAGTCGACGTCGACCAGTTCCAGATAGAACACCAGAGTCGACCCGGGCGGGATACTTCTTCGGCGTGAGGATCCATACGCCAGAGCGGGCCGCACGACGAGGCGCCGCACCCCTCCTCGGCGCATACCGACGATGCCCTCGTTCCACCCGCGGATGACTTCGTTGCCGCCGAGACGAATCGCATACGGCTCCCGGCCCAGATTCCCATCGAACACCGTACCATCCGGCAGCCATCCAACGTATTCGATCCAGACGCGACTGGTCCGACGCGCCACCGGGCCGTCGCCCACGCTGACGTCCTGGATATACAGGCCTGAGGAGGTGCGCTGGAATTCCGAGAGATCGACGTCGAGATCGGGCGCGAAGAAGAGTCGCTCCGGGTCACTGGGCGGAAGAGCCACCCCGGATTCCGAACCACCGCCGCCGCCACACGCGGCGAGAACAGCCCCCACGACCACGAGGAGCCCCCATTCCCGGTAGGGCCTCCGGAGCCTCTGTCGTGCCCTGACGGACCCGTGACGGTCCCTCCATGTGCCAGAGCGCCCAGGCCGGCCCCCACACTGGATCGACGCGTCCCCGCACCAAGCAGCGGAAGGTCCTGAGGGGTCACGAAGAGCGGCGTGTAGCATCATCATGGACGAGGCATGGGCATGATCGGAGGGAGCCGGAGACTATGCGGGGGTCGCGCGAGGGAGCAAGGTGACGTACTCGTGTACTGGCCGTTCAGACTGACCCGACTGCCCACGGAGCGGATATATGAAACGACGTGCGCTTGGCACGGCCCTCGCGATCTCTCTCGTTCTCACCGCCGGGGCGTGGGCGGCAGACCGAAGTTCGTCGCGCGCGGCCACACCCGAAGAACTGGTGTCGACATGGGTCGAGGCCCTCGGCGGCCTCGAGGCGTACTGGCCGTTGAAGACGGCGCGATACACGATCACGACCGAAATCTACGATACGGAAAGCGGCCGTCTGCGTCGGACCCGACCCCGATACGTGACGATCGCCAAGACCGATCTCGGGGATCTGGTTCGGATCGAGCGCTGGGAAGGCAACGACTTCATCGCGCATGGCTGGGACGGAGAAACCGTGTGGGCCCGCTACAACGGTGAGGAGCTCGCGCCGGGCGACAAGGACTACGATGAAGTCCTGTATGTGGCCGGAGACGTGCATTACTGGATCGGTCTCCCCTTCAAGCTGAACGACCCCGGCGTGAATCTGCACGACCGTGGGATCGACGATCAGGGACGGCAGGTGGTCGGTGTCAGCTTCGGTGAGGGTGTCGGGCTGCACGACGGGGATACCTGGCAGTACTGGTTCGTCGAGGGTCGCACCTGGCCTGTGCAGCTTGCCTACAAGGAGGAGAACCGCACGAACTGGAACTATCTCCGATTCGAAGACGTCCGAACGGTCGACGGCTACACCTTTGTCGGGCGACGCGTCCACTACAACGAAGCCGGCGCGATCACGAAGGTGCTCTACACGCACGACTTCGAGTTCAATCCGGAGCTCGACATGGCGCTTTTCTCACCGCCGGAGTGAGCGACGATCGGATCGTCTTCCACTCTGCCTCGTGAGCGAGGCACCATCACCTCAGGACCGAAACGAACACGGCCGCGACCCCGGGGAGGAGTCGCGGCCGTTTCGTTTCGCTGAGACGCAGCTAGACGATCAGCCCCCGGCCTCGATCGCCTTGAGTGCCTCGACCGTGGACTTCACGTGGTCGGCACTCGTCGCCAGTGCGGCCTGCTCGTCTGCGTCGAGATCGACCTCGAGAATCCGCTCGAGTCCATTCTCGCCGAGCATGCACGGTACGCCGAGGAACAGGTCGTTGAAGCCGTATTCGCCCTGGAGCCACGCAGCGCAGGGGAGGATGCGACGCTTGTCCTTCACGATCGCCTCGGCCATCTGAACCGCCGCGGCAGCCGGCGCATAGTAGGCACTTCCCGTCTTGAGGTACGCCACGATCTCGCCGCCGCCCTTGCGGGTCCGCTCGACGAGAGCGTCGATGCGATCCTGCTCGAGGAGCTGCGTGAGCGGAATGCCACTGACCGAGGTGTAGCTCGCGAGAGGGACCATGGTGTCGCCGTGGCCACCGAGCACCAGCGCCTGAATGTCCTCGATGGAGACATCGAGCTCGAGCGCGATGAAGGACCGGTACCGCGCGGTGTCGAGCACCCCCGCCATTCCGATGACCCGCTCGCGCGGGAAGCCGGACGCTTCCATGGCGACCTGAGCCATCACGTCGAGCGGATTCGTCACCATGATGATGATCGAGTCCGGCGCCACCCGCGCAATCTCGCTGGAGACCGAACGAATCACGTTCGCGTTGGTCTTGAGGAGGTCATCGCGGCTCATGCCGGGCTTACGTGCGATGCCCGCCGTGACGATGAAGATGTCGGCACCGGCCGACGACTCGTAGTCGTTGGTCCCGGAGACGCGTGAATCAAAGCCCTCGATCGGGGCGCTTTCCCACTGGTCGAGCCCCTTCCCCTGAGGAATTCCGTCGGCGATGTCGACGAGGATGACCTCTTTGGCGAGTTCCTTCTGGGAGAGAAGCTGCGAGCACGTCGCGCCGACATGGCCGGCTCCGACGACGGTGATCTTCTTGGCACTCATGGGAAAGGTCCGCTCCGCGGCAGGGTGGGTTCGAGAGGAAGACCGGGCCCGTTCGTCGCATGCGACCCTGGGGCTCGGGGGCCATCAGGATGCGAGGCCCGCAGGAGTATAACGACCCTTCTGGAGAGGTCTACCCGAGGCCCACCCGCGTGATCAGAGGAGAGGAGAGGTGTCTCCCGGTCCTCGACCCGGCTCCGCTCAGCCGCCCGTTTGCGACAGGGCGACCAGGCCGCCCGAACCCGCGTCGCTGCCCTGGATCAGATAGTGCCGCTCCGGCTTGATCTGCAGCGTCTCGACGATGTGCGGAATCAGATCTTCTCCCGCGCGCAGCGGGTCGCGGAGGTTCGTCTGGATCGACCCGAAGAGGCATGGGCGAAGCTGCCCATCCGCGGTGAGGCGCATCCGATTGCACCGGTCACAATAGTTGTGGCTCATCGGAGTGATGACACCGATGGTCCCGGGGGCACCCTTGAACTGATGATATCGGGCGGGGCCGTTGCCGAAGGGGCCCTGCACCGGCTCGAGAGCCTCGATACGTTCGATCCGTCGTAGCGCTTCGGTGCACGAGATGAATTGGTTCGCGCTGAGATCGAGATTCGCGCCCGTCGGCATCATTTCGATGAAGCGGACGTGCCACGGACGCTCCCGCGTGATCTCTGCGAAGTCTTCGATTTCATCGTCGTTCTGACCGCGGATCAATACGACGTTGATCTTGATCGGGGCAAAGCCCGCCGCCTCCGCAGCGTCGAGGCCCTCCATGATCTTCGGGTAGGAGCCCGGACGCCGTGCGATCGAATCGACCCGATCCGGCCGAAGCGAGTCGAGAGAGACATTGAGGCGCTGGATCCCCGCCGCTCGGAGCTCCTCCGCATGGTCCGCCAGGAGAACAGCATTGGTCGACAGCGAGAGATCCTCGATCTGCGGCACGGCTGCGATCATCCGGACGAGATCGGCGAGGTCGCGACGGACGAGGGGCTCGCCCCCCGTGATGCGAACCCGCTTCAGGCCCATCCCGGCCATCGTGCGAACGATCTGCTCGATCTCCTCGTACGTCAGCAGTTCGTCGCGCTTCAGCCACGGCAGTCCCTCCATGGGCATGCAGTACACGCAGCGAAGATTGCATTTGTCGGTCACGGAGATCCGCAGATACTCCACCCGCCGCCCGAACTGATCGACCATGTCGCGCAACGCGTCCGAGGTCTGTTTCGTCATCCGTCGACCTCCGCGTCGGGCGTTGCCAGCACGCCTCGTCCGGTCCCGGGTGGCACCGTGCCCTCGACCCACCCGTCGGAGCCGTCCTCGTAATGCTCCTTCTTCCAGACCGGGAGCCGCTTCTTAATCTCTTCGATGACGTATCGCGTCGCATCGAATGACTCCGCCCGGTGCGGGCTGGAGACGGCGATGGCCACAGAGACCTCACCGATCGAGAGTTCCCCCGTCCGATGCTCCACGGCGACCCGGTCCGTCCCCAGGCGTTCTGCCGCCTCCTGTGCGATCGCGGCCAGCTCCTTGCGAGCCATCTCCTCGTAGGCGTCGTACCGCATGCCGGACACCGGACGACCATCCGCGTGATTCCTCACGACCCCCACGAAGAGCAGCGCTGCCCCATCCTCCTCGGAGCCCACACGCGCAAGAACGTCGACGGGATCGATCACCTGGGGACCGACCGAACAATGGACCACACGCGCCGGCACGATGGCTCAGCCTCCCGCCACGGGCGGAATGAAGGCAACCTCGTCACCCGGGCCGAGTGGCTCATCGAGCAGGGCGTACGTCTGGTTCACCGCGACCGCCGGTTCTACTGGCAAGGCGTCGAAGGGAGCGCCTCGTCCGCGGAGCTCCTCGACGAGGTCACCCACAGTCGCACCCTCGGACAGTTCGACCGCAAGCATGGAGGCGCCCACGAGGTCACGGTACGAGGCGAAGAAGAGCGTATTAACGGAGAGGGTCACGGTGCAATCGGGTGACGTCGAACGAGCCGTAGAGCAGACAGGTCCGGATACGGCAAAGGCGTTGCGGGAACATAGTCATAGATCCTCCCCCGATCAGCCGTCAACGTTCCCGCGTGAGGAGGGGCAGAAGCCCGTCAGCGCGGGAACAGCAAGTCCAGGTCCGGCGCTGCTCCCAGCGGTGCGCCCGCTGCCCACCCGAGATCGCCATTCCCGCCGCGACGCCTCGCCGCAGGACCGTCTCGTCCGCGAAGCGCTCTGATTCTACGACCCATCTCCTCCCTCAGGGACTGGAGTTGGAGAACCTGCACTGGGCTCAGGACCTCGAGCAACGCGGCCTGCTCGTCCGCAAACAGGCGTGCCTCCTCCGCGCGCAGTTCGATCAACCGCGACAGGAGGACCTCCGCTTCCGCCTCGTCATTGCCTCCCTCGAGCATGAGGGCCTCGACCCGGCGACGGACGGCCATCTCCGCTCGACCCAGTTCCCGACGTCGCCCTTCGAAGCCTCGAATCACCTCGGACAACGTTTGCGACTGGCCATCATCCAGTCCGAGACGCTCCTCGATCATTCGTGCCATCTGTCGACGGAATCGCTGCTCCATCTGCTGACGGTCCTGAGCGCGATCACCGCGGTTTTGAGCCTGAACACCCGGAGGCACCAGGATCAGAGCGGTGATCAGTGCTGCGGCCAACCGCGCTCCTGAGCTTGCGATCTTCATCATGCCGCCCCCTCACCGGAGAGCTCTTCAAGAAGTTCCAGCAGGGCCTCGTCCGACAGTCCATCGATCGACGGAGCACCGGCGAGAAGCCCGTCATCACTCAACCACGCCTCGCCCTCGTCCGCCTCGGACGCGAAGTCCGGTACCGGGCCGAGAACCGTGCCAGGGCGATCAGTTGAGATCCCGATGCCCAGAGCGATTGCGGCGATGGCCGCCGCCGAAATACCCCACCACGGCCGACGGACAGAGCGACGGGACATCCGAACTGCCGACACCACCTCGTCGGCGAGACGGTCGGGCACCACCGGCGGCGCCTCCAGCAGCACACGGATCAGCTCGAGTTCAGCCCGGCACTCGGTGCACGAGGGCAGATGGGCCTCGATAGCCCGGAGCTGCTCGAGCCCGAGCCGCCCCGCTGCGAAGTCGGGAAGGAACTCCCGAACAGTACCACACTCTGTCTGGCTCATTCCATCAACTCCCGAAGCCGCCGAATGCCATGAAAGTAGTTCACCCTCGCCGCACCCTCACTCGACCCGATCATCTCTCCGATCTCACGAAAGCTGAGTCCGTCGTCGATCCGCAGCGAGACGGACAGACGCTGTTTCTCGGGTAATGTCTCGAGCAACGCCCGGGCCCGAGCAGACTCGTGACCGGACACCACCTGCTCGGCGGGATCGGGTTCGTCGGCCGCGATCGGACCCACGTCATCGATTGCGGACTCACTCCACCGCCCTCTCTTGCGGAGCGTCGCTCGAGCCTCGTTCGCCGTGATCGTCATCATCCAGGTCCGGAAGGAAGCATCCCCTCGAAAGCCACTCAGAGCGCGAAACGCCTTGATGAATGCGTCCTGCACCACGTCCTGAGCGACATCATCTCTTCTCGTGATGGACAACGCCACACGGTAGGCGGAGGCATGATGTCGGCGCACGAGCAGGTCGAGCGCAGCGTCGTCTGCCAACCGGGCGCGCTCGATGAGCTCCGCGTCCGAAACCTCGTTGTCGCTTCGTGAATCGTCCGTCACTGATTCTTGGACGCGCTGGAAGCCGAAGTGTTAAACGGGAAGTTCCGCGTCGTCAGCACCCCCACGCGGCGGAGCGGTCAGAAACCGACTTCGTCGAGCTTCTCGACCCTGGCCCGGAGGTGCTTCGAGGGCTTGAACACGGGAACCGAACGAGACGGGACCTCTACGGCTTCACCGGTGCGCGGGTTGCGGGCCATGCGGGTCTTCCGCCTTCGGACCTTGAACGTCCCGAAGCCCCGGATCTCGATGTTCTCGCCGTTGGCGAGTGCCAGCTTCACCGCATTGAGGAACCCATCGACGACGAGTGCGCAGTCCTTCTTGGTGATCCCCGGGCCGATGGCTTCTGCCACCTGCTCGACCAGGTCTGCCTTCGTCATTCTACCTCCAGGAGAGCCCCGTAACGGAGTCCGTGCGGCAAGCGGACGAAGACGGTAGCGACGGCCGACTACGACCGCAAGGTAGGTCGGAGTCGTTGCGGCATAGTGACTTGCGAGGCCGTCCAAGAGTGGCCGGCGTGCCCCGTCATGCCTCCGCCCGTTCCTCCATCAGCGCGATGAAGTCGTCGAAGAGGTACCGGCTGTCGTGCGGCCCCGGTGCCGCCTCGGGATGATACTGCACCGAGATCACCGGGAGCTCTCGGTGTCGCACGCCCTCCGCGGTTCCATCGTAAAGATTCACGTGCGTAAGTCGAAGCCCCGGAGCGCCCGGAATCTCGTCGCCCTCCCCTGACTCTACGGCAAAGCCGTGGTTCTGCGAGGTGATCTCGACCATTCCGCGATCGAGGTTCTCGACCGGGTGGTTCCCGCCGTGATGACCGAAGGGGAGCTTGTACGTCGACGCACCGAAGGCGCGGCAGATCAACTGGTGTCCAAGGCAGATGCCGAACACCGGCACGTCGGCTTCCGCCAGAGCCAGAATCGCCTGTTCAGCGGCCTGCACGGCTGCCGGGTCACCCGGGCCATTCGAAACGAAGAGCCCGTCAGGCTTTGCGGCGAGAATGTCGTCTACCGTGGTCTCCGCCGGGATGACGGTCACGCGACATCCACGCTCGGCGAGAAGCTTCGGCGAATGAGCCTTCACCCCGAAGTCGTACGCCAGAACGTGGAACCGTTCCGATCCCACCGCTGGCACCTCATACGGTTCCCCCGTGGACACGCCACAGGCCAGATCCAGCCCCTCCATTTGCGGCTGTTCGAGGATCTGCGACAGCAGCTCATCCGAGTCGGTCTCGGCCGGGGCGATCGCGCCGCGCATTGCGCCCTCTGAGCGGATGTGACGCGTCAGCGCGCGCGTGTCGATCTCGGCGATCCCCGTGATGCCATGCTCCTTCAGGTATTCGTCCAGTCCTCCCTCGGAGCGCCAGTTGGACTGAATCCTGCTGGCCTCACGCACGACGAAGCCAGCGACCTGAGGTACTGGAGACTCCCGGTCCTCCCCGTTCACCCCGTAGTTACCGATCAACGGGTACGTCATGGTCACGAGCTGACCCGTGTAGGACGGGTCGGTGAGGACCTCCTGGTAGCCGGTCATCGACGTATTGAAGACCACTTCACCGAAGGTGACGCGTTCAGCCCCGAGCAGGGCCCCGTCGAATCGGCGTCCGTCCTCGAGCAGGAGATAGGCTGTTTGGTTCAGGGAGGGCTCCCGCGGCTACCGTGGACTCGTTCGGACGCCCGAGGGGCGCCGTGACTGGCCGAAAGCTACCCCGGCCGGAAGGGGGGTCAACCGAACTCTGCGCCGCAGGTTAGTTTGAAGCGCATGAACACCGTGTACATCCACGCCGATGAGTCGTGTCTCGGCAACCAGAACCAGAAGAAATCCAGCCCAGGAGGGGCTGGAGGCCTGGTCGAGGTCTGGCAGGACGGTGCGTGGGAACGCCGTGATTACTGGATTTCCGAGCCCGACACGACGAACAACCGAATGGCGCTGCGCAGTGTCATCGAGCCGCTTTCCGCCCTGACGCGTCGATGTCACATCATCTTCACGTCGGACAGCCAGTACCTCGTGAAAGGCATCAACGAGTGGCGGCATGGCTGGAAGCGGGCCGGCTGGAAACGGAAGACCGGTGTCATCCTGAACCTCGAGCTGTGGAAGCGGGTGGACGCGCTGGTCGAGCGTCATGAGGTCACCGCCCGCTGGGTTCGGGGTCATGACGGGCACCCCGAGAACGAGTACGTGGACTTCCTGGCCACGCGTGCCGCGGCAGACCAGTCGGCCTCGGGTGGACTGGTTCCCTCGGGCTTTGCCGAGTGGCTGGACGAACACCGCGACAAGGGGCAATTCCTCGATTACATGGAGTTCCAGGCGCCCGAGGATCGGTACGGCTCCTGAACCGGGCGGGGCGCGCCTCCCCAGACCAACACCGGACGTACCTCCGACCCCTGCAACGCGAAACGGCCCAGGCCGCAGCAAGCTGCAACCTGGGCCGCCTCTGTCTTGCGGACCTCCCGGGGCGCTTCACGTGCTCCCCGGCCGTCCGGCCGCGCTGGCGGGATCCCGACCCTTGCTTGGGTCCACCTTCGTGAAAGTGGCTGGATCTGACTCCCTTCCCCAGTCATGTCGCGCGGTCCGCGACCTGGGGTGCCTCGAGCTCGTTCCATGAGGCGTTTCGCCGAGGGCCAGCGACCTCCCTCGTCGGACTCCCCGGGTTTCCCAAGCCCCGGATCGTCATGCCGACTCTGCGCCGTCGCGCCCGCCGACTTACGCTTCGAACTCACCGAGGGATGACCATCGCCATCGTCTTGATGCACCGCATCCGAAACGCGTTCGATGAATAAGGCGGGCAGGTGGGTGAGGCAAGGGAACCTGGAATAAACACATGCTCACCTGACAAATACACATGAAGTCATTGTCGCACAGCGCTTTACGACTGACGTCAAATGTTTCTTCGAGGCCTTTTCGGGTCTGGCTACAAACATATGATTTTGGACAGGCCGTGTCCCGGAGTGTGGTGCTCGTACCATCGGGAACTTGAAAACTTCCGGTCTTAACCCTGTGTGGATCATGCTCCAGACCGGGCCCTACAATGTCGCCTAGGCGACAAGAACATCACGCTCGAAGACGTCACAGAAGTGCCGAACGAAGGTTCGGGTGACCTCCTCGAGAGGGGGAGCCTGCCCGAGTTCCCGGGCCAGGGACGTTACATCGCGATCGGAAATGCCACACGGGACGATCGTATCGAAGTAGCTCAGGTCTGAATCTACGTTCAGTGCAATCCCGTGCGACGTGATCCAACCGGAGGAGACGCGGATTCCGATCGCGGCCAGCTTTCCTGTCGCCGTCCAGACACCCGTCCCGGCCTCGTCCCGCTCCGCCTTGATCCCATACTCCGCCGCGACGTGGATCAGTACCGTCTCCAGGTCCCGCAGATATCTGTGGAGGTCCTTACGATCCGGCTTCAGATCCAGAATCGGGTAGGCGACGAGCTGGCCGGGGCCGTGGTAGGTGACGTCCCCGCCCCGGCCGGCCTCGTGAAGGTCGATCCCGCGCTCGGCACGTTCCTCCGGATCCACAAGAATGTTCGTGGGATCGGTGCTCGATCCCATGGTGATCACGTGCGGATGTTCGAGCAGGATCAGCGTGTCTCCGACCGTCCCGGCTCTGCGCCTCCGGACCAGATCCTCCTGCAACTCGAGCGCATTGGCATAGGGCACGCGCCCGGGCTCGAGGACACTGAGCGTGCGTCGGTCCGTCATGGATACGTCGAGGCCCCCGGAAGCCGTAAGGCTCCGGGGGCCAGAACGTGCCGAACGCTCCGTTCGATCACGCGTCGTTCGGGAAGGTCTCCAGCGTGTCCTTGAGGCGCGACAGGAAGCGAGCCGCGTCAGCGCCGTCCACGATCCTGTGATCGTAGCCAAGCGAGAAGAGCGACTTCTTCCGGATCGCCATCGAGTCCGTGCCGGTGTTGGGGTCGGTCACCACGACCACCTTCTTCTCGATCGCACCCGTTCCGAGGATCGCGGCCGTACCCTTCGGAATGACGGGTAGACCGACCAGAGTACCCAGCACCCCCGGGTTGGTGATCGTGAAGGTGGCGCCCTGAATCTCCTCGGGCATGAGCTTACGGTCACGCGCCCGGGTGGCGAGATCGACGATTTTGTTTCCGATCCCCACCAGGCCCAGGTGATCGGCGTCCCGGACGACCGGAACGATCAGACCGGGGTTCAGATCCACGGCCATCCCCAGATTCACGTTGCCGCGATAGATGACGTTGTTACCCGACACGGTGGAATTCACCATCGGGAACTCGCGGAGGACACGCGAAACCGCCCACGCCACGAACGCGGTGTAGCTCACCCGGGCCCCCTGAGCGGCCCATCGTTCCTTGCTCGCCACGCGGATACCGTCGATCGCCGAGAAGTCGATCTCGATGAACGAATGGACGTGCGGAGCCACGCGCTTCGCGACGACCATGTGTTCGGCCGTGAGCCGCCGGATCTTGTCCATCGGCTCCACCGTGTCCGCGGAGCGGACCGGGAACTCGGGGTGTTGAACCTCGCGATAGAACGTCGTCCAGATATCGGCGGGAGCCGCACTCGGCGCCGGGGACGAAGCCGGGGCCGGCGGTGCCGGCTGCGCGACTGCGGGAGCCGGCGCAGCCGCAGCACCTCCCTGTTCGATGAAGCCGAGAATGTCCTGCTTCGTCACCCGACCGGCGTGTCCGGTGCCCGGGACGGACTGGATGTCGACCCCGTGCTCCTCTGCGATCTTTCGAACGACGGGCGTCGACTTCGTGCGCAGTCGCTCTTCGGCGCTCTGAGGACCATCACTGGTAACGGGCGCCGCTGCGGCTACGGGAGCCGCCGGGGCCGGGGCCGCAGGCACTGCGGGTTCCGGAGCGGCCTCTGCCTCCGCGGCGGGCGCGGGCGCAGCTGCAGCCGCCCCTCCCTCGGTGTCGATGAAGGCGACGATCGTACCGACTTCGACCGTCTCACCCTCCTGAACCGAGATCTCCACCAGAGTCCCGTCGGACGGCGACGGGATCTCCGCGTCCACCTTGTCCGTCGAAATCTCGAGAATCGGCTCGTCACGCTCGACGGAGTCGCCGACCTGCTTGAGCCACTGTGACACCGTACCCTCTGCGATGGACTCTCCCATCTGGGGCATCGGAACTTCAATTCGAGCCACGCTCGATCACTCCGTGTTGGTCAGTATGCCGCGAGGTACCGCGCCGCCTTCACGACGTCGTCGGTCTGCGGTAGAAAATAATCTTCCAGAGACCCCGAGTAAGGCACCGGCGCATCGATCGCCGTCACCCTCAAGATGGGTCCGTCCAGCCATTCGAACGCCTTCTCGCTGACGCGGATCGCGATCTCACCCGCGATCCCGCCGGTGCGCGTGTCTTCGTGCACGACGAGCAGCTTGTTCGTCTTCTTCACACTCTGCACGATCGCATCTTCATCGAGAGGGAGCAGGGTCCGCAGATCGATGACCTCCACCGAGACCCCGTCTTCGGTCTCGAGCGTGTTCGCCGCATCGACACTCTTGTGCACCATAGCACCGTACGTGACGATCGTGAGATCCGTGCCATCACGAACCGTGCGTGCCTCACCCAGTGGGACGATGTAGTCCTCGTCGGGAAGGACTTCCCGGAGCGCGGGCGCCCGGTAGAGTCCCTTGTGCTCCTCGAAGATGACGGGGTTGTCGTCCCGGATCGACGCCTTGAGGAGGCCCTTCGCATCCTTCGCCGTGCTGGGGTAGACGATCTTCAGCCCGGGCGTGTGAAAGAACGCCATCTCCACATTCTGCGAGTGGAACGGGCCACCGCGGTTTCCACCGCCGACCGGACCCCGAATCACCAGCGGCATCGGGCCCGCGCCACGGTAGTTGGACGTCGCGATGTAGTTCGTGATCACATCGTAGGCGGGCGAAATGAAATCCATGAACTGGATCTCGACGACAGGCCGAAGACCCATGTGGGCCGCCCCTGCTGCTGCGCCCGTGAAGCCTCCTTCCGCAATCGGCGTGTCGATAACCCGGTTCTCACCGAAGTGGTCGAGGAAGTCACGCGTGACCTTGAAGGCACCGCCGTAGACGCCGATGTCCTCGCCCATGAGGAAGACGGAGTCGTCGCGGGTCATCTCCTCGAAGAGCGCCTCGGAGATCGCTTCGAGCATCGTGACGGGTTCGCCACGCCTGGTCTTGAGAAGGTGTTCCGGAATCTCGCGGTCCATCGTTCCTCGGTCGTTCAGGCCAGGGTCGGGTCGGGGCTGTCGGCCCGGGTCCACGGATGCGGTGTCGTGAGGTCCGTGTAGACGTCGGTGACCGCATCGGGCCCGTCCGGATATGGCTCGGCGATCGCCGCCTCCGCCGCGACACGGCAGACTTCGACCGTCTCCTTCTCGATCGCGACCAGTTCCTCTTCCGAAGCCCAGTCGTTGGCGAGGAGGCGCGCGCGGTACAGGTCCACGGGGTCCTTCTTCTCCCACGTGCGGATCAGCTCCGGGTCGACGTAGTCCTGCGGGTCGTGCTGAGCGTGTCCCTTCCGGCGGAAGTACTTGAGCTCGACCATACGCGTCCCCTCACCCGACCGGACCAGCGACGCCGCCCGGCGCACCGCGTCGAATACGGCAAGCACATCGGTGCCGTCAACGGACTCTGCGCCGATACCGTATCCCGGTCCCTTTTCCGTGAAGCTCGAGACCAGCGTGTTCTTGTGGGTGGGGGTCGAAAACGCCCACTGGTTGTTCTCGACCATGAGGATCATCGGACAGCGCTGAACCGCCGCGAAGTTGAGACCCTCGTGCCACGCCCCCGTCGACGATGCACCGTCGCCGTAGAACACGATCCCGATGCGCTCCTCGCCCCTCAACCGGAACGAGAGGGTCATGCCCGCCATGATCTCGATCATCGTGCCGAGCGGTGACACCGGGCCGACAAACCCTTTGTCGAAGTCGAACCAGTGGACGTTGGCTTCGCGGCCGCGGGTCGGACTGGTTCCCTTCGCCATGTACTGGCGGAAGTAGTCGATGAGCTCCCCGCCGAAGAGGAAGAGAGCCCCGGCGGCACGGATGGTGTGGCAGAGCATGTCACCCGCTCCGTCTCCACGACGCCGCAGGGCGTACGCCGCGCCCACGGCTCCGGCCTCCTGACCGAGGGAACGATACAGTCCTCCCGTGACGTGTCCCTGCTTCTGCAGAAGCTCGAGACGCTCCTCCGCGGCCCGCGTGAGACAGAGCGCGTGGTAGAGGTCGTGAAGCTCCGCACGCCCCAGACCGTACGACGAATCAGACACGGCGCCCTTCCGTCACGAGGGAACGGCGGACCCGTGGGGTCCGCCGTTTCGCGGTTCGAAAGGCAACGTCCCGCTTTCGCGGTTCAAGGGGTCAGTTGCCCTCGTTGCCAGAGTTGCCCTCGGACTCAGCAGCCGCAGGCTCGCCGAGACCGGGTAGCACAGGCGCCGGCGCAGACTGCGTCGCAGGCGCGTTCACCTGAATTACGGACTCCGGCACAGCGGTACGCGACGACATGATCGAAAGCACCAGGGCGAGGACCATGAAGGCCGCACCGGCACCCCACGTCGCACGCGTCAGTACCGTCGTGGCCTGACGGCCACCGAGTACGCCATCCGCCATCGTGCCCCCACTGCCTCCCACGGCCGCAAGGCCTCCGCCCTTTCCTGCCTGAAGCAGGATGACAACGGAAAGGAAGATGCCGTCGAGCACGAGGACGGCCAGCAAGAAACCATACATCGAACAGATTCCCTTCGGGGTAAGACGATAAACGTCGGAGAGGCCGGAAAGGGTGTCAACGGGCGTTTCAGCCCGCCGCTGCGCCTATCTCCGCAAAGGACCCCGGCTCGAGACTCGCGCCACCCACGAGTACGCCGTCTACGTCCGGGGAAGACATGAGCTCCGCGGCGTTGCCCGGCTTCACGGAGCCGCCGTAGAGGATCGGGACCGTGGCGGCTCGCGCGACGCCGAGGACCTCTTCCAGCCGCGTGCGCAGCGTACCGTGTGCCGACGAAGCATCCGAGGGCGTCGCGGTCTCGCCCGTGCCGATCGCCCAGACGGGCTCATACGCGACGAGGAACCGATCGGCATGGCGCAGCACATCGAGAGCGGCGTCGAGTTGACGCAGGATCACCGTCTCCACGGCTCCGGCCCTGCGCTCGTCGATGGTCTCACCCACACAGAGAACGGGCACCAGTCCCGCTCGCAGAGAGGCCTCGACCTTGCGCCTCGTGTCCTCATCGGATTCTCCGAACACGTGACGGCGTTCGGAGTGGCCAATCAGCGAAAACGTCGCACCTGCACCCACGGCCATCTCGGCCGAAGTCTCGCCGGTAAAAGCACCGGCGTCCTCCCAGTGAACGTTCTGCACCCCCACCTGAAGTCTCGGATCCCGATCGGGGGAGGACGCTACGGCGTACAGCGAGACCGCCGGAGGAAAGACGATCAGTTCATGCGCGGCCGACACGGACGCCGTGTCGAACGCCGTGAGAAAGCCGGCCGCATCGGCCGGACCGTTGTGCATCTTCCAGTTGCCGGCGATCACGGCCATCAGCTGCTCCGGTCGGTCAGTGCGTCGACGCCGGGCAGGTCAGCACCGGCGAGCAATTCGAGGGAGGCGCCGCCTCCCGTGGAGACGTGCGTAAGCCGATCCATCACATCCGCACGCTCCGCGGCTGCGGCGGAATCGCCCCCGCCGAGGATGCCGATCGCACCTGCGTCGCACGCTGTGGCCACCGCATGAGCGATGTCCACGGTGCCCTCGGCGAACGCATCGATTTCGAAGACGCCCATCGGACCATTCCACACGATCGTCATGGCGGCACCTACCATCTCCGCGAACAACTCACGTGTGCGGGGGCCGATGTCGAGAATCCTGTCCCCTGGCTGGACCTCGGATCGCTCCACCGGGCGTCGTTCAGCGTCCGGAGCAATCTCACGCGCCACGATGCAGTCCACAGGGAGTACGAGTCGCTCACCGCCCTGCTCCAGGAGTTCGCGCGCGACTCCGATGGAGTCCTCCTCGACCAGGCTGTCCCCCGTTCCGAGGCCAAGCGCGCGGAAGAACGTGTTCGCCATGGCCCCACCGATGAGGAGCCGGTCGACGCGCGGGAGGAGCGCCGATACGACGCCGATTTTCGACGAGATCTTGGCGCCGCCGACGATCGCGACGAAGGGCCGCTCCGGAAGGCGCAGCGCCTCCTCGAGGAATTCGAGCTCGCGGGCCAACAGCAGACCCGCAACCGCCTCTCCACCCTTTCCCCGCATGGCGGCGGCGAGGCCCGCGGTGGACGCGTGGGCCCGGTGGGCCGTACCGAAGGCATCATTGACGAAGAGATCGCCGAGCGCCGCCCATGACGCGGCGAGCGCTGGGTCATTGGTCGTCTCGCCGGGTACGAAACGCGTGTTCTCGAGTAGGGCAATCTCTCCCGGACCCAGGGCCTCGAGGGCTTCCGAAGCCTCTCCCCCGCCGGTGTGAGGAATGAAATGAACCGCGGGCTCGAGAAGCTCGTTCAGGCGGGTCGCCACCGGCTCGAGCGAATAGGCGGGATCCACCTGCCCCTTCGGCCGACCCAGATGGGACAGCAGTACGACTCGCGCGCCCGCGCCGGCCAACCGCTGAAGGGTCGGCAGAGAGGCCCGGATGCGTTGATCGTCCGTGATGACGCCGGCGTCGAGAGGCACATTGAGGTCCGCACGAACGATCACCGTGCGTCCCCGGAGACCGTCAAGAGCGACGTCCGAGATGTTCTTCTTGTTCACTGTGGCGGGAAGATCTTCCCCAGGTCGTCGATGTAGGCGCGCCCTTCGGGCGTCAGGTCCGTCCTCTCCGATGAGACCCAGCGGACGAACGTGATGTCGGGGCCGCTGTTGCCGTAGTCCCAGAACTCGGTCAGCCGCCCACCGCCATCATCGATGATGTGGATGGACTTGGGTCCGCCAAAACGTACCCAGACCTCGCCCGCATCGCCAAAGACCCCGCCGTAGCGCAGAAACGCTAACGAGGCGCGCGCCATGTGTTCGACCCAGCGCTCATTCACCGCCGACGACGGCGTACGATCTCGCGTCGCCCAGAAGTCGTCGTTGAATACCCGCCGCTCGGCTGCGCTACGATCTCGGTACGCACGCTCCGCATCCCGGTCCAGCAAAAAGCCCACATCCGTGAGTTCGGCTGCACTCTCGACGGACATACGCTCGAGCCCGGCAGCGAAATGCTCGGCTGCATCGTCTGTCTCCCCGACCCGGTGAAGCGCGAGCCCGGCCAGCAGGAGAGCGGTCGGGTGCCCCCCACTCGTGTGCGCGAATCGACGCGCGCCCCGGAGCAGATCATCCCAGCGCTGCTCCAGAGCCAGCGTGACCAGGAGGTCCGTGTTGGCGCCCTGGTGGCCCGGGTACGACTCCACGGCCGCCCTGTAGGAGGCCATCATGAGCGTGAGGTCACCGCCCCGGTTGCCCGAAGACGGTTCAAAGCCCTCATCCATCACCCGAGCCAGCTCGGACGGGCACAGGTAGTTCCACGCGATCAGACGTTCGGCGGATGCGAAGCCGAAGTCGGCGCCACCCGAAGACCTTGCCTGTTCACATCGAGCGCCCCGAAACGCAGAGGCGTCGACTCGCCCGACTCCTTCTGATGCGAGCCAGTGCTCGCGGATCAGCCGTGCCCGTTCGAAGTGAAGCTCTGCAACGACCCACGCACTGACCGATGCGCCGTCCAGCATCGCCATCTGCAACCCACGCTCGAAGTGCGAGCGGGCCTCGGTCCTCAACCCCTGGCGGAGTCGAATCCTACCGAACGCCAGCAGCGAGGACGGCGTTTCCATGCCGAGATCGATTGCGTGGGCCAGAGATGATCCCACAACGGATCGCCAGTTGGCCGGAGCATTCCCCTCCGGAGCCGCGCCCTCCAGAATCGCGCTGAGCGGCCCGTAGCGCTCGGCGATCGACTGGTCGGGTAATGCGCGAAGGAGATCGGCCTCGGCCACCCCCCGTTCCAGGGCATCGACGTCGCGATTCTGCTCCGGAAGCGTCGCGAGGTCGAGCGGCTCCCGCAGCTGCCACCACTCGTCTCTGGGCACGGTCGGAAGACCGAGCGGGTCGACGGCGGGCCGCAGCTCCCGCCCGAGCAGCTCCGGATCCGGCTCGAACAGCACCGGAAACTGAATCCATGTCCCGAACCGATCGTCGCCCTGACGGGCCGGCGTGAACGTGAAGCGCGGCGCGACCCGTAACGCAGTCCGGTCCAGCTCCTCCGAACCGGAGCTTCGAAGCACGGTCGCATCGCCCGGAAGACCTGTCTCGTCGATCCACAGGCGCAGCCAGACCGTTCCGCCAACGCCACGACGCTGCAGATAGATCGGGTACGCATCCTGAAGGAGCTGCTGCGACCGAGCGCGATCGAGCAACTCCGGGCGGACGACGACGGGTGCCTCCAGCAGACTCGACGCTTCCTCGGTGGAGACGGGGTCAGACACGCCGACATCCTCGACCGGCACTGCCGGCTCCACCTCGGCTGCTTCGGCCTCCACGACCGTGCCTGCAGACTCCACCACCGGGAGAAGCACCTCGACCGGCTCCGTGACCGGTCCGAACGCATCGAACAGCCGGACAAGAGATGCCCGCGCGGAGGGCACCGCGGCCGTGCCGACGAGAATGGCGGCGAGTCCCGCCGCCACCAGTCCGCGGCGGAGTCCGAAGGATGGGGGCGAGACCGGTTCTTCAGCGTGCGCCCGCGCCAACTCGGCGCGTAGTTCAGGCCCGAAGGACGGCCGCTCTTCGTAACGAATCGAGGCGAGCTCGGCATCCAACGCCTTCAGGTCGTCGGGTAGCTCCATCCCCTCGTGGTGGAACGGTTCTGTCATGATCTATGCTTCAGCCTCACCCGTCTCGATCGCATCCTTGAGCCGCTTGAGCGCTCTGTGCAGACGGACGGCGACGGCGTTGTTGCTGACATTCAAGTGTTCGGCGATCTCGGCATTGTCGAGACCGGAGCCGTACCGAAGAGACAGGATCTCCTGATCGGCCTTCCTGAGCGTCTTCGTCGAATTGAGCAGGTGCTGGATTCGCTCCTGCCGAATGACCCGCTCCTCGTGCGTCGGTACGTCGGCGACAAGGTCGGGGATGCGATCGAGAGAGACGTGCAGAGAGCCCCGGCGCTGCAGGGACCTGAGGTGGTCCGTCACCGCGTTTCGCGCGATCCGGAGGAGCCACGTCTTGGGGGATGCCTTGCGCTCATCGTACTTCCCGAAGGCCCGCAGAGCCTTCATGAACACGACCGACGTGACGTCCTCGGCGACTTCACGACTCGCGACCCGGAACCGCACATACCGGTATACGGCGCTCTGGTATTCGGTGTACCAGACTTCGAAGTCACGCGGGAGCGGTGCTCCGGGCGCGGACGGACGCTGTACAGTCCCGGCTCGGGACACTTCCTGATCGATCTGCATCACCCCCTTGTACGTCTCGGATGCGTCACGAATTACAGTCCCAGGGCCGAAGTTCTCACATCGCCGGGGCCCGACCCGCGTGGCGGGCGGACCCCGGGATCCGAGACGAGAATCAGAGTGTCTCGCCGATGAAGCCGACAAGGTCGACGACTCGGGACGAATAGCCCCATTCGTTGTCGTACCACGACAGGACCTTGACCATGCGACCGTCCATCACCGCGGTGGAAAGCGCATCGACCGTCGAACTCCGCGGATCACTCGTGTAGTCGATCGAAACGAGCGGCTCGTGAGAAATCCCGAGAACTCCGGCCATGGGGCCGTCAGCAGCGGCCTGGAACGCTGCATTCACTTCGTCCTCGGTGACATCCTTCTCCAGCTCGGCGACCAGATCGACGATCGACACATCGGCCGTGGGCACCCGGATCGCCATGCCGTCGATTCGGCCCTGCACCTCCGGAAGCACCAGACCCGTCGCCTTCGCTGCACCCGTGGTCGTCGGGATCATCGACATCGCGGCCGCCCGCGCCCTGCGAAGGTCGGAGTGCGGAAGATCGAGGATCCTCTGATCGTTCGTGTAGGCGTGAATCGTCGTCATCAGTCCGTGCCGGAAGCCGAACTCGTCGCTCAGGACCTTCACCACCGGGGCGAGACAGTTGGTCGTGCAGCTCGCGTTGGAGATGATGTGGTGATTCGCCGGGTCATAGTTTCCCTGATTCACACCGAGGACGATGGTGATGTCCTCGTTCTTGCCGGGGGCGGAGATGATGACTTTCCTGGCGCCTGCCTCGATATGCTTCGATGCACCGGCGTGGTCCCGGAAGATGCCGGTCGACTCGATCACGACGTCCACGCCGAGATCACTCCACGGAAGTGCCGCCGGGTCGCGCTCGCTGAAGACCTTGATTTCGTCACCGTCCACGATCAGGCCATCGTCCGACACCTCCACAGAGCCCGGATAACGCCCGTGCACCGAGTCGTACTTGAGGAGGTGGGCTAGGGTCTCGGGGCTGGTCAGGTCGTTGACGGCCACGAAATCGATGTCGGTGTTGCCGGCCTGCTTGGCGCTGCGGAGGACATTACGTCCGATACGTCCAAATCCGTTGATCGCTGCCCGGATCGCCATGCTTGGAAATCTCCCGGAAGGGTGAGATGGGTGTACTGAGTTCAGCCCCTCAAGGTAACGTCGAATCAGGCTTCGGGAGCGCGCGAGCAAAGGACACGAGATGTACTGATCGGGCACCGTGGTCGGAAAGGACCGAAGCCGCCTCGACGGCTGTGGCTCCGGTCGTGAGCACATCGTCGACGAGCAGCACGTCACGTCGCCGGGCGTCCGAGATGCCCGACGAGGGCGCGAACACGTCTCGCACGTTGGCCCGTCGCAGCCCCGGCTCGAGTTCGATCTGCGATCGGCGGCCTGCGGTGCGCTTCAGCATCGGGACGAGCCGAACGCCGAGAGCCGTCGCAACGCCCTGCGCGAGCAGCGCCGCCTGATTGTACCCCCGTATTCGTTCGCGACTCGGCGTCGTGGGTACCGGGGTGACACGAACCGAGTGGGTGAGGCACCCGCCCGGCTCGCGGCAACTCGACGCGTGCACCACGACCGGATGCCGACGGGCGACATCCGCGATCCGGTCGCCCATGAAACCGGCGAGTTCGTGCCAGCCCTCGTACTTGAGGGCGTGCACCAGCTTCGCTCCAGGCCCGGCGAGGATGCAGGCGCTTCGGGCCGAAGCGAGCGCCGGGGGCCAGGACCGGCACTCATGACACGCCCCGTCGCCCAGCTCGGTCCCACCCTCGGCCCTGCGACCGACGGGCGCGTGGCAGCGAACGCAGCGGGGCCAGCCCGGGATACGTAGACGGGACCGGCAACGGGCACAAATGGGCGCTCCGTCACGCTCATCGGGTCGTGGCATCCACGTCCGGCATGACACGCAGCCGGCAGGAAGCAGGAGGTCGAGGGCTCGGGCGACTGCCCCGGCCATCAGCTCGATTGTCGCTCCGCCAACGCGTCCCGCATCGCCTCCACTGGTGCGGCTTGTCCCCACCACCGCTCGAACGAGGCCGCTCCCTGCTGAACCAGCATCTCCATGCCATCGGTCGTGCGAATCCCTGCAGCCTCCGCACTCTCGATGAACCCCGTCGTGTGATGACCGTACACCAGATCCATCGCGGCTCCGGCCCTGTTCAGCTTCTGAAAATCGACGGGAGACGGGTCTCCCGGTTCGAGCCCCATGCGGGTGGCGTTCACGACCAGATCGAAGTCTTCTCCCTCGAGTTCCCTAGAGATCGCAACCACTCTCACCTTCTGACCGCCGATCCGTCGCGCGACAGCGCGCGCGCGCTCCTGGGTGCGGTTGTGGAGCAGGACTTCCGAGGCACCATCCTCGACGAGTGCCGCCAGGGCCGCACGCGCCGCTCCCCCGGCTCCGAGCAGGAGCACGCGGATGCCCTCCGTCGGACCCTCCAGAAAGGTGCTCAAAGCCCGGCGGAAGCCCTCGACGTCGGTATTGTCACCGTGGACCCGACCCTGGTCGTCTCCCCAGAAGGTGTTGCAGGCACCGGTCCGCCGAACGGCTTCACTGCGAACGTCGAGAAGGGTCGCCGCCTTTTCCTTGTGCGGAAGGGTGACGTTACCACCCCCTCCGGCCCGGGCCAGCCCCCGCATGAATCCGACCAGATCGTCGGGCGCACAGCGGACAGCCACATACACGCCGTCGACATTGGCAGCCTGGAACGCTGCATTCTGCAGCTCGGGCGACGCCGAGTGGGCAACAGGATCACCCAGGAGGGTCAGCACCCGGGTGGTGGAGGTGACGATCATGGCTTCACGATGGGTTCAAGACGGCTCAATGCCCGATCGATGAGGTCATCGAGTACGGCGAAGGTCGCGGCATACTCCTCGTCCGGGCCCCCGATCGGGTCGGGGATACCCGCTGCCGCGGCGCCGTCCTCCAGGTCCTCCGCGAATGCGGTCAGCATCGTCACCCGGTCCCCTGCCCCCAGCTCGAGCGCCCGCGAGAGGTGGCCGGCCGACATGGTCAGGATGAGGTCCGAGGACTCGACCAGCTCGGGCGTGAGGTACGTCGATGCGTGCCCGGACAGGTCGAGTCCGCTCGCAGCCGCGGCCCTGAGCGCACCGCCGGACGCAGGGCTCCCGTCCCAGGCGCCGACTCCTGCAGATCGAACCTCGACCTGAGCCCACCCACGCTCCTCGATCCGGTGACGCGCGATCACCTCGGCCATGGGAGATCGGCACGTGTTGCCGGTGCATACGAAGAGGAGGCGGAAGGGCCCCGTGTCAGTCGACCTATCCATCGATCTCCGGGATGGCGCAGCGTAGTCTGCCAGTGGGAATCGCCCCCTCCCGCAGTACTCGGGGGCTTCGACCCGTACAGTCTACCACCGTGGACGGCGCAGACGGAGGGAGCGTTCCGGCGTCGAGGAGCCAGACGTCGGTCGCTTCGAGGTTCTCGAGCAAAGTGCGTGCATCCGAACCCGACGTGATCGGTGCTTCACCGCTTCGATTCAGGCTCGTCGACGTGAGAGGCTCTCCGAGTTCGGAAACCAGTCGGGAGGCGATCGGATGCGGGCTCACACGAACCCCCACCGTGCCACGTCCGGAGTCTCGGACGCCGTCGGGAAACAATCCATCCGGGTCGCGCAGGACGAGGGTCACGGATCCGGGCCAGAAGATCTCCGCGAGTTCCTCGGCGTCCGACGTCCATTCCAGCGCACGCACAGCATCCCGGTCGGGGACGAGAGCGATCAGGGGCTTCGTGTCCCCCCGCCCCTTCAGCGCCCGGACCCGATCAGCGGCCTCGGGCGTGCAGGCACCCCCGATCCCGTACACCGTCTCCGTGGGGTACGCGACGAGGCCGCCACGCCGAATGTGATCGGCGACGGCCACGAGGCTGGCGTCAGGGTCATCCCGGAGATCGAATACGCGCACCGTGCGGGGCTCCGTCAGGCCGGAGTGCCACGCGCGGACAGGATCGCCTCGGCCACCACGAGATCGACGGGCCGGGTCACCTTGAGGTTGGTACCGCCGTCATCGACCATACGAATCCGGCCCCCGGCCGCTTCGACGAGTGCCGCGTCATCGGTAGCCGTGTCCACACCCGAGGCGTAGGCCGCACGCAACTCGTCGGCCGGAAAGACCTGCGGCGTGTGTGCGTGCCAGAGGGTCGAACGATCCGGGGTCCCGGTCACGAATGCTCGTCCGTCCACCCGCTTGATGGTATCGACGGCCGGTGAGCCCGCCACGGCACCGAAGCCCGCGTGGGCCAGATCGATGCAACGGGCGATCACGTCCCTCGTGACCAGGGGCCGAGCCGCATCGTGCACGGCGATCACGGAAACGTCGTCGGGGAGCACCTCGATCGCCCGGGCGACCGAGGCACCGCGCGTTTCTCCGCCCTCCACGATCACGATCCGGTCGTCCAATCCGGTCAACCATTCCGGCGGGGCACTCACCTCGTCCGACGCCATTGCGATCGCGATGATCGTGACCCGACCGTCCGCCAGAAAGGGGCGCAGAGCGTGCACCAGGATCGGTTCGCCCGCGAGTTCGAGAAGTGGCTTGCGGGCTCCACCCATCCGGCGTCCGAACCCGGCCGCCGGGATTGCGACTCCCACCCTGGCGACGGTCTCGGAGCCCGACTCACTCACGGGCCGAAGCCACTGCCGTTCCCACCCCCGAAGCCGTCGCCTCCTCCCCCCATCTCTCCGACGACCGAGTCGAACCTCGTGTACGCCTTGTGGAAGAAGAGTGGCACGACCCCGGTGGGGCCGTTTCGCTGTTTGGCGATGATCAACTCGGCCTTGCCCTCCATTTCGTGGCGGTTCTCGGCCGAAGCGTAGTATTCGGGTCGAAACAGGAACATGACCACATCGGCATCCTGCTCGATCGAACCGGACTCACGAAGATCGGAGAGCATCGGACGCTTGTCGGTGCGCTGCTCCGGCCCCCGGCTGAGCTGAGAGAGCGCGATCAGCGGTACGTCGAGCTCACGTGCCAGAGCCTTGAGGCTGCGCGAGATCTGGCTCACCTCCTGGACCCGGCTCTCCGACTGACCCGTACCCGACATGAGCTGCATGTAGTCGATGACGATCATGCCGAGTTCCTGTCCATCCGCGCGAAGGTCAGACTGCATCCGTCTGGCCTTCGCTCGCACTTCCAGGACGTTCGAGCCCGCCTGATCATCGATCCAGATCGGAGCGGTATTGAGGTGTCCGGCAGCCTTCGCGAGACGAGAGTTCTCCTCAGGAGACAACCGTCCCCGCCGCAGGTTCTGTGCATCGACGCGCCCCTCCGAGCACAGGATCCGCTGCACGAGCTGCTCCGACGACATCTCGAGCGAGAAGATTCCGACCGAAGTCTGGTTATTGATCGCGGCGGAGGAGGCGACGTTGAGTGCGAACGCCGTTTTCCCCATCGATGGCCGGGCTGCGATGATGCACAGGTCACCCTTCTGCAGTCCGGTCGTCATGCGATCGAGATCGCTGAAGCCGGTCGCGACTCCGGTGATGCCGGAACCGGACGTCTGGCGCTCCTCGATCTTCTCGAAGGTCTTCCAGAGAATGTCCTTGATCCAGACGAAGCCCTCGCGCTTATGACTGTCGGCGACCTCGAAGATCTTGGACTCGGCGGTGTCGAGGATCTGTTCGACATCGCGCTCACCCTGATCGTACACATCGCGAATGATGGACGAGGCACGCTCGACCAGCCGTCGCAGGAGCGCCTTTTCGCGAACGATGTTCGCGTGGTACTCGATATTCGCAGCCGTGGGCACCGCATCCACGAGCGTCGCCAGATAATCGAGCCCGCCGGCGGCGTCGAGCTCGCCGGTCTTCTTCAGCTCCTCCGACACCGTGATCGGGTCGATGACGTCGCCGCGCTCGAATAGGCGCGCCATCGCCGAGAAAATCCGGCGATTCCCCTCACGATAGAAGGCCGCCGAGTTGACCTTCTCGATGGCCCGGATGACCGCCTCGCGATCGATCATCATGCCGCCGAGCACCGCGGTTTCCGCCTCGAGCGAGGCGGGCATCGGGCGGTCCCAGGCGATGGATTGCGGGATGGGGTCGGACACGAGGATCAGTGGATCGGTGGGCGGTTTCAGGGGGCCACGATTCTACGGGGTCGCGGGCTCGGAGCCAAGCCCACCGAGGCCATAATGCAGCTTACGCGCCACCGCAGGACTTACGCCTCGTCGATCACCGAGCGCAGCAGCTGAAGATCGTCCCAGAACAGACGGGTCCAGCGACGGTTCCGCAGGAGTGCCGCGGGATGGTACGTGACCACTAGAGGCACGCCGTGATACGTGTGAACGGCACCGCGAAGCTTACCGAGCGCCACCCCGTCTCTTCCGGTGAGCAGGCGCGCGGAGAACGACCCCACGGCGAGCAGCGCACGGGGCTTCACCAGATCGATCTGCCTGAGGAGGAACGGCGAACACGCAGCGATCTCGTCAGGCTGTGGATCGCGATTTCCCGGCGGCCTGCACTTCAGGACGTTCGCGATGTATACCGAATCCTTCCGGCTCAGGCCGACGGTCGCGAGAAGAAGGTCCAGGAACTGGCCCGCCATGCCGACGAAGGGGACCCCGCTGGCGTCCTCGTTCGCGCCCGGCGCTTCTCCGACCACCATGAGACGGGCGGTTGGAGGACCGTCCGAGAAGACGACCTGGGTGCGACCACCCGAAAGCCCACAGCGTGTGCACGCCAACGCGATCTCGCGCAGACCCTCGTAATCGTCGGGTAGCACGAGCGTCCTGTCGCCGCTCTTCCCCTTGGACGCTCCACCCGACATCGGGCCCTCCGCGGGCACAGGCGCAGACGGGCGTTGCACGCGCTCTTCGGATCCTCGGCCCACCAGCGCGCTCGAGACCCGCGTGAGAGCTTGCTCTCGCGTCATGCCGTCGAGGAAGATCTCGCCGGCTCCCATTTCAACGCGCTGGCGAAGGAGCCGGGCTGCCTCCTCGGCGGAGAGCTCCGGCGGCGTATCGCGCGCCGTCACCCCTGCCCCTCACCGCGGAGGGAGCCAACACGATCGAGGATCTCTTCCGCGACCTCGTCCTTGGACAGGAGCGGAAGTGCCTCGCTCGCGCCGTCGGGGGTGAGAAGCGTCACCCGATTCGTGGAGACACCGAATCCAGCGCCTTCTTCAGTCGCGTCGTTGGCCACGAGGAGGTCGAAGCCCTTCCGAGCGAGCTTTTCCGCCGCGTGCACCAGCACATCGTCGGTCTCCAAGGCGAAGCCGACGTTCACGCTACCCGCCTTTCTTGAAGCGCGTGTGTCGTTGGCGACGTCGGGGTTTTCGGTCAGATCCACGGTCAACGCATCACCGGTGTCGGATCGCTTCACCTTGCTGCCTTTCGCATCGGTGGGCCGGAAGTCCGCGACCGCCGCAGAGAAGACGTTGACGTCGCTGTCCCCGATGCGCGCAGCCACGGCGTCGTGCATCTCCTGAGCCGTCTCCACCGACACCAGCTCGACCCCCAAAGGCGGATCGAGCGACGAAGGCCCGCTCACGAGTGTAACCGCCGCGCCGCGGCGCCACGCTGCCTGTGCGATCGCGTAGCCCATCCGTCCCGACGACCGATTCCCCACGTACCGTACCGGGTCGATGGGCTCATGAGTCGGACCGGCCGTCACCAGAACCTGCCTGCCAACGAGCGCGGAGTCCGCGCAGAGGGCTCGTCCGATGGCTTCCTCGATCTGCCACGGCTCGATCATGCGACCCGGACCGGCGCCCTCTCCCACGGCGAGCGCCCCCTCAACCGGACCGACGATGTGGTACCCCAGTCGGTCACGCAGATGATCGAGGTTCTCCTGAACCTGCGGATGCGCGTACATCCGGTCGTTCATCGCAGGACAGACAACGACGGGCGCCCGCGTGGCGAGCAGAGTCGTGCAGATGAGGTCGTCCGCCCGGCCCTGGGATGCACGGGCAATGAAGTCCGCAGTCGCCGGCGCGACGCAGACGACATCCGCATCGCGGCCAAGCTTGATGTGGAGCGCAGCGCCCTCAGCCGAGAACAGGTCCGTGAGAACCGGTCGACCCGTCACCCCTTCGAAGGTGAGTGGGGCGACGAATTTCTGAGCGGATTCGGTCAGAACGACGTCGACCTCACCCCCGAGGCGGGTGAGGTCGCGCGCAACCTGAATCGTCTTGTAGGCCGCGATTCCCCCTGTGACCCCCAGAACGACGCGTTTGCCCGTCCAGGGGCGACGCGGCTCGAGCGGGGCGGCGGGCATCGCGAGAGCCCGCCGTCAGATCTCTTCGCGGCGCCGGCGCTTGACGAGACGGAACTCGATCTGACCGGAGGTGAGTGCCTCCAGAGACCGCGTCGTGAGCTTTTTCTCCTCACCGATCGGCATCGCCTCGCGGGGAAGCGAGTTGAGCTCGCGGGTGTACTTGGCCGCCACGAGAACACCGAGGTACTTGCTCTCGGTACCGGTCGCGACCTCGTTCGGAGTGAAAACACGCATGGATTCCGTCCTATTCTGAGTGCTGCTGGTATGCACTGTACTCACCGTCGAGCAGCCCTGCGATCCCGCGGCGCATTTCGGCGGCGTCCTGCCCGGGCGGGGCCGGAGCCTCGTCCCGTTCGACGATACCCCGGATCTCCATCAGACACTCATCCAGAACATCGTTGACCACAACGTAGTCGAACTCGGGAACCGCTTGAAGTTCGTCGAGAGCTGACTTCAGCCGTCGTGCGATGTCTTCCGGGTCCTCCGTTCCCCGCCCCGTGAGACGGGCCATCATTATATCCAAGGAGGGCGGCAGCACGAAGATCAGCTTCGCATCCGGAACCGATGCACGAATCTGACGCGCGCCCTGGACATCGATGTCCAGTACCACGTGATCGCCGCGATTCGCCGCAGCATCCAGCTCGGACCGGGGCGTTCCGTACATCCGATCATGAACGGAGGCCCATTCGGCGAACCAGCCCTCCCCGACCCGCTCTTCGAACACTTCGCGGGTCAGAAAGTGGTAGTCGACGCCGTCCCGCTCGCTCGGCCGCGGAGGACGGGTCGTGGCCGACACGGAGAACACGTACCGGCCAGGTCCGTCCACGAGCCGGTGAGCCAACGTAGTCTTCCCCGTACCCGACGTCGCGACCAGAACCACGGGAGCCGCCCTCTTCGTCACTCGACGTTCTCCACCTGCTCGCGGATCCGCTCGATCTCTTCCTTGATCGCGACGGAGACCTGGGCCAGCGCCGCGTCGTTCGCCTTCGATGCCACGGTGTTCGCCTCGCGGAGCATCTCCTGAACGAGAAAGCCCAGCTTCTTGCCCACGGGCTCGGAACCATCGCCATCGAGGGCCTCGCCAAAGAGCTCGATGTGGGACCGGAAGCGAACGGCCTCCTCGTTGATGTCCCACTTCTCGGCGAGGTAGGCGATCTCCCGACCCAACCGCTCCTCATCCACGTCGACCTGAGCGCTCAACTCCTGAACCGCCGCCCGGAGCCGGTCGCGTTGTTCGACCAGACGCTCGGGCCCCCGCTGCTCGACCTCATCCAGCAGCGTCCCGATGGCGGCGAGGCGCTCATGGAGGTCGCCCGCGAGGCGAAGCCCCTCGGCCTCTCTCATCGCCCGAAGCGCGGCACCGGCGGTCTCGACCAGGCCCACCAGTTCGGCCTCCTCCACGCCCGCTGTCCGGTCCGTTTCCGGGGCTCGGAAGATGTCGCTGTATCGCGCGAGCATCTCGAGGGTGGGCTCCCCGGGCAGACCGAGCTCTTCGCGAAGCGCCTCGAGGGCGGATTGATAGCCGCGTGCTTTCGCCAGATCGATCGATGGTCCCGGCTGGATTGCGGCAACCGACCGGTCGAGGGACAGGTACGCGTTGACGTGCCCTCGCGCGATAAAAGGCCTGAGCGCGTCCGTCATCGCCTTTTCGAACCGGTCGAAGCCCGAAGGCGTCTTGATGTTCGAGTTGAAGAAGCGGTGGTTCACCGTCTTCAATTCGAGACGCAGTCGACCTGCCGCGGTGTCGACCTCTGCGTCACCGTATCCAGTCATGCTCCGGATCATTCGATGCTCTCCTTAGCCGGATAACCTAGCTGACGGGAGTGAGGGTGTGTCCAGCCGGTCCGCACACGTGCCCTAGTTCCACAGGTCCCACCGAAGCGCGAAGAACGTCCGACCGAACGGCAGACGGCGATCCGGATACGTTCGGAGGTTCCTCCGGAACGTGAAGTTGTCCATGCCGAACCAGAGCCGAACCGTCACGACCCTGACCTGGGCCTGCCAGTACCAGCTCTGATAGAACGGAACCCCCGCCACATTGCCGGCTCCGCTCATGTCGTCCGCCACGAAAACCGTCATCGGGTCGTGACCGCGGACGCCGAAGGACCCCCAGAGCTCGAGGTTCCCCGACTCGAGGAAGACCCGATGGAGCTCGAATGAACCACGGTAGATCCGCGCGGGCTGGTAGGGCCCCTCCTCGTTCCAGTACTGATACGACCCTTCCAGGGTCAGACCCTCCATGAACGTCGGGACAACGGCCGTCCCCTCGTAGCCCCTTCGATGCACGCCGGCCACGCCGATGGACTGGTCATCGAGTTCGAGTCCGAGAGGAAGGACCTGATCCGCGTGGCTGTAGAGCGCTGCGCCTCCGAGGCTCACGCCCCACCCCGACACCATCAGCCCCGCCCGGCCCCCGGTGCGATCCACCACAGCCTCCGGACCCTCCAGGAACGGGCGATCCGGCCGGAGCGGAGGGGTGCCCACGCCCTCGGAGAGCACCTCCGTGCGGCTTCCATACGTGCCGGTCTCGTACGACGCGAACAGCGTCGCGAACCGGAACGGGCGAAGCCAGGCACGAGCTCCGAAGTTCGACGCGTCGGTGTCGTTCCACGAACTGGACGACCACTGTCCAGACACACCACCCCACCGTTCGTGCGAGATCCCGCCGCGGGCATCGAGCCGCCCCGAGGGGAGCCCGCCCTCGAAGCTTCGATAGGAGCCGCGGAGCCAGAGTGACCCGCGTTCCACCCCGAGAGTCCCTCCGAGCTGGGTGCGCGAGCCGCCCACGAAGAGTGAGGAATCCGCGGGGGAATCCACACCGTACGTCGTCCGCCCCGCGAAGGCCGAGAGGGTGACACCCGGCATTGCCTGGTACGCGGCCCGCAACGACACGTCACTCCGTTGAGTCGTGGGCGTGAACTCCTGCACCTTGGTCTGCGAGGAAATGTTGCGGTAGTCCAGGGCCAGACCGAGCCGGTCTCCGGCGTGGAGCTGGTATCGGACCCAGCTCCCGGTCCGCTTGCCGCCCTCGGAGCCATCGCGCTCGCGACCACGCGTGTCCATCCGTTCGAGACCGACCGCGATACTCCCACCAAGTGCGGTGGGGTCGGCGTAGATTCCTCGGAACAAGTTGGTGTCCAGGTCGCCCGTCCCCGCCTCGATGACGGAAAAGGGGCGTCCGTCATCATGCTGGTGTGACCACAGCTCGATCAACATCTGCCCCATCGAGCGGTCGAGTCTCACACGTGAGATCCCCGCGAGTCCGATCAGCTGCAGGTTCGGAACACCACCTTCGGCGGCATAGATTTCGAGACCGTCGCGAAGGATGCGGTACCCGCCCCCGCCCCGACCGAACGCCGACACGGATGCAGGGGTGCCGTAGTCTCCTCCGTACAGAGCCACGACCCCGGGCAACCTCTGAAAGAGCTCGGCCAGCGTGTTCGCTCCGTCCGCCATGATGTCGTGGCGGTCCCACTCCCAGACCCCGGTGGCGAACGACGCCGGATCCCCACCCCGTGGTCGAGGGAGGTTGTAGAAGATGGTGTCCGCCGAGAGCGAGTCCCCTTCGGCCAGCGAGTCCACGACCGCCAGAGAATCAAACGCGAGAGACTCCTGCACAGCGAGCGAATCGGCGATCACGACGGAGTCAGGGGGCTCCTGAGCGGTCAACGAGCACGCCGAAGCGGCAGCGAAGAACAGGGTCAGCGCCGCGGCCCTTCCGAGCCGCGCGCAGAAACGATTCACCCCGCCCGCCTCCGCACCCATTCCACGAGCAGGCGCGTAGGAAAGCCGGTCCCGCCCTTTCGCTGATATGGCAATTTGCCCTCACCCCACGCTGTGCCGGCGATGTCGAGGTGGGCCCATGGTGTATCGCCCACGAACTCCTTGAGGAACGCGGCCGCCGTAATCGAACCGGCAGGCCGTCCCCCGATGTTCTGCAGGTCGGCGTAGTTCGAGTCCAGCTGCTTGCGGTACTCAGCCCAGAGCGGGAGCGGCCAGCAACGTTCACCGGATGCGTCGCCCGCCCCCCTCAGCTCGGCCACGAGTTCGTCATCGTTGCCCATGACGGCCGCAGCATGGTGACCTAGGGCGATGATGACCGAGCCCGTCAGGGTCGCGCAGTCGACCATGGCCGCGGGCTTCATCCGTGCGCCCCACGCGAGGGCATCCGCCAGAATCAGCCGGCCCTCCGCATCGGTGTTGATGACCTCGATCGTCTTGCCGGCGAGGCTCGAAATCACATCCCCCGGCTTGGTGGCCGTCCCGGAGGGCATGTTCTCGGATGACGGCACCAGACCGATGACGTTCGCGCGTACGCCCAGCTCCACGATCGCCTGCATGGCTGCGATCACGGCCGCGCCCCCGGACATGTCGTACTTCATCTCCTCCATACCTTGAGACGGCTTGATCGAGATGCCGCCCGCGTCGAAGGTCAGGCCTTTCCCAACCAGGATGAGCGGGGCCTCACCGGCCTCACCTCCTCGATGCTCCATGATGATGAAGCGAGCCTCGACCTCCGAACCACGCGAAACGGAGAGGAGGGCATGCATACCTTCCTCACGCATCCGAGCCTCATCGAACACCGTGACGTCGAGCCCCAAGGCGGCGCCCATCCGTTCGGCCTCTTCGGCGAGGTGTGACGGGGTCGCCACGTTCCCCGGCCGGTCCTGGAGAGAGCGACAGAAGTTCACGGCCCGCCCGATCGCCGCTCCCGCCATGGCGCCCGCAGAAGCCGGGCCGGACTCACCACCGACCAGATCGACGGAGTCGACGAGCACCGTGGGTGACGCCAGGTCCTCCGCCTGAAGCTCGACGAACTTCCAGGACGCGATCACAGCACCTTCCGCCACGGACTGAGCGGCGACCTCGGGGTCGACGGCCCCCAGTCCATCGAGGGAGAGTGTCAGCGATTCGAGATTCAGGCGCTCTGCCGCGCGTACGGCTCGGCCGGCAAAGCGTCGGATCTTCTCGGCATCGAGATCGTCGGACGGTCCGACTCCGAGCAGGACGACCCGCCGTGGCCCAGCCTCCCCGCCGTAAAGCACGACTTCATCCGATTCCTTTCCGGCCACGTCACCGGCCGTCATGGTCGAATCGATCGCCCCGCCGAGCAGGGTGTCGAGCGCACCAAGGTGTTCTGCGGACGCATGCGTCCCCTCGGTGACCGCGATCGCAAGTAACGGCGTGTCCAGTCCTGCGGCCTGCCCCTCAGTGTATCGGAGTTGCATCCGACATCCCCTTCGGCTTGTTGGCGATCGGCGCCCTTACTTCACGGGC
>Ga0181594_10000402_pt1 | contig 39214 bp, 30 predicted proteins | sample 071ome_18_FD_145603 | JGI IMG/M metagenome (GOLD analysis project Ga0181594, IMG submission 145603) | Coastal salt marsh microbial communities from the Groves Creek Marsh, Skidaway Island, Georgia - 071413BT metaG (spades assembly) | ecosystem: Environmental > Aquatic > Marine > Intertidal zone...
CGGCCATCGTCGGTCGCTTCGCCGCGTGACCACGCAGATTCGTGATCGTTCCCAGGTAGAGACCGCGGACGTCGTCCGACCAGCTGGGGACGAGGCTGGCGGATCGCAGATCGGCCAATTCCTGGAACCGCGCGGCCTCGAGGGCCTCGGCCAGCTTCTGTTTGCTCGATGCCTTCGGACGGGGCAGGGGGAAATACCAGTGAACGTCGGGATGTTCTAGTGAGCGCGTCATGCGACACGGCCCACACGATTCGCACGGCCCTTCCGGTGTCGGCGTCGAACAGACGCTCAGCTGCGCGATCCACAGCGCGAGCCGCTGTTTGCCGACGCCGCGCGGTCCGTGGAGCAGGAGAGCGGCGGGCAATGTCCCCGACGCGTGGGCTCGAACGAGGGACGCGCGAAGCTCATCGTGGCCGACCAGATCGTGCAGACCCATCCCGGACCTCAGCGGCCCCGCAGCCAGAGGAGCGGGTCCTGAGCCTGCGGGGATGTGCCGTCCAGTGGCGCACGAATCTGGAATTCGAGATGGGGCCCCTCCGGGGTATCGGCACCCCCGACGGTCCCTACGACCTGACCGGCCGCGACCTCGCGACCCTCGACGACTCCGATGTCCTCGAGGTAGAGGTAGAGCGTATAGAAGCCGTTTCCGTGGGACAGCATGACCGTGGGGCCGTACCCTTCGAACGGGCCCGCGTACGCTACGACGCCGGCCTTCACCGCCATGACGGGGGTGCCGGTGCGGGCGGCGATTCCGATCCCGTTCCAGCGGATCACGGTTCCGTTCGGTCGCTGATCCCGTCCGAACTCGTAGATGAGGTTACCCTCCAGCGGCCAATCGAGGGACCCCGCGTCCTCCGCGGAGATCGTAGCCGAACCGCGGGCTTCGAGCTCCCGTCGGCGCTCCTCCAGCGCGTTGATCAGGGTCGTCATCCGATCTTCGTCCGCGTCGAGCTCGACGATACGTGACGATGCCGTCTGCTCCCGGGCCCGGTACTGCTGAATCGCCGTCTGATGCTCGCGCTCCACGGACCGCAGTTGAGCCACCTCGGTGAGGCGATCCTGACGGAGCGAACCGAGGAGCGCCATCCGCTGTCGCAGGGCGTCGTTCTGGTCCACCAACTCGGCCTCCAGCGATCGTACACGCTCGACGAGTGCGCGATCGAAGGCGGCGATGCGCTGGAGGTATCGGTATCGGTTCAACAAGTCCGTGAAGGAACGCGCGCCGAGCAGGACCTGAACGGTGTGCATCGGGCCCATCTTGTAGATGTCCCGAAGTCGACGGAAGAGAACGGCCTCGCTCGTGGCGAGTCTCTCCTGCGACATGACGAGGTCACGTGTCGTCTGGCCGACCTGGTCGGCAGTCGCCTCGGACTGGAACTCGACTTCAGCCAGGACGGACCGGGTGGCGCTGAGCCTCCGCTCCACATTGGCGAGCTCCGCCGACGCATCGCGGACTCGGTTCCGCACGTCGCCGAGGTCCCGCTGGAGCCGGTTCCTCTCTTCCCGGATCTGCTCGAGTCGTCGCTGACTTTGCAGAATCTCTCGATTGATGTCCGGATCCTGCGCGAAGACGGCCGCGGGAAGAAGCAGCGTGACCAGAGAGAGGGCGAAGAGGCCGGCCCTCGGCATCAGACTTCCCTCAGGTGGCGTCGGATCGCGACGGCGCTTGACGCTGCGCCGAACAGCGCCCCCGCTACCAGACCGATGCCGATCCAGCTTCCCGGGATCCAGGCCACCTCGAAGAGATATGCGTAGACGCCACGGTAGGTCGCGTACGTGAGTCCGACTGCGAGGACGGCGCCCGCGAGTCCCGCGAGGGCCCCTTCCAGGAGGAACGGCCGTCGAATGAAGCTGTTCCGGGCCCCGACCAGCCGCATGATATAGATCTCGTCCCGCCGCGCGAAGATGGCGATCCGCAGCGCCGTACCGATGATCAGTGCGGCCACCATCGCGAATGCGACCCCGAGCACGGCGGTGCTGGCGAATCCGATTCTTCGCAGCGAGAAGAGTCGGTCGACCCACTCTTCGCCGTACAGCGCGTCTTCCACGAACGGGTAGTTGCGCGCCGAGCCCGCCACGCGCTCGACGACGTCGGGGGTTCGATTGCCCGGCCTCAACTCGACCTCGAGAGACTGCGGGAGCGGGTTCACCTCCGATTCGATGAACAGCTGTCCGAACTCGGGGAGGTCGCGCTGCGCCCGCTCCAGCGCATCACGCTTCGAGACGTAGTTGACCCGGGAGACCTCCTCGAACGCGGCCAGCTCGACGAGGAGAGTGTCGATCTCGCTCTGCCGCGCATCGTCGCGCAGGTATACGACGACCTCGACACGCTCCTCGATGGCGGAAAGCGCGATCCGCAGATTGTAGGTCGCCAGTGAGAAAAGCCCGACGACGAAGAGTGCCAGCCCCACCATGCCCGCCGACAGGCCCATAAGCACCGGCGCCCGCCGGAACGCCGCGATCGCCTCACGGATCGCGTACATCACGAGGTCTCCGAGTCGGTGCTGGCTGAGTCGTACACCAGCTTGCCCTGGTCGAGCTCGAAGAGACGGGCGTGGGGGTGGCGCCGAATGAGCTCCATGTCGTGCGTTGCCATCAGCACGGCCATCCCCTTGGCGTTGATATCCCAGAAGAGCTCCATGATCCCCCGGGTGGCCCGATCGTCGAGATTTCCGGTCGGCTCGTCCGCGAGCAGAACGTAGGGGTCGTTCACCAGCGCCCGGGCGATGGCAACGCGCTGACGCTCACCACCCGAGAGCTCTTCGACCAGGGCGCCCGCCTTGGTCGCGAGCCCGACCTGCGATAGCAGCCGGTTCGCCCTCGCCTGGATCGCCTTGTGCGGTGTCCCGGTGACCTCGAGAGCGAACGACACGTTCTCGAGCGTGCTACGACCAGGAAGAAGCCGGAAGTCCTGGAAGACCATGCCTACGCGTCTTCGGACCTTCCAGAGGTCCCGTTGCGTGACGCGCGCGGACGAGAAACCACTGACCCGAACCTCTCCGTCGGTGGGCCGGTCGGCCATGTGGATCAACCGCATCGTCGTCGACTTCCCTGACCCGGAATGTCCGGTCAGGAAGGCGAACTCACCCTTCCTGAGATGGAAGGAGACGTCGTGGAGGGCGTACCCGCGCTTCGGATACTCTTTCGATACGTGAGTGAGTTTGATCACCGGACCAGGTGGACGCGGGGCGAAACCTTGCTCCGGGAGACAAGGTTAGACATAGGCAGAAGAGGTGTCAAAGCGTGTGTTCGCGAGGTGGTGAGCCAGCGAGAGTGCCTCGATCATCGACGAGTCGTCGGCGACGCCCGAACCCGCGATATCGAAGGCCGTACCGTGATCGGGAGAGGTCCGCACGAACGGCAGTCCGAGCGTCACGTTGACGCCAGTGCCGAACGAAACGGTCTTGAAGGCGGCCATGCCCACATCGTGGTACGGGGCAACGACGGCGTCGAACTCGCCGGCGATCGCTCGACTGAAGACGGTGTCGGCGGGGAGGGGGCCGCTCGCCTCGACGCCGGCGGCGCTCAGGGCCTTCATCGCCGGGCCATAGATGCGCTCCTCCTCGTTCCCGAAGAGACCCCCGTCAGAGGCATGCGGGTTCAGCGCGCAGAGACCGATGCGGGGCGCGGTGAGACCCCAGTCCGTCTTGAGAGCCTCGTGAAGCAGTGTCGTCTGATTGATGAGTACATCGGTAGTCAGTGCGTCGGCCACCTCACGAAGGGGCAGATGCGTCGTACCGAGCAGAACACGCAGCGGCGCCTCCAGGCGGGTGCGCTCGGCGGCCATCAGCATGCCGACCCGACGGACGCCGGCCAACTCGGCGAGCATTTCCGTCTGGCCGGGAAAGATCCGTCCGCTTTCATGCAGAGAGGGTTTGTGCAGCGGAGCCGTGACGATCCCGTGCACCTCGCCGCGGAGTGCGGCCTCGACCGCCCGTTCGATCGATGCGCCGGCGACCTCCCCGGCCCACGCATCGTCGTTCGCGCGGCTGAGCCCCTGCGCCTGGATTGTCTCGAGGAACTCGGGGGAGGCGTGGCCAACGGGGCCGAAGACCACGACGTCGAGATCCGGGCGCGCTCCACGAAGATGCTCGAGACCACGGCGAGCGACCTCGGGTCCGATTCCGCGCGGGTCACCCGGCGTGAGTGCGAGGCGGACGCCCACCTACATGCGGATGTCGATGTACGTGCGCGCTCGGAGCTCTTCGATGATGCGCTCGATCTGCCGTTCCTGCTGGAGTTGGGCAGCGAGCTGTCCCCGGAGATCCTCGAAGGTGTACGCGCCGGCCTCACGCACCTCTGTCACGGCGATCACGGCCAGACGGGTCTCGCCGGGCCCCACCTCGTATTCCAGGGGTCCTACGAAGTCTCCGGCACTGGCCGTTCGCAGCATTCCATACGCCGGGGGGAGTTCGGCCAGCTGCTCGAACGCGAACGTAATGGAGTCGGGAGCGGCGGGATCGGAATACTCGTCGTACAACTCGCGCATCGCAGTACCCGATTCCGCCTGCTGACGGACCTGAATCGCGAGCTCACGCGCGGTCGCCACATCGTTTTCGGTCTTCTCCGGCACGATCAGGATGTGCCGGGCATTCCGCTCGCCGGGGCGCATCCGCTCGACCCTGATGATGTGGAAGCCGAAATCGCTCTGGACCACGTTGCTGACCTGTCCGTCGGCGAGACTGAACGCAGCCTCCTCGAACTCGCGGACCATGCGTCCGCGCCTGAACCAGCCCAGATCTCCGCCGAGCGCCGCCGAGCCGGGGTCTCCACTGTACTCGCGGGCCAGTTCGGCGAAGTCCTCGCCGGCCGTAACCCGCTCGAGCAGACCCTCGGCCTGCACGCGAGCGGAATCCACGGCGGCATCGGTCGCCTTCGGCTGAATCACGACCTGGCGGATCGTCATCAGCTTCGGGCGTTGCTGAAGCTGGCCCCGCGCCTCCTGAAAACGCTCGAGCAACTCGTCTTCGGTTACCTCGGCCGGTGGCGCATCCCGGAGTCGTGACTGGTAGAAGAGCTGCTCGATCTGCCGAACCCGCTGGTCGTTCGTCAGGATCTCACGATACTCGGCAAGGGTGAGGGCCTCTGCGGAGAGGGCCTCCTGAAGCTGGACCTGTCCCCCGAACTGTGACGCCAGTTGGGTGATCTGCTCGGACACGCGTTCGCTGATGGTCTCTTCGTCGATCTGCAACAACGAGTCCCGGGCCGCTGCCTGAAGGACCAGCAGGCGATCAACGAACCGGTTCAGGATCTGCTCGAAGAGCGCGTCGTACTCCGCGGTTCCCGGCGGGGGGACCGGGGCACCCCCCAGCTGCATCCGCTGCATCTCTTCCTGCACCTGCGTCTGCACGATCGCGGAGTCACCCACGACGGCGACAAGACGGTCCACGACGTCCAGGTCCTGGAGCTGCGCATGGGCCGCGCCCGGAACCACGAAGAAAATCAAGCCGATTAGGATGCTGCGCTTCATCATCAGACCTCGTAAACCGCCGGAATCCGCGGGTTCCTGCTACCGCCCGGCCGAATCCGGAACGGTTGGGGTGGCGAGTGCGTCTTCGACCGGAGACAGCTGTCGGGCCGCCCGAATCTGGGCCACGTCCAGGACGACCTGTCCCAGACCGGTGTCGAAGGTCCCGGTGGACCGACCGTCACGGAGCTGGAAGCCAACCAGCCCGAGGGGTACGACCTGAGTAGCTCCGGAAAGGTTGTCCACGAGCGCCTCCTCGACGGCCCGAGCGATCGCGACCTCCAGTGCCTCGCCAGGGGCCTGATCCAGGTCGAAGAATCCGAGCACTCGAGCGGCTGTTCTCAGCTGGTCGCCTGCTTCCTCGATCATGGCATCGATCGAGTCTCGCTCCGGCCGCAGACCCTCCGACTCGGCGGCGCGAATCAGCAGTTCGCGGCGCGCCAGGCTACGCAGGAATTCCTCTAGTTGTTCGTCGGTGCTCTGCGCGAGCTGCATGGGCAGGGTGGGGGACTCCAGCTGCACGAGCGTCCGGAGGTCACCCACCGTAACCGAGCCACTCTCCCACTCGATGACCGCACGACGAGCCGCACGGCCCGAGAACGATCCGCCGGGGTTCTCGGCCACTTCTCGAACGATCTCCACCGCATCATCACTGAGTGAGGGTGCGGCCCGGTCGTAGAGTCCCGCGACGAACACAGATTCGGCTTCCTGAACCATGCGGCTCTGTACCTGGCGCCGGTAGAGCGGGGCCGATTCTTCGAAGCCACGAACCCGCCGCTCGTCGAGACGGATCACGTGTAGACCCATCGGCGTCTCGACGACGTCGCTGATGTCGCCCGGGCGAAGCGCGAGAACGGCCTCTTCGAAGGGCGCGACCATGTCGCCGCGACCGAATGGGCCGAGGTCTCCACCGTTGAACGCCGTGCCCGGGTCCTGGCTCAGTTGCTGTGCGAGGAGTTCGAAGCTCTCTCCGGCGAGGATGCGGCTTCGGACCCCGGACAGCGCAGCGACCACGCTGTCCCGCTGAGGCTGCGTCGCGCCGATCGGCAGCTGGAACATGATGTGACGTGCCCGCAGCTCGAGGGCGGGTTCTTCCGCTTCGTATCGCTGTCTCAGCTCGTCCTCGGTCACGAACGTGTCGACCTGGATCACCGAGTCGCGAAGCTGGAAGACCATCACCTGCTGCGTCTGGCGGAGTACCATCGGCTCGAAGTCGAGCATCCCGTACGTGGAGTCCGTCGCCGTGGCTTCGGCCAGCAGGGTGTAGTTGACCCAAAGGTCGGCGAGCGCCTCGACGACCCCAGCGTCCGCGGCGAGGCGTTCCTCGTCGACCAGCAGGTCGACGGCGTCGTCCACGGTGAAGGTGTAGTCGTCGACACGGGCGACGAGCCCTTCGTTACTCCGTTCACCCCCGCAGCCTGAGGCCAGGAGCCCGAGGGCGAGGATCGAGATTGTCTTACGGTTCATCGGTGATTCCGGTTCTGCGTGTCGCCGAGGCTGTCAGGCCGCGGCGCTCCGCGCGGAACGCAAGGCCGAGAGTGTGACCAGAACGGTCTCGATCATCGGCTCGAGTCCCTCACGGGTGATCTTGATGGACAGTGGATGCACCCGAAGTACGTCCAGACTGGCCTGTCGCTGTTTCAAAGGCCCCTCGAGGGCGGACATCTTCGGCACGACTCCCTCCCTGAACGAGAGACGTACCCAGTCGTCCCGAACGATGGCTCGCTCCAGCCCGAGGAGCTTACCCAGGGCCCGGATCGCGGCCACATCCAGAAGTCGTTCGACCTCGTCCGGCAGCCTGCCGTACCGGTCGGCCACCTCTTCGCGCAGTGCCTCGATCTCGGTCCGCGTTTCCGCCTTCGAGAGACGTCGATAAAGATGGAGCTTTTGGTGTGAATCGGGAACGTACTCGTCCGGAAGGAAGGCTGCGCCGGCCACCGTGACGTCCGGTACCGGCCACTCGATGGCCTCTTCGCCTCTCTCGATCCGCTCGACCGTCTTCCTGAGCAGGCGCATGTAGGCATCCAGCCCGATCTGGCTGGCGAATCCCGACTGGTCGGCTCCGAGCAGGTTCCCGGCGCCGCGCAACTCGAGGTCGCGCATGGCGACCGAGTATCCGGCTCCAAGGTCCGTGTAGTGCTCGAGCACCCGGAGTCGACGCTCGGCGTCCTGGTTCACGTCGTTCGGGACGAGGAGGTAGCAGTAGGCGCGGCGGTCGGAGCGGCCGACGCGGCCCCGGATCTGGTAGAGCTGCGACAGACCGAAGCGGTCGGCCCGGTCGACGATCAGGGTGTTGGCGTTGGGTACGTCCAGCCCGTTCTCGATGATCGAGGAGCAAACGAGGATGTCGACCTCTCCATCGACGAAGGCGCGCATGACCTCGTCGAGATCACCCCCACTCATCTGTCCGTGCGCGACACCGATACGCGCTTCGGGCACGAGAGCCCCGAGTTCCTCGGCAATCGTGTAGATCGTGTCGATCCGATTGTGGAGGAAGAACGCCTGGCCGCCACGGTCGAGCTCACGATGCAGAGCCTCCGACAGGAGCTGGTCCGTCCAGGGGAGCACGTTGGTGAAGATCGGCATCCGATCCCGCGGAGGTGTCCGTATCAGCGAAAGGTCACGAACGCCCGAGAGGGAGAGGTACAGAGTGCGCGGGATGGGCGTGGCGCTCAGGGTGAGTACGTCGATCGATGCTCGAAGCTTCTTCAGCTTCTCCTTGTGCTTGACGCCGAAGCGCTGCTCTTCATCGACGATCAGAAGTCCCAGGTCCTTGAACACGACGTCGCCGGAGAGGAGGCGATGCGTGCCGATGACGATGTCGACATTCCCCTCGGCGAGCTTCGTCACGAGCTCTCTTTGCTCCTTCGACGATTGAAAGCGGCTCAGAGACCCTACCCGGACCGGATAGTCCGCCAGACGTTCGGCAAACGAGTGCCGATGCTGCTCGACAAGGATCGTCGTCGGGGCGAGAACGGCGACCTGTTTCCCGTCCTGGACCGCCTTGAACGCGGCACGAATCGCGACCTCGGTCTTTCCGTATCCCACATCACCGCAGACGAGCCGGTCCATGGGGCGTGGCGCCTCCATGTCCCGCTTGACGTCTTCCGCTGCCTGTCGCTGGTCGGGCGTGTCGTCGTACAGGAAGGACGACTCCATTTCGAGTTGCCAGCGTGTGTCCTCGCTGAACGCGTAGCCGCGCGCCGTCTGACGACGCGCGTACAGCTCGAGCAGATCGGTTGTCATCTCCTCGATGACCCGCTGGGTTCGGTCACGCAGGGTCTTCCAGCGCTTACCGCCGATTCGGTGGATCCGTGGCGGCTTGGCGTCCTCGGACTCTCCCACCCAACGCTCGATCAGGTCCAACCGGGCTACGGGGACTCGCAGCACATCGCCGCCGGCGTACTCGACCGCGAGCACTTCGAGCTCCTGGCCTCCGACGTGAATGTGCTCCAGGCCCCGGAACTGCCCGACTCCGTGGTCCATGTGCACGACGAATTCGCCCGGCGTGAGTTGAGACAGGCTTTCCACTGCAACGGAACCCCTGAACTTCCGGCTCCGTCGAATACGCCGGGCGCGTCGGAAGACCTCATGATCGTTCAGAACGCTCAGAGGAGGGTCGCTGCACAGGAGCTCGAAGCCCCCGGCGAGGGCACCGAGTCCAAGCCGAGTGCCGGTCGGGACCCGCTGGACCCCGCCGAGAATCTCCTCCAGGCGCTGCAGCTGGCCGTTGTTCTCGCACAGGATGACGGTCTCACGACCCCGTGTCGCTCCGTCACTCAGGTAGGCCTCGAGTCGGGCCATGTCCCGGTCGATCGCCGGAGGCTCGGCCGACTCGATGCAGAGCGGGACATCACGATCCTCTACGACGTCGATCCGGGGGAGGCGAGCGAGGCGGTCCGACAACTCCTCAGGGGGCAGGAAGAGATGGTCCGGCGTCGTCGGCGACGCACCGGAATGAACGAGGTTGTCGTACAACGTCGTCACTCGACTCCACGTCTTCTCGAAGTCTTCGGCGAGGTCCCAGTCGCCGAGCCGAACCAGAACCGCGTCGGCGGGAAGCAGCTCCAGGAGGGACCGGCTGACCTCGCCACGTTCCCCTTCCTGGGCGTCCGGACGTCGGAAGTCGACCGGGAGAACGTGCGTCTCCTGCAGTTCACCCGTAGAACGCTGATCGGTCACATCGAAGCTCCGGATGGAAACGATTTCGTCTCCCCAGAACTCGATGCGCACCGGGTCCCCCGCCGAGACGGAAAAGACGTCCAGAATCCCGCCGCGCACCGCGAAGTGGCCAACCTCCTCGACCAGCGGAACCCGCTCAAAGCCCCGTTCCTCGAGTGCGCTCGGCAGGTCGGTGAAGGGAAGTTCGTCGCCCACGCGGTACGTCGCTCTGAGTTCCGCGAGATGTGAAGGGATCGGCACCCGCTCCTGGAGGGCCCGAGGCGTGGTGACCAGGATCCGGGCACGACCCGAGAACAGGGCTTCGACCGCCTCGACACGCTGGCCGCCGATGGCGAAGTGTGGTTCCGATTCCTCGTACGGCAGCGCTTCCTTCTGGGGGTAGTGAAAGGACTCGTCCTCGTCGCCCAGGAGCGCTTCGAGGTCGTTCTCCACCGAGATCGCGTCACGAGGAGACTCGGCCACGGCCACGAAAACGCGTCCCGGATGGGCCCGGCGGAGCGTCGCGACCGTCGCAGGTGCCAGGGATCCGATCGCGCCGCCGATGGTGTGCCGCGCGCCGGGGGCGGGCAGTGAGCCACCCAGGGACTGGATCGCGGGCGAGGAAGAGAGTGCCCTCAGGACGAGGTTAGTCTCCACCGTCCGAGGCTCCTTCCGTCGCGCCCCGTCTACTGAGCGGGTTGACCGGGCCTGACGTCGCCATCGAGGCCTCGCCCAGCAGAAGGAGCATCATCGCGAGGAGGAAAGGCCACCAGAGTTCCGGTCCCTGGCGAGCTCGGTAGACAGCTCGATCCCACGCGCCGTCTCGATCCACATCGATGATCTCTCTCCCGATCGCCGTCTCGAGATCGGCCGGATCAATCGGCGTCAGCAGCGACTCCCCGCGAGGCGGGTTGAGCGCGAGCACCGAGACGAGTGAGTCGCCTGCGAGGAAGGTGTAGAAGCCCGCCTCACCGGTACCTCTTACCATCCGCGTCCCATCGATTTCGACGTCGAGGCCGGATGGGAATCGGACGTGGGTGGCGGCGGCCGGAGCCGGGACGGAAGCCCCGGTGACATACTCGCCCGGAGCCCCGCCCGCGCCGGCCCATTCGCCGGTCGCCCAATCGACGAAACGAAGCATCGCGGTCGAGACAGGCAGACTGGTGGCGCGAGCGTCGAGAGGCGAAGCGAGCAGGAGGTAGCGGCGCCCATTCCCGTCGAGTCCCTCGATCGCCCATGGTCGGCCGTCGACTTCCGCGAGCACGCGCGGTGGGGCGGGCGGGTCTCCGACAATCGTCAGGTCAAACCGGGCGAAGATGCGGACGCCGGCCAGTGGGCCCGGGAGGGCTCTGCCTTCGAGCAAGGCTTCTCCCGACGTCACAGACGGCTCCAGACGCCACGGTACTCCGGCGTCTGCGAGGCGGCGGTTCAGTGCGGGGAGCAGGGTCGGGTCCGATGGCGGAAGGATCAGAGCCGCACCGGTGGACCGATCGAGTCCTGCCCCGTTGGCAGACACGACAACGTCGGCAGCGGAGACGTCGGTGAGCCGGACGCGCTCGGCCTCCTCGAGTACAGCGAGCGCCTCGGCGGCGAACACTCCCGGATCGCCCGAGGCCGCCACCACGGGGGCCGGCCGGGACCGGAAGGCGAAGAAGCGTCGGTCATCGGCGCGCAGGTCGTCCGGATCCGCGTCCGCGTACCCCTGAACCCAACCCGTGCCCGACGGCGGGAGCGTAATGGTCGTCTGGGCGCCCGGCGGAAGGGTTGCTGCCCCCCTGATCCGTTCGTTCACAACCAGTCGGAGGGGCACGTGGAGGGTATCTCCCTCAGAGGTCGGCTCCAGCGCCTCGATCGTGACGGCAGCGCGCTGGCCCTCCAGCGGCGGCAGCCCACCCCCGACGACCACGGATGTGAGCGCCCGATTGATCGTCCGCGGCTCGTGGCCGGTCCAGACAATGACCGGGACGTCACCCGCGGGTTCCAGATCCATGGCGGGGAACGAGGTGCTCTGGAGGTCGGAGAGCAGGTGGATCTCCCGGTGATCCAGTGTCGAGGTGTCGAGCAGGCGCACGGCACGCTCGAGCGCCGCGACGAGGTCTCCGCCGGCCTCGCTGACCTCGGTCTCTTCAACCGCCTGACGGGTGTCGGTCGCGGTGCCCGGGATCGCCGGAACCCACGGCTCGCCCGCACGGATCAGCCAGAAACGATCTTCATCCGAGGCGGCGTCGAGTGTCTTCAGCGCAATCGCCTTGAGTTCGTCGAGCAGACGGACCTCGCCTACCACGAGTCCGGTGCTCAACGAGTTGTCGAGTACGATCACCGCGGCCGTGGGTGCGTGCGCGCTGCCTCGGCCAGCGAAGAAGAGGCGTGCACCTGCGGCGGTGATCAGCAGCAGTGCCAGTACCCGCAGCATGAGCAGGAGGAACTGGCGAAAGCGGATCTGACGCGCGTGCTCACGCTCCGTGCGCTCCAGGTACCGGAGTGCCGGGAAAGAGAGTCTTCGCGTCTCCTGACGCTGGAAGAGATGCAGGTAGATCGGGACGCCGATCGACAGCGCGGCCAGCAGGAAAAGCGGACTTAGAGCACCCATGAATCGTTCGGCGTCCTAGCCCAGCCGCTCGCGTTTGCGCAGGTATGCGCGCAACGACATGGACATGGGGCTGTCCGTGTCGACGATTTCGTAGTCGATCCCGTGCGGGCGCAGGTCGCGACGCCACTCGTCGAGCGCCTCGCGAACCGCTTCGCGGTACTCGGCGCGGATGTCCGCGACACTGACGAGCAGCTCGTCGTTCGTTTCGGGGTCGAAGAAGCGGGCCTCGGAGGCGGCAGGCAGCTCACGTTCCCCCGGGTCGACGAGATGAAAGACGAGCACTTCGTGCCCGTGGTGTCGCAGGTATTTCAGCGCCGTGAGGGTCTCCTCGCGAGAGACGAGCAGGTCGGTGAAGAGGACCACCAGGCCCCGACGACGAAGCCGCACCGCCATGTCTCGCAGGGCTCCCTCCGCCGACGTACCTCCCTCGGCCTCGAGGTCGCGAAGGTGTCGTGCGACCTCGTGGAACTGGCGTCGACCACCACGCGCCTGCACTCGTTTCACCACCCGATCGTGGAACGCTGCCATCCCGACCGCGTCACCCTGGCGGAGCAGGATCAGGGCCATCGAGGCCGCGAGGTGCTGGGCGTACCAGAGTTTCGACACCTGAACGCCGGGATTCGAACTCCATCCCATCGATTCGCTGACGTCGATCAGGAGGTACGCCCGTAGACTCGTTTCCTCTTCGAACTGTTTGACGTAATAGCGGTCCGAGCGACCGTACATCCGCCAGTCGATGTACCGGAGGTCGTCACCGGCCTGATAGGCACGCAGCTCGGCGTATTCGGCCGAGAAGCCGCGATGGGGAGAGCGATGAAGACCCATGAGGAACCCCTCGACGACTTCACGCGCGATCAACTCGATCCCGCCAAGCTGTGCCAGCGAGGCGGGGTCGAGCAGGTCTGCGCGGTCGCGCGAGCGTGGAGGGGTCTTCGTCTCAGCCATGGAGCCACGGAAGCTACCGGCCCTCCGGGACGCCCGGTACCCCGTAGGGCAGGTCGCCGGATCGACGCGCTCGATGCGCTGACGGGCTGGGTGACGAGGCGATCCCGCCATGGGGCGGGCCTACGTCACCCCGGCGGCCTCGGTTAACTTTTCGCGCCGCAAATCCGCATTCGCACCGCAGTTCGTCCGTGCAGACCGACCTCATCCGCAACTTCTGCATCGTCGCCCACATCGATCACGGGAAGTCGACGCTCGCTGATCGACTGCTCGAGGGCACGCGCACGCTCGACGAGCGCCAGATGCGCGAGCAAGTGCTCGACGACAACGAGCTCGAACGAGAGCGCGGAATCACGATCAAGTTGCACGCCGTTCGCATGGAGTACACGGCCCTGGACGGGGTCGAGTACGAGCTGAATCTGATCGACACGCCCGGGCACGTGGATTTCACCTACGAGGTCTCCCGGTCTCTCGCCGCGTGTGAAGGCGCCATCCTCGTCGTCGATGCGACGCAGGGCGTGCAGGCCCAGACGCTGTCGAACCTCTTCCTCGCGCTCGAGGCCGACCTGGAGATCATCCCCGTCATCAACAAGATCGACCTGCCCGGCGCGGAGCCGGAGCGTCGTCGCGACGAGGTCGCCGACCTCCTCGGCGTCGACCCGGACACGATCCTGCTGGCGAGCGCCAAGGAGGGGGTGGGTATCCCCGAGATCCTGGAAGCGGTGGTGGCGCGGGTCCCCGCTCCCGAAGGGGATCGCTCGGCACCCGCTCGGGCGCTGATCTTCGATTCCTACTACGACAAGTATCTCGGGGCGGTCCCGTCCGTTCGCGTCGTGGACGGTGTTCTGAAGTCGGGGATGCGCATCACGTTCGGGAATGCCGACGTGCGTTACGAGGTCACCGAGGTCGGCTGCATGCGTCTTGGGCGCGTGCCTCAGAAGGAGCTGGGCCCCGGGGAAGTCGGCTATGTCGTCGCGGCGATCAAGGAGGTCGCTGACACCAAGGTCGGCGACACGATCCTCGACGCCGAGAACAGGGCATCCGAACTGCTGCCGGGGTACCAGGAAGCGCGTCCCATGGTCTTCGCGGGGCTCTACCCGACGGATTCCGACGACTACGAGGATCTTCGGGATGCGCTCGAACGCCTGAGTCTGAACGATGCCTCGCTGCAGTACGAGCCCGAGACGTCGGTTGCCCTCGGCTTCGGCTTCCGCTGCGGGTTCCTCGGCCTGCTCCACATGGAAATCATCCAGGAGCGTCTCGAGCGTGAGTTCGGCGTCGACCTGATCACGACCGTGCCGAACGTCGAATATCACGTGGCGCTGACCGACGGTTCGGACGTCCACGTCGAGAGTCCGACGGTGCTTCCGGAGCGTGGGCGCATCGAGTCGATTTCAGAGCCCATCGTGGCGGCGCGGATTCTTTGCCCGAGCGAGTACATCGGGAACGTGCAGAAGCTCTGCCACGACCGACGCGGCGTGTTCAAGGGGATGAGCTACCTCGACACTCAGAGGGTCGAACTCGACTTCGATCTGCCGCTGTCGGAGATCGTTCTCGACTTCTATGACCGTCTGAAGAGTGGCACCCGTGGATACGCGGCGCTCGACTACGAGTTCAAGGAGTACCGGCCCGACAAGCTCGTTCGTCTCGACGTGCTGGTGAACGGTGATCCCGTCGATGCCTTCAGTGTGATCATCCACGAGGACAAGGCATACGAGTACGGGCGCGATCTCGTTCGGAAGCTCAAGGAACTCATCCCCCGGCAACAATTCGCGGTGGCGTTGCAGGCCGCAGTCGGGAACGACGTCATCGCCCGCACGAATGTGAAGGCCCTGCGGAAGAATGTGACCGCGAAGTGCTACGGGGGTGACATCTCCCGAAAGCGGAAGCTTCTCGAGAAGCAGAAGGAAGGAAAACGCCGGATGAAGCAGGTCGGGACGGTCGACATCCCGCAGGAGGCGTTCCTCGCTGTCCTCAACCTCGGCGACGGGTGATTCTGAGCTCATGAAGGGTCGCTGGGTACTGGGCGTCGACATCGGGGGGACGAACCTCGTCGTAGCCGCGGTTCCGGCGACGGGAGGGCAACCCAGCGCGATCCGGTCGGAGGCCACCCAGGCAACCCGTGGACCGGACGACGCGGTCGACCGGATCGTCGCGATGGCGAACGAGGTCATCGAGGAGACCCTGGGCGCCGAAGGGGGGCAGAGAGCCGACTTCGCGGGCATCGGAATCGGATGTCCCGGCCCGCTGGATCTCGCGGAAGGCGTAATCGTCACCACGCCCAATCTGGGATGGGATGGCTTTCCCATCCGCATGCGGATCTCGGAGGCGCTTCAGATGCCCGCATCCCTCGACAACGACGCGAACTGCGCGACGTTCGGCGAATGGTGGCAAGGTGCGGGTAAGGGTGTGGGGTCTCTCGTCGGCGTCACGCTGGGGACCGGCATCGGCGGTGGATACATCGAGCGCGGCCGTCTCATGCGCGGTGCAAGCGGCAGTGCGTTCGAACTCGGCCACACGACGATCAACTTCGAAGGTCGGACATGCCGTTGCGGTAACCGGGGATGCCTGGAAGCGTACACGTCGGGCCCGAATATCGCTGCACGCGCCCGGGACGGGCTCGCGGCCGGTCGGCCATCCATCCTGCCTGAGCTGGTGGGTGGAGATGTCGAGCGGATCACGGCGGAAACGGTGTACGAGGCGCTCGTCCGGGGGGACGCCTTCTCGACGGACCTGATCCACGAGACCGCCGACCTCCTCGGGATCGGTCTCGCGAACGTCGTGAACCTCTTCAACCCCCAGATGATCGTACTGGTCGGCGGCGTCACGCGTGCGGGTCAGCACCTGCTCGGGCCTCTTCGTGAGTCCATCGAGCGGCGCGCATTCCCGAGCGCTGTGGGTGCGTGCCGGATCGTTCCGGGGGCCCTCCCAGCCACGGCGGGCGTCATCGGAGCCGCGGGAGTCTTCGTCGTCGATCGGGTGGCGTGACGGCGCGGTCCCGCACGCTGGGGATCGTCGGGACGATGGTGCTCGACCGGATCGTACCGGTCGACGGAGACCCGGCTGAAGGGTGGGGAGGGATCGGTTATGCGGCCGCCGCGGCTGCGGCGACCCTGCCCGCGGACTGGGATGTGCGTGTCGTCGCGCGGGTCGGGGAGGACCTGTTTCGCCGGGCGGAAGACGTCTTGTCGTCGATCCCGAGGTGTGAGCTTCGACTGACCGCAGTGCCGGAGCCGAACAATCGTGTCGAGCTTATCTACCACGATGCCGAGCGGCGGACGGAGTACCTGTCGGGCGGTGTCTCGGGATGGGCCGCGTCGGATCTGGAGGACGCTCTGCGCGGGTGCGACGCGGTTCTGCTGAACTTCATCTCGGGTCACGAACTGGAGCTGGTCGATCTCCAGAACCTTCGTGGCCGTCTCGACGCCCCGATCTACGCGGACGTACACTCTCTCTTCCTCGGCACGAAGCCTGACGGGACGCGTACTCCCCGCGTTCTGGAGGATTGGCGCGCGTGGTACGCGTGCTTCGACCTCGTTCAGATGAACGAAGACGAGTTCTCTCTGCTCGCCCGTGCCTCCGACGCTCCGGCGACCCTCGAGGACGTACTCGAGGCGGGGCCCCGCGTCGCATGCGTGACTCGCGGATCCCGGGGCGCGACGGTGGCATACCGGACGCACGGGCGAACCCTCGTCGAGGACGTTACTCTCCTGCATCCGCGCTCTGGTGATCCGACGGGGTGCGGCGACATCTGGGGGGCTGTCATGTTCGGACGCCTCCTGGGCGGCGTCGGCGAGGTCGTGGCTGCCGAATCCGCGAACCGAGTCGCCGCGGCCAATCTCGATCACTACGGCGTGGCGGGGCTCGTCGATCGTCTTGCAGACGTACCGCTGGACGGTGGCGGGGGCACATACCTCGATTCTTCGGCCGAGGAGGCATTCTGAACGTCATATCCGTCCCCGGATCACTCGATCACGCGTCGATCGACGAGTTCCTGGACGAGGTGGTTCGCCGTCAGGGTGAGCGCGTGCTGTTCGACGCGCGACATCTCCGTTGGGTCGATCCGAACGGGATGGTTGCACTCCTGCTCGCCGGTTCACTGGCGGGAGAGTCGTCCGGTACCTTCCCGCACATCGAGCTGCCTGAAAGTCAGGACGTTCTGGGATATCTCGGACGGATGGGATTCCACGATCGGGCACATCAGGTCTTCGAGTTCGACACCCCTGCCCGTCGGGCAGGCTCGCGGCCGTCCGACGTGCTGCTGGAGATCACGGCGATCGATACCAACCACGACGTTCACGAGATCGTGGACCGGGTCCAGGCCCGAGCCGGCGCCATTCTGACCTCGAAGCTGGGCTACCCGGCCGCGAGTGTGATCCCCTTTTCGGTGATGCTTTCGGAAGTCTGCCAGAACATCATCGAGCACGCGGACGGGCCCGGATGGGTCGCAGCGCAGGCGTACAACTGGGCAAAGCGCCTCGGTCGCTTCGTGATCGTGATCTCCGTCATGGACCGGGGGCGTGGATTTCGGGGCTCGCTCTCCGACGAGCACTCGGCGCGGTACGGGGATCGTTGGAGTGACTCCACAGCCCTCGAAGCCGCTTTCCTGCATGGCCTTACGCGGTTTGCCGACCCGGGACGGGGGCAGGGGTTGCAGCAAATTCGGAAGCAGGTGCGCAAGTGGAGCGGCCTGATCAGCGTGCGCAGCGGCACGGCACGCATCTCGCAGGTCCCCGAGTGGGACGATTCGCCGCCGATGGTCGATGGAATGGCTCCGCTGCCGGGCGCCCAGATCGGGATCATCCTGCCGGCGACGGTCCAGCCATGAATGCCCACGCTCCGGACCCCATCGCCATCGACGTAGGCGAAGTTCTCCAGCGGAGTGTCACGTCTTTGTACTCGAGCCTCGTCACGCGCCCGACCGGCCGTGCGGTGCGGATGGCCATCGAGACCCAGTTGCAGGGGGCCGGCACCCTCTCGATCTCGCTCATCGACTTCTCCGAGGTCGGCATCATCGACTTCTCCTGCGCAGACGAGGTCGTGGCAAAGCTTCTCCAGCAGTATCTGGCGGACGAGGCACGCGATGCGTTCTTCGTCTTTCGTGGCGTGCGAGAGCCGCATCATTCACAGGTGGAGGGCGTGCTCCAGCGTCAGGATCTCGCTGCCGTGGTCGAAGTCGCGCCGGAGCAGTTCACCCTCGTTGGCACATTCTCCGACGGTGAGAAGCGCGTGTGGGACCGCCTCGAGCTCGAGGGCTCGGTGGAGGCAGGTGCCGTCGAGCGGATTGCGCCCGGGGGTGACGACGAAGAGGCCCTGGAGTCTCTGCTGTCCCGGGGACTCGCGTTTCGCAGCCCTCAGTCCGGACGCGTGCACGCTCTGAGTCGCCTCGTGGCACACCTCATGTAACATCTAGGACAAGATATTCCATGGCGAAGCAGGACAACGATTTGCACCCAGCTACCATAGGGGTTCACGGCGGCTCGGAAGACCGGAGGCCGGGAGCTCCCGTCGTGCCGCCGATCACGCAGAGCGCCACGTTCCACTGGGCGACCCCGGAGGATGGGGAACTCCTGTACTCGCGGTATGGCAACAACCCCAACCAGATCCATGTGGGGGTGAAGGCGGCAGCGCTCGAGGGCACGGAGGCCGGTGTCGCCCTGGGAAGTGGAATGGCTGCCGCTGCGATGACGATGCTCGCTCTGACCGAGGCCGGGGATCATGTGGTGGCGGCCTCCGGCCTGTACGGTGCGACTCAGGCGCTGCTGGTGCACGAACTCCCGCGCCGCGGCGTCGAGACCACGTTCGTCGACCCGGACGAGGGCGGGTGGGAGGACGCGCTCCGTCCCGAGACGCGTCTCATCTATATCGAGATCCCGGTGAACCCGACGCTGCGCATCGTCGATCCGCGGCCGATCGTAACCCTGGCCCGAGAACGCGGGATTCGGGTCGTGTGTGATGCGACGTTCGGCTCACCCGTGAACTTCCGTGCCGCATCCTGGGGTGTCGATGTCGTGGTGCAGAGTGCGACGAAGTACCTCGGGGGCCATTCCGACCTCATCGCGGGGATTGTCGCGGGCCCCTCCGATGTCATCGATGAGGTGACGCGGATGTCCCGGCTGTATGGGCCGGCGCTCGATCCTCATACCGCTTGGCTGCTCGATCGCGGGATCCGGACCCTCGACGTGCGCGTGAGACGCCATAACGAAAACGCGATGGCGGTGGCGCGCTTCTTCGAGTCACGGCCGGAGGTCGCGCGCGTGATCTACCCGGGCCTCGAGTCACACCCCGACCACGAGCTGGCCAAGGAACTCATGGATGGCTTCGGAGGGATGGTCAGTATCATCCTCTCGGATGGTGGGGACGCGGCCGACGACTTCATGGCGAATCTGCACCTCGGTATGGCCGCTCCGAGCCTGGGTGGGGTCGAGACCCTCGTGTCTCAGCCCCGCTTCACCTCGCATGCCTCGCTGTCGTCCGAGGAGCGGGCCGCGCAGGGCATTCCGGACGGCTTCGTCCGGTTGAGTATCGGCATCGAAGCGGCGGAAGACCTGATCGCGGACTTCGCCCAGGCGCTGGGCGGCTGATTCACACCTGGCCCCTGACGAACACGGCCCACGCACTCCGAGGAGTGCGTGGGCCGTTCGTCAGGGAGTGGGTCTTCGCTCAGTCCTTGCCCAGGAACGGGTACGTGTAATCCGTCGGAGACACGAAGTTCTCCTTGATGGACCGGGCGCTGACCCAGCGCAGCAGGTTGAACATCGACCCTGCCTTGTCGTTGGTACCCGACCCGCGCGCCCCTCCGAACGGCTGCTGGCCGACGACCGCACCCGTGGGCTTGTCGTTGATATAGAAGTTACCGGCCGACTGGTTCAGGACGTCGGTGGCGTGCCGGATCACGCGTCGGTCTTTGGCGAAGATCGCTCCGGTTAGAGCGTACTCCGACGTGGAATCGACCAGCGCCAGGGTCTCCTCCCACTCTTCGTCGGGGTAAATGTAGATCGTCATCACCGGGCCGAAGATTTCGTCGCACATCGACACGTAGTCCGGCCGCTTTGCCACGATGATCGTAGGACGGACGAAGTACCCGACCGAGTCATCGCACTCCCCACCCACGATCACCTCGGCGTCGTCCGATGCCTTCGCCGCCTCGATGTAACTCTTGATCTTGTCGAAGGCTTTCCGATCGATGACCGCGTTCACGAAATTCGAGAAGTCCCGGACGTCACCCATCGTCAGTGACGCCGTCTCCTCGATGAGCGGACCCTTCAATTCGGGCCACATACTCGCCGGGATGTAGGCGCGTGAGGCTGCGCTGCACTTCTGGCCCTGATACTCGAAGGCACCCCGCACGATCGCCGTCTTGACGGGCGCGGCGTCTGCGGACGGGTGCACCGCGATGAAGTCCTTGCCGCCCGTTTCTCCGACGATACGGGGGTAAGAACGGTATGTATCGATGTTGTCTCCGATGGTCTTCCAGAAGCTACGGAAGACGGCGGTGGAACCGGTGAAGTGGATCCCCGCGAACGACGCGTCGGACATGACCACCTTCGTGACCTCGACCGGGTTACCCGGGACGAAGTTGATGACCCCCGGCGGCAGACCGGCCTCGTCGAAGAGCTCCATGACGTAGTAATTCGACAGGAGCGCCGCGTGAGAGGGCTTCCACACGGAGACATTTCCCATCATGGCGGGCGTGCCCGGCAGATTCGCTCCGATGGCGGTGAAATTGAAGGGGCTCACGGCGTAGATGAAGCCTTCCAGCGCTCGGTACTCCGCCCGGTTCCAGACACCGGGCTCGGAGATCGGCTGCTTCCCGTAGATGTGCTGGGCGAAGTGCGCTCCGAAACGGAAGAAGTCGACGATCTCGCACGCTGCATCGATCTCCGCCTGAAACGCGTTCTTGCTCTGCCCGAGCATCGTGGCGGCGTTGAGCTTCGCGCGGCGCGGACCTGCGAGCAGCTCGGCGACCTTGAGAAAGACCGACACCCGGTCCTCCCATCGCATCATCGACCACTCGCGGTGAGCGGCGTTCGCAGCACCGATGGCCCGGCGGACCTCCTCCGGCCCGGCCATGTGGGCCTTCGCGATCACGTGCCCGTGGTCGTGGGGCATCACCACATCGACCGTGTTCCCGGTCCGGACCTCTTCTCCACCAATGATCAGGGGGATGTCGACGATCTGATCGGCCTGACGAGCCAGCTCTGCCTGGAGTTCGGCCCGCTCCGGGCTGCCCGGCGCGTAGGAGAAGATGGGTTCGTTGACGGGGGGCGGCGTGGCGGGGATACCGTTCATCGAGGCGGCGGGGGACGGGGGGCGGAGGACTCCAGGAGGAGCGGGACGAGTCCGAGCACTCACATCCGGACCGCGGAATCTCAGCACGGCCGAGAGGTGGCGCAACGTCGTCCCCCCGCGTTGACCTCGTTCTCGCGTCTCGGGTACCTTTCGCGGCCGTTTCTCGCGGCGACGCTCCCGAAACCGTTACTCGCTTTCTCCGGGCTCCGGCCCCGGATGGTTCATGTCCGAAGATCTTCGCCGTTCCGTCATGGCCGCACTCGCCGCCGTGAAGCATCCGGGATCCGGTCGCGACATCGTCGCCGCCGGTGTGGTTCAAAACCTCGAAGTTGATGGCTCCGGTGCAGTCCGCTTTCAGTTCCAACTCGGCTCCGAGGACTCGAGCGATCTGCTTAAGGAGGCCCGTTCGGCGGTCGAGTCGTTGGAGGGCGTCTCGACCGTGAAGATCAACGTTCAATTGCCTCAGATGGCTGCTTCGGGTGGCGGTAGCGGCGGCGGTGGCGGGCTCAAGCCAGGCTCGGTGCCGGCACCGACGCCTAAGCCCGGCCTGCTCTCAGGTGTCTCGAATGTGATCGCGGTGAGCTCGGGGAAGGGTGGGGTCGGCAAGTCGATGGTCGCCGCGAATCTCGCCGCAGCGTTTGCAAAAGCCGGGCACACGGTGGGGCTCATCGATGCCGATATCTACGGGCCGAACATCCCGCTCATGTTCGGTGTGAACCGGCGCCCGAGCGTGACCGGTGAGAAGGGCCAGGAGATGATCGAGCCGATCGAGGCGCACGGGGTTCGACTGATGAGCCTCGGCTTTCTCCTCGAAGAGGATCAGCCCGCCATCATGCGAGGCCCGCTGATCAGTGGCATCCTCAAGCAGTTCCTCGAGCAGGTCGACTGGGGCGACGTCGACACGATGATCGTCGACATGCCGCCCGGGACCGGTGATGCTCAGCTGTCTCTGGTCCAGACGATCGATCTCGACGGTGCCGTCATGGTCACGACCCCGCAGCAGGTTGCGACCGGGGATGTGCGGCGAGGTATCAAGATGTTCGAGCGGGTGAATACCCGCGTGCTCGGCATCGTCGAGAACATGAGCGGATTCGTGTGCCCCAGCTGCGACGAAGTCCACGACGTATTCGGCCGTGGGGGAGGTGAGGCGCTCGCCACGGAGATGGAGGTGCCGTTCCTCGGCCGGGTGCCACTCGACGCGGCGGTGGTGCAGGCTGGGGATGCGGGCGCTCCGACCGTCGTCTCGTCACCGGATTCCTCGGTCGCCAAGGCACTCGGTGAGGTGATGAGCGCAGTCGAGGGGCAGCTGGCCGTTCCGGTCTGACGCCGGGGTTGCCTCGGGTCATTCCCGCATGACGACGGCCCCGCCGTGCGCTCAGCGCCAGCGGGGCCGTGTCATATCGTGGTCCTTCGGTCGGTCGACTCAGTCCCCATCCAGCCAGCGGCGGTCCGCTTCAGAGAGGGAGCCGCCGCCCCGCGACTTCTCGAAGACCTTCACGACGATCCATCCGATCAGGAGGATCGGTGCCACCTTGAAGAGCAGGAACGACGCGAGCCCGATCGTCAGAGAGAAGACGGCACCCACAATCCCGAGGGCGATGACGGCAACCACGATGGTGATCAAGCCGACGGCGAAGAAGGTGAGTAGAGAGCCGATCATGATTGTGCTCCAGGATCAGTTGTCCGGGTCGATCCACACGACGGAAACGCTGCCGAAAGCGGCGTTGAGGTCGATGTCGATGCGATAATCCGCATCCTCGTAGTCGAGCGACTCATACACGTCGCCACGCTTGATGAGCCCTTCGGAGTCGAGTGCCGTGAGGAAGCTGTCCTTACGGAGGCGGACGCCGAGCCCTTCCGGAATGCGCAGTTCGAGGGATCCCAGTCTCATGTCGATGCTGACGCGCGCGTCCTGCTCCCAGCGCCCTCCGAAGCCGAGCATGATCGAACCGACCCCTGCGCCGACCTCGATGAGCTCGGCCTTCAGGTTTCCGAGCTGGGTGGCCCCAAACTCCGCAGCCCCTGCCTCGAAGGTCGCGGTCCCCATGCGAACGGGGTTCGGCTCCGAGATTGTGACACGCGACTCGGACGCGCCGGTGCTCAAAGCCAGATCGGTGAGTGCGAGCCCGGCCAGGTCGATCTCGGTCCGGACAGCACCAAAGTTCAGGTCGAGGTCCATGGGTATACCACGGGCCAGCTCGAGCTCGAGATGCCCACGCTCACGGTTCCGGATCCGGGTGCTCCGCCCGAGCGACTCCACGCCGAGCCTCAGGCGATCACCCGTGAGCTCCGCGACCGGCTCGAAGCTGTCCTCGTCGTACTTGAGGTTCATGCGGTAGAGCAGGCCTTCATCCACGGAGCGAACCGTGACGCGGCCCGCCCCGTACTCGACCCGTACACGCAGCCCATCATTGCTCTCGAGCTGGCGGGACAACGTGACGTCACGCCACTCCTGACCCGCCGCCATCATCGGAGTCACCACCATCGCCGCCACAGCGGCCACCACCACCGTCCGCATCATCCGCTCCGTGTCGTTATCCGTTCGGAGCGGAATCCGCCCCGACTGTGTCATCGTCCACATCCACTCGCATCGCCGCTTCCCACGCCGCGTCCGCATCGTACGCGTAGTACTCCCTGCGACGTCCTGCCCGAGTAAGCAGTACGGCGCCGAATCCAATCTGTGCTGCGAAGAACGTCAGCAGTCCACCGATCACGAAGAGGAGCGTGCTGAACACTCCGAGGAAGGGCACGATCGAAATCACGTGACCAGCCAGAAAGGCGAAGGTCAGGCCGAGCAGTCCTCCCAAGAGCGTAAAGATCGGATTCGACTTCCGAATCCAGCCCGTCCACGGCCAGCTGCTGTCGGCGAGCCATTCGCCCGCGTTGCGCGCCACGGCCACGTATCCGAGAAGGGCAGCCATGACCGCCGCGATCGGGAAGAGCGGCACCCAGGCGACGGCCACCGGAATTCCGATGATGGAGATCACCAGGGCTACGGTCCCGAGCAGCCAGACCGGGATCAGCAGGAAGCTGCCGGCGAAACCGACCATTGCGGCCCGTCCCGGAGCTTTGCGAGCCGTCTCGGCGATCGAATCGACGTTCTCCCCCGCGAAGGCGAAGAAGCCGGCGCCGAGGAGGCCGAGCACGAAGACCATGATCAGCTTTTCCATCACGCCGCCCACGCCGCGGATGACGGGGCGGAACGGCGTCATGATCGAGAAGCCGTCGTCATCCAGGCGCGCTGCGCTGCGGATCTCGTTGCGAAGGTCGCTGCGCAGCTCCTCCCGGATCTCTTCTCGAATGCGATCCCGGAGTTCGAGCTCCATGTCGCGCTCCGATTCGAGCACATCCACGATGCCCCCACGCACCTCACCGTTGTTCCCGAGAATCCGTGTATCCGCCACACGGGCTTCGCCCCGAATGACCCCGTCTTCGCGCACGTCCAGCCCCCCACCCACGACCACCACGTTCCCCAGGATCTCACCGTCGATCCGCAGCGTGCCCTCGATCACCACGATGCTGCGGGGCTCGATCTCTCCCGCCTCGATCGTGACGTCCTCATCGACGTGGATCCGGAGCTCGTCGTCGAGGCCCTCCAGAGCGTCCTCCAGGATCCCCAGGCGAGTCACCGAACCGACGAGCAGCTGGATGAGGGAGGTCTCATCCCCGATGGAGATGGACACCTCACCGTCACTGAGATCGACCGCCACGTCGACGTCGCGGTCGCGGATCGACGCTTCAAGCGCCTCGTCGATCACGCGTGCCGAATCGACGTCGCGCACGTCCGACGGAGCCGACCAGTCGACCAGTACCTCGGCGAGCGCACCGTTTTCAAGAGCCATCGCGTCGCGCAGGAGGCCGCGGAAGGCCTGATCGAGCGCATCACCGGGCTCGTACGTGCCGCCGCGTTCGCCGTCGATGTAGACGGTGCCGTCATCGAGGCGGATGCCGAGTCCCGAGCCGTCGCGGAAGCGGAGTTCGAGTTCGGCTCCGGTCGACGACACCGACACGCTTTTCGTGACGATGTCCCGAAGTTGCGCGTCCGCAGCGGACGGAAGGACGAGGGCGATCAGGCCCAGAGCCAGTGCGACTCTACGAAGCAGATGAGGCATGTGCATGGAGGTTCTTCCAGAGCACCCGCACCGCGAATGCGCTGGCCATCGTGTAGAGGATGACGCCGCCAGCCACCAGGATCGGTGCCGCGGCCAGCATCTCGAAGAGGGAAGACACGCCAACACTGTCGGCGTTCTGGACAGCCGCGCTCGAAAGCGCGGACAGGGTGCCCGACGCGAGGTCGGAGACCTGCCACCAGGCGAAGGAAAGAAGCGACCCGACCGTCAACGCCGGGTGTGAGAAGACGGCGTAGACCATGAGGCCCACGATCGCGACGGGGGTCACGGCCACTCCCGACAGTGCCGCCAGAGCCTGGTGCGTCTGAGGCACCAGTCTCCACGCCGCCCCCATGGCACGAGACCACGCGCGCCGTGGCACGACCGCGGTCTGAACCTCCTCCGCAGCCAGCGCTTCCATGACGCGGTCACGGAAGTGGTCCGACGGCGCGAAGCGCTCGAGTCCGTCCAGGTGAGCCGATACGGCCCGCCACGCTGCCAGCTCGTTCGTGCACACGATGCATTCCGCGACGTGTGTCTCGATCCGCGCCACCGCTTTCGCAGGGAGCGCTCCGTCGACCAGATCCTGAAGCAGCCCCGTGGGCACGTGTTCGGGTCTTCGACCCGCGAGCCGCGAGAGGTGCTCGGCCAGCCGCGCGGCCAGGGAGGGGGTCTCGGGAAGGGTGATGCCCGCCAGGACGCGATCCGGGAACCCTTCACTCGGAGCGAACGAGGGCAGCTCGTCCAGCCTGCGCATGACATCCAGCCAGGCATCCGCCTCACTCGAGCAGTGGGTGCAGGCAGCGAGGTGTGCTTCCACACGCTCGGCGCGCCGAGCCGCAAGAGAGCCCTCGATGAAGTCCTGCATGACGTCGGGTGCGACGTGAACGTTCGTCGTGAACTCCTCGATTCGCCCGAGCACTCGTGCGCCGAGGGACACGGACTCCGGGACGCTCACCTTCGCCATCACGCGATTGTGGAAGCCCTCGTGGGGGCGGTGTGACGACAAGCCGCCCAGGTCCTCGAACAGCACACGCCACCCGTCGAGCTCGGCCGAGCACCGCGGGCACGAGGCGAGGTGTTCCTCGGTGGCCGAGGTCTCCCGACGGGAGAGCTCGCCCTCGAGGAACGCCTGCATCGTTTCGGCGCTCAGGTGGCTGTTCGTGTGGTCGTGCGTCACGGTCCGACTCCAGATGGTTTCGTACGCCCCGCACTACGGGCGGACTTCGCACCGGGTTTCACCAAGAACGGACCTCCCTTCCGCGACCCTTCGAGGCCCGTGTTCCCGCGCGGGGACTGAAGGATCCGCGTGTACGTCATTCGTCAGGAGGCCAGGTGAGAGAGGGACTTCCTGAGTTCGCCCCGGGCGCGGTGCAGATACGTCTTCACGGTTCCCAGGGGCAATTCCATGATGTCCGCGATCTCGTCGTAGGCGTACCCCTCGACGTGTCGTAGTGCGATGACCGTTCGGTACTCCTCACGGAGGCCTGCGATCGCCTGTTCGATCTGGCTACCGAGCTCGCGGTGCTCCACGTATTCGGCCGGATTTTCGTCCGACGACGCGATCACGACCCTGCTTTGCGACACCTCGTCGGCGGTCGTCGCGTGGGGCGACCCGTCGATCGAGACGGTTTCCAGTCGGCGCTTTCGCAGGTGATCGATGGTGTGGTTGTTCGCGATCTTGAGGATCCAGTTACTGAACTTGTAACTGGTCTTGTACGTGCCGATCGCGTTGAAGGCCCTGATGAAGGCCTCCTGAGCGAGGTCTTCGGCCAGCGTCCGGTCCCGAACCATACGGTAGACGAGCGAGAACACGGGCCGCTCGTATCGTCTGAGCAGCTCCCGGAACGCCGGCTCATGGCCGCGCGCCGCGTGTGTCGCGACCTCCCGGTCGTCGAGGCTCGCGTAGTCGATTGCGGCCAGAGTTCTCGTGTCCTGCCTGGAGTTGGTCAGCCAGCGCGTGGCGGCTCGGGGCAGGGAAGCGGTGTCGGTACTCATCGACCGGCCCTACGCAATCCGATGGGCGTGGGTTTCGGACAGGCGTTGAGGGGCTCTGACGCTTCCCGTTAGCTTTTCGGCCCCGTGTCGAGGCCGTCACCCTGTCGGGCTACTCAAAACTACGCGGGCGACCGAACCCTGTCATGCAATCAACTCCTGACGCCGCTCCCAAGTCCGGGGCAGAGCGCGAGAAGCAGGTGCAGCAGATCTTCTCGGAGATCGCGCCGCGATATGATCTGCTGAACCATGTGCTCAGCCTCAACATCGATCGCTCGTGGAGACGCAAGGCCGTCAACGCACTGCGATGGGAGTCTGCTTCATCAGGCGCCTACCTCGATGCCTGCGCAGGCACCTACGATCTTGCACTGGAACTCGCCTCCCGGCAGGGATTCGACGGGGCGGTCATCGCGTCTGACTTCGCCCATCCCATGCTGGTTCAGGGAAGCTCCAAGATCGGCGAGGCGGTGGTGCGCCCCGTGTGCGGCGACTCGCTGGGGTTGCCCTTCGACGACGATGTATTCGACGGTGCGACCGTCGGGTTCGGCGTCCGGAATCTCTCCGATCTCGAGCGAGGCCTCGCTGAGTTCCGGCGGGTGCTGAAGCCAGGTCGGCGGCTGGTTGTCCTGGAGTTCACGACACCGCCCAACGCGATCGTTCGGGCCGGATACCTGTTCTACTTCCACAACATCCTGCCGCTGATCGGCCGCATCGTGTCGGGCCATCCGTGGGCCTATACCTACCTGCCGAAGTCGGTCGGGGAGTTTCCCGGCCCGACGGACTTCGGTGCGCTCTTCGAGTCGGTTGGCTTCACAGACGTCGGGTGGACGCTGGTGTCGGGCGGAATCGCCGCGATCCACTGGGGATCAGCCTGACCTGACCGCCGCCACGGCGGCCGCCACCCGCTGAGACGAGCGTCAGCGCACCTCGATCCTGGTCACGGGCCCCAGCGTCGCCAGGGCATCTCTACCGATTCGATCGGGATCCCCGACCACCAGGATGGTCATGTCCTCGGGGCGCAGGTGCTCGGCAAAGACCGAGCGAATGCCTTCGGGCGTCACGTCCTGCACGCCGGCCCAGTACCGCTCCAGCCAGTCCTCCGGCATCTCCTGCGCGAGGTAATACATGCTTCGAGCCACGATCGAGCTCGGAGTCTCGAAGTTGAAAACGAAGCCGTTCACGATCTGGGAGACGGTCGTGTCGAGTTCGTCGACGGTCGGAGGCTCGCGAGTCAGCCCGTCCATCGTCTCGAGCACGACCTCGATCGCCGGGACGACGAGGTCGGGACGGGTGCGCGTGGTGGCGCCGATCAGGCCTTCGTGGCGCCGTGGCGTGGTCAGGAGGGAGGCCGCCGAGTAGGCGTATCCTTCCTCTGTCCGCACCCGCCCGAGCAGGCGGCTCGAAAAGCCTCCTCCTCCGAGGATGGCGTTGCCCATCATCGCAGCGAAGTACTCGGGGTCGTCACCGAGCCGAATGTCGGATGGGTGGGCCATCGCGATGACGGCCTGATCAAGCTCCTTTTCGATCAGGAAGACGCCCGGCGCCCGGCGAATGTCCGGGATGGGGGCATCCGGAAGAGATTCGGAACACGATGGGAGGTCCGACAGGAAGGGTTCGAGCAGAGGCGTGACCTCGTCATGGCTCACGTCCCCGGTAACCCCCATCACGAGATTGTCCCGGCAGATGACCCGCGCATGGATCGAGCGGAAGTCGGCAGTATCCAGCCGATCCGCATCGAGGTCCCGCGCGTCCATTTCCCAGCCGACCGGATGGTCGCCGAAGAGCAGCCGGTTCAATTCGGAGTAGGCAAGCCGCGCCGGATCGTCGAGTCGCCGGGCGACCCCCTCCAGCTGCCGTGTGCGCCACGCCTCGACCTCTCCACGATCGAACGCCGGGCGTGAGAGCATGTCGCCCCACAGGGCGAGTCCCGACTCCAGGTGCTCGGTCAGCGTGTTCAACGACGACGTGACGCTCCCTCCGGCGCTGCCGAACGAAAGCTGGTACGCATGGAAGGCGATCTCTTCATCGACGTCGGCTGCAGTCCTCGAGGAGGTTCCCCCGTAGCGGAGGAGCGCCGGCAGCCCCATGGCGGCAGCGTACATCTCGCGGGGGAATAGACCGTACCCGCCCCTGAAATAGGCGTGTACCGTCACCAGCGGCAGCGTTCGATCCTCCAGGTGGAGGATGTCGACACCCTCGACGTTGAGGTGCCCCACCTCGGGCTGCTCGAAGTCGAGCGGTTCGAAGGTCAGCGACTCGATGACGGGTCGACCGGAGGGGGCGAGGCCGTGCGCCTGAGGGGCGGCCGGTGCGGGTGCGAAGGCCAGACCGAGGAGGGCCATGCCGGTCAAGGCGGATCGACCGGCCGGACGGGTCGGGTACCCGGTCATCGGGTCGACTCCGATCGTCGGAGGATCGCGACCGTCCGATTGTCCTGCGTCAGGTATCGCCGAGCGACGCGGCGAACGTCCTCCGTGGTGACGGTTCGGAGTCGATCCGCGGCGGCGAACGTCGCAGTCCAATCATCGAGGAGTGACTCCGAATCGGCGATCTGAAAGGCGAGACCGAGGTTCGACTGCAGTCGTCGCACGCGGCCGGCCTCGATCTGGTTGCGGACCCGCTCGACCTCCTCGGTGCTCGGGCCGTCCTCCTGAAGCCGACGGATCTCGTCGTACACGACTCGCTCGACATCCTCCACCGACGACGTCTGCACCGGCGTCAGATCGATCTGGAAGAGCTGTGCGAACCGACTGCCCGGCCCGGTCGAGGAGAAGACCGAGGCAGCGATCCGGTCCTCCGTCACCAGGCGGCGGTGGAGCCGGGACGTCCGCCCCCCGGTCAGAACGGCGGAGAGCATCGCGACCGCCGGGGCGTCATCGTGACGGCCGTCGGTGACATGCCATCCAATGCGCAGGGAAGGCTCAGCATCCCACTCCACCTCGATGCGTCGTTCAGCGGCCTGAGGTGGCTCAACCGCATCGATCGGTCGTGGCTCTCGGCCGCGTGGGATCGGTTCCAGATAGTGGCGGGCCCACGCCTCGACCTCGGCTGGGTCGAAGTTCCCGACGATGGCCAGAACCGCGTTGTTCGGCCCGTAGTACGCCCGGTAGTAGCGCTCGACGTCTTCACGGCCCAGTCGTTCAAGGTCTGCCATGAATCCGACGACTGGCTGGCCGTACGGGTGTTCGGTGAACGCCGCGGCGAGGTGGCGTTCGTACAGCGTGCCACCCGGACTGGCGTCGACGCGCATGCGGCGCTCCTCCATGACCACATCGCGTTCGGAGTAGAACTCGCGAAACACGGGGTTGGCCAGCCGATCGGCCTCGAGCGCGAAGAAGAGTTCGGCTCGATTCGCCGGCAGTTCGACGAAGTAGGTGGTGGACTCGGTCGTCGTCATGGCGTTGAGCCCCTGAGCCCCTGCCCGGGAGAGGATCCGATCGAACTCGTTACTCACCACGAAGGATCGGGCCTCGTCCTCGAGCGCGTCGATCTCGGCTCTGAAGCGTCGCGCCTCGATCGGGTCACCGGACTCAGCTGCCTCGACTGCCGAGGCATGGAGGCGGTCCATGCGCTCGAACAGCTCGCGCTCCGCATCGACATCGGTGGTCCCGATCGTTTCCGTACCCTTGAAGAGCATATGCTCGAGGAGGTGCGCGACCCCCGTTTCGCCGGACCGCTCGTGCACGCCCCCGATCGCGTACTGCATGACGAAGGAGACCGTCGGGGCGCCGCGGCGAGGCAGGAGGAGGACACGCATCCCGTTCTCGAGCACGATCCGCTCGACCGACGGCAGATCACCGCTCGACGCCGGGCGCTGGGCCCCGACCGGCTGCACGCTGGCAAGGATCACGGCCAGACCCACGGCCAGGCTGCCGTTCACGCTCCGTGCTGACACGTCGGGCACAGGAAGGCAGAGCGGTTCGAGAAGACGACCCGTTCGATCGTCGTGCCGCATCGGTGGCAGGGCGCACCGTCACGACCATACACGTAGAGCTTTCGCCCGTACTCTCCCATTTCGCCTTCTGCGTTGCGGTAGTCCCGAATCGTCGTACCCCCCGCGTCGATCGCCCCCTGAAGGACATCGCGAATCGCTCCGTGGAGGGCCCGACCTCGCTCCGGGTCGATGGCACGGACCGGAGTTCGGGGGTCGATCCCCGCTAGAAAGAGCGCTTCAGCGGCGTAGATGTTCCCTACGCCGGCGATGCGTCGCTGATCGAGGAGCCACGAGCGCGCCGGGCTGCGGGACCGACCCAGAGCTTCGACCAGATGCTCTGCTCGCCATGCAGGGGCGAGGGGTTCCGGTCCCAGTGCGCTCGAACGCTCGCTCCGCGCTTCGGCGTCGAGGTGCTCGACCGTTCCGAACCGCCTCACGTCGTCGAAGACGAGCACACCCCCGTCGGAGAATCGAAAGCGGACGGCCGGGTGCGTGGGGCGTGCGGAGCCTCGAGGCGGGGTGTCGAAGGGCAGCAGGCGTCCCGTCATACCGAGGTTCACCCAGATGACCGAGCCGTCATCGAGTTCCAGGACGACGTTCTTGGCCCGACGCGTGACCGCGGAGATGGTCCGCCCGCGTAGGCGCGGGGTGAATCGGCGTTTCGACTCCCTGAGGATGTCGGCCTTCACGACCTCGACCCGGGCGATCGTCTTGCCGACCACCGTGGCTCGCAGGCCACGGACGATCGTCTCAGCCTCCGGCAGCTCGGGCATCGCTCACGAGAGGCGTCGCCTCACTCCTCCCCGGATTCCGTCTGCGGGTCGAGCCGCGCTCGCTCACGCCATCCGATGTCGCTCCGGTAGAACGCACCCTCGAACTCGATCCGGGCAGCACCTGCACGGCTGGCGTTCGCGGCTGCAGCGAACGTCTCCGCGACCGCCGTGACGGCGAGGACCCGGCCTCCGGAGGTGACGAGTCCGTCGTCGGAGTTCGACGTGCCGGCGTGAAACACGATGAGCTCGTCGGACTCGAGCCCATCCGGGACGTGGACGACTTTGCCCTTCTCGTAGCTTCCGGGATACCCACCCGATGCGACCACCGTCGCCACCGCGGCCCCGGGTCGCGTGGTGACGGTCGCCCCGGCCAGCGAGCGCCCTTCCGCTACGGTGAGCATGAGGTCGAGGAGTGACGACTCCAGAAGGGGCAGGACGACCTGGGTCTCCGGGTCACCGAACCGGCAGTTGAACTCGACCACCTTGAGTCCCTCCACCGTGTTCATGAGTCCCGCGTACAGGAGACCACGGAACGGAGCGCCGTCTGCCGCCAGCGCGGCGAGCGTCGGTGCGATCACCTCGCTGGCCGCCTCGTCCATGATGTCCGGCGTTGCAATCGACACGGGTGCGTACGCGCCCATCCCCCCGGTGTTCGGGCCCGCGTCTCCCTCGCCGACGCGCTTGTGATCCTGCGAGGGCTGAAGGAGCACGAAGTCCTTTCCGTCGCAAATCGCGAAGACGGACAATTCCTCGCCGTCCATGAAGTCCTCAATGACGATTTCCCGGCCCGCTTCACCGAACTCCATGTCGCTGAGCATCGAACCGATCGCCTCGATTGCTTCCTCCACCGTCATGCACACGACCGCCCCCTTTCCGGCGGCCAGGCCCGAGGCCTTCACGACGATCGGTGCCCCTCGTTCGCGCACCCAACTCTCGGCACCGGCCTGATTCGAGAAGGTGCGGTGATCGGCCGTCGGCACGTTCGCGTTCCGCAGAAGCTCCTTCGCGTACGCCTTGCTGGACTCGATTCGCGCCGCCGCCCGGCTCGGACCGAAGACGCGGAGACCCTGAGCCTCGAAGCGATCCGTAATACCGGCCGCGAGAGGGGCTTCCGGCCCCACAACGGTCAGGTCGATACGGTTTGCGGCAGCCCACCCTGCGAGGGCTTCGACGTCGCTCGGCCCGATCTCGACCGTGTGGCACATCGTGGCCATGCCCCCGTTCGGCCGGGTGGCAAAGAACTCGGCGTCGGGTGCATCACGCCGAAGTTTCCAGAGCAGGGCGTGTTCACGCCCACCATTTCCCACGATGAGGATGCGCATGGCCAGAGTCTAGCCTGCCGGGTGGGAAAGAAAAGGGGCGGACGGGATGAACCCGTCCGCCCCGGTTACATGCCCATCCACGGGCCCGTTTCCGCTACTTGCGCAGGCCGCTGAGGAAGTCCGATCCGGCACGCTTTGCGGCGTCCGTGATCGAGTCGAGGAATTCCTTCGCGCCGTCGGCATACGCCGCGGCGGCGGCCTTGAGATCGTCCTGATACGCCGGGTCGGGCTCACCCCGTCGGGTGTACTCGCCCCTGAGGATGCGGTCGTAGTCGCCGCTTTCGATCCAGTCGCGAAGTTCGGCCACGCGGAGCACATGGAACGGGTGTGTCCTGCCGAGCACGTTGAGGACCTTGAACACCTGATCGGCGACGTCACCGCTCTCGCGATATTCGTCCGCCTGGATGATGAACTCGGCGAGGCTCGTCTCGTCCTCGGACGTCGGCCCCCCGGCCATCTTCAGCATGGCGCTCATGACCACCTCCGGGTCCTGCATGGCGAGCAGGCCGGCCCGGTCGCACGAAAGCTCGGATTTCCGGGACCATTCCAGCAGTCCGACCAGCACCGCGCGTGCCGCGAGGCCTACGATCGGGAAGCCCATGTTCGCCAGGTTGATCAGGAGAACCGTCATCGTCTTGTACAGCACGTGATCGCTCATGATGTGACCGATCTCGTGCGCCATCACGTACTGAAGCTCCTCGTCGGACAGGATCATCCGCGTACCGGAATTCAGAATGATGAACGGCTGGTCCATGCCGTAGGCGCCCGCGTTCACCATCGGCGTCTGAGACATGAAGAGGGGATACTCCTCCGGCGCGTCGAGTGTGCGCAGGGCCTCCTTGTAGAGTCTGTACACCTCGGGGAACTGCTTGTCCGACACCCGGACGGCATCCGCCTGAAATGCGAGGCGAACCGGCTTCTCGCCGAAGAAGCCGAAGACCTTCTTGAGTACCTCATCGAACACGGGGATACGCCGCAGCGCCTGGAGCGCGGCCTTGTCCGCCGGGTGCTCCCAGTTGTGTGGCGCGATGTCGGCGAGAATCCGCCTCGAACGGGCCTCTCCGTTGCCCTCCGGTGCGCCTTCGGTCAGATCCTGCTCGTCCGCCATGTCGTCTTCCTCGCTGCGTATGGTCACCGGCGCTGCCGCGCGCGGCCTGTCGGCGCTCGGAGGGCCTTACGGCGCCCTCTTCTCGCCGGTTTCACTACTCCGACACCCCGTGCGGGTTCGGGTGCTTTCGTCCGCGGCCTACGCGCTGAGCACTCGGTCGAGGTCCGCGATGATGTCGTCGATATCCTCGATACCCACCGAGAAACGTACCAGCCCCGGGGTGATCCCCATGGCGTCCCGGCGGTCCGGCGGGACGGAGCCATGGGTCATGAGCGCAGGGACGTTCACGAGTGACTCGACGCCTCCAAGGCTCTCCGCGAGCGAAAAGATCCTGAGATGCTCGGTCAGCGCCTTGGTCCGCTCCAGTGTGCCGACATCGACGGAGACCATGCCGGTGAAGCCGCTCATCTGGCTCCTGGCGAGGTCGTGCTGTTCATGCGACTCGAGGCCAGGGTACAGGACGCGATCGACCCTCGGGTGCCCTTCGAGAAACTCGGCGACGGCCTGTCCATTCTCGTTGTGGCGCGACATGCGCACGTGCAGCGTCTTGATCCCCCGCAAAGTCAGGAAACAGTCCATGGGCCCGGGGACCGCACCCGACGACTTCCGGATGAAGTACAGATCGTCGGCGAGTGCATCGTCCCGCACGGCGACGAGTCCACCGATCACGTCGGAGTGTCCGTTCACGTACTTCGTCGAGGAATGCATCGTGAAGTCCGCGCCGAGCTCGAGGGGACGCTGGTTGAACGGCGACGCGAAGGTGTTGTCGACACAGAGCAGGGCGTCGTGGGCATGTGCGAGATCGGCCACGGCCCGGATGTCGCAGAGCTTCATCATCGGGTTCGTCGGCGTCTCCACGTGAACGAGCCTGGTGTTCGGCTGCATCGCCGCTGCCACCGAGTCCACGTCTCGGGCGTCGACGTACGTAAACTCGATCCCGAGCCGGCTGAGCACGTGGTTGAACATGCGGGTCGTCCCACCGTACGTGTTCTCCTCGCTGACGACGTGGTCCCCGGCGGACAACCGCTTGACGATGGCTTCCAGTGCAGCGAGCCCCGACGCGAAGGCGATTCCATGCGATCCGCTCTCGAGTGCCGCGATGCTCGCTTCGAGTGCTTCGCGCGTGGGGTTGGCGGTGCGACCATAGTCGTAGCTGCCGCCACGAGGTTCGCCGACGGCGGGCTGAACGTACGTCGACGTCTGAAAGATCGGCGTCATGATGGCGCCGGTGACCGGCTCCGGCTCTACACCGGCGTGGATGGCCTTCGTGCCGAAAGAGAAGTCGGTCGAAGCGTCGCTCATGAAGGGGGTCCGTCGAGAGTCAGGGGCCGGACGGCGAGTCCGTCGGTCCGAACGGGGCGCAAGATCGGTGATCGCGTTGACGCGCACCACCCGTCTCCGCGAGAATCTTGCGGGCGCCGTCGGAGGCCCGGAAGAACCGCTTCACACCTTGAGAATCGAAGGATTCCGGATCGTGCCGATTCACCTCCCCGAGAACCTGATGGTCAGCGTCTCCGGTGTCCGGGGCCGGGTAGGCGAGCCGCTGACCCCTGAGCTCATGGCGGGCATCGCTGCCGCGCTCGGTGCGCACCTGCGTGACGTCGAGGGAGGACGGACGATCATCCTCGGCCGGGACTCCCGGGTGTCCGGTCCGATGTTCGCGCGGGCCGTCACGTCGGGGCTCCAGTCCGTCGGGTGTGACGTCATCGATGTCGGTGTGGTGCCGACGCCGACGATCCTCATGGCGGTCCGCCACCACGGGGCGATCGGCGGCATCGGCGTGACCGCGAGTCACAACCCGGCTGAGTGGAACGCGCTCAAACTCGTCTCCAGTGAGGGCATCTTCCTCGACGCAGACCGGTCGGCGCGGTTCCGAGAGTATCTGACGACGCGCGATCCGATCCGAGCCTCCTGGGACGAGCTCGGATCGGTCACGTCGGACGACGAGGCGTGGTCCCGGCATCTGGAGGCGATTCTGGCGCTTCCGCAGATCGACGTGGAGACGATCCGCAATGCCCGCCTCAAAGTCGCCGTGGACTGCGTGCACGGCGCCGGTGGTCCGGTGATGTCCGAGCTCCTGGAGCGGCTCGGTTGTGAGGTCGTCGGCATCGGGATGGAGCCGGACGGATGGTTCCCTCGTGACCCCGAGCCCACCGCCGCAAACCTCGCCGACCTGGGGCGCCTCGTCTCGGAGTCCGGTGCGGCGATCGGCCTCGCCATCGATCCGGACGCGGATCGCCTTTCGCTGGTGGATGAGACGGGACGACCGATGGGCGAGGATCTGACGCTCGCACTGGGCTGCGCGGCGGTTCTGGCACGCACACCGGGCCCCGTGGTGACCAACCTCTCGACGAGTGCCGTCGTGGAGGACGTCGCGAGCGCCTTCGATTCGCCTCTGGTCCGGGCGCCGGTCGGGGAAGTCAATGTCGCCCGAAGAATGCAGGCCGAGGGCGCCGTCGTGGGTGGAGAAGGCAACGGGGGGCTCATCCTTCCCGCGCTCCACCACACGCGTGACGCGCCGCTGGCATCGGCCCTCATACTTCAGCACCTTGCAGAAGAGGGTGTGACGCCGTCACAAGCCGCCGACCGCTGGCCGAAGTACGAGATCGTGAAGGAGAAGGTCTCGTTCCCAAGGGAGGGGCTTGCGGACGGGTACGCTGCCCTCGAGGCGGAGCTGGCCGCGGATTCGAGTGACGGGTCGGACGGGCTTCGCCTGGCATGGCAGGCGAAGGGTGCGTGGCTGCACGTTCGGCCGTCCGGAACCGAGCCCGTGGTCCGGCTCATCGCGGAGGCCCGGACGCGTGAGGCGGCACAGCAACTGGTGGATCGGGCCGGCACCCTGCTCGAGAGCGTCGTCTGACGGCGCACAGACGTTCCTCAGGAGATTTTCCCTTATGTGCGGCATCGTCGGATACGTAGGTCCCCGAGAGGCGACCCCCATCCTTCTCGCCGGCCTGAAGCGCCTCGAATATCGCGGATACGACTCCGCGGGGGTGGCGCTCCTGAACGGCGACGGCGTCAAGGTCGTCAAGAAGCCCGGCAAGATTCGCGTACTCGAAGAGGCGATCAAAGCGTCACCCCACGAGGGTACGTGCGGCATCGCACACACGCGCTGGGCGACGCACGGCGCGCCGAACGAGCCGAACGCCCATCCGCACACGTCGAACGACGGCGACATCGCGATCGTGCACAACGGCATTATCGAGAACGCCGACGTCCTTCGGGTTCAGCTCACCGCCGAGGGGTACACCTTCACGTCGGAAACGGACACCGAGGTGGTCGTGCACCTCATCGACTACCTCTGGAAAGACGGGGAGCCGTTGGAGAAGGCGGTCGCTGCCGCACTCCGACGGGTTGAGGGCGCCTACGGGATCGCCGTCGTATCCGCCCGGGACCCGAACAAGATCGTGGTGGCGCGCAACGGAAGCCCTCTGCTGATCGGAGTCGGCTCGGACGGGGAGATGCTGGCCGGCTCGGATGCCGCCGCGGTCATCGAGGCGACCCGTGACGTCGTCTATCTCGACGACGGCGACTACGCCGTCCTCACCCCCGACGGCTATCGGACGTACCACCTCGAGGGGCACGAGGTGGATCGTGGCGTCCACGAGGTCACGTGGGATCTCGATTCGATCGAGAAGGGCGGATACGAGCACTTCATGCTCAAGGAAATCTTCGAGCAGCCGTCGAGTATCGCCGATGTCATGCGGGGCCGGCTTCTCCCGGATGACGGAAACGTGCGCCTCGGCGGCATCATCGAGCATCAGTTCGATCTCGGGCGAGTTCAGCGGATGGTCGTCACCGCGTGCGGAACGAGCTGGCATGCCGGCCTCGTGGGCGAGTACATGCTGGAGGAACTGGCCAAGATCCCGGTCGGCGTGGAGTACGCCTCCGAATTCCGTTACCGGAATCCGGTACTCGAGGACGGCACGCTCGCCCTCGCCATCAGTCAGTCGGGTGAGACCGCCGATACGCTGGCGGCGCTCAAGGAGGCGGAACAGCGCGGCCTGACGACGATGGGGATCGTGAACGCCGTCGGCTCGACGATCGCCCGCCAGACGGACTTCGGCATCTATCTGCACGCGGGCCCCGAGATCGGCGTGGCCTCCACGAAAGCGTTCACCAGCCAACTCGTCGCACTCTCGCTCTTCACGCTCTTCATGGCACGGCGACGGAACATGTCGGCGGCGCAGGGCATCGAGATCGTGCAGCACCTTCAGGTGCTCCCGGACCAGATCGAGGAGGTGCTGAGGCTCAACGACGAGATCGAGGAGCTCGCCCGCAGCTACAAGGACGCCCAGAACTTCCTCTATCTGGGTCGCGGGTATCAGTTCCCGGTCGCTCTCGAAGGCGCGCTCAAGCTCAAGGAAGTGAGCTACATCCATGCGGAGGGGTATCCGGCCGCCGAGATGAAGCATGGCCCGATCGCGCTGATCGACGAGGACATGCCAGTCGTGGTCCTCGCCCCCCGCGACCCGATCTACGGCAAGGTCGTGTCCAACATCGAGGAGGTGAAGGCGCGGG
>Ga0181594_10000411_pt1 | contig 39016 bp, 34 predicted proteins | sample 071ome_18_FD_145603 | JGI IMG/M metagenome (GOLD analysis project Ga0181594, IMG submission 145603) | Coastal salt marsh microbial communities from the Groves Creek Marsh, Skidaway Island, Georgia - 071413BT metaG (spades assembly) | ecosystem: Environmental > Aquatic > Marine > Intertidal zone...
TAAGTGACTTGCGCGAGTGTGCCGGTGGCGAGCCATGTGTCGACACCGATGACGACGGCGTGGCCGACTACCTTGACCCCGACGATGATGGCGATGGCATCCTCACCGTTGGTGAAGACCGCAACCAGAACGGTGATCCGACGGACGACGACACCGACAGTGACGGTATTCCAGACTACCAGGACCGTGATGATGACGGCGATGGTCTGAGCACGCTGGAAGAAGGTACTGGCGATGGCGATGGTGACCGGATTCCGGATTATCTGGACCCGACCGGCAATGACGATGACAACGATGGCATTACCAATGCCATTGAATGTCCGATCATCTGCTGGGACACCGATAATGACGGAACGCCAAACTTCCGTGACGAAGACGATGATGGTGACGGTGTGCCAACCATTGAGGAAGATGCCAACGGCGACGGCAACCCGCGCAATGACGATACCGACGGTAACGGCATTCCGGATTACCTTGACCCGGACGACGATGGCGATGGCATCAGTACGGCATTGGAAGGTGGCTTTGATGACGACGCCGATGGCGACGGTATCCCAGACTTCCGTGATCGTGACAGCAGCAACCGCAGTGGTACTGGTGATGGTTCCGGTGACAGTGATGAAGACGGCCTGAGCGATGCCGAAGAGTGTGGTGGCGCGAGCGTTTGTCGCGACAGCGATGGCGATGGACAGCCGGACTACATGCAGGCGGGTACAGGCAATCTGGCTCCTGTGAACCCGGGTGAGACGGCAGGTGGCAAGCAGGTGTCTGCTGGTATCTCATCCGTGGGTAGCATGAACTGGGTGTGGTTGCTGTTGGCCTTGCCATTGGTACGCCGTCGCCACATTGGCGCGGCACTGCTGGCCCTGTTGCCGTTTTCACAGACACAAGCGCTGGAAGCGGGTGCTGATGTGGATGCCGCTGCGGAAGATTCTGTTTGGGATGACGTCTACGTCGGCGCCGGTGGCCAATACAGCCGCCTGACGCCGGGAACCGTAGGCAGTATCTGGTCTAACGATGACGAAACAGGCTTGGGCTGGTCAGTGATGGCCGGTTATCGGGTGAGTGGTCAGGTCGCACTGGAGCTTCAGTACAACGATCTGGGTGCGGCTGATCTGGTATCGGAAGGTGGTCAGCAGGCGGCCTTTGGATACAGCACTTTTGGTGGCTTTATTCACTGGTACCCATGGCAAACCAGCTGGAAGAAGAAAGGGCATCTGAATGCCTATCTCGAGCTGGGTGCGGTAGCGTTGGCGACCGATTCAGAGATTGATTACGAGCAGCAATCAACGGCCTCAATGGCCTTAGGCGTGGGGGTTGAATATACCTTTATGGAACGCTGGGCGGCGCGCTTGTCGGCACAGAGTTTCTCCCGCGATGCACAGACCATCGGCTTTTCTATCATGAAGCGATTTGGTTCCGGGACAACGACTCCGGTTATCCGAAAAGTGGTCGATGTTCCGGCACCGGATGAAATCTACATGCCAGTGGTGGCACCGGTGGTGGTGATCATCGACAGTGATAACGATGGCATTGTCGATGACATCGATGATTGCCCAGGCACGCCTCCGGGCATTGCGGTGGATCATCGCGGCTGCACCATGCTGGATGCGCGCCTGGATGGTGTGTACTTCGCCAGTGGGTCGGCGCAGCTGACACCGGGGTCGAAGACCAAGCTGTTGAAAGTCGTCGATATTCTCAACGACTATCCGAGTGCTCGTGTTGAAATCGGTGCGCACACCGACTCACAAGGCTCTGAGCGCGCGAACTATGATCTGTCGCAAGCACGCGCAATCGAAGTGATGGAATATCTGGTATTCCTTGGCGTCGATCCGGGTCGTCTGGAGGCGAAAGGCTACGGGGAAACTCAACCCATTGCCGATAACACCACCGCAACCGGCCGTGCGAAAAACCGCCGTGTTGAAGTCAGAATGATCGACTGACGCACTTCCTGTTTGGGATCTCCGGTATGGCGATCCCACTTCTCACATCCCCTCCTGACAGCCCCCGTCCTGACAAATCAGCGCACACAGTATCCACGGCGTGCGCTGTTTTGTTACTCTCCTGACGACAGAATACACCATGATTAGGAGGCCTCATGATTTCAAATTCCTCCCTGGATTTACCGTTACAACGACTGGCTGAATTATTGTTGCAGCGACAGCAACGTCTGGTTACCGCTGAGTCTTGCACGGGCGGCATGGTTGCCGCGTTATGCACCGACCTCGCGGGCAGCAGTCAGTGGTTTGAGTGCGGTTTCGTAACCTATTCTAATGCCGCCAAGGCTCGTGACCTCGGAGTGCCTGATGACACCTTAGACACTCATGGTGCAGTCAGTGAAGAGACAGTGAAGGCCATGGTCGCCGGAGCCGCCCGCTATGGTGACGTTGCCGTTGCGGTCAGTGGCATTGCCGGGCCGGGAGGGGCTGTTCCGGGTAAGCCGGTGGGGACGGTATGGATCGCCTGGGGCAACGAGCACGAACAGATGGCCGTGTGCCACCAGTTTGAGGGCGATCGTGCGGCAGTGCGTGAGCAAACCTGCGTTAATGCATTACAGCACCTGACTGATTATCTGGATAAATAAACAGTATTCGTTGACATTCAAAAATACCATGGTTAAATACTGGTTATATGCACAGTAACTCATTGAGATGTACTCGCTGAGTGGCTGTCCCTTTATTGCCAAATCGCCGACTTTAAGGAACACACAATGGACGCAAATAAACAGAAAGCGCTTGATGCCGCTCTGGGCCAGATCGAACGTCAGTTCGGTAAAGGTGCCATCATGAAGATGGGTGAGCAGCCGCGAGAAGCGATTCCTGCGATCTCAACCGGTTCGCTGAGTCTGGATATTGCGTTGGGTATTGGTGGACTGCCAATGGGTCGTATCGTTGAGATCTACGGTCCAGAGAGTTCGGGTAAAACCACCATGTGTCTGTCGGCCATGGCACAGGCTCAGAAGATGGGCAAAACCGTAGCCATCATCGATGCGGAACACGCGCTGGATCCTCTGTACGCCGAGAAACTGGGTATCGACCTCGATAGCCTGTTGGTGTCTCAGCCAGACACGGGTGAGCAGGCGCTGGAAATCTGTGACAGTCTGGTTCGCTCTGGTGCGGTTGACGTCATCGTGGTCGACTCGGTGGCGGCACTGACGCCAAAGGCCGAGATTGAAGGTGAGATGGGCGATAGCCACGTGGGTCTGCAGGCACGTCTGATGTCTCAGGCGCTGCGTAAAATCACCGGTAATGTGAAAAACGCGAATTGTCTGGTGATCTTTATTAACCAGATTCGTATGAAGATCGGCGTTATGTTCGGTAGCCCGGAGACTACGACTGGTGGTAACGCGCTGAAGTTCTACTCATCCGTTCGACTGGATATCCGTCGTACCGGTGCCGTCAAACAGGGCGATGAAGTGGTGGGTAATGAAACCCGCGTCAAAGTCGTGAAGAACAAAGTTTCACCGCCATTCAAGCAGGCGGAATTCCAGATCCTGTACGGCAAAGGTATTTACCACATGGGCGAAGTCATCGACCTGGGTGTGAAGTGCGGTCTGGTGGAGAAATCCGGTGCCTGGTACAGCTATCAGGGCGATAAAATTGGTCAGGGTAAAGCCAATGCCTCTCAGTATCTGGCTGACCACCCGGAAATGGCTGATGAGATCGAAACTCAGATCCGCGCCCAACTTCTTAACGTCGCTGCCCCAGTGAGCGAGGATGAAGAAGCAGAAGAAGCCTGAGCCACTGGATCGTCAGGGGCTGATGCACGCGGCGGTTGATCTCCTCAGCCGTCGCGATTATTCCCGTCAGGAGCTGTATCGTAAGCTCTCCTCTCGTACCGATGATGTCGATGCTCTGCAACAGGTGTTAGATGACCTGGCCGAACGGCGCTGGCAATCGGACACCCGTTTTGGTGCCATGTTTGTTCGCTCCCGAGCTTCCCGTGGTGTCGGTCCACGACGATTGCAGCAGGAACTGTCATACAAGGGATTGTCGGATCAGGACAAACACGAAGTGATGTCTGAGGCCGAGACCGATTGGCAGGCTTTGGCCATTGAAGTGGCTGAAAAAAAGGCTCGTCAGATAGCACCAGACGATCCTCAACGAAAAGCTAAGCTTTGGCGCTTTTTGTCGTATCGTGGATTCAGTAGTGATCAGATTGGTTACGCCATCGATTCTGTCCTGTCTTCAACGGACTGAGCATTTCTTGATTAAATTTCCGTCGACAGACACATGTAATATTGTGCCTAACGCGGCACTGTCGCCTCAGTCTATTGACTAACATCCCCCTGCTTAGGAACATCAGCATTCGACAGAAAAAGAACAAACGTTAACTGTCTGAGTGTTCACAGGATAAGAGTTTTGGGGAAGGATATGGCGCCGACTGCTCAAGTCGATATTGTGCTGGTTCAGCATCTGCTCAATTATTGGGCAGAGCGCGGCATCGATATGGAGCAGCTCTGGCCAGTACTGGGTATTGATCCAACGTTGCCACTGCCACGTTGGGTGGAGACCGATCGGGTTGCAGACGCGTATGATTTTGTCGCGCGGCAGTTAAACGACCTGATGTTTGCGTTTGATCTGGGCCTCTACATGGCTCGGAGAGATATGCCGTTGCAGCGTTTACTGCGCTATGCCCCTTCCTTACGTAAAGGCATTGAAGCACTTTTACCATATGTTTACCTGAACACCGGCAGCCTGCGTTATTCGATTGATACCAGTGCTTCAGATGAAGTGACGATCTCGGTAGAGCGTCATCCACAGCGTCATGTCTCGCCGTTGCAGCTGACCGCCGCTGTCGTGATCATGGCGGGAGTCTGCCACGACGTATTGGGGTCGACTTACCGCGACAGTGACTTGTGCTTGTATCTACCGCCAACGCAAGTGGCCGATGTTCGTGAGGTCAGCGAACGTATCGGTATGCGCGTGTCGGCGACCGACACCTTTTACATGCTGACCATCAGCCGCGCCGCTTGGGAGCGCCCGGGTCACGATCCACAGCCGGTGTTGTTCCGCAGTGTGCAGCGGGAGTTGATGCGTCAGGATCAGCGTTTTAAAGAGCACCTCGAGCTGCACAACGAATTGAAAGACATCCTACAGATGTGTCTGATTCGTCGTAATGTGTCGCAGGAAGGTGTGGCTGATCAGTTGGGTATCAGTGTTCGTAATCTGCAGCGTCGTTTGCGAGCGCTGGGGACGACTTACCAGAATCTGTTGGATGAGGCCCGTCAGGGGTTGGCCATGAAGTTGATCTGTGAAGGCGATCTGCCTTTGTATGAGGTGGCTTACATGGTCGGTTATACCGAGCCAAGTGCCTTCTATAAAGCGTTCCGTCGCTGGACGGGATCAACGCCCGGCGATTATCGCCAGGCGTATCTGTCAGCCATCAGTGCAATTTCAAGCGCGGACGAATAACCTTATTGATGTGACCGACTAAGGTCAGCAGCAGCGTGTGCCAGTAACCGTGAAGGGCAATCTGGTGCAGGCGATATAGAGATACGTACACCAACCGCGCCAGCCGTCCTTCAATCATCATCGATCCTTTGGTCAGATTCCCCATCAGACTTCCCACCGTGCTGTAGCGGCTCAGTGATACCAATGAGCCTTTATCTTTGTACACAAAGGCAGGCATGGCTTTGCCTTTGTGGCGGGCACTAAGAGCTTTGACCAGGTGGCTGGATTGCTGATGTGCAGCCTGCGCTCGCGGCGGCACGGGTTTACCGTCCTGATCCATCACGCTACAGCAATCGCCCAGGGCGAAGATAGCGTCGTCGTCGGTTTGCAGGCTTTCGTTAACCACCAGTTGATTGGCTCGATTGGTTTCCAGACCCAGCTGCGTCATGAACTCTGGCGCTTTGACCCCAGCGGCCCAGACCCGCAACACGGCCGGAATCGTTCTTCCATCTTTGGTGTTGAGCCCTTGGTCCGTAACTTCCGTGATCAGGGTGTTGGTCAGTACATGGACGCCCAGATTTTCCAATTCCCGCGTCGCCGCGGCCGACAGGCGCGGCGGCAGTGCAGGGAGAATACGTTCACCGGCTTCGATTAACCGGACTTTTAATTGCCCCGGAGACACGTTACGCAACCCGTAAGAGGCCATTACCTCGGCGGTGTTGTAGAGTTCGGCAGATAATTCAACGCCGGTGGCGCCAGCGCCGACAATGGCGATCTCGAGCGGCGCAGGCTCTTCGCTGTTGCTGGCGCGCAGGAACTCATTCAGGAGAACGCGGTGGAAGCGTTCTGCCTGACGACGACTGTCGAGGAAGATACAGTGCTCTCCGGCGCCTTGCGTACCGAAATCATTGGTCACACTGCCAATGGCCAGTACCAGAGTGTCATAGCGCACGCGGCGCTCCGGCAACACTTCACGACCGTCGTCGTCCAGCATGGGCTGAAGAATGACGCGTTTATTGTCGCGGTCGAGTCCGCCCATGCGCCCCATGCGAAAATCGAATCCGTGTTTACGGCCATGGGCGCGATAGTTCAGCTCATCAATGCCTGAATCCAGGGCGCCGGTGGCGACTTCGTGTAATAACGGCTTCCAGAGGTGGGTTGGGTTGGCGTCAATTAACAGGATCTCGGCTTTATTTTTTCGACCGAGTTTGCGTCCTAGTTGGGTTGCCAGTTCCAGACCACCTGCGCCGCCGCCAACGATGACGATGCGTTGCATAGGAGTCTCTCTCATTAAGTAAAATTGGCGCCATTATACGGATAAAGTCCGAAAAAGTCGGTGTTTTCTGGCGAATAATCACCCCCGACTTTTTCGGCTGTTTTGAGGCTACTTTGCGGGTAGCAAAAGCCGTTTATCAGGCGGTCGTGTGCGCGCTGAAATGGCTCAGCAGTCGTTCTGTGACTTCGCCCGGCTTGTCGTGCGCCAGCCAATGCGTGGCATCGGGGTAGGTGGTGAGTGTGCCGTTGTCGAGATACTTCACACTGTTCTTTGCCATGTCCAGGGTCAATGCCAGGTCATTTTCACCCCACAGAATCTGAGTCGGGGTACTGACCTGATTACCAAAGCGTGCTTTCGGCTGTGAGCGCATTGCCGCGCGATAGTAATGCACCATGGCTTTCATGGCCCCCGGCGTTTTCCAGTGTGCCAGTAAGGTATTGATGTCTTCTTCGGTGTAGCTGCCCTTGCACGACGTGCGGCGCAGAATGTCACGGAAGAAAAAGTAATTACCCACGGGCAGTGTCAGCTCAGGCAGGACAGGTAACTGAAAATAGAAAACATACCAGCTCTTCAGCATTTGCACCGGGCTACGGCGCAGTGTGCCAAGAAATACCCGCGGGTGTGGGACGTTCAGAATGGTGAGGCTGGCCAGTTGCTCGCTGTGGTGCAACGCATACCACCAGGCCACCATGGCGCCCCAGTCGTGGCCAACCAGATGAATTTTTTCGGCGCCGCTATAACGGCGGATGGCGTCTACGTCTTTGATTAATTCATCAACGTGGTAGTCCGCAACGTCGTCCGGCTTGGAAGATTGACCGTAGCCGCGCATGTTCGGTGCAAATACGCGATAACCCGCGTCGGCCAGAGGTTCAATCTGGTGGCGCCAGGTGCTCCAGCATTCTGGAAATCCGTGCAGTAAAACCACAACTTCGCCGTTGTCCGGTCCCGCGTGGCGAGTTTCCAGTCCGATGGGACCGTTATAAATTTGAGTAATTTGCATGTGTCCTCCGTGGTGATCAGTGAGTGGTCGTATCAGGGGACGAGGTGAGATCGACGACGCCCAGCATTATGAACGTACCAGCCACGAGTATCAGGGCACAGATGGCTTGTACTGCCGTTCGCAAGGCCGTCGGTAGTTGTCGGTATTTTTGATGATGATGGATCAGGCTGGGGTGACCAAATGGACCGATGCCCAGATTGAGCATGGTTAAGGCCATCGCTGGCAACATGCACAGCAATAATAGTCCCGTAGTATCCATCACAGCTCCTTCAAGCGGTTCCGACATTGTTGTTGATTCAGGGCTTCCTCGGCACTGAAAGGTGTCAGTGTGAGGCAGAGTTGCAATAAATTGCGAATGTCTTTGCGATGATCTTTGGCGTCGAGACGCGTCAGACCAATGACAAATTCGTTGTAAACCATCGGCAGGTCTGGCGACAGTGCGATGGCCTTCTGGAAGTCTTCCAGTGCATTACTTTCTGTGGCGCCGTACGTCAGGCTACCAAGGAATGAACCGACGCGCTCGACGATCCCGGCTTGCAGGCCACCACGAGTCAGCGGGTAGGCGGCCTCATTGGGATGCGCTTCCGCCAGTTCTGTCAGGGTGTCTTTCGCCTGACTGATCAGTCCTGATGAGCGCGCTTCTCCGGTGCTCATCAGCTCCAGCATGCGCACGCGTGAATAGACGCGACCAAACAGCGCAAAGGTGTAATCCGGCGCAAGGGTTAAGCCAACATTCGCCTGCGCTTCGGCTCGCTGAAAGTCGCGCATTTTATCGTCAGCGTCGTGCTCGAGCAGGGTAGTGTGTACCAGCAGAGAGTACACGGCTGGAATTTCGCCAAAGGGTCCCAGGCTCATGCCCAGTTCATAGGCTTCTTTGTAGCGACCGCTGTAGTGCAGGCGCCATACGGTTTGTAATTCCGCAGCCAGCGGCGCGTAATTGCTATCGTGAATTGCCATAAACACGGCAGGCGGAGGATTTTTCTCGGTGGCCAACACCAACATGGCATGTGCCAGACGCGGGTGAGTCTCCAGCATTTTTTTCAGCCAGGCTTCATCCGGGTATTCGACGTGCGTCATGGCCGTCAGTGTGTCCCATTGTGCTTTTAAGGCGTCGCCAGAAAAATCGAATTGTGGCAGGTCGTCGGGATAGTCATCCCAGTCCACAGCCATAGCGCTGACAGTGCATAGCGACAGCGCAATGGCGAATAAAAGTTGCAGCATAGTGTCCCCCAAATACGGCCAGTATACAGACGCACTGGGGGGCTGGCCTGTTGTTTTACGCCAATTCAGCGCAGGCCTTGGTCTGAGTCAAGAAAAGGCATTCCCGGGGCGAACGCCCAGTGCTTTGAGTATCTTGGCGAGTGGGCAAAATCCGGTGAAGGCCGCCTGCAACATGTTGACCCCGACAAACGCGGTAAAGCCCAACCAATACACAGAATGCAATTGTGACAGAGCCAGGCTGATGAGGATAAAAGTACCGGCAATGGCAAATACAAGACGATCAACGTTCATAAGTCACCTTCGAGCTGAATGGTTAAGTTGAATATAATTACGTAGTTATATTATGCCCGTGTCTGCAAAGACGCAAGTGGCGGCGCCAGTGTGACTTGGCGCTACAAACCGCTATACTCCGGCTCCTAATATCTAAGAATCTCGTTGGGAATCTCTCAGCCGTATGAAAAGCTCTGAAATCCGTCAGGCGTTCCTGAATTTCTTCGCCTCCAAAGGCCATGAAATTGTTGCCTCTAGTCCGCTGGTTCCGGGTAACGACCCGACCCTGTTATTCACTAACGCTGGCATGGTGCAGTTTAAAGACTGCTTCCTGGGCAAAGATCAACGCAGCTACACTCGCGCGACTTCGTCTCAGCGTTGTGTGCGGGCTGGCGGTAAGCACAACGACCTAGAGAATGTTGGCTACACGGCGCGTCACCACACCTTCTTTGAAATGCTGGGTAACTTCAGTTTCGGTGATTATTTCAAAGACGACGCCATCAGTTACGCCTGGGAATTTCTGACGTCGAAAGAGTGGTTAAACCTGCCGGTCGAGAAACTCATGGTCACCGTTTACGCGGACGACGATGAGGCCTACGACATCTGGCACAAAAAAGTGGGTGTGCCGGCCGACAAAATCGTTCGCATTGGCGACAACAAAGGCGCGCGTTACGCCTCAGATAATTTCTGGGCCATGGGCGATACGGGCCCGTGCGGTCCATGTACCGAGATCTTCTACGACCACGGCGAGCACATCTGGGGTGGGCCACCGGGATCGCCAGAAGAAGACGGCGACCGTTTTATTGAAATCTGGAACAACGTATTCATGCAGTTCGAGCGTAAAGCCGATGGAGAGATGATTGCGTTGCCAAAACCTTCGGTTGATACCGGCATGGGCCTGGAACGTATTTCAGCCATCATGCAGGGCGTCCACAGCAACTACGAAATCGATATCTTCCAGGCACTGCTGGCAGCGGCTGGCGAACTGACAGGCTGCAAGGATACCGAGAATAAATCCCTGCGCGTGATTGCCGACCATATTCGCTCAACCAGCTTCCTGATTGTCGATGGTGTACTGCCATCCAACGAAGGTCGCGGCTATGTGCTGCGTCGTATTATCCGTCGTGCTGTTCGTCATGGTCACATGCTCGGTGCACCTGCGGGCTTCTTCAATAAGCTGGTCCCAGCGTTGTGCGAGCAGATGGGCGAAGCCTATCCTGAGCTGGTGAATTTGGCAGAGCACGTACAGAAAGTGCTGCGCTTGGAAGAAGAGCAGTTCGCCAAAACCCTCGACAAAGGCATGGCGATCCTGAATGACGCCATTGCTGATTTGCAGGGCGATACGATCCCGGGTGAAACTGCGTTTAAGCTGTACGACACCTACGGCTTCCCGCTGGATCTGACCGCCGATGTGGCGCGTGAACGTGAATTGAAAGTCGATGAAGACGGTTTCAACACGGCCATGGAAAAGCAGCGCGAAACCGCACGTGCGGCAGGTAACTTTGCCGCCGATTATGGCAAGGGTCTGGAGATCGAGGGTGACACGGCCTTCCTAGGTTACGACAACCTTGAGAACACAGGCAGTGTTAAAGCTCTGTTTGTGAATGGCGACGCCGCTGACAGCATTCATGCCGGTGATGAGGCGATTCTGGTGCTGGATGAAACCGCTTTCTACGCAGAGAGTGGTGGTCAGGCAGGTGATACCGGTTTCCTGAAAGCTGCTGGCGTGGTCTTCCAGGTGAAGGACACGACCAAGGAAGGCAGCAACCACCTGCACCGCGGTGTATTGGTTGAAGGTGCGGTGAAGGTAGGCGATCAGCTGACCGCGACGGTTGATGCTGAAAAACGTGCGTCGACTGCGATTCATCACTCTGCAACGCACTTGTTGCATGCAGCATTGCGCACTGTGTTGGGCGAACACGTTGCTCAGAAAGGCTCGCTGGTGACGTATGACAAGCTGCGTTTTGACTTCTCACATCTTGAAGGCGTGAAGCCAGAAGAAATTGCTGAGATTGAAACATTGGTGAACGCACAGATCCGTGCCAACACTGAAGTCTCTACCCGTCTGATGAACATCGACGATGCCAAAGCCTCGGGTGCGATGGCGCTGTTCGGTGAAAAGTATGACGACGAAGTTCGTGTTCTCTCTATGGGAACGGATAACTTCTCTGTCGAACTGTGTGGTGGTACTCACGCTAAGCGTACTGGTGACATCGGTCTGCTGAAAATCAGTTCTGAAAGCGGCATTGCGGCGGGCATCCGTCGTATTGAAGCGGTCGTTGGTCAGGCGGCGCTTGATTTCATCGCTCACGAAGAAGCAACTCTGGGCGGTATTGCCCGCGCGCTGAAAGGTTCTACCGATAATGTGGGTGAGAAAGTTGAGCAGATGATTGCCCGTAGCCGTCAGCTCGAAAAAGAGCTGGACGCACTGAAGTCTAAGCTGGCCTCAAGTGCCGGTTCGGATCTGGCGGGACAGGCGAAAGACATTAACGGTGTGAAAGTTCTGGCAGCGAAGTTGGACGGCGCGGATGTTCCTGCATTGCGCAACACCATGGATCAGCTGAAAAATAAGCTGGGTTCTGCCGCGATCATGCTGGCATCCGACAATGACGGCAAAGTGACTCTGCTGGCCGGTGTCACCAAAGACCTGATTGGCAAAGCCAAAGCCGGTGACGCCGTGAAAGAGTGTGCGGGTTATGTCGACGGTCGCGGTGGCGGTAAGCCTGAGATGGCGCAGGCCGGTGGCCAGAAGCCGGAAGGCATTGCCGATGCACTGGCCGCCTTTGAGCGCTGGGCTGAGACGGCTTTTTCTTAAGTCGCTACGGCCGCTGAGTCAGTGACAGAAAGCCCGCGTTATTGCGGGCTTTCTGCTTTCTGGCGGAACACATCGTTCAAATGGCTCGAATTGTTGCGCTTCAGCGACAAAAGGCAGCGTCACCTCTGGGCTCGCCGCTTTCCTAAGTTGCTCATTTATTGTTTAATTGCGACCCTTTTACAGATACTTACTCAGTAATCCCGGTATGGCGTTATACGTACAGAAATACGGTGGTACCTCCGTTGGTACCATTGAGCGAATCGAAGCCGTTGCAGACAAACTGAAGGCTTTCCACGACGATGGTCACCAACTGGTGGTGGCGGTGTCGGCCATGAGTGGTGAAACCAACCGCTTAATTGGTTTAGCAAAAGGCATCACCGATGCGCCATCTCCACGTGAAATGGACGTACTGGTGTCGACCGGTGAGCAGGTGACTATTGCACTGCTTGCCATGGCGCTGGAAAAGCGTGGCATTACGGCTCGCTCTTTCACTGGCTGGCAGGTAGGTATCAAGACCGACCGTGCTTACATGAAAGCGCGCATCGAAGACATCGAAACCAGCAAAATGCGTGAAGTGCTCAATGCTGGTGGCATTTGTATCGTCGCTGGTTTCCAGGGCGTTGATGACGATAACAACATCACCACGCTGGGCCGCGGTGGTTCAGACACCACAGGTGTGGCTCTGGCGGCGGCATTAAAAGCAGACGAGTGTCAGATCTATACCGACGTGGACGGGGTATACACCACCGATCCGCGTGTTGTCCCAGCGGCACGTCGCATGGACACAGTGACCTTTGAAGAAATGCTCGAAATGGCGAGCCTGGGTTCAAAAGTACTGCAGATCCGTTCGGTAGAATTTGCCGGTAAATACAAAGTTCCTTTGCGTGTGCTGTCCTCATTTAAAGAAGGCAACGGCACGCTGATCACAACCGAGGAGACAAGCTCCGTGGAAAATCCAGTCATCTCTGGTATCGCGTTCAATCGCGATGAAGCAAAAGTGACCGTGAAAGGCGTGCCGGACGTTCCGGGCGTTGCATCACGTATTCTGGTTCCGGTTAGTGAAGCGAACATCGAAGTCGACATGATCATTCAGAACGTGTCTGAGGACGGTTCTACTGACTTCACATTCACTGTGCACCGCAATGATTACAAAAAAGCATTGCAGCTGCTGAGTGAACTGGCCGCCGAACTGAACGCCGTGAGCGTCAGTGGAACCGATGACATCTGTAAGGTGTCTATGGTTGGGGTTGGCATGCGTTCACACGCGGGTGTGGCGAGCAAAATGTTTGAGACGCTGGCGAAAGAAAGCGTAAACATCCTTGCCATTACCACCTCAGAGATCAAAATCTCTGTCGTGATCGAAGAAAAGTACCTTGAACTCGCGGTACGCGCACTGCATACGGCTTTCGGCCTGGACGCAGACGTTACTGAAGAACAGTAAGTCCCTTTTTTATTAGTGGGCGGCCCATGAAGGAATGCCCACTAATAACAAAAAGTTCTCACCATCTGGTGGTCTCGCCTTTAAAACTGGCAAGACTAGTCAATACTGGAGAGGTGGGACGTATTTATGGCTAGATGCCAGCAGCACCCTATACAGAAACTGGAATCTCAGGAGAAACCCTATGCTTATTTTGACTCGCCGTGTCGGTGAAACACTGATGGTTGGTGATGAAGTCACAGTCACCGTACTGGGCGTTAAAGGAAATCAGGTACGAATCGGTGTGAATGCCCCTAAAGAAGTTGCTGTTCACCGTGAAGAAATTTATCAGCGCATCCAACGTGAAAAAGACGGTGGCGAAGCGAACGGAAATTACTAAGCGTTTAATTTCCTTGAATTTTTCCTTTGAAAAATTCAAGAACGTGGTATCATGCGCGCCGTGACATGGAGAGATGGCCGAGTGGCTGAAGGCGCACCCCTGCTAAGGGTGTATAGGTTTACCCCTATCGAGGGTTCGAATCCCTCTCTCTCCGCCACGTTCTTTCTGCTTCATGCAGATGCGTATTTAAGTCGTTGACTCTTGTATCAACCACCCTATAATACGCGCCCCACGATGCGCGCTCGTAGCTCAGCTGGATAGAGTACCTGGCTACGAACCAGGCGGTCGGAGGTTCGAATCCTCCCGAGCGCGCCATTCTTTGAATGCTATATCGTGAACTTTTTCTGATGCGCGCTCGTAGCTCAGCTGGATAGAGTACCTGGCTACGAACCAGGCGGTCGGAGGTTCGAATCCTCCCGAGCGCGCCATTTCAGAAACTCATCTTCGAAATATCCTCAGTTATCTTTATTCCCGTCGTTCTCGAAGGCATCTTTGCGCTCGGGTTGGATGAGGCCGCTCTTACGCATCCCTGCGTTCGCGGCATTAGTGCATCCCTGCACGTCAACCTCGTTAGATTCGTCTGATTGCCGGGAGCAATCAGGAACGCGCCAGCGCCCGAAGGGGCGAGGGCAGGACGCCCGAGAGTCAATCCTCCTCCCGAGCGCGCCATTTCAGAAATTTCCCCTCGAAGCAAAACATCTCCCAGCAGCAGCTCCGTTTATTAATAAATTTGTTAGCGCGACGGAGATGATGAGGCCGCTCTTACGCATCCCTGCGTTCGCGGCATTAGTGCATCCCTGCACGTCAACCTCCTAGGTTCGAGTAAAACAACGTCGGAGCCTGCGACGACGGCCCGAAGGGTGTAAATACCGATTGCCGGGAGCAATCAGGACCGCGCCAGCGCCCGAAGGGGCGAGGGCAGGACGCCCGAGAGTCAATCCTCCCCCCGAGCGCGCCATTTCAGAGACTTCCCTCGAGCTCCCTTTGATCTCTACAACGCCATCCAGGCAATCAAGGCCTCGCTGTCAGCAGGACGGAAGCAACGAATACCGTGGCGCTTAAGTAGGGCGGTGGTCACGCCGTCGCCTTGCGTTAATTGGCGCTGAAACTGCCCGTCATATACTTCGCCATGGCCACACGACGGCGAGCGTGCAGCCAGCAGAGCGCCGTCGGCACCGTGTTCGAGTGCAATCTCCAGTGTTCGCTGTGCGCCTTGTATAAACGCCTGAGTGACGTTCTCTCCGGCCTCGGTGAGAATGCAGCCCTGTCCGTTGAGAATCTGCTCGGCAGAGGCGTTTGTAATTTCTGCCGGCGGGCGAGGTGTGGGTAAGCCGCCTAAGGTTTCTGGGCAAACCGGAATCAGTCGCCCTTGTTGTTGCCAGCGTTGCAGCAGGTGGTACAGATGGGCAACTTTTGCTGCGTTGTCGTCACCGTCGTAGCGTAGCGGTTGTCCTAGCAGGCAGGCGCTGACTAACAGGCGTTTCATGCGTCGTTTTTTTGCAGCAGGAAATGAACATAGCGGCCGAGGCGGCGATACGGTTCCTGCAGACCAATCTCGAGATCTGAGGCATTCACTGCGTCCTGACCAATGCGTTCACGGATTTTCTGGTGCATGTGGTCATGAACACATCGAATCCCGCGCCATCGCAGTAAAGTAAAGCCCAGGTCGCTGAGTGCACGTTCAATCGCATCCGGGTCCAGTGGGTGCTGAGGGGCGTTACCCTCTTTGCGCAGGCGCGGGTTCGCTTCGGTCGGTGCATGAGTGCGGCCATTCATAATCTGGCGCCACTGATGGCCGTGCAGGTTGTAAAACATTAATGACAGGTGGCCCCCGGGACGCACTTTGTCGCCAATCATCGGGAGTGCATCAAAGGGGTGCTCCAGCCATTCCAGTACGGCGTGATTCAGTACCAGATCATAGGTGCCGGGAAAGACGTCATTCACGTCCTGTAAGGGCGCTTGCTGAGTCCGCAGGGGCAGTCCTTGATGGGCAAACTGGTCGTTCGCTAGGGCCAGCATTTCTGCAGAGATATCCAGTAGGTCGATCTGGGCACCTTGCTGCGCCAGCCACAAGCTGAACTGCCCTTGGCCACCGCCTAAATCGAGTACGCGCTGCTGTGTTAGTGGCACTGCGGCGTCACGGATGTCCTGTTGCAATGCCGCCAGACGCAACTGGCCTCTGGGTGTCGCGTATATAGTACGGCGGAAGCGAGCCGCTAAATCATCAAAATTACGATCACGTTGCTGGGTCATATACTTGCGTCATTTATCTGGGGCATCTGCTGGACCATGGGTTACGCCAAGCCTGAGAAAATCACCCAAGGATGTGCGTAGCGGTTATGCCGGAATCATACCAGTAAGCGGGCAAGTCGGGAGGATTGGTCTATAGTGTAGTGATCATTTGCATCCGGATCAGGGAAGACGTGCCCCTATGTCTGCAGTTACTGACACATGCCCGGTGGGAGAGACCCACTGTCCTTTAATTGATGAGGTTTCTGAGCTGCGTCGTCAGGTCATTACCGATCCTTTAACGGGGCTGCACAACGTCCGGCATTTTCGCAGTAGTTTGCAACAGGAGTTGGAGCGTACTCGCCGGACCGGCATGTCGACCGTTCTCATGATGGTCGATCTCGATCACTTTAAGCGCATTAACGATACGCATGGCCACGAGGCCGGTAATCAGGTGTTGATTGCAACGGCACGATTGCTGATGTCGCAGACTCGCATGCTCGATGTCTGTTGTCGTTATGGGGGTGAAGAATTCGCTGTGATTCTGCCATCCACTGAGCTGATGTTAGCGCGTCAGGTTGCCGAGCGATTTCGTCAGGCGCTGGCGGCAATGACGATTGACGTGAACGAGACAAGTTTGCAGGTGACGGCCAGTATTGGCTTGGCGGCATCCGACGGGACAGCGCCGTCGGAGCACCTGATTGAGCAGGCCGATTCTTGTCTGTATCAGGCAAAGCAGGATGGTCGTAACCGTGTGGCGATGGTGATTCCAGACGAGGCTGAAAGTGCGGTCAGTGCCGACGAAAAAGACGCCATCAAAGGTCTGTTTGGCGGCGACTGATTCAGCTATTGCGACGTCGGTATTGCGCTGGCGTCATCTCATGCCATTTCTTAAATGCCCGGATAAAAGCGGCCGCTTCGGTGTAACCGAGCTTGCCCGCAATGGTCTCGACACTGTCTTCCGTATTATCTAACAGGTGACAGGCTTTTTCTGAGCGCACGGTATCCAGCAGTTGTTGGAAGGTAGCTCCTTCGTCTTTTAACTGACGGCGAAAACTGCGTTCGCTGGTGCTAAAAGTCGCGGCGCATTCGGCAATAGACGGATAACCTTCCCGGAACATACCCAGATATTTTTTCACGCGATCACATAAGTGATTGGTCTCAGGTTGGCGTCGTTGTTTCAACAGTTCATCGCACTGCTGTCGATAAAGCGCCAACGCGGTTGGATTCGCATTGGGCAGCGGAACGTCTAATAGTTCGGCGTTAAACGCAAAGCGTGCAGTCTCGGCACCGAATTCAACATCACAGCCAAAGGTGTCGGCGTAGTAATCGTGCTCAGCAGGCGTTGGGTAGGGTATGCAAATTTTACGCTGGCGATTGGGCTGGCCGAGCATGGTCTGCATCATGTTCAGAAACTGAAAGGTGCCTGCCACATCGCGGTCAATAATAAAGCGGTGTAACTCTTCTGGCACATGATAGGGGTGCAATACCAGTGCAGCCTCGGTGCCGTCGCGTTCAAAATCGAGACGGCTGAACAGATAGCTTAATTCCTGATAATGAATGCCCAGTTCAATGCCTTCCTGCACTGTGCTACAGCTCATTAACATCATGGCGAAAGCACCGTAGGCGGCAATGCCAAAGGTGCTACTGAGCTTCATGGCCGCCAAGGGATCATGACGCAGATCGATATACAGGTCGGAAAGCACGGCCAGCTCATCGGCCTGAGAAATGACCGCAGCGGCATCCATCTGATCCGGATTAATTCCGGCACGAGCCAGGGCTGGCGCGGGATCAATGCCGTATTTTTTGTGGATCTGGTCCACGGTAAAACTGAGTGCAAGTATCGATCTGAGGGTCATGGTAGCCGAATCTGTTAATACCCAGGAAACACCGGATAGGGAGCGTAGGGCGGGCGCGGGCGACTGTTGTTGCAAACTGCCTAGGTTGCTATCTACTCAGCTTGCTAACTACTCGGGTTGTTAACTATTTGAGTTGCCCAAATCGTAGCAAGTCGCTGGTCGTCATGACCGCCTCCACAGAGAGTAACACAAGTCTGTCACACCTGGTCCTGAGGCGTGGCCGAGAGCATTGGCTGACAGCAACGCTGCTGCAGTGCTGAATGTTCTCTGAGTTTCCCTTCTTTGTGTTTTGAGGCCTGACGTTCCAAGACGGTCCAGGCATGACACATTACTGGTTACGTACGCTGGCGTTGGCGTATCTCACGTAGCATCTCTTTGGCGGGGATTCCCGGCCGCTGGTGTCGACGCTCAACGGCTTCAATCTGCTCAACCAACCAGGCATTCACTGGTGTTGGAATGCCGAGATGCCGCCCGGCTTCGACCACCGCACCATTGATATAGGGGACTTCAGTCATACGCTGTTGATTGAGGTCTTCCCACATGGAAGAACGGGCCTGAGGGTCAATGGCCAGCATGGAGCCCGCAAGCCGTTTAAACCAGCCGTCCGGAATAGTCAGCAATCGAGGTATCCAGCGTGCGGGCAGTTTGGTCAGTCGCGGTAAGCGCAGTTGGTAGCAGTCGGTGATGGCAATCAATTCATTCATGGCCGCTGCCAGTACCCGGCGATAATCGCGTTGTTCCAGCTCGGCTTTTAAGGGCAGATCGCTTAACGCATTGATGGCGTTATTCAGATTTAACTGCAGCTTGGCCCAGGCCAGGGCTTCGTAGCGATGGGTCTGTTGCAGAGCAAAGTGTGCCTGCTGAAAGGCCTGATTTAATCCGGCAACATCGGCGTAGGGTTCCGTCCAGACGTCACCTTCGGTGCCACGGTGAAAGTGCCCCGGGCCTTGTGGTGCAATATTCGCCCCGAAGATGCCGCGCACAATGGTCTGTGGCAGACCTTGCAGGGATTGTTCACTGCCCAGTCCATTCTGTAGGCACAAAACGGTCGCCGTAGGAGGCGCCCAGGCTCGTAAATACTGCGCCGCCTCATGCACGCCGAGGCATTTAACCGTGAGCAGAATCAGCTCCGCCTGCCCCAGTGCTTCCGGTGATGTGGTCAGCTCTGGCAGCGGTACACGGATGTCCAGACCGCGATAATCCGTCAGGTGCAAGGCCCCGGCGTGGGTTAACGACTCCATGGCGTGTTCACGCCCGATTAACGTGACCTCATGTCCGGCGTGTGCCAGTACGCCGCCCAGAAACGTACCGATGGCGCCAGCGCCAAAGACCACGACCCGGGTCATGCGCGCGCCTTGGCCAGCCAACGGTCGAGTGCGTTGGCAAAGGTTTGCTTGTCTTTGTCTGAAAACGCCGCTGGGCCTCCGCTTTTAATGCCGGATGAGCGCATCGTATCCATGAAATCACGCATCTGTAATTTCTGGCGGATGGTCTGCGGGCTGTAGGTCTCGCCACGGTTGTTAATGACAGCGACCTTGTTTTCCATCACCTCAGCGGCCAGCGGGATGTCCTGAGTAATGACCAGATCGCCAGTCTGAGCCTGTTGCGCAATGAGGTTGTCGGCAACATCAAATCCGGGCTCGACCTGCACACAGCGGATGTGTGGTGATGGGGTCACGGGCACCCGGTGATTGGCGACAAAACACGCGGGCGTTGCAGTACGAATGGCGGCTTTACAGATGATTTCACGCACGACTTTGGGCGTCGCGTCGGCGTCTATCCAGATGGTAGGCATAGGGTCAGAATCGAAGGGTCAGTCAAAGAAAGCCCTAGTCTATGGGGCAACGGGACTATGGAGCAACCAGAGGCCTGAAAAGGCCGCTGTTTTTACCTGAACTGCTTTGCCCTCAATTGTTTTTGGGCCGCTTTTTTCGGAAACGGTTTTTCACCGGAAGATGGTCGCTTAGCACCTGTTGGGGAGGCTGAGGCTGAGCCAAACTAAATACACATTAAGCATCCATTGTTTTAGTAACTGCTTTAGCAACCGCTTCCGTAATCGCTTACGTCGTCAAAGAGTAAGCGCTACGGTACCAATGACCGAACAGGAGATCAGCATGACAGCAACGGCTACCCACCCGGATATTCGTCCCCGTCATATGGCCATGCCATTTGAGCATCTGGATACGCCTTATTTCTTTAATGATAACGCCTTGTTATCGGCGTTTTTTGCCGCACTGTCGTCCACGTTTCCGGCCGGTGAGGGCGAATTTATTGATTCGGTACGTCTTTATCGCGACAAAGTCAGCAGCGATAAACTCAAGCAGGAAATCCGCGGTTTTATTGGCCAGGAAGGTCATCACAGCCGTCAGCACCAGCGGGTAAATGAGGTACTGCGTGACCTCGGCTTCGACGCCGTAGCACTGGATCAGGACTTAGCGTCTTACATTAAACGCCATGTGCATCCACGCTCGGATAAATTCCGTCTGGCGATGACCGTTTGTATGGAGCACCTGACTGCGATTCTGGCCGAGCATTTGCTGACGCATCCAGAAACACTCGAGTCATTGGCGGAACCGGTACAGGACTTATTGTACTGGCACGCGGTGGAAGAAATTGAACACAAAGCTGTGGCCTTCGATACCTTTATGAGTATTGAGGGTGACCAGAAATACCTGCGTTGGTGTCAGGTCTATGCCACCCTGTTTTTCTTTCATCGCATCGGCTGGTACACCGTTAAGCTCTTGTGGTGGCAGCGCAAAATGCCAAGCTGGAAAGACGTGAAAGGGTTCTGGCGTTTTATGACGGGCCCTAAGGGTATGTTCACGGGCGTGACCCGCAACTATCTGGATTGGTTCAAGAAAGGCTTCCACCCGTGGGATCATGAAAACTCTGAACTGATTGAGCGTTGGAAAGCGGAGTTCTACCGCGAGGAGCAGGATCAGGCCGTACAAAAAGCGAAAGCCAAGGCTATGGCGCAAGCTGCAGCATCCTGAGCCTGACTCTGGTCTGTACATCTAGGCTGTATATCTAGATGTACATAGGGGCTGTACATCAGGGCCGCTCGTCCAGTGCGGCCTCGTACTCATCGTTGTGAAATCACCCGGGGTGTCTGGCTCTGGGCTGGGTCTAGATCTAGATGTAGGTCAGCATCAGGCGCCAGTCGACCGGCGCCTGCCTAATTTATTTTCCGCCGGAAGCCTCCTCGACTGATTTTTTGAGACAAGTGCGTATTCCCCCCGTTTTTTGACGGAAACCACCTTGTCATTACTGACATCCCTACTTATCGTAATCCTTAAAACAACAACATCCTTTCAGGAGAATCCCTATGCAAGGTCTGATGATGGATCGTCCATTATTGATCTCTTCGTTGCTGCAGCACGCAGAGAGCACTCACCCAAACTCTGAAATTGTCAGCCGTCGTTGTGAAGGCGATATTCACCGTTACACCATGAAAGATGCAGCAGCACGCGCACGCAAAGCGGCCAACCTGCTCAAGCGTCTGGGTATTAACGACGGTGATCGCGTCGCGACACTGGCGTGGAACAACTATCGCCACTTCGAGCTGTATTACGGCATCTCTGGGTACGGTGCGGTCTTGCATACCATCAACCCGCGTCTGTTCGCTGAGCAGTTGGTGTACATCATCAATCACGCAGAAGATCGCTACATCTTTGTTGACCTGACCTTTGTACCGTTGCTCGAAGCGATTCTGCCGCACATCGGTAACGTTGAAGGCTTCATCATCCTCTGTGATGAAGACAAAATGCCAGAGACCAAACTGCCAAACGCACAATGCTACGAGACCTTGCTGGCGGGCGAGTCCGATGAATTCGACTGGCCAGAGTTCGATGAGCGCAAAGGCGCCAGCATGTGTTACACCTCAGGCACGACAGGGAATCCGAAAGGGGTGCTGTACTCGCATCGCTCGACCTGTTTGCATGCCTTTGGGTCGATTGGTGAAGAGGTGATGGGTCTGTCATCCAGCTCCTGCTTCCTGCCTGTGGTGCCTATGTTCCATGTGAATGCCTGGGGTACGCCGTACTCGGCCTGTATTACGGGTGCGAAGCAGGTGTTCCCGGGGCCGGGCATGGATGGCGCGTCATTGTGGGAGCTGATTGAGGCGGAAGAGCCTGATCTGCTGTTGGGTGTCCCTACGGTCTGGCTGATGCTGCTGAATCACATGGACAGCATTGGTAAAAAACTGGAATCCGTGAAAAACGTGGTGGTCGGTGGCGCTGCTGCACCGCTGCAGATGATTAAAGATTTTGATCAGAAGCACGATGCCTTCCTGATTCACGCCTGGGGCATGACGGAAACCAGCCCGATCGGGACTATTAATGCGTTTAATCCGATCATGAAAGCGCTGCCCAAGGAAGAGCGTTACGCGTTACAGCAAAAGCAGGGGCGTCCGATTTTTGGTGTTGAAATTAAAATCATCGATGACGAAGGCAACGAGCTGCCACGCGATGGTAAGACCTTTGGCCGCTTGATGATCCGCGGACCATGGGTGGTCAATGGCTACTACAATAACGACGATACCTCGAACTTTATCGACGGTTGGTTCGATACCGGAGACGTCGCGACCATCGATGAAAACAGCTACATGAACATCGTTGACCGCTCTAAGGATGTGATTAAATCCGGTGGTGAATGGATCAGCTCCATTGATCTGGAAAACACCGCGGTAGGCCATCCTGAGCTGGCTGAGTGCTGTGTGATTGGTGCTCGTCATCCCAAGTGGGACGAGCGCCCGATTCTGTTGGCCATCAAGAACGAAGGCGCCACAGTGGATGAGCAGGACGTGCTGGATTACCTGGACGGCAAGATTGCCAAATGGTGGATGCCCGACGCCGTTATTTTTGTGGAGTCTCTGCCGCACACAGCGACAGGTAAGCTGCTGAAAATCGATCTGCGTAAAGACTACGAGAACTACCTGATAGATCGTGGTTAATAAGTAACCCATAGATCGACTGCGAAAAAGCCGGCGTATGCCGGCTTTTTTCATGGTGCTCGTTTTACGCCGTGGGCTAACCCGCTTGTGGCAGGTCGTCCGGGGTGGTGACGTCGGCGTGAATCATGTCATCGTCGACCAGAATCAGGCAGGACGGGTCGTCCGGGATCAGGCGCACTTCATTGCGGTTGCCTCCCAGGCGCATCAGGGCAAACGCGTGTTCTTTGCGGAATGCGGTCGGGAAGCCAGCCCGGCCTTCCCGGTCGACTGGGCGTGCGCAGTCATGTTCGTACAGGTGACGCGCGAGTAACAAATAGGTTTCTGGAGTAATCCAGGGCATGTCGGCACGGGCGATGATCCAGCCGTCCCAGCCTTGGTTAGCATGCACGCCAAAGGCGATGCTGTGTCCGATCCCAGCGGCTGCGTCTGGGCAGATACCCGACATCACGCCTTTGGGCAGGCACTGCTCTGTCAGCGTGTGATCACCGGGGTGCATCACGACGTAACATGGCAGGCCTGACTGTTGGGCTTGCTTGGCGCTGGCTTTCAACAGGCATTCTTGCCCGGGCCAGGGAGCGCAGCGCTTGTCACTGCCGAAGCGCTCGCTGCGCCCGGCGGCTAGTAAGATAATTCCGATTTTCATCATGAGCCTCCTGTGGTTGGCAGGATAGTGCGAGTCTGAAACTATCACACCCTCTGGCCTGTTTGCATAACATTTGTGTAACTGTGGTCATGTTACGCTCATGCCACGTCAGGGCATGATGATGTCGGTCAAGGTAGCGCTGAGGTCTTACTTCTCAGTGCTCGCCGTGTCGGCATCGTCCCACCATGGGTACCCCGGTGGCATATCTCCACTGACGCTGGCCTGAAAATCCGCGGGGCGTTTTTCCAGGAAGCTGGCTACTCCTTCTTTACCGTCAGCCATGCTGGTGTAGAACATGCCTAAGGACTCAATGCGGTGGGCATCCGCCGGATGAGCGAAGGCGCTGTTGCGATACATCATCTGGCGAATCATGGCGACTGACACCGCCGAGCGCGCTGCCATCGTACGCGCGAGGCGATAGGCTTCGGAGAGCAGTTCATCGGCGGTCACGACTTTGCTGACGAAGCCGGCTTCTTTGGCTTCATCCGCCTTGAATATGTCCGCCGTCATGGTCCATTCAAGGGCTTTGGATACGCCGACAATACGCGGTAGGAACCAACTGGAGCAGGCCTCGGGCACGATGCCTACCTTACTGAATACAAAACCAATGCGGGTATGTTCACACGCCAGGCGCACGTCCATCGCGCAGGTCATGGTGGCGCCAATGCCCACGGCGGCGCCATTAATGGCGGCGATGACCGGTTTACTGCAACGGAAAATGGCTAACGCAACGCGCCCGCCTGTGTCGCGAACGCCGTGGACGATATCGTCGTCCTCATAGCGCTGATAGAGGTCCTCAAGTGTCGGCTGCATGGACTCATCCAGGCCAAACACATTGCCCTCCCGTGACAGGTCCATGCCAGCACAGAAGGCTTTACCCGCGCCGGTGACAACGATGGCTCGGACATCGTCGTCGGCGCTGGCGCGCTCAAAGGCTGCGATCAACTCGTTGCACATCTCCACCGTAAACGCATTCATCTGTTCAGGGCGGTTGAGGGTCAGGGTCAGAATGTGGTCATTTACCTGCCAATCTAATGTGTTGTAGCTCATGGTGTGTCTCCTGTTCAGAGGTCGGCACTGAATTGATCAATGGCGTTCTTGTATTCGCTGCGTAAGCGTTCGATCAGTTCGGCAGCGGAGGGCACATCATGGATACTGCCAACGCCATGACCCGCAGACCACAGATCTTTCCAGGGTTTTGCCTGAGTGGCTTGCGCGGCGGCCTCGACATCAAGCTCTGCGCCGAAATCGACATGATCGGGTTTCTGATGAGTGGCGAGATCAATGCCGTGAGCATCGAGCGAGGGCTTGAGGAAGGAGGCATTCACACCGGAGATTTTCGGCGTGTACACAATGTCGCCGGCGCTGCTTTCCGTCAGCATGGCTTTGTATTCTGGCTGTGCCTGACATTCCTGAGTGCCAATAAAACGCGTGCCCATGTACGCCATGTCCGCCCCCATCATGCGTGCGCTGGCAACGTCGCGCCCGGTGCTCAGGCTTCCTGCCAGCAAAATGGTTTTATCGAAGAACTGGCGCAGCTCGTTGACCAGAGCGAAGGGGTTCCAGTCACCGGCATGACCGCCAGCACCACCGGCCACGGCAATTAATCCATCGACGCCCACGGACGCCGCTTTGCGAGCGAAGCGGGTATTGACCACGTCATGAAAAACCATACCGCCGTAACTGTGTACGGCATCCACCACTTCCTGAACCGCCCCGAGTGAGGTAATTACCAGTGGTACTTTGTGCTTCACGATGATCTCGAGATCCTGCTGTAAGCGCGCATTACTTTTGTGCACGACTAGGTTCACACCAAAGGCCGCGGCCTCGTTGCCAGTCTCGGTTTCCCATTGGGTCAGGTCATTGCGTAATTCCGTCAGCCACTGATCCAGCCCTTCGCTGGAGCGCTGATTCAGTGCCGGAAACGTACCGATCACGCCCGCGCGGCAACAAGCGCTGACCAGCGCTGGCCCAGAGGCTAAAAACATCGGCGCAACGACGACGGGCAATGTCAGGCCACGGCGTAATGATTGAGGTAAAGACATGCGTTCTCCCTGTGAGGTCACCCCTGCTGGTGGCCAATCAATAAGTGGTTGTGACGCTGGCGCTCATTTTGGGGCGAGCTGGGTGTATGCCGAGCTCAGATAAGAACGCCAGTCAGCACAGATCATTGTTAGTGCCCGATATACTGGCATTCACCAGAGGGGCTGAAAACGGGGGATCGTGCCATTTTGGCGCGGGCGGAATCGGTTAAATGCGGTCAGGCGTTGCGTAAACTTACAAAAACATCACAGTTAATTGTGCAGAGATTCAAAACCGTAACAGTCCCCGCCAGACAAATCTCAGCGATGTCATACACTAAATTGTGCCTGACAGTCGGAGAGGTGTATGCGGTTCTGGGCAGTGAGTTTGCTGTGTTTGTTGAGTCTGGTTATGTCCACCACTCATGCAGACCCCGTGCGCCTGACATCCAGTGATCGTACTCAGGTACCGCCTCTTAAATACATTACGGACAGCGACTCGTCATTCTCCTGGAGTGATTTTCAGCACTTTGATTGGCAATCAGTTGAGCAGGTGCCTGCACAGTTTGGTTACAGCGATGCCAGCATCTGGCTGACGTTCGAGTATGTCTCCGATAGCCGCGATGCCCATTGGCTATCGGTGGATTATCCCTTGTTGGATTTTCTCGATATTTATTTCTTTGATCATCAAGGACATTTACTGGCCGAACACAGCCTCGGTGATCGGCTGGCGTTTGAAGATCGCTGGGTACTCAGTCCGGTGTTTATCGTGCCGATACCGGATTCCGAAGGCCAAGCCTACACGGCCGTATTACGAGTGCGCAGTGAATCCTCCATTGAAGTGCCTTTGCGTATTCAGGGCGATATCGCGTTTCGCTCGGGGATGGAATCCAGTGCCTGGTTGCAGGGATTATTCTTCGGTGCAGTATTAATGCTGGGCATTTACCACGCGCTGATTTTTGTCGCCTCCGGCGATCGCAGTTACTTATATTTTGGCGGGCTTGCCATCGCAATGGCCTTGATTCAGGCGACGATATGGGGGCGTTCGTATCAATTTTTATGGCCACAATCGCCTGATTGGAATCAGATTGCCATTGGTACGTTGATTAATTGCTCCAACTTTTTTGGTATTTTATATGTCTCCAAAGTGGTGAAATTACGCGAATCGTACCCGCGGTTATTCTGGTTGGTGGGTATGGTAGCAACGCTGTCCGCCTTAATGGCCATCATGAGTTTATTGGTACCTTACCGGCTGATTATTCAACCTACTTTACTGATGTCTCTGACGGTGTTTACTACCGGTGCTCTCTGCGTACTGCTTCGTATGAAAGACCGTTATCCACCGGCCTTTGCAGTATTTGTGGCAGCGTGTATGTATACGCTGGGCAGCTCGGCTTATATTCTCGGAAAATTACAGTTACTGCCTAACAGCGTGTTGCTCGATCATGCGTTAATTATCGGCTTATTGTTGCAGGTGATGTTGTTTGCGTTCGCATTATCAGTGCGCATGCGCATGGACCGTGAACTTCGTGAGCGCGCGCAGCGTGACAGCACCTACGCCAAAGACATGCTGTTGGAAACCGAACGACAACAGAACATGCGGCTGGATCAGGAAGTCCGGGCGCGCACCAAACAGTTGGAAGAAGCAAATGCGCGCCTGCAGAAAATCAGCACCACCGATGCTCTGACAGGGCTGTATAACCGCCGCTCTTTCGACGATACCTTACAGCGTGAGCACGACCGTTGCGCGCGTGAGCGTCATGCGTTGTCCGTCATTATGTTGGACATCGATCACTTTAAAAAACTGAACGATAACTACGGGCATGCATTTGGTGATGAGGCATTACGGCAAACAGCGTTGCGCGTTCAGGACGTATTAAAGCGACCTGCGGACATGGCGTTTCGTTATGGCGGTGAAGAGTTTGCGATTCTATTGCCCGATACCCCCGGCTCGGCGGCAAAATTATTAGCGCGCCAGATCTGGACGGCCATGCGTTCGGAAGCGGTGGTGGTAGGTGAACAGAGTGTGCGCCTGACGGTCAGTCTGGGCGTCGCCAGTGCAGACCCCGTTAAAGGCCACGATGCTTACGCCTTAGTCGAGCAGGCGGATGCCCGTTTGTACGAGGCGAAAGCATCAGGCCGTGATCGCATTGTTTAGCGTTTTTCAGGCTCTGGGATTTTCCACTGATTATTCAGCAAGGCATCGTCCGGGTCGTAAAAGCGCAGGGTTAACTGAAATGGCTCGTTCGGCGCGGGCAGCCAGTTCTCCAGTGGTACTCCCTCGGGCGGTATCGCCGAGATATAGACATCAATAAATCCATTCTCATCGGGCGTCAGGGGTTGTAGGTCACTGACCGCGTGGGCCTGATGCCCCAACGCGGCGGCGGCATCACTGTCGCGCAGGAAGCCATCATCACCATAAAGGGTCATCGACCAGAAGGCTCGGGTAGGCGGCAGATCGCTCGCATCCAAACGGAATACATAGGTGTGTTTGCCGTGCAAACGCTCACCGTCGCTGTCGCGTTCAGTGTTCTGATAAATCGCATATTCAGCTTTGTTGGCCCCAAAGCCGACCTGAGCAACCAGCGCACGAATAAAATAACGACGGCCGAAATCTCCCAGAGGCACCCAACGTGGATCTGGCCCCCAGCCACCTAACCCCAACAAACCCAGTGCTTCATCAATACTGGCTTGTGCGAAAGCCAGGCCACGATCCAGTTGACGTTTTTGGCGGGCAGATAGCTCACTGACGTGGAAGCTGGCATCTGGACCAACGCCGATGCGCGCAAGGGCAGATACCAGGGCCGCGTCCTCTGCAGGTGCTGGCTGTTGGCGCATCAGGGTGTCGAGACGCGTGAAAAATGCTTCTCCCGACAGTCCGGTGACCACATCAATGGGTGGCGATTTTTCTGAATCCTCGACGCAGTCGGGGTGAGGCAGATGACTGCTTTGTTGAATGGTGACCAATGATGGCGTCAGTTGATACTGCTGCTGGATGGCGTTCACCGCAGGAATATCGTCGTCGCCGCGCACTTCTGTACGACCGATGATCCACACCAGATTCGTCGGTGACTCCAGAATCGTGAGCCCCTGACGTTGGGCAGCCAGTCGATCACGAGCAGAACCCGCCCAATCCGGACCAACAATTAAATAATGGCCGGAGGCCTCTCCATGGCTCTGAGTACCAACGCCGGCGAAGTTATTCGACCAGGCATCCAGTAACGTCATCAAGACATAACGGTCGGGTACCGCGGGCATATCGAGCCGGACTGGCCCCGAGGCCAGATCGAGCATGGCGGAGCTATAGAGCGTATCCACATTTGGACGCACTACTGCCTTAAACGACGAGTCGGGAATGTCCAATACATGGGTGAAGCGATTGGTGTCGGCACCGAAGGTACAGGAGCGCTCAGGGCCGGTTAAGCCATCGCGGGTTTCCCCCATTAATACCAGCGGAAAGCCGTAAATATAGCCCAGACTGGCAGTACTTAATGTACTCAGGGCGCTCAGATCGGAAGTGCTTTCTAAGCTGACATCATCAAGGCCAGCAGAAGCCGGCGTTGCCAGTGAGAGCGGAGCAGCCAGACAGAGCGCTGTGATCAATTTAGGTTGTTGGCCGAATGGTGTTTGAAGCGCCTCGGTCAGAGACTGGCCGACGCCGTGCAGTGTTTTCTTAAGCCCGAGTAACGAGCGTTTGAGGGTGGGTTTCATGATAACGTCCTTAGGTGTCGTTGCATCGATGGATGAGCGTTATCAGGCTAGGCAGAGCGTGCGGCATTCCGTATAACCATTTGAGACAAAAACAGCATCGCAGCACGGCTTTTGTAAGCTAAGCGTAACCGCAGGATGCACCTCAGCTCAGGGTAGGGCAGACTCATGGACATGAAGACGGACTCTCTATTTGCCAGCGTCGACACCCCCAGTGTGTCGATCGACTTAATTCGTGCGCATCTGGCAGCGCTCAGACAGTATTTGGATCAACGCGGCGACGGCGCCGCTTTCGACAGCGTGTACCGCACGCTGGAAACCGGCCTGAAAGCCTATCCCTCTGGCAGCCGCATTCCAGCGCATTTAGTCGGCCAGAATCTTGATATCGTCGCGGAGTGGCTGAATGAACCCTGTATTGGTTTGAAGCTAGCGCCATATTCCACGCGCCTGCCGCCCGCCATGACCTTTTTCTTTGATCCTCAGCAGTTTGGCTTGCGGGATTATCTGGCTATTTTGCGTCGTTATCTGAGCGTAACGACTCAGGTTCTGATGCCTGAGATTTCCGTCAGTAGCTATGATGTGACCGTGACTTGCCGAGCGCCGGAAGGCTTGAGCGTCAGCCGCCATCAGTACGAAGGATTCGTCGCTGCTTTATGCAGTGCTGTGAGTGCTCACTACGACTTGAGCCCAGTACAGGTGAGCTTTGCGCACGAGCCCGTGGGTGAGCAGCTAGCGTTGTACCGGGAAGCGTTGGGGGTGATGCCAGAGTTTAGTGCGCGCGAGGTACAGGTACGATTTCCATTGGCGCCGTCATTGTCGCGGGACAATCGACAGGCGCCGTTCAGTGACTCATTTACGCAGATTCAACGACTGGAAATGCGTCACCGCCAACAAGCCCAGAGCGAACATTGGCGCGACCGTTGCTACTTTTTGCTCGATATCCTGATGTGCTATGGCGAACCCAATAAGACCGCCATTGCCGATTTGTTGGCCGTCACACCGCGCACCTTGCAACGACGCCTTGCCGACGAAGGCACCAGTTTTCGTACGCTGTTGAATGAACTGCGTTACGAACGCGCCACCGATTACCTGCAACGGCCTGACTTAAGTCTCGATGACATTACCTTCCTGTTGGGGTTTCGCGACAGCACGGTGTTTTATCGGGCATTTAAGCAGTGGTCAGGGAAGACGCCGGGAGAGTATCGGGAACAGTCGCTTGCTGAGGTTACGGAGGCTTAATCAGGAAAAGGAAGTGGCGGGCCTGCTCGGACTGCTGGCACATGTCTTTTCTGGCTAGTAACCGGCGAGCACGGTGATGGTTGCTAAATTCGAAGGGGAAAGTGATGGGCCTGCTCGGACTGCTGGCACATGTCTTTTCTGGCTAGTAACCGGCGAGGACGACGATGGTTGCTAAATTCGAAGGGAAAATGGTGGGCCTGCTCGGACTTGAACCGAGGACCTAACGATTATGAGTCGTGTGCTCTAACCAACTGAGCTACAGGCCCTTTCCCTGGTTGTCGCCTGACATGGTGTCGGTCGACAGAGGCGACCTCACAGACGTTCGCCTGTTGGGTCATTTCGTGTCCGGCATTATAAGCAGCATTGGCAGGGGTTGCCACTGCTTTGATTTTTCAGCAATTTTGGGCAAAAAATAACCCGACATGTGCCGGGTTATTGAGGACGTTGAGTCAGGGTGTTTCCCCTCTCTCGAATCCTTATTCGTCGATGAAGCTGCGCAGGTGTTCTGAGCGGCTTGGGTGACGCAGTTTACGTAGAGCTTTGGCTTCAATCTGACGGATACGCTCACGCGTTACGTCAAACTGCTTACCTACTTCTTCCAGCGTGTGGTCGGTGTTCATGTCGATACCGAAACGCATGCGCAGTACCTTGGATTCACGCGCCGTCAGGCCCGACAGAACCGAGCGGGTTGCTTCAGTGAGGCCGTCGTTGGTGGCGGTATCCAGCGGCGATGAAGACTGAGTATCTTCAATGAAGTCACCCAGATGCGAGTCTTCATCATCACCGATTGGCGTCTCCATGGAGATTGGCTCTTTGGCAATTTTGAGGACTTTACGGATTTTGTCTTCTGGCATTTCCATGCGCTCCGCCAGTTCTTCTGGCGTGGCTTCACGGCCCATCTCCTGAAGCATCTGACGTGAGATACGGTTCAGTTTGTTGATGGTCTCGATCATGTGTACCGGAATACGGATGGTACGCGCCTGGTCAGCAATCGAACGGGTGATCGCCTGACGAATCCACCAGGTAGCGTAGGTTGAGAACTTGTAACCACGACGGTATTCAAACTTGTCGACGGCTTTCATCAGACCGATGTTGCCTTCCTGAATCAGGTCGAGGAACTGCAGACCGCGGTTGGTGTATTTCTTCGCAATAGAGATCACCAGACGCAGGTTGGCCTCAACCATTTCTTTCTTGGCGCGGCGAGCACGAGCTTCACCGATAGACACGCGGCGGTTCACTTCTTTAATTTCAGGAATACTCAGGCCGACGCCTTCTTCAACGGTTTTGATTTTCTTCTGAGAACGGAAGATTTCAAATTTGTACGTATCGAGCTTGGCGGAGAATGGTTTCTCAGCAGCAATCAGAGACTCAACCCATTCGTTGCTTACTTCGTTGCCTGGGAAGGTGCTGATGAAGTCCTTACGGTTCATGCCGCATTTGCGTGTCATCAGTACCATAATCTGACGTTCTTGTGCGCGGATGCCATCAAGGGCTTCGCGAGCGTCACTTACCAGACTTTCAAAGTACTTAGGCGTCAGCTTAATCGGTGCGAACAGCTCTGCGACTTTGGCCAATGCTTTTTCAGCCTGCTTGCTGGCGCGACCGTGCTTATCGATGGCTTTGCTGGCGGCGACGTTGGCTTTGTCGATTTCAGTGAAACGACGGACCACTTCGGCCATGTCGATACCGCCTTCATCGCTGTCGTCGTCATCGTCGTCAGAATCATCGTCTTTGTTGTCGTCGTCGTTATTGTTCGCAGCCGCCGCCGGTGCGGCTGGTGGCGCAATGTCGCTGTCATCGGTTGGGTCGATAAAGCCACTGAAGATATCACCGACTCGGTTCGGATCTTCTTCGGCGTCTTTAAACGCAGTCATGATGCGGTCAACGGCGCCCGGGAAGTAGGCCAGGGCTGACATGACTTCACGGATGCCTTCTTCGATGCGCTTGGCGATGACAATTTCGCCTTCACGGGTCAGCAGTTCAACGGTACCCATTTCACGCATGTACATACGCACTGGGTCCGTGGTGCGACCGACGTCGGATTCTACCGAGGCCAGTGCCGCAGCGGCTTCTTCAGCAGCGGCGTCATCGGCGGCTTCGGACATAAACAGGGATTCGCCATCCGGTGCGTTCTCTGATACCGGAATGCCAATGTCGTTGATCATGCGGATGATGTCTTCCACCTGATCCGGGTTGGCAATATCGTCAGGCAGGTGGTCGTTGACCTGTGCATAGGTCAGGTAACCTTGCTCCTTACCTTTGGCAATGAGTTCTTTAAGACGGGATTGTTGCGTACTGGTCGACATAGAAGCCCTGTGTTCCGAGTTTTTAAGGCGGAAGAAAACCGCGAATTATATCGTCTAACCTGTGCTTAGGCCAGTATTTCGGGGGAATGTTCCCACCGTATTCCCGACTGGCGCAGACCGGGCTCAACGTCTGGTTAAGTTTGGGATGATCCGGTGACTTTTCAAGTCATGGGCGCTGATAAATTGCGGTGCGTTTTTTGTTGCGCTGGTGGCGTTGGCGTTTTAGCTCACGCAGCTGTTCACGCTCTTCGGTCGACAATCGCTCGCCCTGACTAAGTTTGGCCTCAAGGCCAGACAAAATGCGGTCGTCAACTCGTGCGGCCATGCGTGCCAGAACGTTCTGGATGTCGCTGCTGCTGGGTTGAATGCGATCGCCATCCGGGTGGTCGGCGAGTTGCTGTAGCTCGGCCTGATACGGCGTACCGATCCACTGAATCAGAAGGCCAATGCTGTCGTGCTGTGGCGCCGTTTTCAGCTTGTTAAGTATTTCCAGTAACAGACGTTCGTACTCACTTTCCGGCTCGCATTGCGGAACCGCAAGTTGCTGAGCCAGGCCCGGAGAACGCACCAGAAATCCTAACGCCCGATACACCATGGGTGCCAGCGGATCGCTGGAGCCTTCGTGCTCCTGTGTCGCCGGGGCCGGATAATGATCGATGGGTGGCGGCTCTGGTATCGCCTCGTCGGGGGTGGGCTCCGGTGCTGGCGTTTGTTCGTTCACATCGGCCATGGCCATGCTGCGGGTGCCGATCAGCTCTTCCAGACGCTTTTCCATGAGGTTGCGCAAAGTACCCGCTGGCAGTCTCCCAATCAAAGGGGCTGCCAAGCGATCCAGTCGAGCTTTGCCGTCGAGGGTATCGAAATCGACCTGTTGTTTGAGGTGTTCAAACAAAAATTCGGGTAGATGCAGCGATTCATTCAGGCGTTGTTCAAACCCGTCACGACCTTCCTGACGGATTAGGGTATCGGGGTCTTCGCCGTCCGGTAAGAACAGGAAGCGTGCCTGTACGCCGTCGCTTAACACCGGCAGTACGGTCTCCATGGCGCGGGCTGCCGCGGTTCGACCGGCATCGTCACCGTCAAAACAGAAAATGACTTCCGGTACGATTTTGAACAGACGTCGTAGGTGATGTTCACTGGTGGCTGTGCCTAGCGTAGCCACCGCATAGTGGATACCAAACTCGGCCAGGGCCACGACGTCCATGTAGCCTTCAACGATGACAAAGCGCGTCAGCTTCTGACGGATTTTTCGTGCCTCGTAAAGGCCATACAGCTCACGGTTTTTCTGGAAAATCGGCGTCTCGGGGGAGTTCAGATACTTAGGTTTTTCATCCCCCAGTACACGGCCACCAAAGGCGATGTAGCGCCCACGTGCATCACGGATCGGGAACATAATCCGATCGCGGAAGCGGTCGTAGGTGCGGCCATCGTCTTTTTCAATCAACATGCCGCAGCTGATCAGTTCCTTAATCGACTGTTTGTCGTTACCCAGTTCGCTTTGCAGATTGTCCCAGCCCGGCGGTGCGTAGCCAATGCCGAAGAACTTGGCGGCTTTCCCCGACAAACCGCGGCCTTTGAGGTACTGAATCGCTCGGTCTTTCTGCTCGTGGTCGCGTAACTGCTGTTCGAAGAAGGTGCTGGCCAGTTGCATCTGGCGAAACAGTGCCTGATGTTCCTGCTCTTGCTGAATCTGTTGCTGGCTGGCGGCTTCGCGCGGCACCGTCATGTTGGTCTGATCCGCCAGCTTTTCTACCGCATCGGGAAAGCTCAGGCCGTCAAATTCCATCACAAAGCGCAGCGCTGTGCCCGAGGCGCCACAACCAAAGCAGTAGTAGAACTGTTTGTCCGGGCTGACGGTAAAAGAAGGGGTGTTTTCGTTATGGAAAGGGCAGCAGGCGGAGTAGTTTTTGCCAGTCTTCTTCAGCTTGACGCGACTGTCCACCACGTCGACAACATCGACCCGGGCGAGCAGTTCATCAATAAAACTCTGAGGAATACGACCAGCCATTCAGCATCCGTTAGTTGCGGCAGAAAACATTATCACCAGAAACGAGAAAAGCGCCAACAACCTGAGTTCTTGGCGCTTTGCGGCAACGGCCTGTGAGTCACGGGGACGAATCAGAGCTGTGATTTCACCAGCTGGCTGATCTGTGCCATGTCGGCACGACCCTGCACTTTAGGTTTGAGGATGCCCATCACTTTACCCATGTCCTGCATGCCAGTAGCACCGGACTGTGCGATTGCATCAGCCACCATGGTGGCGAGCTCGTCTTCGCTGAGTGCTTCCGGAAGAAATTCGGCAATAACGTCGATTTCTGCCTGCTCGGCGGCGGCCAGTTCCTCACGCCCTGCATCCGAATACTGCTGGATGGAGTCGCGGCGTTGCTTACACATTTTGTCGAGGATCTGCAGAGCGCGAGCATCATCAACTTCGATGCGCTCGTCGACTTCAACCTTTTTAAATTCTGCGGTAATCAAACGCAAAGTGCTCAGGCGCTCTTTTTGTTTGGCACGCATGGCTGCTTTCACAGCGTCTTTAATGGTCGCGGTCAGGCTCATTTCAGACAGTCCTCGTCAGATGCCGCTGTATTAGTACAGGCGAGTCATCTTACGCTGTTCGCGCTGTACCTTTTTCAGGTGGCGCTTAACAGCCGCAGCAGCTTTACGCTTGCGAACCCAGGTTGGCTTCTCGTAGTGCTCACGACGACGTACTTCAGACAGTACACCGGCTTTTTCACATGAACGCTTGAAACGACGCAGTGCCACGTCAAACGGTTCGTTTTCTTTAACTTTTACAGCTGGCATCCAATCACCTACATGTTAGTCAATTAGGTATAGTGGGGAATCACGGCCCCAGTCAGAGGGCGGGCATTCTAAAGGCTTTGAATTGAGAATGCAAAGGGGGATTTCGTCGCACTGGCACGGGCAGGTCGGGCACAGTATTATGCGCGCTTCCGACCGTGCAGTCAGGCGCGGTGCTGTTGATGAAGAGGGCCGTTATGCTGGTGTTAGGGCTTGAGACTTCCTGTGATGAGACAGGGGTGGCGTTATACGACACAGACCGAGGTCTGTTGTCGCACCGTGTCTATTCACAAATCGCGGTGCACGCCGAATACGGTGGCGTGGTGCCTGAGCTGGCATCGCGGGATCACATCCGCAAGGGCTTACCCCTGATTCGTGAAGTCATGGACGAAGCCGGTATCGCGCTTGATCAACTCGATGGCATTGCCTACACCCGTGGCCCGGGCCTTGTTGGCGCCTTGTTAGTGGGTGCCTGCTTGGGGCGGACACTGGCCTGGTCGCTGCAAAAACCCGCAGTGGGGGTCCACCATATGGAAGGTCACTTACTGGCGCCCATGCTGGAAGACGAGGCGCCGGAGTTCCCATTTATTGCCCTGTTGGTGTCTGGTGGTCATACCCAATTGGTGAAAGTCGCAGCCATTGGCGAGTACGAGTTGCTCGGCGAATCGCTGGATGACGCCGCCGGTGAAGCGTTTGATAAAGCGGCAAAAATGATGGGCCTGCCTTATCCCGGTGGTCCGGCGTTAAGCAAACTGGCCGACGAAGGCGATGCCACGCGCTTTGCATTCCCTCGCCCCATGACTGACCGTCCGGGGCTCGATTTTAGTTTCAGCGGCCTGAAAACCTTTACCCGCACGACGATTCTTAATTGCGCTGTCGATGGTGTTCTGAGCGAGCAGGATAAGCGTGATATTTCGGCCGGATTTCAGGCCGCCGTGGTCGATACCCTGGCCATTAAATGCAAACGTGCCATGAAGCAAAGCGGCGTAAATCGTTTGATTATTGCCGGGGGCGTCGGTGCCAATCGCTCGCTGCGGGAAAAACTCCGTGACACTGCGGAGAGCATGAACGGCCAGGTCTTTTATCCGCGTCCGGAACTCTGCACCGATAACGGTGCCATGATTGCGTATGCCGGCGCGCAGCGCCTATTGGCAGGTGAATCCAGTGAGTTGGCGGTGTCGTGCGTACCCCGCTGGCCAATGACGGAATTAACCCCGGTAGATGCTCATGGATAAAGTCTTTATTCGCCAGCTCAAAGTCGATGCCGTGATTGGTGTTTACGACTGGGAAAAACAGGTTCGCCAACCGCTGGTGTTTGATCTGGAAATGGCCTGGGACATCCGCGTAGCTGCGCAGACCGATGACCTGATGCACGCGCTGGATTATCAGGCCGTGACAGAGTACATCGAGCGCTTTGTTCGCGAGCAGCATTTCCAGTTGCTGGAGTCGTTGCTGGAACGGCTGGCCGAAGCGCTGCTGAAAGAATTTGGCATGCCGTGGCTGAAAATTGATGTCGAAAAACCCGCGGTAGTGCCTCAGGCGCGCGCGGTGGGTTTGTCGATTGAGCGCGGCGGTTTCTGATGGCGGTGGTATGGCTGGGAGTCGGGGCCAACCTGGCACCAGAAAAAGACTTACCAGCGGGGCTGGCGCACCTGCGTGAGATCTTCAGTGTACTGGCGGTGTCGCCGTGTTATCGCTCGCCTGCGATGGGCTTTGACGGCCCTGATTTTATTAATCTGGTGGTGGTCATTGAGACCGATCTGGGCGTGGCCGAATTAAGTCAGGCCTGCAAACAGATCGAGCGCGACTTTGGGCGCCCGGACGATGCGATTAAATACTCATCGCGCCATCTGGATCTGGATATTCTGATGGTCGACCAACGCAGTGGTAACGTCGATGGCATTGCTCTGCCAAGAGACGACGTAAAGCGTTTTGCTTTTGTCGTTCGTCCTTTACTCGATCTCTGGCCAGAGGCGGTGTGTCCCGGCACCGGTGCGCCTATTCAATCGTACTGGCCGGGAGTCAGTGATCAACCTTTGCAGCGTACGGAGATTGTCGGTGTGGAACCACAGGCGTTCTCTACTGAGGTGACTCAGGCGCTGGCTGCTGTTTCTTCCAGTGCGTTAACGCACTGATTCTGGCCTGCTCCAGTGCCGGGCCAATGCCTGCCCCGGTAATTCCCTGCGCTATCATGTCCCGGGCGGTGATCTGCTCCGCCGCCGCTAATGCCTCACGACAATAATCGGCTTGAGGGTAGGGGCGTTGCTCATAGCCGGTTCGTCCCTGCGCATCGGCGGTACACACCTGTAAAAACGCTTCAAAGCGTGGTCGGCGTCGCCACACATCCACGCGGTTAAATACTTTCATCAACGTTTCTGGACGCAGTTCAAAGGCGCGATGGACATGGGTGTGGAACTCACTGGCAATGATGGCCAGGGTCGTTGCGTCGTTGGGGGCTTTCAGGCGTTTGCACAGCGCTTTGGCGGGGGCGATGCCACGGGTTTCGTGGGCGATGTGCCGTGGCCACTGCTCAGGTGGCGTCAGCCCTTTGCCCAGATCATGAATCAGACTGGCCCAGCGCACGCTGATATCGTCACTCAGGCGTGCAGCGGCCTGCAGGCTCATTAAGGCATGAACGCCGGTGTCGATTTCGGGATGATGTTTTTCGGGCTGAGGCACGCCAAAAAGGGCATCCAGCTCAGGAAACCAGACAGCGAGCGCGCCACAGTCACGTAGGATCTGAAAATAGACTTCAGGGTGGTCTTCGCCGAGGGCGCGTTGGGTTTCATTCCAGACGCGTTCGGCTACTAGATGTTCCAGTTCACCGTTGCTGACCATCTGTCGCATCAGTGCCTGCGTTTCTTCGGCAACAGTAAAACCCTGATCGGCAAAGCGGGCCGCGAAGCGCGCGACACGTAAGACTCGCAGTGGATCTTCAGCAAAGGCGGGTGAGACATGGCGCAACAGGCGATCGTTCAGGTCCTGCTGACCACCGTAAGGGTCGATGATGTCGCCGTCGTCGGTTTCCGCCATGGCGTTGATGGTGAGGTCACGACGCAGCAGGTCGTCTTCGAGGGTGACGTCCGCTGAAAAATCACAGACAAACCCCTGATACCCTTGACCGCTTTTTCGTTCGGTGCGGGCGAGGGCGTATTCTTCCTGAGTTTCAGGGTGCAGGAAGACCGGAAAGTCCGCGCCTACTTGTTGGTAGCCCTGTGCCAGCAGGTCGTCTGGGGTGGCGCCCACTACGACCCAGTCACGGTCTTTAACGGGACGTTGCAATAGACGGTCGCGAACCGCGCCGCCAACGAGGTAACAAGGCATGGTGTCTCCGGCACAAAAAAAAGCCATCGCTGGGCGATGGCTTGCAGTGTAGCGATTACGCCAATGCCTTAAAAGCGCAGGCCGAGTTCCAGTGCTCCGCCAACTTCCGCTTCTGGGTTGGTAAAGTCTGCCAGCAGCGCCA
>Ga0181594_10000414_pt1 | contig 38955 bp, 27 predicted proteins | sample 071ome_18_FD_145603 | JGI IMG/M metagenome (GOLD analysis project Ga0181594, IMG submission 145603) | Coastal salt marsh microbial communities from the Groves Creek Marsh, Skidaway Island, Georgia - 071413BT metaG (spades assembly) | ecosystem: Environmental > Aquatic > Marine > Intertidal zone...
CGTTGAAGATCTTGCCGATCACGCGCCGCAGAAGGCCCTTGAGATTGGGGTTCTCGACGTCCGCCAAGGAGTGGATCGCAGCCTCTTTGTAGCTTTCCAGCAGCGCGCGGGATTTCTCGTCGGCCTTCAGTTCCCGGTAGAGGGATTCGATCGTCTCCCGGTTGGCGCCGTTGATTGGAGCGCGTTTCCAAAGTGATTCGATGATCGGTTTCGCATCGCCTCGAGCCCTTTCCTGTGACACGGCGAGGAGGATGCTGGGGCGCAAGCCTTCGATATCCGTGGCTTCTTCATCGGCCCCCAGGTCGTCCAAGTCGTCCCGAATCTGGTATGCGATGCCCAAGGCCTCGCTGTATTTGCCGAGCACATCCGAGTATTCGGCGTGGCGTCCGGCGTAGATGGCGCCGAGTCTGAGGGCGACCTCGAAAGCGGGGGCGGTCTTGAGTCGGAAAATCTCGAGCACTTCCTTCACCTTCATCGGCTGGGGATCGCGCGTCCAGCAGAGCTCGGCGCCTTGTCCGCGGCATAATTGCCGCTGTCCGTTGGTCGCCGCCAGCAGCATCTCGGCGCGTTGTTCGGTCGGGACCTCCGAATTGCCGATCAGGCGGTAGCCCTCGCCAATCAGTAGGTCGCCCACATTCAGAGCCACGGGCACGCCGTGTTCTTCGTGCAGCGTCTTCTCTCCGTAGCGCTCCGCGTCCTCGTCCTCGATGTCGTCATGGATCAGAGAGGCCTTGTGGAAGCATTCGACCGCAATGGCGATTCTCTTGAGATCCTCGGGCAGTTCGCCGCCGACGCTCTCCCGTGTGGCCTCGAAAGCGGCCACGGTCAGGAATGGCCGCCAACGCTTGCCGGCCCGGCAGAGCCACTCCTGGGCAATGGCTTCGGTTTCCCCCTCGGGTGCGCCCATGATGTCCGCGAGGCTGTCCGGAGTGAACCAGGAATCCACTTCGTTGCGCAGCGCGGTAAGGTCCAGGCGGCGGGTTTTATCGTCGCTGGTCAAGTGGATGTAGTCCCAAATCCAGTCCTCATCGACGGTGGTGTCGATGCAATCGTCCTGGAGCAGGGGGACGGCGACGCCGGGGACGGCGCCCGCCTCCATGTAGGGGAAGGCGCGCTCGAGCACCGAGATGCAACTGACGCCCACGATGGCGTCCACCTTGCCGGTCTGGATCAGCGCCATGACGACGGCCGAGCCCTCCGCGGTGAGCACGGCGTAGCCGAGCTTCTCCGCCGCTTCCTGGAATTCCTGAATGGTGCAGAGGCCGCATTGCTTGCAGAGCAGGCCGAACTCATCGAACGGCGCCGGGCAACGGCTTTCCACCCGGAGGCATTTTGGAAGCAGCAGCAATCGCCGTTCGAAAGGGATCGTGGCCAGGGTTTCCCGCCACATCTCGTTGTTGACGAGGACGCCGATGTAGTCACGGTAGATGGGGTCGCAGCCCAATTGCTCGATGATCCGGTCCGCGTGGACTTTCAAGTCCTCGAGCGGTTGCGGCGGCACCGGGTTGTGCTCGGCGACGTAGTTCCGGATGAACTTCAAGAGGGCATTCCGCTCTTCCTTGGTCTGTGGAATGTTCTTCTTCGGCGGCCGGATGCGCTGCGTCGGAACAGGACGTGGAATGGTAATGGGCGCCGTGGACATGGTTCTAGTTCTCTGATTAACCGTCGGACTTTGGAGACTGCTGTAGGAACTCGTTCATCGTCAAGCGTTTCACAATCAGTCAGAGCGCCGACGAAGCCCGGATTAATCTGTGATTTCCCGTGCAAACAAGGGCTTATCACGACCATTCCACTCCGGGGCCCCGGGCCTGACGTCCGTGAATCCAACGATTGGCCGGCTTAACCGATCACCAAGGATTGTGCAGTTTATGCCAATTTCTGGCAAGTTTCTCAATCTGCGCCAGTTCCTTCTGCAACTGACGCAGGTTCACTTGAATTCCTTCAAAGGAATACCTCAGTGTGTCGGGGTCCAGGTTGCGGTGGAACTGGTCCTCCTTGAAACCGTCCAATGTTCCCTGCGGCATCAGGTTGACCCCAACGAAGTCGCGATGCTCGGCGGAGGAGGCCCAATCGACCAACCGGTCGTCATAGTGCGCGGCCAGTTTCCTGAACTCGCCCAACGTCAAATCGAGATTGCCGGTCAGTCCAAGCGCCGAACGAAGTTGGGTTCCGCGTTCGGCTGATTCCGGATTGTCGGGCCACAGCAGTTGGGACAGGTTCACGGCGCGCGAGAGAAAGCCGTCCACGTAGAACAGGGCCAACTCCGGCTCATTGGCGGTCACCTTGGCTGGAATGGCGCTCCAGGCGTGCCGCGCCTGGCGGCAGTTCAGCAGGATTTCCTCGAGCAGCTTGAAAATGAGGGGATTGTCCATGGGGCGAAGATGCGTTGGTCGGAAGGCTCTGTAAAGTCGGGGCGCGGCCTGACCCGGACGCCGGTGCATTATTACGCTGCTGCGGCAGGTCTCCGACACAGCCGCGCTCCGTTCAGGTCGCCGCATCCCGGATTCAACCGTGCCCAGAGTGTTCCCGCAACGGAGCGCCGAGCATTGCTCGGCAGAACGCAATGCGTTTCAAAGCCATGCCGAGTAATGCTCGGCGCTCCGAAGTTGCCTGGGCTTCCTGAGACGTCGTAAAGACGCTCCTCCAAAGCTCTGCTCACTTCTTCTGCGCGTCCAGGGCGGCCTGGGCCTTGGCGGCGGCTTCCTCAGCCTTCTTGGCGATCTCATCGGGTGAGGGCAGCGACATCAGCACCTCGGGGGGGATATCGCCCTCCTGGACCAGTTTGGTCAGGCACTTCTTGCGTTCGTTGAGCGCCTTGTCGGAGCTGCGCTCCTTGGAGAAGCGGGATTTCGCGCGTTCGCTGCGCTGGCGCAGCATGTCGTAGACATCGCCGCCCAGCAGCGAGGAGATGTCGACTTTCATCTTCTCGCGTTTCATGTCCGCGTCGCTGACCAGGTCGCCATTGATGGGGCCGGACTTGTACTTGGGGAACATGATCGCCGCCTCGGGGCACACACGGGAACAGGCCGGACAGTTGGTCTTGCAATTGTCGTTGTTGCGGACCTCGATCTGTTGGTCGTCGTCGACGCCGTAGACATCAAACAGGCAGAAGCTCAGGCACTGCATACAGTTGGTGCAGCGGTCATAGTCGATGACGGGAAACCATGGCTTCCACTCGCCATGCTTCGAGGTCCGGGTTTCCTCGCGAAGGGCGTCGATGCGCTCGGCCAGATCCGCCGGCGCCTGGCCGTCGATGTTCTCGAATGTCACGCTGACCTCGCCGGAGGCGTCCTCGGCCTCGGGCGCCCGACCGTTGTCGAATCGGCCCAGGGCCACGATGGCGCTGCGGTCCGCCGGCGCCACGCGTCCGCCGGTTCCGGCGCGCGTCACGGTGTAGCCCTTGTCAAGCAACGCGGACAGGATGTTGAAGCGCTCCTCGGCCGGGAGTTCCGTCGCGCCCTCGCCCTCGTAGAGAACGACGCGCAATGTGTTTTCTTCAAGCAGACTCATGGGCGTGGTGCGTGATTGGAGCGCCGAGCATGGCTCGGCATCGTCTTGGTTACTGAGGGTCCTGCCGAGCCATGCTCGGCGGGCCGTCCGATTCACTTGCCGGCGCGTCGGTTGCCCGGGGTTTTCCTTCGGGAATATTGGGGTTCAGTTCCTGGGAAAGCAATGCCGACGAAACCTCCTCGGCCGCCTCGACGCGCATGTTGAGGACTTCGGTGGCGTCCTTCACCAGCGGCGCGCCTGCGGCGGAGAACAGCCACTTGACCGCGCGCGGGTAGCAGGCGGCGATCTTGACCGCGCCGCCTTCGGTCAGTCGCTTCAATCCCGGATCCTTTCGCGCCGACATCTCGCACAGATCCGCGACCGCGTCGAAGGCGGCGCCGGAGTCGCAGAGCCTTCGCAGCACGGCCTCCTTAACGTCGGGCGGCACGATCTTGGCGTAGGCGCAGTTGCAGTAGAGAATGCGGGGTTGTTCGGACATGGGTCTGCCAATTCGAGATCAAGCCGCCGGATCGGCGATGCGATGCGTGGGTTCCGGCTTGCCGGGGCGGAAGTGTTCGGTGTGCTCGATCCGGGCCGTCAGCCCGGGAAAGCGCTCCTGCAGGGCGGCGAGTCCCTGAGTGACCGCCTCACTCAGCGTATCCGGCTCCGCCTCGGCGCGCATGTTGATGATCAGTTGGCCCGATTTCACGGTGTCGTCCAGTTCCTGGGAAAGTTCGGCGACGTAGTCGTTGCGGACGAGGTTGACCACGGCGATGTCGCCGAGGCCGCCGTCCGGACTGAAGGTCATTTTCAAGTGGGCGATTTCGGCGTCTTGTCCGGCCAGGCGCGACTGCATGCTCTTGCAGAGGGCGCGCAACGCCTTGTTGGCGTCGAATTCGGTTTTCGAGGAAAGTTGCACGGTGCAGTTGAGCCAGCCCAGCAGGGCTTCGCCCTCCGCGTAGACCTCGTAGTCGACGTCCATGGCGACCCGGGCCTCCTGTTCCGCGTCCCACAGATGCGCGAACCAGTTGTTGAGCCCCTTCTCCTCGCGGGCGGACACCTCGAATATTCGGGCGTTGGGATAGTGCTCGTTGAGGCAGTTTCCCAGCATGGCGATGTCGCATTCCTCGAGAATGTCGCACTTGTTGATGACGATGACATCCGCCTCCTCGAGTTGCTTCTTGTAGATGTATCGGACTTTCTCGGAGAAGCGGCCTCCTTCGTTCAGGCCGAATACGCGGGCCGCGCGGACGGGATCCACCACCACGCTCAGCGGCGCAATCTTGAAATCCTCGCCATACATCCGACGCAGGGGGTAGGTCACGGTCGCGACCAGGTCCGTGCAACTGCCGACGGGCTCGGCGATGAACACATCCGGTCGGGTCGCGTCATTCAATTTGGCGGCGGCGTCGACCAGCGAGTTGAACCGACAGCAGAAACAGCCGCCGGAAATCTCCTCGGTCGGGAATCCGCGGGAGCGCAGCATGGCGGTGTCGACCAGTTCATTGCCCTGATCGTTGGTGATCAGACCGACCTTCAAACCCTGGTCGCTCAACAGCTGAGCCATCTTGGCGATTGAGGTCGTTTTTCCCGCGCCCAGGAAGCCGCCAATCATGATGTAGCGGGCCTTGGTGGCGTGTTGGTCGTCTGTTTCGATCATGGCGCGGGATGCGGGATGCGGGATGCGGGATGCGGGATGCGGCGTGTGTTGATTTTTGGGTAGAGAGTTTAGGTCAATTGATATCCGGATCGTTCAGCCTGTTGCCGCGCCTCAATCAATCTCATCCGCGCGCTGGTTCTCCAGAATCTTGTCGATGGTCTTGTCCAAGACGGCGGCATAGGCGTCGACATTCATGCGCTTGTCATCCGGTTCTCCGGTCGCCTCATACAGCCAGCCGGTGTTGTAGGGGTCCTTGTCGATCGCGTTGAGCTTCTTCTCCAGCGCTGGATTGGTTCCCGTGAACGAGCCGTCGATGACACAGTAGATGTCCGAGATGGCCTTGAATCCCTCGATCCAGCCAATGATCTGGCCGGTTTTGACCGCGGCTTTCGGTTGTTCCTCAAAGCCGAAATCGACGAGTTCGCCCAGCATGCGGGTGGCAAACTTGGTCAAACCGACGCGCCAGAGGCCGGTGTCATCCCGACGCTCGAGCCAGCAGTGTGACGGCGTGTAGAGGAAGTCCGTCGGCAGCCGCGTCACGAAATGCGAGCGGCGGTAGTGCAGGGTTTCGCGATTGGTTGGTTTGTCGGCCATGCCGGAGAGGAGATCATTCGCCCTTGAGCGCGGCGACCGTTTTTTCAAGGCTGGCGCAGTCGGCGACGTTGTGGATCTCGGTCTTGCGGTCGATGCGGCGCATGAAGCCGGTCAGCGCATTGCCGGGGCCCAGTTCGATGAAGCGGGTGAAGCCCAGGTTCATCAGTTGTCGGATCGATTCCTCCCAGCGCACGGACGAGGTGACCTGGTCCACGAGCAGCGGCGCAATCTGTGCGGGCGAACCGTGGGCTTCGGCTGTGACATTGGAGATGACCGGGACGGCGGGCGGGTTGATGGCGATGGCGTCCAGTTCCGCTTTCAACTTGGGTTGGGCGCCCGCCATCAGCGGCGAGTGGTAGGCCCCTGCGACGGTCAATGGCAGCGCGCGTTTGGCGCCCTTCTCCTTGGCGGCCTCGCAGGCGGATTCGATCTTGTCCGCAGCGCCGGAGATGACGATCTGGCCCGGGCAATTCAGGTTGGCGAGGGTGACGCCGGAGGCCTCGCAGACATCACGGGTTTGCGTTTCGTCGAGTCCGATGATCGCTGCCATACCGCCCTGGGTTTCGTCGCAGGCTTCCTGCATGAAGCGTCCGCGTTGCCGCACGACCCGAAGACCATCCTCGAAGCTCATGGCGCCGGCCGCGGCGAGAGCGGTGAATTCTCCGAGGGACAGTCCCGCCGTTGCGCCGAATTCCAGCTCCGGAGCCTGTTCCTTCAGGAGTTGCAACGCAATCCAACTCACCAGGTAGATTCCGGGTTGGGCGTTCTCGGTCTTGGTCAAGGCTTCCTCCGGGCCGTCGAAGCAGATCGACGCGAGGTCGTAGCCCAAGGCCTCGTTGGCTTGGTCGAACAGGCTCTTCGCCGTCGGATGATTCTCGGCCAGATCGCGCCCCATCCCCACGGATTGGGCGCCCTGACCGGCAAATAAAAGTGCAATCTTACTCATGGGAATCGGAGGACTAAACAGGAACGCCGGTCCATCGGGCAAGAATGGAATGGCGGCTGGCGGAGCGGAGGGGACGGTTTCCAGACGGTGTGCAGGGATTCTCCCGCTCCGTCGAGGTTTGGGATTGCCCGTGTTGTCAGGGGCTCTCGGCGCCGACGCTGACCGCGTTGGCGCCTACAGGGCCTTGGTCTTGCCGGGCACGGCGATGGGATACCAGCCGTCTTCGTCGGGCAGCACGGGAGGAGTGGAATTCATGGTGAGTTCCCGGCCGTAGGGAACGAGCTCGAGCTTGGAGTTCAGGGCGTCGTCGAACTCGATCTTCTTGCCGGAGTAGGTGGCCATTCGGCCCAGAATGGCGGTCATCGTGCTGAGCGCGCCGTATTCCGCCTCCATGTGGTGGTTGTTCTCACGGATTGCCTTGAACAGGGGATAGTGTTCGAGTTGGTGCCCCTGTTCGCTTTTCTTGAGGCGCTTGGTCCAGGCATTGGGGCCGGTGATCTGGAAAAGCTTCCTTTGTTGGACCAGGTCCGCCGACCCTTTTGTGCCCATGGCGTGTTCGCTGACGCTGGTCCAGCAGCCTCGAATCTGGCGGCATTGACTGTAACAGCGGGCTCCATCCGCGAATTCGTATTCCACTTGGTGGTGGTCGTAGATCTGGCCGTTGATCCGCTTGTTGCGAACCTGCCGGCCTCCCATTCCCTGCGCGCGGACGGGGTAGCCGCCCTTGATCCAGTTCATCACGTCGATGTTGTGGATGTGCTGTTCGACAATGTGGTCGCCGGACAGCCAGGTGAAATAGTACCAGTTGCGGATCTGGTAGCGCATCTCCTCCTCGTTGGGCAGGCGCTCCTTGCCGGCGCGGGCGTTGCCGTCCCAGTAGACCCGCAGGGAGACGACGTCGCCGATCGCGCCGTCGTGCAGGCGTTGGACGGCCTCCTGGTAAGTGGGTTGATGGCGTCGCTGCATGCCAACGCCGACTTTGAGGCCCTTCTGTTTGGCGATTTTGGCGGCGGCCAGGATTTTCCGCACTCCGGGAGCGTCGGTGGCCACGGGCTTTTCCATGAACACGTGCTTGCCTTGTTTGACCGCCTCTTCGAAATGAATGGGGCGAAAGCCCGGCGAGGTGGCGAGGATGCAGACGTCCGCCTCGGCGATCGCCTTCTTGTAATCCTCGAATCCGGTGAACTGGCGGTCCGGCGGCACGTCCACCTTTTCGTGATGCTGGGCGCGGATGGAGCTGAGGGACTTGGCGAGTTGGTTCTCGTCGACGTCGCACATGGCGACGAGTCGCGTGGGCCCCGGCGTGTTCATGGCCTGGACGCAGGCGCCGGTGCCGCGGCCGCCGCAGCCAATCATGGCGATCTTGATGGTGTCGTCCGGGGCGGCGTGGGCAAATCGTTCGGCGGAAAGCGTCGCGAGGGCGGCGGTTGGCAGCGCGGATCTGGGTCCCGGCTTGGCGGCGGGGGCAATGGGGCGGTTCATGATCTTCATGACAATGCCGCACGGTGAATTGATCAAGGAAGATTGCGGTATTTTCCGGGCTTGCCCCAGGTCGTTTCGGGTGGATCTTTCCGCGGGATTGCGCATTATTGCCGCCCGGTTGCGAAGAGTCGCTTCGAAGTGCCAATGATCGACGTTTTGAATCAGTCTCAATTCAGGGTGGGCGCGCCACCGCTCGGACGGCGGGTTGGAGCCCGCATGGGTGGCGCCTTGCGCGATGGTTTCGGACGCTTGTGCGTCGTCATTTTGTTGGCGGGGTGCGCTTGGAGCGGCGCGTCGTCCGGCGCCGGGGCGCCGGCGGAGAGCGCTGCGGCCGCGGAGCACCGGAAGCTTTTTGAACAGGAGCGTTATCCTTCGGCGACGGCCTGCAAGACCTGCCATCCGGGGCATTATCGGGAATGGTCTGTTTCCCAGCATGCCTACGCCCAGCTGAGTCCGATCTTCAACTCGATGCACGCGAAGATCGTGAAGTTGACCAACGGCTCGAACGGCGATTTCTGCGTCCGGTGCCACACGCAGGTGGGAATGAACATGGATGAGCCGGTGTTCATGAGCAACATGGACCGGCATCCGGTCTCGAGGGAAGGCATCACCTGCGTGGTCTGCCATCGTTTGGAGAATGAGTATGGCAAGGTCAGCGGACGTTTTGCGTTGGTCGAGGGCGGCTTGAACACGCCGGTTTTCGGTCCCTCCGGAAACGCGGAGTTGAATCGCGTTCTGGCGGACCCGGGAAACTATCAACTCACCACGGATCCGGCGGAACAGGGGCGCGTGGTGCATCCGGAGGTCAGGCAGGCGGGGCAGTTGACGACGTCCGGATTCTGCGGCGCCTGCCACGATGTGACCTTGAAGAATGGCTTTCGATTGGAGGAGGCCTTCAGCGAATTCAAGAATTCGCCGGCGGCCAAGCGGGGGGAGTCCTGCCAGGATTGCCACATGGGCAAGGTTCCGGGAAAGAAATCCGGCTATCGGCTGGAGCCGGCGGCCATCGTGGGCGGCGTTCCGACCGAGCCGCGCAAACGCACGAATCACATGTTTCCCGGGCCCGATTACCCAGTGATTCATGCCGGCATCTTTCCGCACAACCCCAAGGCCGCCGAATTGGCGACGATGCGCGAGTGGTTGACGTTCGACGACCAGGCGGGTTGGGGAACCGACGAGTATGAGCGGCGCGCGGACAAACAGAAGAAGTATCCCTCCCGGTGGCGGACGGTGGACGATCGTTATGACGCCCGGGCCGTGATCGATGAACAGGAGAAGTTGCTGGCGGAAATGCAGGAGCAACGGCTCGCCCTGCTGCGCGAGGGGTATCGGCTGGGTGAGTTGAAGGTGACCCGGGCCTCCCGGCGCGGATTGCGCTTCGACATTGAAGTCCGCAATGGCACGGACGGTCACAACGTGCCGACCGGCTTCGACGCCGAGCGCCTGACCTGGCTGCGGGTCACGGTGACCGATCCGGCCGGCGAGGTGGTTTTCCAATCCGGCGATCTGGATCCGAACGGCGATGTGCGCGATCTGCATTCGCATTACGTCCACGACGGCAAACTGCCCCTGGACCGGCAGTTGTTCAGCCTTCAGAGCAAGTTTCTGACGCGCAATTTCCGGGGCGGTGAGCGTGAGCAGGTGTTGCCCGTCAACTACTCGCTTGACCCGCTGCCTTTCGTTCGTCCCGAGCCGTTCTCCGTCGTCCTCACCGGGCGTCCCTCCGATGCGCGGAAACACAAGCGGGGAATCGGCCCGCTCGAGAGCCGCATCGCGTCCTACAAGGTGAGCCGTTCGGCCCTGAAGGGCGAGGGCGACTACCGGATCAACGTCAAGCTTATGGCGGCCATGGTTCCGGTCAACCTGGTGCTGGAAATCGCCGACATGGGATTCGACTACCACATGACCGCCGAGGACGTGATCCAGGCTCTCGTGGCCGGCCACATGACGCTCTGGGACAAGACGGTCACCGTTGCCCTCGACGGCGAGAAGCCCGCCTTCGATCTCGCCGGCACGCCGGAACCTGCCCGCAAGGATGGCAAGGGCAATTGATCATCCGGCTTTCTCTTGCGCCGCGGGGCGCTGGTTGCTTGCTCGCCTGAGGGTCTGGGCGGCGTTGGGCATTCTTGTCGTTGTCCGAGCGGCTGCTGTGGAGCCGCAGTCCGCTGAGACGGGCGAGCTGCAACTCTCGGGATTTCCTCCGCGTCCCCGCCCTCTGATCGAACTGGGCGACAAGTTTCTCAGCCGGGGCAACCTGCGGAAAGGATTCAAGCTGCCGACCGGCGCGGTTTGGACGCCCAACCTCTGGGTCTACGGGAATTTCCGGACGGCCGTGCAAAGCTTTGATCCGGGAGCGGGGTCGCGACGAAACGAGTGGGTGAATCGGTTGGATCTCTTCGGCAACCTGGAGCTTTCGCCGACGGAGCGTATTCTCATCGGCCTCCGACCGCTGGATCACAAGGGCGATTTCACGGGGTTCAACTTTGAACCCGCCAACCGCCGCGGTTTCGAGGAGCGTTTTGACGAAACGAGTTTTCAGCCTCGCACGCTGTTTTTTGAGGGCGAGTTTGGCGAGGTCTTTCCCGGGTTGGATTCTGCGGACCGCCGCAGTCTGGACTACGGCCTGTCGGTCGGTCGGCAGCCGTTGCGGCTGCAGGATGGCCTGCTGCTGGAGGACAACGCGATTGATCTGGTCGCCGTCACGCGCAATGCGATTCTGCCGCGCGGCGGTTCGCACCTGCGGGTGTCCGCGCTGTTTGGTTGGAACGAGGTCGATCGCGCCAACAACATCGAGGAGCAGGACGCCTATCTGCTGGGGTTGGATTCCTTCCTCGACCTCAAGCGCACGACGTTGGAATGGGATCTTCTGTATGTTTTGTCCCAGCGGCAAAGCGACGGCGTCTACGCCGGCCTCGGGGCGGTGCAGCGCCTGGGGAAGATCAACACCACCTTTCGGGTGGCCCAATCCATTGCCGTGGAGCGGGAGAACGCCCGCGTCGGCACGGGGACGCTGCTGTTCAGCGAATTGTCCTACACCCCGGCGCATACCCACGACATCGCCTACCTCAATGGATTCTGGGGCATCAACGAGTTTACCTCCGCCGTGCGCGACCCGTTTTCAGGAGGTCCGCTGGGGAGGACGGGGTTGACGTTTGCCGCGGTCGGCCTGGGCCGGTATGGGAGTCCGTTGAACAATGGGGCGGCGAATGCCGCGGGCGGTGCGATTGGCTACCAGATGTTCCTGGGCGAACGCAGGCGGCGGCAGGTCATCCTGGAGGGCGGCGGTCTCGCCTCGACCAATGGCGACGCCAATGCCGCGGAGGCTGCGGCAATCCGTTATCAGCAGGCCTTTGGTCGCCGTATGGTGATGATCGTGGATGCCTTTGGGGCGCTTCTCGAGGACAGCGAGGAATCCTTCGGGGGGCGACTGGAGTTTTTGGTGAAGTTCTGAGACATGGGGGGTGACGGGTCAACAAGGGGCGGGCGATTCGGACAAGGTTGGTCGGCAGGCCTTGGCCTCGCCGTCGCGCTTGCGGCCTCGGTTCCTTCGGTCCGGGGAGCGGATGGCGGAGGCCGGTTCGACGGGCCGGACAACTGTGCGGAGTGCCATCGTCCGATGCACGCCACCTGGATGCACACCGCGCACTACGGAACCTTTACCTCGGCGCATCGGATGCGCAGCGGCCGTCGCGTCGCGGGACGGCTGGGCATTGAGCGAATCAAGCAGTCGGAAGATTGCGCTCGTTGTCATTACACGGCGCAGACTCGGCCGTTGGCGTCTGGCGGACGTCTTCCGGTGGCCGGGGTTTCCTGTGAATCCTGTCACGGTCCGGCCGGAAAGTGGAACGCCATCCATGCGGACCCGACCGATCCGGATGCCTTGGAAAAAGCCGAGGCGCTGGGGTTGATTCGTCCGGGAAACATCGGGGGCATGGCGCATCAATGCTTCAAGTGCCACACGGTGAACGATGAGCGCCTTGTCAACCTGGGGGGGCACAATCCTGGCAGCGACTTTGAGATGGTCGCCTGGCTCGAAGGCGAAGTCCGCCACAATTTCATTGATTCCAAAGGGGCCCGGAATGCGCCGACGCCGGTTGAGCGAAAACGGTTGTTTTACGTCGTCGGGCAGATTGTGGCTCTGGAGCGCGCCATCGCGGAGTTCGCTGACGCGACGGAAGCGGGCGACTTTGCGTCGATCCGAGTGGAGCGGCGAGCGGTGGCGTTGAAACGGTTGGAGGCGGTGCAGCGACGGGTGAAATTGGAGGTCTTGGGGCGCGTCATTGAAACCGGCGTCAAGGCGGTTCTGAAGCGGGGCGACGACGAGGCGTTGCGCAACGCCGCCGGTTCGCTGCGCCGACTGGCGCAGGAATTTGCCGAGGGCAGGGACGGGAGCGAACTCGCGGCCATCGATGAGCTGCTGCCCCGAGCCGAGGACTATCTAGGGGATGTGTTTCGGCCGTGAGTGGTTGCGGGCGATTGTTATTCCAGCAACGCCTTCGCCCGCTTCTCCACCTCGCCCAGCAGCGCCTGTTGGATCGGGTTCAGTTTTCCGCGCCAGAAGGCGCCGACCGGAATGCTGCCGAAGTCGCGCAGCGGGAGGCTGCGAACGTTCTTTGGCATCCGTCGGTCCGGGATCATCACGGTCACGCCGATTCCGAAGTCGTTCTCCACGTAGGTGTCAATCAGGTCCAGGGAGTTGACCTCGATGCCGATCGGCCAGTCGACGCCGAGTTTGGACAGGCCTTTCTGGAAGAGTCGGCTGACGGCCTCGTTGGCCGGCAGGCTGATCAGGGTGTCGTCGATGCGGTCGCGCGTGGTGATGTCTTTGAGCGACTTGATCTTCCTGGACTTGTTCACGAGCAGGACCAGGGGCAGTTCGATGAGTTTCTGGGACTTGATGCCGGGGGGCGGGCGCCCCTCGATCGCGGTGACCGCCAAATCGATCTCCTGTTTGGCCAGCCACTCCTCAATGTCCGGCTGCAGTCCTTCCCGCATGGTGAGCTTCAGCCTGGGATACCTGCCGCGCAGATTCTTCAACATGGCGGGCAGATGGTCGCGGAGGATGATCGGCGAAGCGGCGATCCGGATCAGGTGCGTCGCGCCGCCGATGAGTTTCTCCGCCATGGATTCCAGGTTGCCGAAGAAGGGCTGAATGAACTCATAGAGTTCCTGCCCGGCCTGGGTAAGCTCGAAAGGGCGTCGCTGGAACAGGGTCAGACCGAGATAGTCCTCCAGTTGCAGGATCTGGCCGCTGATGGCGGGTTGCTGAATGCCGTAGGGCATGTTGCGCGCCGCCTGGCTGATGCCGCCGTAGCGGGCGACGTAGTAGAACAACTCCAAGTGGTGAACATTCATGACTGGTGGGGTTACCCGATCAAGGACAGTCTTCCGTACTGCCGGCCGTATGACAAGCCGGCCGGCAACACGGATCAATCGTCGGTGAGGCCGCCATAGAGGTCCGGCCTTCGGTCGTGGATGCGATGCACCTCGTGCTTGCCGGGGATCTTGACCAGATGTTTCTGTCGGGCGAATGCGGGGTCGATGTCGGCGTAGAGAATCGCCTCCTCCGTGTGGTCGGCGTGCGCGAGGAGGTCGCCGGTAGGTTCGGCGCATTGGGATTGTCCGATGAACCCGACGCCGCGTTCCTCGCCCACGCGGTTGACGGCGAAATAGTAGAAGTGGTTCTCGTGGGCGCGCGCGCTGATCAGGTAGCGGGCCCCCTTGCGGGAACCCTCGGGCCAATTGGTCGGCAGCGCCACCAGGTCGGCGCCCGCTAGCATGAGGATCCGGGCGGCTTCCGGGAAGGAGTAGTCGTAGCAGATGTTCAGGCCGATGCGCAGTCCCGCCGCCTCGTGAACTTCGAAGGGGGTGTCGCCCGGCGTTGTGAATCGATCCACGCCGAGGGAGGGGAGATGCGCCTTTCGGTAGCGGCCGATCAGGCCCTCCGGGCCGACCAGAACGCAGGTGTTGAACAGCCGGTCGTTGTCCCGTTCCAGCAAACCGAAGACGGCGCAGGATTTGGCGGCGCGGCAGGCTTCGGTCATGGCCGCCACCGCGGGGCCCGGGATGGATTGCGCGCAGTTCAGGGCCTCTTCCCGGCTCTCGAAACAATAGCCGGCGACCGCGCACTCGGGGAAAATCGCCAACCGGGCGCCGTGGTCCGCGGCTTCGGCAAGACGGGATGCCATTCGCTGCAGGTTGGCGGCGGCATCCATGAAGTCGATCTTCATTTGAACGCCGGCGACTCGAACGGGGGAGGAATTGGCCATGACGATGTGATCCGGAACGGTTGCGGGCGGCTTGAACGGAACCCGCCTCCGAGGAAGACAAGTCTGGGGATCCCCGGACGCTTTCGGCGAGAAAAATGTCCTGACAGGCTGGCGGTCTGCGTTAAGTTGAATACACGTGTTCTCCCCAAGCCCCATTCGGAAGAGCGTCGGCGGGAAGCGGTTTGCCTTCACGCTGATCGAGTTGCTGGTGGTGATCGGCATCATCGGCATCCTGGCGAGTCTGTTGCTGCCGGTCCTGGCGAAGGCCACCGGCAAGGCCAAGCGCATCTACTGCCTGAACAACATGCGCCAGATCGGCATAGCCATGCGGGTCTGGAAGGATGATCGCGGCGGCTCGTTTCAAGGCTTCAAGGGCAATTCCACCAACCTTATCTGGAACGGCAAGTCCTATGTCGGCTACGGCAAACTCCTGCCCAAGTATCTGGACAACGCGACCAGCGTCTTTGCCTGTCCTTCGGCGAGCTTTTTCAACCTGGTGGTGACCAACGGGGTCGACAATGCGGGGGAAACCAACCGCGTCGCTTTCAGCAGCTATTACTTTCGAGGTTCGAAGCAGGGCGGGGGCAGGGGGAAAGTCTTGTTCTCGGACTTTGATCTCAAGCAGTTCATGACCTACGGCGAATGGGTCAACCGCAGTCATGACACGGGCAAGAATGTGATGCACCGGGATGGGAGCGCCCACTTTGTCCTGAATGACATGGACAGCCGCGCGATGCGGCATGGGGGCGACAGCCGTCCCGGCAAGAACGACGGGACCTGGAGCCGCTTGGAAAATCCCCAACTCCGGGGCGGACCGCCCTCGTCCAAAAAGAAGAAGAACTAGCCCGGCCGCGCTTTCCGGCCCCTTGATTCGGCGTCGGCGCCGTGTTTGGCGCGCGTGGGAGTCTTCAGCCTTTTTCTGCTTCGAGGGACTTCAGTCTTGAACACTCCAACGTCTGAAGGCATCCAATCAGCAGCCATATGAGAAGATTTTTTCAATCGATTGGGATGATGATGACGGCCGCGGTCGTGGTTTTGGGAGCGTCATCGGAGGCGGGAGCCGCGGGCGCGGTGGCCACCTACAAGAGTTGGCCGATGCATCGGGGCGGACCGGAGTTGCTTGGCGTCGCGCCTGGGCGGTTGCCGGCTTCACTCAAGCTTCTCTGGAAGTTCAAGACCGAAGATCCCATCACCTCCTCCGCTGCGATCGTCGGTGGACGGGTCTATGTGGGGTCGCACAACGGGAAGATCTACGCATTGAATTTCAGCAATGGCGGACGCATGTGGGAGTTCGAGACCGAAGGTCCCGTTGAATCATCGCCCCTGGTTCTGGGCGGCAAGGTGTATGTCGGTTCGTCCGATGGGTTTCTCTATGCTCTGGATGCGGCGACCGGGAAGCTTGCCTGGAAGTTTGAGACGGAGGACAAGGTGCTCGGCGCGCCGAACTGGATGAAGTCGCCCGATCGGAAGGGGACGTGGATCGTGTTTGGCAGCTATGACTACCGGCTCTACGCGGTCGATGCGGAGACCGGGAAGCAGGTCTGGAACTACGAGAGCGAGAACTACATCAATGGGTCCGCCGCGGTATCGGATGGAAAGACGGTGTTCGGGGGCTGTGATGCGTTGCTGCACGTCATCGCGCTGAAGGACGGCAGTCAGTTGAAGGAGATCGACGCAGAGGCCTACATTGCGGGGTCCGCCGCGGTGACTGGCGGCAATGTTTATGTCGGACACTACGAGAATGTGTTTCTTTGTTTCAATATTGAGAAGGGGGAGATTGTCTGGCGCTACGATGAGAGCCGGTTCCCTTACTACGCGTCGCCCGCGGTGACCGAGAACCGGATCATTGTCGGCGGCCGGGACAAGCGGGTCCATTGCCTGGATCGCGCCACCGGCAAGCTGGTCTGGAAGTTCTCCACCCGCGGCAAGGTGGACAGTTCTCCGGTCGTGGTGGACGACAAGGTGGTCGTCGGGTCCGAGGACGGCCGGGTCTACCTCATTTCTGAAAAGGACGGCAAGGAACTGTGGAACTATGAGATTGGCGAAGCGATCACGGCCTCGCCGGCCGTGGCGGACAGGACGGTCGTCATTGGTTCTGAAGATGGAACGGTCTATGCCTTCGGCCCCAAGTAGGGGGACGCGCAGGGTCGGAAGGCCGGAACGTCGAACCGCCGGCAGGCAAGGTTGAACTTTTGAGTTGGCGGTTTGGCCTTTCGCGTTGAACGTTCGGAGCTCAACCGTGCATGGGGCCTGGCATGGCAGCGCCCACTTGAATCCAGATGAACATTGTCCAACTTACTCCCGGCGCCGGAAAGATGTACTGCGGCAATTGCTTTCGCGACAACGCGTTGGTGAAGGAGTTGCGCCGCATGGGGCACGACACCCTGATGATGCCCCTTTATCTCCCTTTGACCCTGGAGGACGAGGACGCGACGGAGGACGCACCCATCTTTTACAACGGGATAAAGGTCTACCTGGAACAAAAATCCTCCGCCTTCCGCAACGCTCCCAAGTTTGTCCATGAATTGGTGGGGGCGCGCCGGTTCCTTGACTGGGCGTCGGGCAAGGCGGCCAAAACCCGGGCGGATGAAGTGGGCGATCTCGCAATCTCCATGTTGTTGGGCGAGGATGGGAACCAGGCCCGGGAATTGGACGAATTGATTGCATTCCTGCGGGAGCAGGGGCAGCCGGATGTTGTCTGCCTCTCCAACGCCATGCTGCTCGGGTTGGCGCGGCGGATCCGGACGGAGCTGAATGTTCCGGTCGTCTGCATGCTGCAGGGAGAACATGCCTATATCGAGTCGATGAGTCCCGATTCGCGAGAGGCGGTCTGGAAGGTCATGCGCGAGCGCGCGCAGGACGCGGATCTGTTCGTTGCCCCCAGTCGCTATTTCGCGGACCTGATGAATGTCCGGCTCCGGGTTCCAGAATCGAAATTGAAGGTGGTCCACAATGGCATCGATCTGGAGGGGTATTCGCCCGCGGTTTCTCGGCCGCCCACGCCGGTGCTGGGTTATTTCGCGCGCATGTGCAGGGACAAGGGGCTTGACCTGGTGGTCGACGCGTTCCTGAAATTGAAGACCCGGAACCAGATTGAGGGTTTGAAACTGTGGATTGGCGGGGGCTGCGGTCCCGGCGACGAGCCTTTTGTCGCCGAGATGAGGGATCGCATCAACGCCAAGGGCTGGATTTCCGACGTGGAGTATTATCCGAACCTGAGCAAGAAGGATAAACAGGAGTTCTACCGCCGGATTTCGGTCTTGTCCGTCCCGTCCAGCGAGGGAGAGGCATTCGGGCTTTATCTTGCCGAGGCCATGGCCAGCGGGACGCCGGTGGTCCAGCCGGCCCACAGCGCCTTCCCTGAGTTGATAGAACTCACCGGCGGCGGCGTGGTTGCCGACGGAACCGACGCGGATGCGCTCGCCGCGGCGTTGGAGCCATTGTTGATGGACCGGAAACGCCTGGACGCCTTGGGGAAAAGCGCGCGCCGTGCCGCCGAGGAACATTTTACGGTCCACGCGATGGCCGTGAAAGTGGCGGAGGCATTCGAGGAGCTCGGCCGTCCTGACGCCGCCGGCCTCGCCTGAGGGCGTGCGCGCGGAGCCGGATTCGCCCCGCAGTCACCCGCACCCGATCCGCGCCCTTCCCTCATCAACATTTGACATTCGATTTTGAAACTGGCATTCACACGGGAAATACGAAGCGGAGCGGGGGGCAAAGGACGTCGCCCGAGTCCCTTCATGACACCTTTATCCGCTTTCCGCACTTGTGTCCGCCGAACTGACGCAGCGGGAACGGCAAAGCTGAATCGAACCGATGCAGGACGAACAGCAGAACGCGGGCTCCCAAGAATACAAGTATTGGGGCTTCATCAGCTATAGCCATGCTGATGAGAAGTGGGCCGATTGGCTCCACAAATCCCTCGAAACCTACGTCGTCCCCAAGCAGTTGGTCGGGAAGCCGACGAAATACGGGCCGATCCCCAAGAAACCTTATCCCATATTCCGCGACCGTGACGAGTTGCCCAGTTCCGCGGATCTGGGCGACAAGCTCACCGCGGCGTTGCGGGGATCGCGCTACCTGCTGGTCATCTGCTCTCCGAAGTCGGTCGCCTCGGAATGGGTCAACGAGGAGATCAAGACGTTCAAGTCCTTCGGTCGGGAGTCCCAGGTGCTCTGCCTGATTGTCGACGGCGAGCCCTACGCCTCGAACAATCCGCAGCTTGGCTTGGAGGAATGTTTTCCCGAGCCCATCCGGTATCAGGTGGACTCGGACCGCCAGATTACCGACATCCGTACGGAGCCGATTGCCGCGGACGCCCGCAAAGGCAAGGACGGCAAGGCGAACGCCCGGCTCAAGCTGCTGTCGGGCATGTTCAACGTCAACTTCAGCGACCTGAAGCAGCGGGATCATGAGCGGGCCCAACGCCGCTTGCGGATGATCCTGACCAGCGTCCTGGTGCTCTTCGTCGTGTTTCTCGGCTTGAGCGTAAAGCTCTACTTCCAGACGAAAGAGGCGGAGGAAGCGAAGAACTTGGCGCTCATGGAGCGCGACGCCGCCGAACGGGCCCGCAAGTCGGCTCGTGAGAATGCCGACCAGGCGATCGCCGCCCAGAAGGAGGCGACCGAACAGCGCGATCTCGCGGTCGAGAACGAAAAACGGGCGGTTGCGAACGAGCAGCGCGCCATTGCCGCGGAAAAGGATGTCACCAAACAGCGCGACCTCGCGGTTGAAAATGAGAAGCGCGCGGTCGACAGCGAGAAACGCGCGCTGGTAAACCTGGAACGCGCCGTTGTCGCTGAGAAAGATGCGACCAAGCAGCGGGACATTGCCGTCGAGAACCGGAAGAAGGCGGAAGCGGCGACCCTGGAAGCCATTGAGCAGAAGCGTCGCGCCGTCAGCGCCTTGTCCATTTCCGATTTCAACGAGGGCGCGCGTCTGGCGGATGACGGCTCGGAATCGACCGCCATGGCGTACTTGGCGCGGTCCTTGTCCTGGGATCCGGAGAATTCGTCCGCGGAGGCGCGCTTGATCTCTCTGCTGTCGCTCAAGAACTGGTCATTGCCGCGCACGGCGCCGTTGAAGCATTCCGGAGCGGTGACCGCGATCGATTACAGTCCGGATGGGAAGTATATTTTGACAGCCTCGGGGTCCACCGCGCAGCTGTGGTCGACGGAGACGAGCGAGCGCTTCGGTGACGCCGTCGCCCACAAGAACGCCATCACCGTGGCGCGTTTCAGCCCGGATGGTAAAACCTTTCTGACCGCTGCGGATCCCGACGCGCAACTCTGGGAGACGGAAACGCAGCAGAAGACCGGCGCCGCTTTGCCTCACGGCGGCGGGGTCTATTCCGCGCGCTTCAGCTCGGACGGAACCAAGGTGGTCACCTGCGCCGGCGACCGCACGGCCCGGGTCTGGGAAGCCGAGTCTGGAAAGCAGATCGTCTCGGTCGAGGTCCCGGGATTGCCCGCCGGCGTCGATTTCAGCCCGGACGGCAAGTATTTCATCCTGGCCTTCGATTCGTTCGCGCAGGTCTATGACGCGGCATCCGGCAGCCCCTTGGGCGCCCAGTTGCAGCACGAGGGCGGTGTTTTCGGCGTGGGTTTTGGTCCCAACGGGAAATATGTCGCGACGGCGTCGGGCGACTCCTCGGCCCGGATCTGGGATGCGTTGACCGGCGCGCCGGCGACCGATCCGTTGAAGCATGAGGGGCGGGTTCTGGGGGTGGCCTTCAGTCCTACGGGGCTGGAACTGGTTTCCTGGTCGGAAGACGACACGGCGCGGGTGTGGAACGTGGAAACCGGCGAGCCGGTTGGAGAGCCGATGCGCCATGACCTCGACGTCACGCAGGCGGCATTCAGTCCCAATGGTCGCTGGGTTGCCACGGCGTCGGAGGATCGAACCGCGCGCGTTTGGAATGCGGCGACCGGAAAGCCGGTCATCGAATCAGTCAAGTCCGAGGGGCCGGTGAAGGCGATCTGCTTCAGTCGGGACGGATCACGCCTGGCCACGGCTTCGGAGGACGCCACCGCTCAGGTTTGGACGACCTTGAGCGGACAGCCCAAGTCGGAGCCATTGTCGCATGGGCCGTTTCCGCTTTATTGGGCAAGTTTCAGCTCCGATTCCAGGAAGCTCATCACCTGCGGGCACGATCGCGTTGCGCGAATCTGGGACACGGGAGCCAGCCAGGAATTGACCGAGCCGCTGGCGTTGAACGGCCGTCCGTTCATGGCGGGCTTCAGTCCGGATGACACCCAGGTTTTTGTCGCCACGGACGATGGAGAAGTGCAGCGCTTCGATGTCAAGACGGGCGACCCGGTCGGGGAGCGTTACAAGGCGCGCGGCAGCAAGGCGTTGAATGTCGAATACAGCGCTGATGGCTCGAGCCTCCTGGTGGTGGGTTCGCGCGGAGCTGTTGTTTTGGATGCCAAGACGGGGGCGCCGCGGTTTGAGCAGGAGGCGACCCATTCGCCGAGGTTGATCAACACGGGACATTTCAACGCGGACGGTTCGTTGTTCATCACCGCCGGCGCGGACAAGACGGCCAAGGTCTGGGATTCAAGAACCGGCCAACCGAAGGGCGGCCCCTTCAGCCATAAGGACGGCGTCACGGATGCGGTGTTCAGCAAGGACGGCAAGTATGTGGCCACCTGCTCGAGGGATCGAACGGCGCGCTATTGGAATCTTGAAACCGGCGAGCCCATGGTGGATCCGATGCCGCACGACCGCTCGATCAATTCAGTGGATGTCAGTCCCAACGGCGTTTACATCATTACGGCTTGCGACGATGGCACGGTCCGGGTCTGGCGCACCTCCACGGGGCAGGCTGCCGCGGAGCCGTTGCAACATGATGATCGGGTTCAAAGCGCCCGATTCAGCGCCGACGGGCGTTTGGTGGTCAGCTACGGTCGGGAGAAGGTTGCCAAGGTCTGGGAGACGGCCAACTGGAAGCTGGTCACACAGCCGCTCGCCCACTCCGGACAGGTCAACTCGGCTGTCTTCAGCAAGGACGGCGCCTTTGTGGCCACTTCGTCGAGGGATGAAACAGCGCGGATCTGGCAGATTTCGCTTCCGGGCGACGCGCCGGACTGGCTGACGCGACTGGCCGAAACGGTCGGCGGTTTCCGCATGGTGGCTGCGGAATCCGGCGGCGGAACGGAACTGGTTCTGGATCCGTGGAAGAAACTGGGCTCCTTGCGCGGCGACATGGGCGAGGGGGAGGAGAATGCCACCTATTCCAAGTGGGGCTCCTGGTTTCTGGCGGACCGCAATTCGCGCACGGTCTCGTCATTCGCGTCCCTCAAGGTCTCGGATTATGTCGACCGCAAGGTGGATGACGCGGATCGCGAGAGTCTGTTTGAGGCGCTGGATATCCAGCCCGATCATGGTCTGGCCCTGGCGAGGTTGGGTATTTTAGAGACGAACAACTTGCTTGCCGGATTCTATACGGACCTGGCTGTCCAGTATCGTCCGAACGACTACCGGACCTTGTGGCTGCGGGGCGAGGTGCTGCATCGGCAGCTGAAGTACGCGATGGCCTGGCCCATTCTGGAACGCGCCGCCGAGTTGGATCCGCGTGCGGTGGACACTTTTGGTCCGGAGGGAGCGGAGTTTGAATCAGTCAATCTTTCCGGAGCCGTTGCCAAGGGCTGGTTGCCCAAGGGTTGGGAGGACAACAACTCGGACAAACGCTACAACATGACCTATACGAAGCTGGCCGACGGTCCGGCGGGGACGGATGCGGCCATCCGTATCAAGGCGCAAGGTTCGGCGGGACGGGCCGAATTGCTCGGTCCGCGCTTCATTGCCCGGGCCGGGGCGAATCGGGTGATCCAGTTCTGGGCGCGCGGCAGTCGCGGCGACAGCATTTCGGTCTACGCGCGCGGTTTCTCCAGCGCGAAGGGAGAGCGGCCGGCCTCCTACGCGTATGAGGTGATCCGCATCGATGATGACTGGAAGCAATACAATGTGCCTGTCCGCGCGCAGAATGATCTGGCGGCAGAGGTCGTCCTGCAGATTGCGACGTCCTCGAGCGGGCGTGAGATCGACATTGCCGATTGCGTGGTGCGGGTCAGGTGAACCCGAGATCTGTCCGCGCGATCCGGAGGTGGGAAGACAAACGGTAAGGGCGTCGTCGGGTGAGTTGCCCGCAAGGCCCATTCAAAATCGCCTTTGACCGGTTCGGGGCGACCTCCTAGATTTTGCGTGTGGAATCGGATACCCTCAGCGTTGGCGGACATCGCCCCCCCGAAGCCACCCCATTTCTTGCGCCGGCCAGGTTCGGGTTCCTGACGCGCCAGTTTCTCATCCTGAGTCAGGGCCTCTATGGCTCGGGCGGTTTTGCCCTGCTCGCCATCTCCGTGGGCGTTGCGAAGATCTTCAAATCGCGCAATGTGGTCTGGCCCGAGATTCGTCGGCAGATCCTGAATTGCGGGGTCCGGCAAATTCCGATTGCAGCATTCATGGCCTTGGCGCTGGGGTTTGTGGTGGCGGGACAGTTGCTGGTCCTGAAGACGGTCACCGGGGTGCAGTCGCAGATCTACGCCGGCGGCGCCATGGTGACCATCGTTGTAAGGGAGCTCGGATGCATGGCCATCACCTTGCTGGCGTTGGCTCGAAATGGCACGGCCATGGTGATCGAACTTGGCGCTGCGCGGGTCAAGGGCGAGACCCTGGCGTTGCAGGCCGTCGGCGTCGACCCGATCCACTACTTCGTCGTGCCGCGGGTGGTGGGCCAAAGCCTCTCGGTGTGTTGTCTGTCGTTCGGCTTCAATCTGCTCGCGACGGCGAGTGTCTACGTGTTCCTTTACGCCTTGGGTTTTACTCTGCCGCTCAGCGAGTATCTGGACCAGTTGGCGACGTACCTTCGCCCGCTGGATTTCCTGTTCCTGGTCCTGAAGCCGGCGCTCTTCGGGGCGGTGGTCGGCTGCGTCTGCTGTCAGCAGGGGCTCATGTGTCCGACAAAGCTGGAGCACATTGCCGCCGCGACCACGACGGCCGTGGTCGTGACCCTGGTGGTTTGCGTCCTGCTGAATGGCTTCTTTGTGGGTTTGTTCTACCTCCTCTGAGCCGTGACCGCATCCGCGACAGAGACCGCTTGCGCGCTCATTGAGATGAGGGATGTGCAGCTCCGGCACCCGGATATCGTGGGAACCTGGCGGGTCAACGGGGTCAATTGGCGGATTGAGCCGGGCGATTTTTGGGCAGTGGGCGGCCTGCAGTGGTCGGGCAAGACGAACCTGCTGCTGGCCGCGGCGGGCGTGAACTCCCGGATCCGCGGAAGCCTCAGTCTGTTCGGTCGCGAGTTTGCCTCGCTCGACGAGGAGGAGCGGACGCGCGAGCGGCTCCGGATCGGCCTGGTCTTCGGGGGCGATGGACGACTCCTGGCAAACCTCAGCATCGCCGAGAACATTGCGCTGCCGCTGCGTTATCTTCAAGGGGAGGACAGCGAGACAATGGGCCTCCGTGTCACGCAGTTGATGGAAGCATTGGACCTGGTATCGGTCGCCGCGGAACCCGCCGGTTCGGTCAGTCTGAATCATCGTCGCCGGGCGGCGTTGGCCAGGGCTGTTGTGTTGGAGCCTGAAGCGCTGTTGTTTGATCAACCTTTTGAGGGGCTTGATCCAAGGCAACGACGATGGTGGCGGGACCTGATCCGGGACCTGCATGCGGGCAGTTCTCCCTTGTTGGCCGCCGCGGCGACCCTGGTTCTGGCGACGGAAGACCTGCGGCCCTGGGTCTCGCGCGCCAATCGGTTCGCGCTGCTGGGCGAGGGAACGTTTCAGGTGGTCGGCGACCGGGATGCGATGAAGGCCTGCGACCTTTCGCTTGCCCGGGAGCTTCACCTGCAGGATTCTGCAAGAGACTAGATCATGGCTGGACTCGCCCCTGGATTAAGAACGCAACTCACGCGCGCGGAGCGCATGGTGGGTTGGTTTGTCACCTTCACCGCGCTCGGATTGGCGGCCGGGTTCTGCGCCTACGTCTATTACACGGCGAAACGGAAGGGGACGTTCGAACCCAAGGCCTACTACCAGACGAGCATCAAGGATGCGGCCGGTCTGAAGGTGGGTGATCCGGTCAAGATGATGGGCTTCGATGTCGGGGAGATAACCGCGGTCATTCCCAACGAGCCCTACGCCTACTACAACGTGACCATCGAGTTCTTTGTCCGCCAGGGCGGCGACAACCGCTACTTCGACTATGTCTGGACCGATTCGCGGGCCAAGATCGCGTCGGCCGACATCCTGGGCAACCGCTATGTCGAGATCATCAAGGGGAGCGCTGGACTCAAGACAGTCTGGCAGCCGGATCCGGAGAAGCAGGAATTCTTGCGGCTGGATCAGATGGCCAACATCAGCGAGGACCGGGAAAAACTGAAATACTGGGCGGAGGAAACCTATGTCAACGAACTGGTTCGTTATGGAAAATGGCGGAAACTCGGGCAGATGTTGGAAGTGGATGCGGAGAATGCGGGGATCAGCCTGACCCTGTTGCGGTCGTGGAAGGCTCCGGGCGCGTCGATTCACGACGTGGGGGCGCAGACGATTGACGAGGCGTGGGAGAAGGCAGTGGCCTACGATGGTTGGAGCTCGCCGGGTCCTTATTTGGGACATCTGGCGGATGCCTTGACGCCGGATCAGTTGGCCGAGATCTACCCTCATCCGGCGGACCTGCCGGGTGACTACCGGAATCCGGACCAGCCCAAGCCTTACTACCTCGATTCGGAGGAGTCGAAGGCGCTCGGCGATGTCGTCACGGAAGTGGCCGACCAGGTGGCTTCCGTGGTTGGGAAGGAAGGCGCGATCGGGGATCTGCTGATCAATGAATACATGAAGACGGTGGTCACCAACCTGACCAAGCGTGGAGCCGTCGCCGACCTGTTGATGAACGCTGAGGTCCGGGCGGTCATGACGAACGTCGAGAACCTGACGCAGTCGCTGACCAACAAGGGAGCCATCGCCGACCTGGCTCTCAACGAGGAATTGAGCCGCACGGTCAACGAGATCACGGAGACCATGGTTCGGGTGAAGAATCTGGCGGACCAGCTCGACACGGCCCTGCGTCCCGCGCCGGTGAAACCGGACGGAACACCCAAGACCAATGACATCACCACCATCGTCAATGACCTGGGAAATCTGCTTGGCAACGTGGAGGGCATCACGGGTTCCATTGATCGCGAGTTGGCGGCCAACACCAATCTCGTCTCCCAAACCCTGGAGATCGCCAATTCCATGAAGGATTTGGCGCGGACCATCGAGTCCGCACTCGGCAGGAATCCGGAACTCGTTGGCAATGTTTCCAAATTGACGGCGGAGATCGACGGTTTCATGCAGTTGCTTGGGCGACACTGGTTGTTTCGCAAGGCCGCGGAGAAGCAGGCCGAGGACATTGAGCAAGCCTGGAAGGCGGCGGACCAGGCGATTCTGCGGGTTGGGGCGCTGGCCGGGGCCCTGAACGCCTCCCTCGCCGCGCCGGCGGTCTCGGTCGAGGGCGTGCGACCAAAGACCAAGGAGTTGGAAGCCGCGACCGTTGACCTCGCCGCCAGTTCGGACAAGGTGGTCTATCTCGTGACGGACAACCCCACCCGGACGGGCGCGCTCTCGGAATTGGCCGTCAGCGCGGTGGGCCTCGCCGAGGAGTTGAACACCCAACTAGGTTCGAGTCCGGAACTGGGCGAGAACGTCCGGGGATTGGCGCGAACCCTGAAACGCTTCCTGAAGGAGTATGAGGAGAACGCGGTTGCACGCGAGGCGCGCAGGAAGAGCCAGGGAGGGCAGCCTGTTGAGGCCGGGGCGAAGGGGAGATCCAAGAAGGCGTTTCTGCGGAATCCGTTCAAGTCGCGCGGCCAGCGCCGAGATTGACCATTGTTTCGGGGCGGCGGCGCATGGAGGAGCTTCAATAAGGACTCACGTTTCGGCGCGGGTTGATCTAGACTGAGTCCATGGACATCGGTGATTTACGGGAACACTACACCCGGGCGGAACTGGATGAGGGCGGTCTGGCGGAAGATCCGCTGGTCCAGTTTGAGCGTTGGTTCAAGGAAGCCTGCGACGCGGAGCTTCCCGAGCCGAACGCCATGTGCCTTTCCACGGTTTCCCCGGAAGGGCAGCCTTCCTCGCGCACGGTGCTGCTGAAGTCATTCGACGGCGAGGGATTTGTCTTCTACACGAACTACGGCAGTCGCAAGGCGAAGGAGATGGAAGTCAATTCCCGGGTGTCGCTGCTGTTTCCCTGGTTGGGACTGGAGCGGCAGGTGATCGTGAGCGGACGGGCGGAGAGGGTCTCCACTGCGGAGTCGCTGAAGTATTTCCTCTCGAGGCCGAGGGGAAGTCAGATCGGGGCCTGGGTTTCGCGGCAGAGTTCGGTCGTCACATCGCGTAGTCTGATCGAGGCAAAGTTGGACGAGATGAAACGAAAGTTTGCGGAAGGCGAGGTGCCCTTGCCTTCGTTCTGGGGCGGCTATCGGGTTGTTCCGGCGACGATTGAGTTCTGGCAGGGACGTCCGAGCCGCCTGCACGACAGGTTCCTGTATTCGCGCGATGAGGAGCGGGACTGGCGCATCGAACGATTGGCCCCCTGAGCGGATGACGCCTCTCCTCGGCGCGGTCAAACCGTGAATAGCCTTGGGGGATGGCCGGGCCTCCCGCTACACTTGCCGTCCCATGTTCATGAATAAACGAAGCGCCGCTGTTCTCGCATTCCTCTGCCTGGCCGTCTCCTCTCCTGCGGGCTCCAACCCGAACATCCTGCTGATCCTGGTGGATGACATGGGGTATGGCGACGCCGGTTGCTACAACCCGGATTCCAGGATTCCGACCCCGCACATCGACTCCCTGGCCCGCGATGGCATGCGTTTCACCGATGCGCACGCGGCCGGTTCGGTCTGTCACCCGTCGCGCTACGGCTTGTTGACCGGGCAGCATCCTTGGCGGGTCAACACCAACGTCTGGCGCAAGCAGCCTGTCATTGCCGCGGATCGCGTCACGGTCGCCTCCTTGCTCAAGGCCCGCGGTTACCGCACGGCGATGGTTGGCAAGTGGCACCTGGGCTTCGCCGAGAACGGCTATGAGAATCCCTTGCCGGGCGGCCCTGTGGATCGGGGCTTCGAAAGCTATTTCGGCATCCGTGCCTCCACGGATATTCCCCCCTATTTCTACATCCGGGGAAACAAGGCCGTCGCGCCGCCGACCGACACAATCGCCGCCAACTACAGCGAGGACGGTTGGACAAAGATCCAGGGAGCCTTCTGGCGGGAAGGCGGCATCGCCCCCGGGTTGGAACTGAAGAACGTGCTGCCGCGTTTCACGGATGAGGCTTGTGATGTCATCCGCAAGCATGGCAAGTCCGCTTCCGGGAAACCCTTGTTCCTTTACCTCGCTTATCCCGCGCCGCACACGCCCTGGTTGCCGACCGGGCCCTATAACGGCAAGAGCAAGGCGGGCATGTATGGCGACTTCACTTTCATGGTCGACGACATGGTCGGCAAAGTCCTGAAGGCCCTGGACAAGGCCGGCCTGGCCGAGGATACCCTGGTCATTCTCAGCTCCGACAACGGCCCGGTCTGGTATGACAAGGACGTCAAACGCTATGGACACGATTCCGTGGGCGGCTTGCGGGGGATGAAAGGCGACGCTTGGGAAGGCGGCCATCGCATGCCCTTCCTGGTGCGTTGGCCCGGTGTGGTGAAGGCGGGTTCCGTCTCGGACCAGACGATCAGTTTTACTGATGTGCTCGCGACCTTTGCGGCGATCACCGGCGCGAAGCTGCCCGCGGGCTCCGGCCCGGACAGCTTCAACATCCTGCCCGTGCTGAAGGGTGCGCACCCCAAGCACAAGCCCATTCGCGGCCCGTTGGTCCACCAGGCGTCGCGCGGCTCAACCGTCATCCGCTCGGGCAAGTGGAAGCTCATTACCTCGCTCGGTTCCGGCGGCTTCTCGGAACCGCGCAAGGTGAAGCCAACCAAAGGCGGACCTCAAGGACAGCTCTACGACATGAGCAAGGACCGCAACGAGACGACGAATTTGTGGCTGGAGCAACCAAAGGTCGTCGCGCAATTGCAGGCCGAGTTGAAACGGATCCAGCAAGCCGGTCAGACGCGGCCGTAGTCGGGCTGGGAACGGACGCAGCGGTCCCAAGCCTCATGAGCTTCCCGGTCTGGGGGACGTCCACAGCTGAGATAACTGCGCCATCCGCGGTTCAACCCGCTACCTATTCCACATGGCGTTGATTTCCTCGACGGTTTGGTCGACGAGGACATTGCCGCCCTCGGGACCGACGAGGTTGCTGTTCACGATGGCGCTGTAGCCGCCGCCCAGGACGGCTTTGTGCGTGGCGACGTAATAGCCGGAGGTGCAGGCAAGCTGGACGACGAAGGTCTGTGTCGCCTTGCTCCAGGACTTCATGCGGATGCCGTAGTCGGTGAAGAGCTCGAAGGGATTCGTGCAGATGGCGGTGTCGCCGATCCGGATGGCGTGCAGCTCCATGGGGTAGAGTTTGTCGGTCTTCTGGTCTTCGAAGCGATCGACGGTCTTCTGATGCCAGAGCTGGCGGCGGCCGGTGTCGCGCCCCTTGGCGGCCTGCTCCTTCAGGCTGGCGATCTCCTTGCGGGCGGAGGCGTACTCCTCATCGGTCACGATGCGGCGGGGCAAGGCGATGTCTTTCACGCGATGGCTGAAGGGTGGATCCGTGTGCAGGTCCGACTTGCCGGCCAGAAAGGCCTCGTCCACGCCGTTGGCGATGCGCCTGGCGATCTCCTGGAGGCGGGTGAGGCCGCGGGCCTTGAGCATGCGGGCCTCGGCGGCCTTGTTCCACATCAGGTGCGGCGACTGGTCCCCCGCCGCGCCGATCCACGCCAGCACGGTCAGGTCCTTGCCGTATCTCTCGCGCAAGGCGATCCGGGTTTCGTGCCAGTAGTCGGCGTTGACGGCCGTGCGACTCTCGACCTCCTGCGCAGGACAGGCGACGTTGACCGCCATCGCCTGGAGCTTCTTTTGTGAATCCCAAAAGAACAAGACGTCCACGCTGTGGTCCTCATAGCCTTCGATGTTGCGGAAGTTTCGGGCGGCGGTGGATCCGTACATCGTGGCTGTGCCGTTGTTCAGCTGGCGTCGACGATTCTGCGCGACGACGGCATGCCCCAGGCCCCAGCTTACCGCGCCGGGCTTGCGCGCGTTCCATGTCGTTTCAATCAACGTCGCCAACTGGTCCGTCAGGAACTCGACGTATTCCTTTGGTTGGATCACGCCTTCCTTGGGAATGTTGTAGACGCCTTCGCGCATGACCGGCGCGGTGTGGGTATGCGTCGCGCTGAGTAAGACCTTGCGGACGTCGAGGTCGGGGACGCGCGGCGCGAGTTTCTTCCGCATCTGTTCCTGGATGTTGTCGCGGATGGCGACCAGGTCGCAGGAAACCATGACGGCCTGTTCCAAGGCTCCATCGGGGCCCTTCTTCTCCAGCGCCACGGCCGAAGCAATGCACGGAGATTCGACTTTCTTGGCGATGCGTGTGCCGAACTGTCCGGAGACGGCGACCGGCAACTCCGGTGTGATGGTGATCTCGCCGGAGCCAATGAGGATCCTGGCGTGCGAAAGCCCCCCGCAGAGCAACCACGCTGTGACAACTATAAGTGGGAGTTTTCTCATGACAGAATAAATGACCGAAAGCCGGTTATTGTCCCGAAAATAATGGCCGAGGGGCGGGAGCGCTGGAACGAGCGTCAGTGTTCGCGCCCCTGACGCTCGGGATGGGGCCCGCTTCGGGGCCTCCTACCTTGCCGCCGCTTCGATCTCGGTGCGAGGGAAGGGTTTCCTGCCCTTGGAATCGACGGGTTCGCCCTTGCCCCGGCTCCACCATTCGTGGGCGCGCTCGGAATCGTAGGACGGGTTGCGGATCGGCATGCGCGCGCCGACCTCGTAGCGCCAATCGCGCAGCTTGGTCCGGAGCATCGTGGTCAAGCCCTTGCGTTCCGCGACCAGGTTCTTTGACTCCCCGATATCGTTGTGCAGGTCGTAGAGCTCCACATCGCCCTGGAAGTCGAGAAACTCGATCAGCTTCCAACGGCCCATGCGGATGGCGGACGCCGGACGGCTGTGGTGGTAGTGCGGGTGATGAAAATGGATCGCCTCGCGTCCGAGTTTCGCGGCGGGGTTGGCAATCAGCGGCAGCAGGCTGCGACCGTCGATGATCTGGTTTTCCGGAAGCTTGCCTTGGCCGAGTTCGACGAACGTGGGAAAAAAGTCGTAGCTGATCGTGGGTTCGGAGCAAACGGAGCCTGCCTTCGCCAGCGGCGGATACTTCACGATCAAGGGCACGCGAACGCCGCCCTCGTACAAGGTTCCCTTCTCGCCGCGCAAGGGAGCCAGGTCGCTCACCGTGGGATCCACTTCCGGGTTGTAGTCGTAGCGTCGGTGCAATCCGCCGTTGTCGGAGGTGAAGACGATCATGGTGCGCTCGGTCAGTCCCTGTTGCTCGACCGATTCCACGATTCGACCGACGAGGTCGTCGGTGTGCTCGACCATGGCGGCATAAACCGGATGGGGCAGGGTGTGATTGGGGCCCGCTTTCCTGCGGTATTTCTCAACCTTCCTGGAAAGCGCAGCCAACGGAATGTGGACGTCGAAGGGCGAGACCGTCATGAAGAAGGGTTTGTCCTTGTTTCGCTCGATGAAATTGACGGTAAGTTCCGCCTCAAACTCGGTGCGGTGCTGGTCGGGGCGGGGTTTGACGTCCTTGCGATTGATGACGCGAAATCGACCGGGCAAAACGGGGCCGCCGATTTCGACGGCGTAATCGTAGCCCTGTTTGGCGGGGCCTTCGCGCAGGGGGTGGCCCAAGTGCCACTTGCCGACATAGCCCGTCGTGTAGCCGGCCGCTTTCATGGCTTCGCCCACGGTGACGGTCTGCAGCGGCAAGGCCCGGGTCACGAAGGGATCAATGACCCGCTCGAACGGTCGCCAGTGCCCGGGAATGAATTCCGTGATGCCGATGCGCGCCTGGTTCTGGCCGGACTGCACGGCGCAACGGGTGGCGGAGCAGGTCGGCCCCGCGGCGTAGAAATCGGTGAAGCGCACGCCGTCCCGGGCCAGTTGGTCGATATGCGGCGTTTCAATGAACGGGTTGCCGTAGCAACCGACATCGCCCCAGCCCATGTCGTCGATGAAGATCAGGATGACGTTGGGGCGTTGAGCGGCGGAGACGGCGGTGAGGGAGAACAACAGCGCCAGAAGCGCGAACCAGCGGGGTGTTGATTTCATTCCGGGAGGATAGTCGGCGTATTCCCGGTCTCAATGCTCAAGTTGGACGCCCGCCCGCGTGCGATTAAACGAGGGTGGCGAGGGAAACGTGCTGACTCGTCCCTTGGGACTTTGCATGGCGCCACCCGTTCACAATCGCACCCGTCCCCGCCCGGTCCCCGGAATACAGGGTTTTCAAGCGACTGACTTGTGGCAGAATGTCGGGAGTCGAACGCCATGCAGATTTTTGTTCATCGCAACGGGGAAGATCTGGGGCCTTTCTCCATCGAGGAGATTCGTGAAGGGCTTGTCAGGAATGATTTCAGTCCGGAAGACAAGGCCTGGCATGACGGCCTCGCGGACTGGATTCCGCTGGCTGAGCTGGCTGCTGTCCAGCGTCCGGCGGCGGCTTCCGTGTCCGAGTCGAAGAAGCGGGGATTCGGGCTCCGCTTGTCCGCGATCGCGGTGGGTTGCGCCGCCATTGCCGGCGTGGCCATCGCCATGCGGAGCGGGGGAGCGGGAGGCGATCTTGAGTCGGAGTTGTCCGCGGCGGTCGCCGCGCAGGAGAAGGTGGTCTACAAGTCCGACCAGGCCGGCTTCAGCGCGGAGGTGGAGCCCTTTCTCAAGGAGCATTGTCTGCGTTGTCACGGCCCGGAAAAGGACAAGGCCAACTTCCGCGTGGATCGCGACCTGACGACGGAGTTCCTGGATCCCGCCACGAAGGAGAAATGGGGCGAGGTGGTGGATGTGCTGAACAGTCATGAGATGCCGCCGGAGGATGAGCCGCAGCCGGAGACCGACGAGGTCGGCCGGGTGGTGGATTGGATCACCCGGCAGATGGTCGCTGCGGAGCTGGTTCGTCGCGATGGCGCCATTGTTCTGCGTCGGATGAATCGGACGGAGTACCAGAACGCCATTCGCGACCTGACCGGGGTGGACTACGACGTCTCGGCTTTTCCGCAGGATCCGGCGGCCGGCGGATTCGACAACAACGCCAAGGCGCTGACCCTTTCCCCGCTTCACTTGGAGCTCTACCTCGAGATGGCAAGGAAGATACTTGATCGCGCCCTGGTCGAGGGTGAGAAGCCGGAGGTCATCAAGTGGCGGTTCCAGCCTGAGGAAGGCGACGGCGACCGGCATCGGATACAGATCGGCAAGCAGCGGCCGATCGTTCATGGAGCCCAGAACCGGAAGGAGGGGGAGTTCACGGTGATGCACCACGACACCTGGAATCTCATCCCGAATGCGCGCGATTTTCGCGTGTTCGACGAGGGCGAGTATATCATTCGTGTCCGCGCCGGCGGGTTCGTTCCCGATCGGGCGGCCGTCGTGGAAGGCGCGCGCAAGGCATTGGAATGGCGGATCTCGGAGGCGGAGAAGAAGAACCGGACGCGCGACGCCCAACGCCGGCGAAACGACCTGCCGCGGGATTTGAAGCATTTCGAGACCGATCGTATGTACGATTATGGCCCGCCGCGCCTGCGCTTGATCGTGAATCTTGGCGGGCAACCCAGCCCGATTGCGGAGTGGGATGTCGATGCGCCGAAATCCGCGCCGAAGGTCTACGAATTCTCGACGCGGTTCACCAAGGTCAAGGCCGGCATCAAGTTGCAGTATGCCTACAGCATTCCCTCGGTGTTGGAGAACTTCTGGTGCCAGGCTGGCGACACCTTTGCGCGACCGGAAGTCTGGCTGGATTGGTTTGAACTCGAGGGCCCGATCCATGAGTCCTGGCCGCCGCCGAGCCATCGCAAGATCCTGCATGAATCGCCGTTGGAGACCTCGGATGAGACGGCCTATGCGCGGGAGGTGATCGAACGGTTCATGTCCCGGGCTTATCGCCGCCGGGTTGCTAGCGCGGAGGTCGATGAGAAGTTGGCCCTTTTCACCAAGGTTCGCCCGGAGAAGGACTCCTTCGTTGAAGCGATCAAGGTTCCCTTGGTGGCCACGCTGGCGTCGCCGGGGTTCCTCTACCTGGCGGAGCCGGGCGAGGGGGACGATGGCAAGCCGCGCATCCTGAAGAGCCATGAAATTGCTTCCCGGTTGTCTTTCTTCCTCTGGTCCACCATGCCTGACGAGGAACTCACGCGACTGGCCGATGCCGACCAGCTGCTGGAGAGGAAGATCCTCCAAGAACAGGTCGATCGCATGCTGGCTGATGGCCGCTCCGATGCCTTGGCCCGGAACTTTGTCGGTCAATGGTTGGGTTTGCGCGAAGTGGGAGCCAACCCGCCGGCCAGGGATCTCTACCCGAAGTACGATCGTCATCTGGAAACGTCCTGCGTGGCCGAATCCGAGAACTTCTTTCTGGAGATCCTGCGTCACGACCTTAGCGCGATGAACCTCATCAAGTCGGACTTCGTGGTGATTAACGAGCGTTTGGCGCGCTTCTACGGAATCCCCGATGTGCGAGGCGATCATTTTCGGAAGGTGGCCTTGCCGGCCGGCGTCAAGCGCGGCGGCGTCATGACCCAGGCCTCCATATTGAGCGTCACCTCCAATGGCACGAGGACGTCGCCGGTGACCCGCGGGGTGTGGCTGTTGAAGAATATCCTGGGAACGGATCCGGGTTTGCCGGTCGCCAACGCCGGCGATCTGCAACCCAAGGTCCCGGGCATCAACAAGGCCACGGTGCGCAAACGTCTGGAGATACATCGCGAACTGCCGCAATGCGCGCGCTGTCACGACAAGATCGACCCGCTGGGCTTTGCCCTGGAGAACTTCAATGCCGCGGGCGAATGGCGGGAGCAGGAAGGCTTCGGCTACAAGGGCCGGATTCAGAGAGACGATCCGAAGATCAACGCCGCCTCGAAACTGCCCGACGGGACCGAGATCAACGGCGTCGAGGACCTGCAGAATGCCCTGCTGCAGAAGGAGGATCTGTTTCTGAAGAGTCTCGCCGGCAAGATGCTGACCTACGCTTTGGGCCGCGAACTCGGCGTCGCCGACGCGCCGCATGTCGATGCGGCGGTCGCCGCCATGAAGGAGAACAATGGCACGATCCGTTCGCTGATCCGCCACATCGCCACATCGCAGCCGTTCCTCACGAAATGATTCTCTGTTTCTCGTTCTTGGTTCTTCGTTCTTGGTTGCCCGAGCATCCTGTGTTGCCGCATGATTCTGAGACAACGGGTGAACGGCCGTCGCCTCTGGCTTGTGCAGCGTTACCCGATAAAGGATCGGAGGTTTGGGAAATGACAATCCGGCAATTCGAGGACATTGAAGGATGGAAAGCAGCGCGAATGCTCGCAAACGCAGTCTATGACCTGACAATGAATGGAGCGTTTGCCAGGGACTACGGGCTATCCGACCAAATCAGCCGGGCCGCGGGATCCGCCATGCACAACATTGCAGAAGGTTTCGACTCCGGATCCGGGCCGGAGTTCATCAAGTTCTTGCGCTATTCCCAGAGATCCTGCGCGGAGGTGAAAAGCCAACTCTATCTGGCTCTCGACCGGGATTACATCACGTCCGTCGAGTTTCGCCGCGTCTTGAATCTTGCGGATACTGCACACGCAAGAGTCGGGGGATTTATCAAATATCTGCTTCAACAAGGACGACTGCCCGCGCAAGGGCCCCAACAAAAAACAAGGAACGAGAAACCATGAACATCCTCCACCAGCCCCTTTCCCGTCGTCACGCCTTGCGCGGCCTGGGCGTCAGCCTGTCGTTGCCCCTGCTTGATGCAATGATCCCCTCCGGCTTCGCCGCGCCGTCGAAGTTCAAGCCGCTTGCCAAGTCGGACAGCGTCAAGCCGCGCGCCATCTTCTGTTACATCCCGAACGGGGTGAACATTGCGGAGTGGCTGCCGAAGGATGAAGGGCGGGGTTACACGTTGTCGCCGTCGTTGTCCGTGCTCAAGGATCACCAGGCCGACTTCACATTGCTTTCCGGATTGGGGCACCCCCGATGCACGGGGGGGCACAGCGGCGCCGACACCTGGCTCACCGGCGCGGATCTGAAGTCGACCCCGGGCTCGGACTACACCAACTCGCAATCGATCGACCAGTTGATCGCTGGCAAGCATGGCAAGGAGACGCGCTTCACCTCCCTGCAGTTGTCGGACAACTCGGGAACGGGCTCGGCCGGGCACAGTCATACGCTGAGCTTCAGCCGGTCCGGCACGCCGCTGCCCGCCGAGAACTCGCCGCAACGCCTGTTCGAGCGCCTGTTCGTTCCGGAGACCGCGGATGATCGCGCCGCGACCCTTCGCCGCTACGCGGAGAAGAAGTCGATCCTCGACAGCATTCTCGGGGAAGCCAAGGCGTTGAACAGGCAGTTGAGCGGTCCGGATCAGGAGAAGTTGGAAGAGTATCTTGCCTCGGTACGCTTGACGGAGTTGCGCGTCCAACGCCTTGAGGAATGGGTGGATGTGCCCAAGCCGGAGATCGACAGCCGGCATCTCCAGCTCACCATGCAGCCGAACAACGCGCACGATCGGCCGATGTGGATCGATGTGATGATGGAGATCAACTATCTCGCCTTCCTGACCGACACGACCCGAGTCATCAGTTTCGAGTGGTCGCGAGAGGCGGGCGGTCGCGGCGGCGGCGGCGAGAACCATCATCAGCTTTCCCATCATGGCGGCGATGCCGGCATGCTTCGCGGGCTCGCCAAGATCGATCGCTTCCATCTCGAGCGACTGGGCCGCTTCCTCACCTTCCTCAAGGCCACCAAGGAAGCGGACGGCTCGATGCTCGATCGCACCATGGTCCTGTTCGGTTCGGGAATGAATTCCGGATCGGGGGGCGGCCACTCGCCGAAGAATCTCCCGCTGCTGATCGCGGGCGGTCACAAACTTGGATTGAAGCACGGGCAGCACCTGAAGCATGATGAGAAGAGCCATCCGCCCTTCGCCAACGTCCTCCGCACCATGGCCGAAGCGATGGATGTCGACGCCGACGGATTCAGCGACAGCCAGGGCCGGTTGACGGGATTGGTTTGAGCGCTCCTGGCATTGCGGCGGCATTTGCGACGCCTGCCGAACAAACGCAACAGTTGATTTTCGGTGAACGCCGCTGGCAAGGTCTGCGCCGGCTTATCGCCCGGACCTGTTTCCAATCTATCAATCCAACGCCAACACATCATGACACCTGAAGAAAAAGCCGCAGCCCTTGGGCTGGAGTTCACCACCTCCGAACCGGGATACCTGAACCTCTGTATTCGCACGGGAAATCACCTGATCACCTCCGGTCACGTCAGCGACCAGTCCGGCGTGCTCGGCAAAGACCTGGCCGTCGAGGACGGCTACGCCGCCGCAAAGAATTGCGCTGAGAAGATCCTGAACTCCGTGCGTCAGGAGCATGGGACCTTGAATGGTCTCCGCGTGATTAAGCTGCTGGGCTGCGTCTATTCCGCGCCTGACTTCACGGATCAACATCTCGTGATCAACGGGGCCTCCGACTTGCTGCATGAGATCTTCGGCAAGGACGGCGACGGCTACCACGCCCGCAGCGCGCTGGGCTTCGCCGCCCTGCCCACCGGCGCCGCTGTCGAAGTCGAGGCCATCTTCGAGATCAAGGACGCGTGACGCGACACGGCGCCGGAGCCCGAAATTCACCGCGTCCCAAAATCCAAACCTCCGTAGCAGCCGACGTGAGGAGGCTCATTTTGACCCTGTGCGGCCAAGAGCATGAGCCTCCTCACGTCGGCTCCTACGATGCGTTTTCGCGTCCTTCGGGTCTTCGCCGCCCCGGAGAACTTGTATTCCGCGCTCCGATTCGACCCTACGCCCCGGCCATCTGGCCGCGGGTGACGCCGAGTTGATTCTTGAGCCGCAGGTCGCGCCAAAGGTCGCCGCCGTCGATCTCGCAGTTCAACAGTCGCTGATAGCGGCCGATCGTCTCACGAACCTGTTCGGGGCTGTCGTTGAGGAACTCCACGCGGAAGCGCCGCGCGCCAAGGTCCATGAACCGCGCGACGTATTCCGCGCCGGTTTGGGCCTGCGAATTGAAGACCGTGTTGCGACAGCCGACATCGGCCTTGAGGGGATGCTCCATGCCGACGCGGTCGCGTAGCTTGACGTCGTGCTTCTCGCAGGGGCGGCCGCAGTCGCGGTAGTCCTTCCCGTCCGACATGAACGCGCAGAACACACAATGCTCCATGTGAAACATCGGCATGTGCTGGTGGATGGTGATTTCGATCCGGCCGGACGGGGACGCCTGGAGCAACGCCTGCAACTGATCGACGTTCAAGTCGTAGGATGCCGTCACGGTTTCCAGTCCCAGGTTGGAAAGCAGGTGGTCGGCCGTCAGGCTGTTGGCGACGTTGAGCGAGAAATCGCCAACACGACGTTCGCTCGCGAAGAACTCCAGTCCCTCATGATTGCGGACCAGGTAACCGTCCGCCTTGCTGGCCAGGATCGAGCGCAGGATGCCTTCCTCGCCTGTCTTGAACACGCGCGGCGGCGCGATGAAGATGCCGGCGTTCCCGTCGCGGTCGGACGAGGGAACCCGCTCACGGTAGCGCTCCACGGCGGCTCGGGCGGTCTTGGGGTTCTCAAAGTCGCAGTAGATCGTGCGGATGCCGCAGTCGATCGCAGCCTCCAATTGTGGGAGTGTGCGGATCAAGGCGATGAGCGTCGGATCCGTTGCGGAGGAAGGCGGGGCAAACGCCGCATCGGGGCTCCGGGAATCGCTTGGCAGCGGCTGCCGAACCTCGCCCCGGCCGAGCAATGCTCGGCGCTCCAAGGAAGGATCTTGTGAATCCCGGAGGTCCCAGCGCCGTGGTTGCTGCCGCTGCGCTTCCAGTTCCGCGACCAGGTCGCGCCGCATCCGGTTCAACTCGCTGACGGGCAGGATGAGTTCGCCGTCGAGGTGGTTGTCGACGGATTCCAGGTGGAACGGCGTGCCGCCGAGTCGGCCGAGTTGTTTGTTCAGCGCGTCATCGTTCAATGGCCGCTTTGTCGCGGCTTCCAAGGCGATCATTGAGTCCGCCTTGGCGATGGAGCCGCTGTCGTCGTGAGCGATCACCGTCAACAGTGTTCCCATCGCGCCGTGAACTTCGAAACGGAGGGGCTGTGTTTGTCGTGGTTTGTCGCCGGCGTAGGTCTGTCGGACGCGCTTGTCGAGTTCGGGGTCGCTGGTCTTCCAGAGTTTGTCGCCCGGTCGGACGCGTCGGGGATTGATCTGTCCGTCGCGGAAGCGCAGTTGGGCGGAGTTGCCCCGGATATCGATCGAGAACACGCGGCCGCCCTGTTCATTGTCGTCGCCGGTTCCCGTGTCGATGACGACGCCGTCGCCGGCCTTGATGGGCGCCTGGGGTTGGAAGTTCAGGGTTTGG
>Ga0181594_10000422_pt1 | contig 38658 bp, 36 predicted proteins | sample 071ome_18_FD_145603 | JGI IMG/M metagenome (GOLD analysis project Ga0181594, IMG submission 145603) | Coastal salt marsh microbial communities from the Groves Creek Marsh, Skidaway Island, Georgia - 071413BT metaG (spades assembly) | ecosystem: Environmental > Aquatic > Marine > Intertidal zone...
ACCGCGTTGTGCAGCTGCCGGTAGGTCAGCGTGCGATATTCGGCGGGATCGTCGCCTTCCCAGATGATTGCCAATTCGTCGCCGCGCGTTTCAAGATGGCGGTCGATGCAATTGACCGAGACATTGAGCGAGCCGTCTTCGAACCATTTGATGCCGAAGTCGGCCTCGTCGAAGCTGCACTGGTTGAGCTTGGTCCACGGCTTGATCCAGTCGAGCCGGGCAGACTCCTCGCGCCAGAAGGCTTCGGGCTCCTCGATCGAGCGGCGATACATCTCCTGATAGCGATCTGAGTTGACGAAGGCGCGGTTGGCCCACTCCGCAGGGACCGGATAGACTTTTGACAAGGACTGACTCCCGAAATTTTCTGGGCTGTCCTTTGCAAGAGCCCCGCGCGGGGATCAAGTGTCAGAGAGTCTGCGAGAGCAGATAAGTGCCGGTCGGCGACAGTGCGAGCTCGTCGAGCGACAGCGCTAGACCGCACTGGCCCGGTGCGATGTCCTGGTCCGCGATCGTGGCCGTTGCATCGCGAGGAATCACGAGCAGCGGCGACCTTGCATAGTCGCCGGCGACTTGGGCAAAGCTACCGCCCGTCACCTGATCGAGCCGGAAGAATCGCCCATCGACGAGCCGCACCGTCTCGCCCGGCGAAGCGCGGTCCCGCAGCGAGGCGGGATAGGGCGCGGCATTCGCCACCTCAACAGCGTGGTCGAGATGCATTTCGCGCGGGCGGCCATAGTCGTAGAGCCGGTAAGTCGTATCGCTGTTCTGCTGCACCTCGATCAGGCTGACGCCCGGTCCGATGGCGTGGACGGTATTGGCAGGAATGTAGAAGAAGTCGCCAGCCCTGACCGGATGCCATTCCATCAGCTGTTCGACGGAGCCGTCGAGCGCGGCAGCACGCAGCGCTTCGGCGTCGAGCGTCTCGCGAAGGCCGATGCCAAGGCTCGCGCCCGGCTCGGCGTCGACGATCAGCCAGCATTCTTCCTTGCCCTCACCCGGTCGCTGGGCATCTGATGGGTGGACCTGCACCGAAAGCTTCTCGCTGGTGAAAATGTATTTGACGAGCAGGCCGGGCAATTCAGGCGGCGGCTCGAACCAGATTTCACCGATCCGCTCGCCTCCGGGCGCAATGAACGGCGCGGGTAGCACGTCCCTGCCCCACGGCTTGGCCACCTGCCGGACAGGCAGGAGAGCACTCATTGATTGGCGGCTCCGTCGAGCTTGCCGACCTTCTGCGCGACCTGCATGCTGGTAACCAGCACCTCGTCGCCATCGACAACCACGACCACGCCTTCTAGCCCGATCACCGAAACGCGCGGCCCGTCGCTTTCGACCAGCACATTGCGGCAATCGACCAGTTCTGCGCGCCCGCGCACCGAATTGCCTTCGCCATCCTTGTCGCGCGCAGCGTGGAGCGACTCCCAGCTGCCGATATCGGACCAGTCCATGCGTGCCGGAACGAGCGCAGCCTGGTCAGTCCTTTCCATCACCGCATAGTCGACCGAGATCGACCCAGCGTCGGCGAAGGCATCGGCGTCAGGATGAAACAGCCTGCCTTGCTCGCGGCCCTTGGTGACAGCTTCGCGCGCGGGACCGGCAATGGCGGGGGCGTGGGCATCTAGTTCCTCGAGAAACTTCCCGACGCGGAAGGCGAATATGCCGCCGTTCCAGTCATAGCCGCCATCGGCCAGGAACGCCTTGGCGCGTTCCACATCGGGCTTTTCGACGAATTGCGCGGTGCGAAAGCCATTGTCGCCCAGCGGCTCGCCGCGCTTCAGATAGCCATATCCGGTCTTCGGGGCGCTCGCTTCGATCCCGAAGCTTACCAGCCAGCCTTCGCCCGCAAGCGCTGCGGCCTTGCGCGCAGCATCCGCGAAGGCCGCAGGATCGCCAATGTGGTGATCGCTCGGGCAGACCAGCATCACCGCGTCTTCGGGCAAGCGCAGAGCGGCAAGCGCAATCGCGGCGGCGGTGTTCCTCGCCTGCGGCTCGACCACGATCCGCGCCTCGCTGTCGCCCAGTTGCGCCTCGACATGCGGCAGATGCGCAACCCCGGTCACGATCATCGGCGCGGCAAACACTGCGCAGCGATCTAGCGTCGCTTCGAATATCGTTTCATCGCCGATCAGGGGCAGAAACGGCTTGGGCTTGCTGGCGCGGCTTCGCGGCCACAGCCGGGTGCCGCTGCCGCCGCACAGGATGACGGGGACGATCTGGGTCATTCGCGGTCCTTACCGCGCAGATGTGACCTTTTCCATAACCGCAGATGCGATCAGTTTCGTGGATCCCACCAGCGCTGCCGCCAGCCAAAGACCGATTCGACCGGCTGGCCCGCGCGATTGGTCGCGGGACGGAACCGGAAGCGCTGCATGGCAAGGTCGCAGGTCGTGCGGTCCGCTGCCGCGTCCGGGCTGGAACGCACGACCCGGCAGGACTTGGGATTGCCGTCCGCGCCGACCGTGATCGCGATGGTTACGCTGCTGCCGAGCCGGAGATCGCGCGCCTTGCGATCGTAATCGCGCGCCGAATTGATGTCTCCGGCGATCTTCTGCGCCTTGGTGGCGATCCCGCCGCCCTGCCCCGAACCTTCGCCGCCCGCGCCGGTGCCCGCTCCTGCATTGCCCGCGCCGGTGCCCACACCCTCCGCGCGCCCGAACGGTTCTCCGTTCCGGTCGAGCTCGCCTTCGGGGCCGGCTTTTCGGAAACGACGATCTTCGGCTCCGGCGCGGTTTCCTCGCGCGGTTTGGCCTTCTTGCCCGCAGCGCCCTCGGCGCCCTGCTCGGCCTTTGCTTTTGGCGGCGGCGGTGTCGGCGTGGGGGTAGGCGCGGTTATCGTCACGAAGATCGCGGAGGTGACCTTTTCGACAGCCTGGTCGACGACACCCGGTGCGAAAGCGCGCAAAAGCCGGAAAAAAACCGCAACATGGATTAGCGCGATCAGGACGATGAGGCCGAACCGGACCGGGCGGGGCGTCGAAAAGTCGGCCTTGGTCATGCCTGGCGCTATGCCATTGCCGGCTCGGGCGGGCAACGTTTCCACCAGCCTTTGACAGGGTGAATGAGCGGCTCCAAAGGCGGAAAAAGACATGCGGAGAGGATCGAACAGGGCATGAGCGATTTCGAGACAACTAGCTGCGCGCACGATGGCGTGGCGATGGACGGGTTCCTTGCCCGACCTTCCGGCGGCAAGGGACCGCACCCCACCGTGATCCTGTTTCCCGGCGCGGGAGGCACCGGCCCGACATTCGAAGCCAACGTCCGCGCGCTCGCGGACATGGGCTACCTTGCCGTCGCGGCCAGCGTCTATGACAGCGGCACCGACCTGACGACGCCCGAAACCACCGGCGCGGCCTACATGGGCCTGCTCGACCGGCCCGAACTGCTGCGCGGGCGCGTGATCGAATGGTTCGAACACGTCAGCGCCATGGACCTCGCCAATGAGAGCCGGATCGCCGCCATCGGCTACTGCTTCGGCGGCAAATGCGTGCTCGAACTGGCGCGCAGCGGTGCCGACCTCAAATGCGTGGTCAGCTATCACGGTATCCTGCCGACCCATGCGTCAGCGCAGAAGGGCGGCGTGATTGCCGAGGTAGTCGCATTCTGCGCCGGGCAGGATCCCTTTGCGCCGATGGACGACTATCTCGCCTTCCAGACCGAGATGCGCGAGGCTGAAGTCACGCACCAGCTGACGCTGTTCAGCCACGCGCAGCATTCGTTCACCGACCCTGACCATGAAGGCGTCGCGCCAGGCATCGCCTATGACGCGCAATATCACCGGGTAAGCTGGGCCAGCACGCTGGCGCTGCTCGATTATCATTTGAACGGATAGGAGAAGAGACGATGACCGATGTGATCTCTGCGCAAATCCCGCTGGCGCTGGCCGGAGCGGCGGACAAGGAATGGGTCGAAACCGATCCCGGCATGGCCTGGTCCAAACTGCTGTGGACGGACGTCGAGACCGGCAGCTGGGCCAGCCTGCTGCACTGGAACAAGGGCTATACGGCCCCGCCGCATGTCCACCTGCACGATGCGCATTTCTTCATGCTCAGCGGCCGTATCGCGGTGCGCGACGCCGAATTCGGGCCGGGCGATTATGGCTACGAGCCGAAGGGCGCGGTCCACGATGCGACGACGACGCTGGAAGACTGCGTTTATTTCATCGTCAACAATGGCCCGATCCAGATCATGGCCAACGAGGAGACGGGCAAACCCGCCTACGTGGTGAGCAGCCGCGATATGGTCGCGGCCTAAACCGCTGCACTATCGGCCAAAGTCGAATCCCGAGCCAATTTGCGACAAAGCTCCACTTCGGGTTTCGGCCAAGTAACGCTAGCGTGAACTCTTCACCGAGGGAGACCAGCACAAATGGCCGCAAGAGACGGGGAACGCGAGTTCGTCCTGAAGATCAACGGCAAGGCGCAGACCATCAGCGCAACGCCGGACATGCCCTTGCTGTGGGCCTTGCGGCAGGAAGTGGGCCTCGCCAGCGTCAAGTTCGGATGCGGCGCGGCGCTGTGCGGCGCCTGCACCGTCCACCTCAACGGCAGCCCGGTGCGATCCTGCGTACTGCCGGTCAGCGCGGTTGCAGGCTCGGAAATCACGACGCTCGAAGGCGTGCAGGAGGATCCCGTCGGCAAGAAGCTGATCGACGCCTGGACCGAGATCGACGTCATGCAGTGCGGCTATTGCCAGGCCGGCCAAGTCATGAGCGCCCATGCGCTGCTCTCGCGCACGCCCGAGCCAAGTGCGGAGGAGATCGATTCGGCCATGTCGGGCAACGTGTGCCGCTGCGCGACCTACCCGCGCATCCGGCAGGCGATCCGCATTGCCTCCAGGCAGGAGGAGGCGTGACATGACCGAGCTTCCAACCGGACTGGCGCGGCGCTCCTTCCTCAAGGTCGCGGCAATGTCGGGCGGCGGCATGGCACTCAGCCTCGCGCTCCCGGCCTTGGCCGACGGCTATGGCGCCGGCCAATCGGCGCGGCTGACGAAGCTGGTCACCATCGACAGGGCCGGCACGATCACGATCATGGCCAAGAACCCGGAGATCGGCCAAGGGGTCATGACATCTCTGCCGATGATGATCGCGGAGGAACTCGACTGCGACTGGGCATCGGTCGTGGTCGAGCAGGGCGATTACGATGCTGCGCGCTACGAACGGCAGCGGGCGGGCGGCAGTTTCGCGATACCCAACGAATGGCTGCCGATGCGCCGCGCCGGTGCAGCAGCGCGGGCGATGCTGGTTCAGGCAGCTTCGGCCAAGTCGGGAATTGCCGCTGGCGACCTTTCGACCGATAGCGGCTTCGTCCACCACAAGGCGTCCGGCCGCAAATGGTCCTATGGCGAGCTTGCCCAGACGGCAGCAAAGGTGCCGGTTCCCGACCTCGACACGGTTGCGCTCAAGGAACCGGGGCAATTTCGCATCATCGGCAAGCCCACGGTCGGCGTCGACAGCCGCAAGGTGCTGGCAGGCGAACCATTGTTCGGGATCGACATGCGCTTGCCCGGCATGGTTCATGCCGTGGTCGAAACCTCCCCGGCCCATGGCGGCAAGCTCAAGGCAGTCGATGACACAGCCGCACGCTCGGCACACGGTGTCGTCTCGATCGTCCGGCTAGACGGCGTGGGCGATCCCGATGTGATGCCCGATGGCGTCGCCGTGGTCGCAACCAATTACTGGTATGCCGAGCAGGCCCGCAAGCGCCTCAAGCTGGATTGGGATCTTTCCGGCGCCAAGGGCCACACCCTTGCGGCCTACGCGAGCGAAGCGACGCGCCTGCACGATGCCGCGAAGGGAACCGACCTGCGCCGCGACGGCGACCCAGCGAAAGCGCTTGCCGGAGCGGCAAAGCGGCTCAAGGCGCGCTATTCCTACCCGTTTATCGCCCACGCCACGCTGGAGCCGCAGAATTGCACGGCGCTGTACACGGACGGCAAGCTGGAGATGTGGGCGCCAGCACAGATCCCCGGGCTGGGCGTCTCACTGATTGAAAAGCACCTCGGCATTCCAGCCGACAAACAGACCCTGCACCTCACCCGCATCGGCGGCGGTTTCGGCAGGCGGCTGTTTGCCGACTTCATGGTCCAGGCCGCTGCCATCGCGAAGGCCCTGCCCGGACGCCCGGTGCAATTGCTGTGGAACCGCGAGGAAGACATCAAGCGTGACTATTACCGGCCCGGCGGGTGGCATGCGTTCGAGGCGGGGATCGACGCGTCGGGCAAACTGGTTGCCTTGACCGATCACTTCGTCACCCTCGGCAGCGATGGCAAACCTCACCGCTCGGCAGGCATGCAGCCGACGCATTTTCCGGCCGAGCTTGTTCCCAACCTCGCCTATTCGCAGGACGTGATCGACACGGTCATCCCGATGGGCCCGCTACGCGCTCCGGGGTCCAACGCGCTCGCCTTCGCTTTCCAGGGCTTTCTCGACGAGGTCGCCGAAGCGGCTGGGAAAGACCTGCCCGCCCTGATGCTCGAACTGCTCGCAACTGACACCATGATCGGCAACGACACCAATTCATGGGGCACGGGCTTCGCCTTCCGCACGAAGCGGGCGCGCGGCGTTGTCGAGCACGTCCTCAAGCAGAGCGGCTGGGCGAACCGTCCGCGCGAGCAAGGGCGGGGCTATGGCTTTGGCTTCTACTTCAGCCACCTCGGCTACTTCGCGGAAGTCGCCGATGTCACCGTGAAGGGCAGCGACATCAAGGTGAACAGGATGTGGGTCGCAGCCGACGTCGGCAGCCAGATCGTCAATCCGTGCGGGGCCGAATCGCAGGTGACCGGTGCGGTGATCGACGGCATTGGCCAGCTGCTCGGGCAGAAGATCACCTTCACCGACGGCGCGATAGATCAGCGCAATTTCGATTCGTTCTCGCTGGCGCGCATCGACGCGGCGCCTGAGATCGAGGTCGACTGGGTGATCACCGACAACCCGCCAACCGGCCTTGGAGAGCCGGCGCTGCCACCGGCTATCCCGGCCGTTACCAATGCGATCTATGCCGCGAGCGGGCGGCGCATTCGCGACTTGCCGATCGGCTAAGGGGCAAGACAGGACGGATGAGCGAACGGGAAATGAGCAGTCCGCAAATCAGCCGGTCCCAAGCCTGAGAAGATCGGCGCCCGCCTCCTGCTCACCGGCCATTTGCTGCTGCCTTTCGATGACCCATCCCGCGAGCAGCTCGAAATCGAGCATGGTTTGAAATTTCAGGCCCGCCATTCCCGATCGAGTCCAGCAAACGATCGCCTTGCGCGGTCCCAGCCCCCTCAGGACAAGTATGACCTCGTCTCCGGCATCGAGGATGGAGGCTGTCACCTTCGCGCCCCGCTGCGAAATATCCAGAACCTCGACGTGAAGGGACCGGTCGTCGACGACCACTTCGGCGCGATCGCCTATCGACAGTCGCGGCACTCGCAGCGGCTTGCCACCGTTCGCCTTCCTCTGTTCGAGCGATAGCACCTCAGCCACATCGATTTCCTCATCGAAGCGGATGCCGATCGAGCCGTCTTTCGACCAGACGATTTCACCTATCACGGCAAGTGCATCATCGAACTGGATCATAACCGCAGTGTTTACGGCGAAACCGGTATAGACCTTTCCCATCATGCCCGTCGACGACAGGTTGCGCATGAGGCAAAAGCCCGAAAAGTGGTTGGTGCTGACCAAAACCGGGCGAAACACGGTTGTCGATCGGCGCTCGGCTCTCCGGTCTTTTTCCATTTTTTCCATGACATCAATGATCCATGCTCATTTTCATCATGGACCATTTTGGTGCCCAATCGATTGCGTCTCGACTAGGTGTTGTTACGCAGCTGGCGTCATGGCTAGATCACGCCCAACAGCTTGAACGTTTCGTGCCGCATCGCCGCCTTGCCGAGCCGGTCGGTGAAGCGATGGATGATCGGCGGATCGACGCGGCGCGTGATCGCCCACATGAACAGGCCGTAGGCGACACCCTCGCGGTATTGCGTCCAGGCCTCCTCCTCGTCTGGCATGTCGATGCCCGAGCCGCGCATCCGGGCGAGATAGTCGTTGACGAGGCGGCGCTCCTCAAGCTCGGCGATCTCGGTCGGCAGCACGGCATTCAGATGATAGGCGACATCGAGCGCCCAGCCACCATGCTGGATCACTTGCCAGTCGATCAGGCCAAGCCCGTCCTTGGTGCGGAAAATGTTGCCGGCGTGGCTGTCGCCATGGAGCAGGAACTGCGGCCGCGAGTCGGAGCGGTCGGCAAAGGCACGCATGGCGGCAAGGATGTTGGCGCCATTGCGCACTTTGGCGGAGAGGTTGTCGCCGCGCGGATCATCCATCAGCCCCTGAATCGATTCGCCTGTCAGGTTGGGCATGCGCGCAATCTGGGCAGCGCGCGGCTGAATCCAGTTCTCCTTTGCCAGCAGGCCCTGCGAGGCGTGCAGCGCGGCAAGCTGCGACAGGCTCGATGCGGCATCGTCGGCGGTGAACATCTCGAGCGCGGAACAGAATGCCCCGCCCTGCGAAATGACATCGCGCATGATGATCGTTGCGTTCTGCGCTTCGCGGTCGGTCACTGCGACAAGGCAATCGGGCACGCGCACCTGCATGTGCGGCGCGAGCAAGCAGTAGAAATCGGCCTCGGCGAGGCAGGTCGAACCCAGCGACGAATTGCCTTCGTCGACATCGAGCAGGCCCTTGACGCACAGGTCGTGGCGCTCATCCGATCCCTCGAAAGTGACGGCGAACCGGATCTTGGTCGCCATGGTCTTGAGGTATTCGACCTGCTCGACCGATGCGACCGCCTTGCCGCCGCTGACGCCTGCCAGCGCCTGTGAAAGCCATGCCGGATCGAGCGCCTGCTCGGCGGTGGCCGCGACCGCGCAATCGGGCTGGTGGGGAACATTGGCTGGACTGGACATGGGCGGCATCTCTCGTGTCTTATGTGTGAGGCGCTCGTATTGACGCAATTCGCTATTTCGTTCAATGCTTCGAAATAGAGAATTTCGGGACCGCGCCGAATGTGCGCGACCGACACTCGGATAGCACGAAATCGGGGAAGACGATGGACAGACCTCTCGAAGGCTTCAAGGTTGTGGAAGTGGCAATGTGGGCCTTCGTGCCCTCGTGCGGTGGCGTGCTGAGCGACCTCGGCGCCGATGTCATCAAGGTCGAGCCGCCTTCGGGCGATCCGCTGCGGGGCCTCCAGATCGGCGGCATGGACAAGTCCAAGGTCGATCTCTCCTGGGAGAGCTACAACCGCGGCAAGCGCTCGATCACGCTCGACCTCAAGATGGAGGAAGGCCGCGAAGTGCTGATAAAGCTGTGTGAGGGCGCCGACGTGTTCCTCACCAACCTGCTCCCGCCCGCACGCCGCAAGATGCAGATCGACGCCGATTCGATCCGCTCGAAGTTCCCCAACATCGTCTACGCAGCTGGTTGCGGCACCGGCCCGAAAGGCCCGGAGAACGGGAAGGGCGGCTACGATTCGATCACGTACTGGGCGCGCAGCGGTATTTCCTCGACCATGACCGAGGACGGAGCCCCCTATCCTGTCCCCGCACCCGGTCCGGCCTTCGGCGACACCATGTCGGGCGCGATGCTGGCAGGCGCGATCTGCGCGGCGCTCGCCAAGCGCGAGCGCACCGGCGAGGGATCAGTGGTCGAAGTCTCGCTGCTCGGCACCGCGATGTGGTCGATGCAGCGGCTGATCGCACAGTCGACGATGGACGGCATTACCAAGTTCCCCAAGCCGCCCAATCCCAAGCCGTTCAACGTGCTCGTCCATACCTATCGCACCAAGGACGACCGGTTTGTCGCGCTGTGCATGCTGCAGGCCGACAAGTACTGGAAGGGTTTCTGCGAAGCGGCGGGCAGGCCCGACCTTGCCGCCAACCCGGATTATGCAACCGATGCGCTGCGGCGCGAGAACATCGAGACGTGCATGCCCGAAATGGTCGCGCTGTTCGCCTCGCACACGGTCGATGAATGGCGCGAGATCCTGGGCCGTCAGGACGGGCAATGGGACATTGTCCAGCACGTCGGCGAAATCCACAAGGACCCGCAGGTCGTGGCCAACGACATGGTCCAGACGGTCGACTACGGCGACGGCACGACCATTCCGCTGGTCGCCCTGCCCTGGATGTTCGGTGGCGAGACCGTCAAGGCCAAGCGCTCCCCCGACCTCGGCGCCGACAGCGATTCGATCCTCGATTCGCTCGGTTACGACGAGGACGCGATCATCGACCTCAAGGTCAAGGGCGTGGTGTTTTGAGGCAGGCGTTAACGGTGGTATGATGGGGCATTGGGAGTCGGCCATACCGCAACGACGGCTTGACTCCCGCGTTCATAATTGCGATAATAAGTTCGCTATTTCGAATTTTATCTACGCCGTTTCCGGGAAGGAGTTTGGGACATGAGTGAAGCCGATCCGCAAATCGTCAGTGGCAAGGTCGAGAACTGGCATCTTGGCCCGATCTTCGACATCGACGCGCATATCGATCCGCCAAAGGACATGTGGAAGGATTACCTACCCGCGCACCTGAAGGATCGCGCGCCGCAGCTCGTCCATGAGGACGATGGCGACTACATCGTGTTCGAGGGCAAGAAGACCCCGTTCATGATGATCAACAACCAGGCCGGTCGCAAAGGCAAGGACTTCAAGATGAAGGGCCGGGTCACCGATGTGCGCCCAATCTGGGACCCCGAAGTCCGCCTCGCCGACATGGATACCGACGGCATGGACTATGCCCTGATGTTCGGCGGCGGTCCGCTCGGCACGCAGGACAACGAACTCTACATCGCCAGCTACGACGCCTATAACCGCTGGGTGATGGACTTCGCGCAGGCCGCACCGGACCGCCTGCTCCCGGTCGGCTATGTCACCATGCGCGACGTCGACGAGACGGTCGAGCAGGTCAAGAAGCTCGCCAAGATGGGTTTCAAGGCGATCAACATGCCCGCTTTCCCGCAGAACAAGGAAGCCTGGACGACCACGTCGGGCGTCGCCGCGCTGAAGGACGGCCAGGTCTCCGCGCTGACCGGCGACCGCAACAGCCCGCTGCAATATTCCGATCCTGAATTCGACAAGTTCTGGGCGACGATCGTCGACCTCGACCTCGCGTTGACCTTCCACCTCGGTGGCCGCGTACCGCGCTTCGGCGACAAGCGTTATTTCCTCGCCGATATGCCGATGAGCAAGCTCGCCATGGCCGAGCCGATCGGCATCCTCATCTACAACTGCGTGTTCGACCGCTTCCCCAAGCTGCGCATCGCCTCGGTCGAATCGGGCGTGGGCTGGATGGCCTGGTTCGCCGAATACTGCGACCGCACCTGGGAGAAACAGCGCTACTGGACCCAGAGCGAGCTGAAGAACCCGCCCAGCTACTACATGGACCAGAATGTCTGGGGCTCGTTCATCAACGATCGCACCGGCATCCTCATGCGCAACCAGCCGGGCGGCAAGAACATCATGTGGTCGTCGGACTATCCCCACTCGGAAACCACCTTCCCCAATTCGCACCAGGTGATCCTGCGCGATTTCGAGGGCGTGCCCGAAGACGACATCCGCGACATCATCTGCAACAACGCCAAGAAGTTCCTGCGCGTCGATTGATGCGACAGGTCCGATAACAGCGACGCAGGCCGCGTCGGACCCCAACCGGTCCGGCGCGGTTTTGCCGTGAAGGGAATGCCTCAATGGAAGACGTACTGACCGCCGACGATCCGCTTTACAGCAAGCTTTACGACGTCGCGTCGGAAGCCAAGCACATCGGCAACTACGTCGAGATCGATCCCTTCCCCGCGATTCACAAGCTGCGTGCCGAGGCGCCGGTCCATAAGGGCAGGCTGCGCGAACTGCTCGGCCTTCCCTATTACAATCGCCACACTCTCATGGAGGGCCGGCAGCACTGGACGGTGCTGAGCTACGAGGCTTGCGAAGAGGTCTTCCGCGACCCCACGACCTATTCCAGCTACATCTCGCACATCCCCAATGCCGAAAACGAGCAGACGCTCTCGGTACTCGAGATGGACCCGCCGCTGCATCGCGCCTTCCGCAAGACGATCCAGCCCAAGTTCCTGATGCCCGAAGCTCAGGGCTGGTGGCGCGAATTCACCATCGACAACATCGCCGAGCGCCTGATCGATCGCCTCAAGACGCGCGATCGCGCCGATCTCAACATGGAAATCTGCGCGCGCATCCCGGTCTACACCATCACCACCGCGATCGGGCTGGAAGGCGACGAGGCTCTGCGGTTCCGCCATGCTCACGTGAACTCCGTCGAGAACGCAGGCGTCGAGCCGGAACTGCGGCTCAAGAACATGAAGCTGGTCGAGGAAATCCTGCTGGGCCTCATCCAGCAGCGCCGGGCCAAGCCGACCGAGGACCTCGTCAGCGTGTTGCTCGATGCCACTCTGCGCGAGCCCGGCGTCGAACCGCGGCTGATGACCGACCGCGAGATCATGCACATGGTCAAGATCGTGATGATCGCCGGCGGCGGCACCTCTTGGCGGCAGATGGGCATCACCCTGTTCGCGCTGCTCACCAATCCGGACCAGCTGGCCCAGGTCAAGGCAGACCGCGCGCTGCTCGATGCCGCGGTCGAGGAATCGCTGCGCTGGAACCCGACGGCGCCTTATTTCTACCGCAACGCCACCTGCGACACCGAACTGTACGGCCACAAGATTTCGGAAGGCGACATCGTCGAGATCGGAATCGGCCCGGCCAACCGCGATCCCTCGCGCTGGGACAATCCCGACCTGTTCAACATCAACCGGCCCAAGATCACCAACCTTGCCTTCGGCCTTGGCGTGCACCGCTGCCTCGGCATGAACGTCGCCAAGGTCGAGATGATGCACGCGATCAATGCGCTGTTCGACGCCTTCCCCGACATGCGGCTGGATCCTGACGAACCGATGCCGGAGATCGGCGGCGGATTCGAACAACGCGGGCCGACGGCGGTGCCGGTGCTGTTGCGCTAACGCCCCGGCATCCCTTGATCTTTCGAGACCTGAATCTCCCGATCCTGCTGGCAACAGCCCTCTGCTAGACACTCGCCAATGGCAGGACTACTTTGATCCGCGAGCGTCCGAATAGTCCCTGGATTTCGGTTTCTTGGCCATGTCGGATGCAGGCCTTGGGAGAAGCTGATGCATAAGGGGATGGTTTCAACGGCCGTAGTGGCAGCCTTACTGGTACTGGCGCCAGCCGGCGCGGCGCCGGGGAACTATTCCAGGTCTGTGGATGACCCCCATCCAAGGCAAGTATTCTGGGGCGACACCCATTTGCACACGCGCTTGTCGGCCGATGCCTACGGGGCGGGCAACCGCTCTATCGCACCAGAGGACGCTTTCCGCTTCGCCCGCGGCGAGACCCTGGTTGTTCAGAACGGGATGAAAGTCAGGCTACATCGCCCGCTCGATTTCCTTGTTGTCTCGGACCATGCCGAATATCTCGGCGTAGTTGCCGGAGCAGAGGATGGCGACAAGCAGGTTGAGTCGACAACGCTTGGCGCGAAGCTGCGCGCCTTGATTCTGAACAACAGCATTGCGGAAGCGGCAAGGCATTTCCACGACATTTTCAACGCGACGATCATGGGCAACAGTCCCGGCAATATCGACCGCCCTGTTCGCCAGTCTATCTGGAAAAGCGTCGCCAAACGGGCCGACCGCTACAACGAGCCAGGCCGTTTCACAGCCTTCATCGGCTATGAATACACGTCCATGCCGAACTCATATAACCTGCACCGCAACGTGATCTTCCGCGACGGTGCGGACAAGGCTTCGCAGATCGTTCCGTTTTCGGCCATCGACAGCATGAACCCGGAAGACCTCTGGAAATTCCTTGCCGATTATGAGCGCAAGACCGGCGGTGCGGTCATGGCCATCCCGCACAATTCCAACGTCAGCCAGGGCCGCATGTTCGACGAGACGCAATATGCTGGCGATCCGATCACCGCCGACTATGCGCGCATGCGGATGCGCTGGGAACCGATTCACGAGATGACGCAGATCAAGGGGGACAGCGAAACCCATCCCTTCCTCTCTCCCAACGATGAATTCGCCGATTACGAGACCTGGAATTCATGGATCGGCAAAGCTGACCTTCCCAGCACTGCCGGTCCTTCCGGCGACGCCAAGGCCAGCTGGCCGCGAACGATGCCCGGGTCCTATGCCCGCTCGGCGCTCAAGCGCGGACTAGAGATCGAACAGAAGGTTGGCGTCAATCCCTACAAGTTCGGAATGATCGGAAGCACGGATTCGCATACGTCGCTTTCGACTGCCGAAGAAGACAACTTCTGGGGCAAGATGTCGGTTGGCTTCCCGTCGCCAACGCGCTGGAAGGATCCTTGGGGAACGTCGCAAATGGCACCGCCGAAAAAGGATTCGGAGCCAGATCCCAATTACCTTGTGACTCGTCCCCTGAACTGGACGACGGCCGCTTCGGGAATGACCGCTGTATGGGCGCGGGAGAACACGCGCGGGGCGCTTTTCGATGCGATGCGGCGCAAGGAAGTCTATGCCACGACCGGCCCGCGGATGACCTTGCGCTTTTTCGGTGGCTGGGACTATCCGGACAATTCCGACAAGCGCCACGACCTTGTCGACATTGGTTATGAGGGCGGCGTTCCGATGGGGGACGATCTGACAGCCGCCAAACCCGGTAAATCTCCGCGCTTCATCGTGTTCGCAGCCAAGGATCCGGACGGTGCCAATCTCGACCGGATCCAGGTAATCAAAGGCTGGGTAGACAGTTCGGGCGAGGCACACGAAAGAGTCTATGACGTCGCATGGTCAGGCAATCGCAAACGCCATGCTAAGACCGGCAAGGTGGCGGCGGTCGGTTCGACGGTGGATCTGAACACCGCAACCTATGAAAACTCGATAGGCCAAGCCGTCCTCTCCGCGGTCTGGACCGATCCCGATTTCGATCCGGGCCAGCGTGCGTTCTACTATCTGCGCGTACTGCAGATCCCGACACCACGATGGACAGGATACGACGCCGCCTTTTTCAAACTGACCATGCCGGACTTCATTCCCACGACCACGCAGGAACGCGGCTACACCTCGCCTATCTGGTACACTCCTTAAATCAAGAGCAGCGCGCTGGCGTTGCGGTCCAGCGCTGCCGCATCAGGGATTGCCGCTCAGGCGTCATGGCGCGCGCGTGACTGGTGCGGACGGCGCGGATAGGGGCCTTCGCGCAGCTCCGGGCGCGGGAATGGTCCGGTGTGCCATTGCAGCACGGCTTCGCGCCGCACGATCTTCCAGCCATCAGGTTTGCGCGCAAGGTTGTCCTTGTAACGCAGCCCCAGCACGAGGTGATCGAGCGGGCTGCCCGGCGCTTCCATGTGGTGACCCAGCACCCAGGTCTCGACGAAGGCCTCGTCGCCGTTCATCTCGATGTACTGGTTGCCTTTGAAGTGCATCGTGGCGTGATACATCAGCAGACCCATCTCGAGCCCCTCGAGATAGTCGTCGAGCGAGCCCTCTTCCATGGTGCCGACAACAACGCAGTCCGGGTCGAAGACAGAGCGGACCAGCTCGATGTTCACCGAATCGACGCCGTAGGCGTAACGATCGTACAGGTCCGCGATCAACGTGCGGTCGCGCAACCAGCGCACGGTAGCCGCCATATCGTCGTCAGCCGGCGGCGGGCTGTTCCTGAATTCCATGACTTTCCTGAGTTCGTTGCGCTCCATCATGCTTCCTTTCCGGCCTGCATAAGAATCTGAACGGGCTGGACGCAGGTTAGCGGCCGCTCCGGCCCGCGGCCAGCCAGCTTGCCTGCCTGCAATTTCGCCTGTCCGATACCGTGCCGCAACCCAGCGCTCTGCGAGCCTGAGTGGTCGTAACTTGCTTGCCCTGTGTCGAGCAGCCGCGCCGCTAGCGGCCCAGCTTCTCCACCATCATGTCGGCCAGCAGCCGCTTCGACACCTTGTTCGAATGCAGCATCGGGATTTCCTCACGATCGATCTGCACATAGGCGCGCGGCACCTTGTAGCTCGCCAGGTTCTTGCGCAGCTGCGCTTCGATCGCGCCGAAATCGAGTTCGCCCACACCGTCGCGCGCGACCACCGCCGCGACAACTAGCTGACCGCGTTCCTTGTCGGGAATGCCGGTGACATAGGCGTTGTGGATTTCCGGGATCGTCTGCATCTCCACCTCGACCTCGGCGGGCGAGACATTGGAGCTGGCGCTCTTGATCATGTCACCGCTGCGCCCGATGAAGTGAACGCGGGTGCCATCGACCAAGCACTGGTCGCCGGTATGGAAATAGCCGTCGGCGGTGAACATCTCGCTCTTCTCGATCTTGTGGAATCCGGGTGCCACCGGATAGCCGCGCACCTGCATCTCGCCGATTTCGCCATCGCCGACGGGCTGATCGTTTTCGTCGGCGATGCGGATATCGTAGCGGTCGGCCCAATGGTCCATCGGCGAACACATCGGATAGCCGGGCGCGCGCGCAACGTCGCCATAGGAATAGGGGCCGAGTGTCTCGGTCATGCCGAGACCCCAGTAGGGCTTGGCCATCTTCTCTGTCATAACCTTGAGATCTTCTTCCGAGAGAACGCTGCCCATTGCCCCGCGGCTGTTCACCAGGGTGCGCTCGGTGAACAGCGTCGGCGCGCCGTGAATCCAGTTGGGGAAGAGGGTGATGGTGAGGCCGCCGACCCAGAACATCGGCAGGAAGCAATAGCCTTCGACCCCGCGCTCAGCGCCCTGCATGCGTCCGACATATTCGGCGCGAAACAGAACCGGGCCGTGGTTGTGCTTGACCCCCTTGGGAAGCGCCATCGAGCCAGACGTGTAAATCTCGATCATCTGGTCGGCGGAATGGACCTCTGATTCGACTTCGCGCAGTATGCTTTCGTCCACCTTGTCGGCGTCGGCAATGATGTCGCCAAGCTCGCCGAACGATGCGGGCAGCCCTTCGCCGGTCGAGAAAATCTGACGCAGGTACGGTGTCTGGGGAAGGAACAGCGGACCCGGTCCGGCATCGGCCAGACCGTCAATCGCCTCGCACAGCCGCTCCACATAGTCGCGCCCGAGGAACTCGCGCTGGACGATCAGCGTGCCGATATCGCACTGGCGCAGCACCCGGATCAGCTCGTTGCCCTTGATCAGGGTAGAGAGCGGAATGGCGATCGCGCCAATCCGCGCCAGCGCAGACATGACGACGACGAAAGACGGACTGTTGCCGTAGATGAAGCCAACGCGCGTGCCCTTGCCGATGCCGCGTGCCAGCAAACCACGCGCCAGCGTCGCCGAGCGCTCGTCCATCTCGCGGAATGTCAGCGAGGCTTCGGGGCCTTCGCCATCCTCAAGCCTGCCGAACAGCTCGTCGCCGAACTTCGCGGCGGCGGACCGGATGAATTGTGGGAAAGTGGTTGCCTGCCTTGGATCTTCCGGCACGGCGGGGCCTTTGGTCACGATTATCTCTCTCCCGATATGCTTTGGCTCGTCACCCTATCTGCCCGGAACCGGCACCCGCGCACAAGAGCACAATCGCGGTGGCATATTTCAATAGGTTGGGGGACTCAATCGATCCCTAGCCGCGCGCGGATGGCCTCCGGGTCCATGAGCGGATCCTGACCGCGCATCCGGCCCATGCGAATCGACATGAGCGTGGTCTTGAGCGCCATGAAATCCTCGTACCATTCGAGGTCATCGACCGACTGGCCGGTGATGCTCTGCCACAGATCGATGGTGTCCTGCCGGGTGCCCATGCCTTCGAGGTGTTTGCCGAGGAAACCGCTCGCGCCGTGCATCTGCTCGCCGAGCACGATCCACCAGGCAAGATCGTTGAGGCTGCCACCGATCGAGGGTTGTTCCCAGTCCATCACCGCGATGAGGTCGCAATTTTCGTCGAACATCATGTTGCCGATGCGGCAATCGCCCCAGACCAGGCCCGGAGTCGACGTGCTGGGCATGGTCGATTCGAGCTTGGCTTCGGCTTCCTTCAGGACAGGAATTTCGCCGTCGGCATTGACCCAGTTGACGTAGCGCGTCCACTTTTCCCATTCCTGGGCGAGGCCCTGCTCGGCACCGGGTGGCCCCTTGAGGAATTGCAGCCGTTCGACCGGCATGGTGTGCAGCCGAGCCATGGCCTCGACACCCTGCTTCCAGGCCTTGTGGCGCTGCTCGGGCGTGGATTCGGCGAACCAGCCAGACATCGAATAGGGCGGTATGCTGACGGTGACGCGGCCCTTCTTCTTTTCCATGACGTAAAACTTGCCGCCAAGGATCGATTCGTCGTCTTCCTTCCACCAGACCTTGGCGACCGGAATGCGTCCATCCTCGTGGAACAGCTGCATGACTTCGATCTGCTGGTCCCACAGGTCGTAGGGAAACATGATGAAGCTGACCGGCTTGAAGCGCACGACAAAGCCCTGGTCGATGCGCTCGCCGCCCTCGCTCCAGTGCGCGTCGAAAAGGATCGTCTCGTGCGACTGGCCCGCGCCGCGCGGATATTCGAGATTGTCGATTACGATGTCGCGCGCATCGGGCATGCGGCCCTGCATCCAGTCGGCCAGATCCTTGCTCAGATCGTCAAGGTCGCGCGTCGATGGCGCAACGATTACATCAGACATTGCCTGCTCCCGGCTCTCATATTATTCGAAATTGCGAACAACTTTTCACTATCGCGATACTAGTGGGGCGCGGCGCGAGGGTCAAGCCGCACGGCCTTCGCCCGCAATGAAATTGGAAACGCGCGCGCAGGCTTCGCGGAGCTTTGCTCCGGCATAGCGCGCCCGTTCTGCCGGTACTGATGCAAAGAATCCGGTCAGGCCAAGCGCGAAACTGACCCGGCCCTTGTCATCCAGCACCGGGGCCATGATTCCGGCAATGGCATAGGGTCGTTCCTCGGAGAGGCTCGTCAGGACCCTTATCGGCAACTGAGCGACCGACGTAGCGAGATCGGCATCGTAGCCTGAAGCGTCCATCGTGAAATCGGCCTTGCGCTCGACCACGAGGTAGCCATTCTCGCGAACCGACGCTGCCGCGCTGAGAAACAGTTCTTTCTGCGCGTCGCCCGGCACGAAATCGGTGCTCTTCAGCCAGTTGTCGAGGCCCCTTTCGGCATCGGGGAAGAACACCGGCGCCAGCGCCTCGTGCAGCTTGAAACTGGCGCCGAGCGGCACGGGATAGCCCACGTGTGTGGCCGATGCCGCGCGGTCGCGCAGGCGCACAACCGAATCGTCGAGGAAATACGCACCGCAAAGCACGTCGAATTCGTCCGCCAGCTTGCGCATTTCTGGCTGTGCAACCTGCAGCGGCGAGAAATGCTGCGCCGCCGTGCGACCTATAGCGGCGAGCGCCGGGCCAAGCACATATGTCTTGTCGCTGGTGCGATAGAGATAGCCGACGTCGACCAGGCCGGTCAGCAGCGCATGACAGGTCGCACGGCTGAGCTTGAGCGTGCGTACGAGATCTGTCAGCGCGAACGCCTGTCCGGGATGATCGGCAATGAAATTGACGATGGCCGCGACGCGCTTGACGCCCGGTGAGGATTTCGACATGCCCTGTTTGATTTCCGATTTTTCGCTATTTCGAATTTGGGTTCGTAATCACCGCTCCGGCAAGCGTCAATAGCCGCCAGCCCGGATTGTCAGCTTTCGGCAAATTCGAACGGCGCCAGCGACCTGCGATATTCGTCCGACAGGACATCCCTGCCGATCGGCGGTAGCGCGCGCGCATGACATTCAGCGCGATTGCAGAGCCGGCAGGTCACGCCGATAGGCGTCGTTCCTCCCGCCGCATCGTCCGCGTAGATCAGCGCGGGCGCGTGTTCGGCCGCACAGGCCAGGGCAATCGACCGCACGACTCTTAGCGCGCCATGGCTCCCGCCGCCCGCCACGACCGTTCGGGCAACGGAGAAGAAGCGCTGGCCGTCGGGCAGTTCAAGCCACTGGGTGACGATTTCGCCAGGCCTGCGGAATACTGAATGAACCGTCCAGAGCGGGCAGCCGCCGCCATGGGCGGCGAAGGGAAATCCTGCGCCGTCGAGCCGCTTGGACACATTGCCCGCCTCATCGACCCGGATGAAGAAGAACGGCACTCTCGTATCGCGGGGGCGTTGCAGCGTGGTCAGGCGATGGGCCACCTGTTCGAAGCTCGCGCCGAACTGGCGCGACAGCGCTTCGATATCGTACCGCCGCGCCTCGACCGCACGGGCAAATTCTCCGTAGGGCATCAGCAGCGCCGCCGCGCCGTAAGCAGCAAGCGCACGCCGCACGAGGGCCTCGGTGGTAGCATCGCCGAAGTCCTGCGCCCGCACGATCCGCGACACTTCGCCGCGTAGCGCGGTATGCGCGATGTGGACCGCCATCTGATAGTTCCGGCTCGCAGTGTCCAGCGTATCGGCCAGCAGCAATTGCTGGTTGTGGCGGTCGAAGCGACGCAGCAAATCGCCTATCACGTCCGGCGGGAGAATACGGACCCGCACCCCCTGCTTGCCGATCCAGCCACGCAGGCCGCCCTGCGCCTCGATTTCACCCGAGAGCGCCTCGGCGCGGCTATCCAGGTCGTGAAAATAGTTTCGCTGGCTGGCGAGAAACGCGCGTGCCGCATCAATCTGGTCGCCGCCATGCCCCTCCGCGCCACTCACCTGCTGACGTGCGAGCGCCTCCTGCTCGCGGGTGAAGGCCCCGTGCAGCCGCAGCAACGCTTCCGACACGCCGGGGAAATTGGTAGCGAGATCGGCGACTTCGAGCGCAGGCAGATCGATGTCGGCAAAGATCGGATCGCGCAGCACGTCCGATATCCGGCGGGCATAGTCCGCGCCGTCTTCGCTCGCGAGTTCGGTGACATCGAGGCCGTAGGTGCGCGCCAGCCGCACCAGCATGTCGGCGGTCAGCGGACGCTGGTTGCGTTCGAGCAGGGCGACATAGCTTGGCGAGATCGAGAGATCGTCTGCCAACGACTGCTGTGTGAGGCCCAGCTCGCGGCGCAAACGGCGCAACCGGGGCCCGATGAAGAGGGGTCTTGTCTCAGCCATACAAAAATTCCATGTCATATTTTGACATCCTTACAAAGAACATTTGTAATGTTTGACAGGATGACTCTGCAGACGGTTTCCATGGCGCCGAAATTCTCTAGGCGGCGCGCATCCAGTCACCGTCACATCGGGGAATTCGCAAGTGACCTACCAGCAGACAATCACCGACGCCGGCAGCACCATCTCGGCCAACGCAAAGACCTGGGACGGCATCAGCGCCGAAAACGTCGCACGCATGCGGCTCCAGAACCGCTTCCAGAGCGGCCTCGACATCGCGCGTTACACCGCCAAGATCATGCGCGCCGATATGGACGCCTATGACAAGGACCCGGCGAACTACACCCAGTCGCTCGGTTGCTGGCACGGCTTCATCGGCCAGCAGAAGATGATCTCCATCAAGAAGCATTTCGGTACCACCAAGGGCCGGTATCTCTACCTCTCGGGCTGGATGGTCGCGGCGCTGCGCAGCGAATTCGGACCGCTGCCCGACCAATCGATGCACGAGAAGACTTCGGTGCCCGCGCTGGTCGAGGAGCTCTATACCTTCCTGCGCCAGGCCGATGCGCGCGAGCTGGGCATGTTGTTCCGCGATCTCGACAAGGCCCGCGAAGCCGGTGACGAGGTCGAGACCAAGCGCCTCGAAAAGGAGATCGACGGCTACGAGACCCACATCGTCCCGATCATCGCCGATATCGACGCCGGTTTCGGCAATGCCGAAGCGACTTACCTGCTCGCCAAGAAGTTCATCGAAGCGGGCGCCTGCTGCATCCAGATCGAGAACCAGGTTTCGGATGAAAAGCAGTGCGGCCACCAGGACGGCAAGGTCACGGTGCCGCACGAGGACTTCCTCGCGAAGATCCGCGCGGTGCGTTACGCCTTCATGGAGCTGGGCATCGACGACGGCATTATAGTCGCGCGCACCGATTCGCTCGGTGCGGGCCTCACCAAGCAGATCGCCTTCAGCCGCGAGCCGGGCGATCTGGGTGACCAGTACAACTCCTTCCTCGATTGCGAAGAAGTCGATCCCGCCGATCTCGGCCACAGCGACGTCCTGATCAGCCGGGACGGCAGGCTGATGCGTCCCAAGCGCCTGCCCTCGAACCTGTACCAGTTCCGTTCGGGCACCGGCGAGGACCGCTGCGTGATGGACTGCATTGCCTCGCTCCAGCATGGCGCCGATCTGCTGTGGATCGAGACAGAAAAGCCGCACATCGGCCAGATCGGCGGCATGGTTTCGCGCATCCGCGAGGTCATCCCCAACGCCAAGCTGGTCTACAACAATTCGCCGAGCTTCAACTGGACGCTGAATTTCCGCCAGCAGGTCTACGATGCCTGGGAAGCGGAAGGCCGCGACGTGTTCGGCTATGACCGCGACAAGCTGATGAGCATCGATTACGACGACACCGATCTTGCTTTGGAAGCCGACGAGCGCATTCGCACCTTCCAGAAGGATGCCGCGCGCGAGGCCGGAATCTTCCACCACCTCATCACCTTGCCGACCTATCACACCGCCGCGCTCTCGACCGACGATCTGGCGCGTCAGTATTTCGGCGACCTCGGCATGCTCGGCTATGTCGCCACGGTGCAGCGCGCCGAGATCCGGCAGGGAATCGCGTGCGTCAAGCACCAGAATATGGCAGGCTCCGACATCGGCGACGACCACAAGGAATACTTTGCCGGCGAAGCCGCCCTCAAGGCGGGCGGCGAGCACAACACCATGAACCAGTTCGCAGCGGCCTGACCGCCGCGTCCTGAAGACAACGGAGTCAAGCCATGTCCAATCCGACACGTTCTTTTTCGGTGTTCTCCGAAGAGGACTTCAAGCTGCTCAAAGAGGCGGTGCGGCACTGGATCCAGACCAACGAGGAAAGCGAGCTGACCTCTAAGTATGCAAACCTCTATCACCGGCTGGGCAGGGCTGCAGGGACTCCCTGACTCCTGATCCACCGGCACCCCATTGCCCGCCGTCCTTCCCCCAAAGGCGGCGGGTAACAGGAGACGCTCCATGACTGAACCGAGAGTTTCCCGCGCCGTGCTGGCCACCGAGGATTTCAAACTGCTCCAGGAAGCCGTGCGCTACTACATCGAGAATCATCAGAACGATCCGATTTCGTCGAAATACTCGGCGCTCTACCACCGTCTCGGCAGCGCGGTCGGACGCCGCTGATCCCAAACGCGCGCATGGACAGCGCGCCGCCGCGTACGTAGTCTGTCCCCGAAGGAGAGGGACAGGCGATGGGCACGACAGAACAGCGCAAGACAGTGTGCCGGTCCTGCTGGGCCGGATGCGGCGTGATCGTCGATGTCGAACAGGGCAAACATGTCACCGGAGTCCGGCCTGATCCCGATCATCCGCGTTCGCGTGGCTACATGTGTCCCAAGGGCGTGGCCCTGCCGTGGACGGTTAATCGCCCAGACCGCCTGAACCACCCCGTCGTGAACGGCCGGCAGGTCGGCTGGCAGGAGGCGCTGGACGATCTGGGCGAGCGTTTCGCCGCGCTGATCGCCGAACATGGCCCCGATTCGGTGGGCATCTGCGTCGGCAGCGGCACCGACTCGCTGGGCATGCGGGCGGCGGGACGCCTCCGCATGGGGCTCGGCACCGGACAGTTCTACACACCGATGACGGTCGACATCGCGCCAGCCGTCAAGGCCGCCGAACTGGTCACCGGCTTCGGCATCGAGATGTTCCCGAAATGGGTGCCCGAAGACGAAGATGTTCGCCTGCTGATCATCTGCGGCTCGAACCCGATGGTCAGTCACGGCTATGTCGGGACCGGCGGCTTCACTGACGGACCGCGCACGTTCAAGGAATTCCAGGCGCGCGGCGGCAAGGTCTGGACGATAGACCCGGTGCGCACCCGCACCGCCGACCTGTCCGACGAGCATCTGGCCGCGCTGCCGGGCCGCGATCCGCTGGTGCTGGCCTGGCTGGTGCGGCAGGCGCTCGACAGCCTCTCAGCGGACAGCCCCGTGCACGCCTTCACTAGGCCCGGCGATCTGGCCGCGCTGCGCGAGGCGCTTGCCGACTTCGATCTCGAAACCGTGGCGCGGGCAGCGGGCGTCGCGACCGGCGAGCTCGAACGCCTGTGGAACGACATCGCCCAGGCTGGGCGCATCGCATTCCCGACAGGATCGGGCATCACCTTCGGCCCGCATGCCCTCGTCACCGAATTGCTGCGCTGGGCGCTGCTTGTGCTCACCGATTCGCTTGAGAAGCCGGGCGGCATGTGGTTCGATCCCGGCTGGTTCAACATGTTCGAGACGCGCGAGGAATGGTCCCCCGCGCCCGAACAAGGGCGGGACTATCCACGCCCCGTCTCCCGCCCCGAAATGCAGCGCATCGCCGGTGATATTCCCGAAGCGCTGATGGCCGACGAGATCGAAAACGGCCCACTGCGTGGCCTGCTGCTGGTCGGCGCTAGCCCCCTGACCGCCGTGCCCGATCCCGACCGGCTCGAGCGCGCTCTGGCAAGTCTCGATGTGCTTGCCGTGGGAGACATTATCCCGACGCAGCTCACCGAAATGGCGAGCCATGTCTTCCCCCTCACCAACCAGCTCGAGCGAGTCGATCTGTGGACCGTCAACGAGGTGATCGGCCCGGCCTATCCGCAATTGCTGCGTCCGGTGGTCGAATCGCCCTACGCGCGCAGGTCGTCGGTCCACCTGTTCGGACAGATGGCAAAGCGGCTCGGCGCGAGTCCCATGGTCACAGGCGCACTCGATCCCGACCTCGCCGGCGACGAGCAGGTGCTCGAGAGCTGGATGGGTGGCGCGCGACACCCGATCGAGGAACTGCGCGCGGCCATGCTCTATGGCATCGCTTACGATCGCATGGTGCCCTGGGCGCTCGACCGCGCCGTGCCCGAAGGCAAATGGCGGATTGCGCCGGCTGTGCTGCTGCGGCGCCTGCCGACATTGCTCGCGGACTTGCGCGAAGCGGGAAGCGACTATCCCTTGCTGCTCACCTGCGGCCGCCAGATCAGGCGGGTCAACTCGATGGAAAACGCGCGTCGGCCGCGCGACGGCGAAGCCCCGGACCTGCGCATAACCGCTGGCGATGCGGCGCGGCTGCGCATTGTGGCGGGCGACAGGGTGCGCGTGCAAAGCGCCAATGGCGAGCTGTCGGCTCGCGCCGCCATCGACGATCGCCTCCGGCCCGGCGTGGTGTCACTCCCGCATGGCTGGCATGAAGCCAACACCGGCCACCTGACCGATGCTGCGCGGATCGATCCCGAGACCGGCCAGCCGCAAATGACGGCGGTCCCTGTCGCGGTCGAGCCGGTCGCAGAGCAGGCCCGCAACAGGGCCGCATGACCGCGATCGCCACGCTAACGATGAACCCGGCGATCGACCTCAGTTACGAGGTCGACAGGATCGCGCCGACGAAGAAGCTGCGCACCCGCGCCGAGCGCCTGTTTCCGGCTGGCGGGGGCATCAATGTCGCGCGAGTTCTGGCTCGGTTGGGCAGCGAACCGCATTGTCTCTATCTCGCCGGAGGCATAAGCGGGCCGACCTTCGAGGCGCTGCTGGCAGATTACGGTCTTGCCGCGACCCGGATCGCAATTGACGGCTCGACCCGTATCGCCACGACGGTCTACGAGAACGAAACTGGCGAGGAGTACCGCTTCACCCCGCCCGGTCCGCACGTAGCCGAGCCGGAATGGCGCGCCTGCCTTGAGGCCCTTGGCGGTGTCGAATGCGATTGGCTGGTAGCCAGCGGCTCTTTACCGCGAGGCGTGCCAGACGATTTCTATGCGCAGCTTGCAATTCAGGCCGGGCAATGCGGCACCCGAGTGGTGCTCGATTGCTCAGGCGAGCCGCTGCGTGCCGCAATCGCAAGCGGGAAGCTCTGCATGGCCAAGCCAAATCAGGCAGAGTTCGAATTCCTCTGCGGCCGCAGCTTTACCTCGCCCGAAGCGATCGGCGAGGCGGCATGCGAGATGGTTCGCGACAACGGCCTTCACGCGCTGGTCGTCTCTCTCGGCAGCGAGGGCGCGGTGCTGGCTACGGCAGACAATCATCGGTTCTGCCCGGCAATCGAGCTCGAAGCGAAAAGCGCGGTCGGCGCGGGCGACAGCTTCACCGCCGGCATGGTGCACGCTCTGGCGCAAGGGCAGGCGATGGATGCCGCGCTCCGGCTGGGCATGGCCGCTGGATCGGCCGCGATCCTGACCCCCGGCACCGGTCTCGCCCTGCGCGAAGACATCGAGCGATTGTTCGCGCATTACGAATCGTGCTGAGTCGCCGTGGCGATTTTGGTTGCGGCGGCCTTGACCTGTGCTGCGCCTGCCGTGATTGAGCACCATCTTTTGCCCGCACGGAGCCGCCAAGAATGCCCAAAATCGTTTATGTCGCCCACGATGGAGCGCGCACCGAAATCGATGTGGCCGAGGGCGAAAACGTGATGCACGGCGCGCTCTACAACGGCGTGGAGGGCATCGTCGGCGAATGCGGCGGCGCGCTCGCCTGCGCGACCTGCCATTGCTATATCGACGAGGCGTGGACCGACAAGGTTGGCGGACCGGCCTCGCAGGCCGAACTGGACATGCTCGAGAACACCGCCGCCGACGTGAAGCCCAACAGCCGCCTGACCTGCCAGATCGCGGTCACGCCCGAGCTTGACGGGTTGATCGTCCACATGCCCGAAGCCCAGTATTGAGGATCCCAGCCATGGCCACCACTGCTGAACCCGAGGTTCCCGACCACGTTCCGCCGGAACTCGTCCGCAAGGTCGATCTTGTGATTGGCGAGGATTTTCTCAGGGACCCCTATGGTTTCCTGTCTTCGATGCACGATAGCCTGCCGCGCCTGTTCTGGAACACCGGCGCGGTGCCAAACAATGGCTGGGTCACGATCAGCCAGCCAACTGCCTTCAAGGCGCTGCGCGACCCGGACCATTTCGATGTCCCACCGCTGTTCATCTTCCCGCGCGACGAGGACAACTGGTTCCGGATGATCCCGCTGGAAATCACAGCGCCCGATCACCGCAAGTTTCGCAACATCCTCGACCCGATGCTCAGCCCGCGCGGCGTCCTGGCGCTGGAAGATGACATCCGCGCGCTGGCCAACCAGCTGATCGACAATTTCGTCGACAAGGGTGAGTGCGAATTCACGACCGACTTCGCGCGCCCACTGCCGGTCATGGTGTTCCTCAATTTCATGGGCCTGCCGGTCGAGAAGCTCGACCAGTTCGTCGAATGGGTCGTGTCGCTGATCCAGTTCGCCGATTTCGGCCGCGCCAAGGAGATCATGGAAGAGATCGAGGCCTACCTCACGACCGTCATCGAGGAGAAACGCGCCAATCCCGACGACAAGGCGATCAGCCGCATCGTCCACGCCACGTTCGACGGCGAGCCGATGACCGAGCGCGACGTGATGGGCTTCACCTTCTTCCTGTTCATCGCCGGGATCGACACGGTCTATGCCGCGCTCAACAATTCATGGCTGTGGATGGCGCGCAACCCGGAGCGGGTGAAGGAACTCGTCGCCGATCCCGACAACCGCCACCGACAGACCGAGGAGCTGCTGCGCGCCTTCGCACCGACCTTCTCGGGCCGCTACCTGACGCAGGACCTGGAGCTCGACGGGGTGACCCTGAAGAAGGGCGACAGCTTCACCAGCTTCCTGCCCGCCTGCAATTACGACCCGGAGGTCTGGGACAACCCGAAGGAGATTGATTTCACGCGCGTGAAGAAGCCGATCCTGACCTTCACCGGCGGTATCCATTCCTGCATGGGCGGGCATCTGGCGCGGCTGGAATTCAGGATAGGCCTCAACGAATGGCTGAAGCGGATTCCCGAATTCAGCCTCAAGCCGGGCGCCGAGATCAAGTATATCCCGAGCGGGGTGGTCGGCCCCGAAAGCGTGCCGCTGGTCTGGTAGGACCATGGATACGACCGACGCTGTCGTCGTGGGCGCGGGCGTTGTCGGGCTGGCGATTGCCCGTGCTCTGGCCAAGGCGGGGCGATCGGTCGTCATCCTCGAAAGGGAAGCCACGTTCGGCACCGGCATTTCCTCGCGCAGCAGCGAGGTCATCCATGCCGGGCTGCACTATCCGGCAGGCTCGCTGAAAGAGCGGCTGTGCATCGCGGGCAAGCGGAAGCTCTACGACTATTGCACAAGCCGCAAGGTGCCCCACTGTCAGCTCGGCAAGCTGACCATCGCCGCGACGGCAGATGAAATTGCGAGGCTCGAAGCCATCGCGGCCCATGCCGAGCGCGCGGGCGCGGACGATGGGCTGGCGTTGCTCGACGGCGGAGAGGCCAAGGCGCTCGAAACCAAGGTCGACTGCACCATGGCGCTGCTCACACCGTCGAGCGGGATCGTCGATTCGCACGCTCTGATGCTTTCGTTGCTGGGCGAGGCGGAGGATCACGGCGCCATGCTGGCGCGCGAGACGCCGGTGACCGGCATCACGCGGCGGGGCGACCTGTGGCGCGTCGAATGCGGCGACATGGCTGTTGGCTGCTCACTGCTGGTCAATTCCGCCGGACTTGACGCGCAATCCGTGGCGAGCCTGATAGAGGGACACGATCCGGCACTGATCCCGCCGCTCCATCTCGCCAAGGGCAGCTATTTCGCCGTTTCCGGCAAGGTGCCGTTCTCGCGCCTCATCTACCCGCTGCCGATTACCGGCGGCCTCGGCGTCCACCTCACGCTCGACATGGGCGGGCAGGCCCGGTTCGGCCCCGATGTCGAATGGGCGAGCGAGCGCGACTATGCCGTCGATCCGGCGCGGCGCGAGGAGTTCGCGGCTGCCGCAAAACGCATCTGGCCCGACCTCGAAGCCGAGCGGCTGGCGCCGGCCTATGCCGGGATCAGGCCCAACATTGGCGGGCCGAACGCGCCGCAGATGGCAGATTTCCGCATCGACGGGCCCGACAAGCATGGTCTGCCGGGACTTGTAAACCTGTTCGGAATCGATTCGCCGGGGCTGACCTCAAGCCTCGCGATCGGCGACAATGTCGCGGCAGTGCTGGCCTAGTTCCACGCCGGCAGGGCCAGCAGTTCCAGCAGAACCTTGTTGAACCCCTCGGGCCGCTCATACATCGCCCAATGCCCGGCCCCTTCGACAACGCGGAATTCGAGCTGGGGATGCCGAGAGCGGATCGCTGACTCCTGCACTCCCGGATCGAAGTGCATCCGATCAAGCTCGCCCCAGATTGCGGCGAGCGGCACCTTCACCTGCGGCAATATCTTGAGCAGCTTGTCGGGCACGACCAGTTCGCCGCTGTCCATTCGGGCCTTCTTGCCGTCGTGGACCAATTGCCAGATCGCCACTTCGTCCACGCTTTCGGGGGCGTGGAGCATCATGCCGTTGAGATTGCGCTTCAGCCGGTCGATCAGGGCATCGCCTGTGAGGCCGCGAATCGAACTGAGGTCGTACTCGCCAAGCGGTGTGTGGAGACCTCCGGTATCGACCAGCACCAGCCGCTTCACCGCTTGCGGTTCGTAAGCTGCGGTATGGGCAAAGCACACGCCGCCCGCCGAAAAGCCAACGTGATCGACGGCCACGCCCTCGCCGACGATCTCGGCGACACCGGTCGCCACGGCGCGGGAAATGGCATGGTGATCGTGACTGTCGGGAATGGCGCTCTCGCCATGACCGGGCATGTCGCAGACCATCAGCATGCGATGCTGCGACAGCTCGGGGATGTTGCGGATCCAGTGTGTCCAGGCCCCGCCGGCGCCGTGGGAGAGCACCAGCGGCTCGCCCTCGCCCCAGATGCGCCAGACCATCGTGCCTTCGCCGCACGGCGTTTCCACCCGCCGCGCCTGCGCATCCATTTCGATTACTTCATCAGGAATCTTTGCGGCAATGTCCGCTGGCCCGAATGTCATTTTCGCCTGCCGCTCCCTATGCAACATCTTCGTGGTCGCATTGACCTTGCGCGCCATTTAGGCAAATCGCCCCTCTGTCAATCACCTGACCCGAGAGACCATGTCCGAGCCCGCCCCCGCCTATCCGCAATTCCCGCCCGGTTTCTGGCGGCGGATCGTGCTCCATCCCGGCGAAGGCTGGATAGGTGGTGCGGTCGAGGACGACATGCACCATTTCCGCCTGCGCTTCGATCATGAGGATGGCGTGATCGTCGCGGCCCGCTCCAGCGCCGTGCGCCATCCCTGGACCGGTTGCGGCGGTGCACCCGACCATATCGTGGCGCGGCTGACCGGGGATACGCTTGCCGAAGTGGCCCGCCGCGATCCGAAAGAGCACTGCACCCACCTGTTCGACCTCGCGGTGCTGATGGCGGCGCACGCCGGGGATTCAGCACCCACCATATTGGACATGCGGGTCGCCGATGCTGTCCAGGGGCGCACCACGGCAACGCTCCACTGCAATGGCGCGGAGCGGCTGCGCCTGAACATCGATGGTTCGGTCATAGACGCGCCCGAGCCTTATGCCGGGCTCGATCTCAAGCAGGTTTCGCGGTGGAAAAACGATCTCGATCCCGAGACCGCCGAGCTGATGGTGATTCTGCGTCGCGCCGTCTATGTCTCAAGCGCACGGCAATACATCGGAAGAATGCCTGCCGGGATGGAAGGAACCCAGTCGCCGCTCGCCGAGCACGCGCCCTGCTTCAATTACCGCTCACCGGTCATCGAAGAGACGCGCTCGCTCTATGAGATGCAGGATTTTTCGGAAAGCGGGCTTGGACCGCTGGAGGACCTCGATCCCAAACGCGATTTCGCCGCGCTTGGCTGACCGGTGAACTCCACACCCACTGCCGACCCCGGAAACCTGTCGCGCCTCGTCTGGTCGATCGCGCTGCCCGCAATGCTGACCAACATGGCCACCGCGCTGTTTGGCCTCGCCGACATGTGGGTGATCGGGCGGCTGGGCCAGGCTTCGGCCCAAGGCGCGGTCGAGCTTGGCGCGAAATTCATGATGGCGCTGGTGGTGTTCAACTTCCTGCGCACCGGCACCATCGCGCTGACCGCGCAAGCCGCAGGACGCGGCCACAAGGAGGAACAGGCGGCCTCGCTCACCCGCTCGCTCGCCGTCGCATTGGTCATCGGGCTGGCACTGCTTGCAGCAAGGCCATGGGCGATTGGCTGGGGCCTCGCCGCACTCGAAGCGCAGGGCGAGGTCGCGCGCCATGCCGCCGACTATGTGGGAATACGCTATTGGGCAGCGCCTGCCTGGCTGGCCAGTGCGGTGCTGACCGGCTGGCTGATCGGCCAGCGCCATGTCAGGATGGTGCTCGCAGTCGAGATTATGGCCAATGTGGTCCACATCGGGCTCGATGTGCTGTTCGTGCTTGGCCTCGGCTGGGGCGTATCCGGCGTGGCGCTGGCGACGGTCAGCTCCGAGGGGCTCAAGCTGGTCCTGCTGGTGCTTGCGGTGCGCCGCGTGCCTGCCTCGCGGCTCGCTCTAGAGAGCCTTCGCCACGCCGCGACATGGGAGCGGCCCGCGCTCGCCCGCCTGTTTGCGATGAACCGTGACCTGTTCCTGCGCACCGTGCTGCTGACCGGCGCAATCATGCTGTTCGCCCGCGCGGGCGCACAGCAGGGCCCGGTGGTGCTGGCCGCCAATGGCGTGCTTTTCCAGCTGTTCATGCTCTCGACCCTGCTGCTCGATGGCTTCGAGAGTTCGAGCCAGGTGTTGTGCGGCGAAGCGCGCGGGGCGAACGAGCGCGAACGGTTCGTGCAGGTCGTGCGAGTAACGCTGCTGTGGGGGCTGGCAACAGGCGTGGCGATCAGCCTGATCTATGCTACAGCGGGCAAACCTTTCGCCGCCAGCTTCAGCACCGATCCATCGGTGGTCTGGGCAACCGGTGACTACCTGTGGTGGGTCGTGCTCCTGCCGGTGCTCGGCGTCGTTTCCTTCGTACTCGATGGCGTGTTCGTCGGCGCCGGCTGGACGCGGGCCATGCTGCTGACCATGGCGCTGACAATGGCGATCTATTGCGCGATGATCTTCCTGCCCGCAGTCCTTGCCAACGACGCATTGTGGCTCGCCTTCAGCGTTTTTTTCGTGGTGCGCGCGGCGGGGCAACTGGCGGTGATGCCGCGCCTGATCCGGTCGAGCTTCAGCTCTTCCTCAAGACGACCGTAAGGTTGTTGGCGGGCATCTCGACCACGCGCGACAAGGCAAGTCCTTCACTTGCCGCGCAATCGGCAACCGCCTCCAACTCGCGCAAGCCCCAGCGCGGATCGCGCGCCTTCAGGCTTTCGTCGAAAGCCGCATTGCTGGGTTCGAGCGCGTGTCCGGCGCGGCGATAAGGCCCGTAAAGGATCAGAGGCGCGCCTTGCAGCAACAGGCGGCCAGCCCCGCGCATCAGGCCCTCGGTCGCCTGCCACGGGCTGATGTGCACCATGTTGATGCAGACCATGGCGTCGGCGCTGGAAAGCGGCCAGTCCTTGCTGGCAGCGCCCAGTTCGACCGGTGCAAGAAGGTTCGGCGACCCCTGCGCCTCGCGCCACGCCGCGATGGACGCCAGCGCTGCGGGCGAAGGGTCGCTCGGCTGCCATGTTAGATCGGGAAGCGCTCGCGAGAAATGCACCGCATGTTCGCCCGTGCCGCTCGCCACTTCGAGCACGAGGCCCTGTTCGGGCAATTCCTCACGCAGCACCGCCAGAATAGGATCGCGGTTTCGCGCCGTCGCGGGCGCGTGCTGACGCGCGTCGCTGGTCATAGTAGCAGGTCCTGAAGCTTGGCCCACGCCTTGATCGAGCGCGCACCTGCCGCGCGTTTTTGCAGGGCGCGGTAGCTAGCCAGCACCTCGCGTCCCGTGGCAGTCACCCTTGCCCCGGCCCGCGCCCGGCCGCCCGGCGCGGTTTCGACCAGCGGCTCGGCCCAGCAGTGGTTCATCGTATCGACCAGCATCCAGGCGCGGCGATAGCTCATGCCCACGGCCCGCGCTGCGCCCGAGATCGAACCTGCCTCTTCGATCGCTTCGAGCAGCATGGCCTTGCCGGGCCCCATGGCGACCTGGTCATCACGATAGATCTGCAGCTTGATCTTCAGTTCGGGCGGGCTTTCGGACATCGCTTCAAACTCTGGCCTTCGCCGCATCGAGCCAGTGCTGCGCTGTCTGCGCGATGAGCTCGCTGTGGGGATTGCCGTTGCCCGCCTCGCGCATCAGCGCGGTATCCTTGTGGTGCAGGGGCGCCGGGCGCGGTCCGGTCAGGCTTGGGAAAAGCGAAAGCCCGTTGCTCTGTGCCGCGCCGTTTATCAGCACTTCGTGAAGCTGGGCGCGATCAAGCCCGAACCTGTCGCCAAGGTTCATGGCGGCGCGGGCGAGACCCAGGTCGGCCGCCAGCATCGCATTGCAAATAATCTTGGCGCGCTGTCCCGCTCCCACCGGGCCGAGGTGGACGACCAGCCGCCCAAAGGATTCGAGAACCGGGCGCGCCATGGCGACAGCTTCTTCGGTCCCGCCACACATCACGACAAGCTCCCCGGCCAAGGCCTGCGGACCGCTCCCATCGACCGGGGCATCGACGAACAGGATGCCGCGCTCGCCGCAGCGCGCTTCGAGCATCTCGCAGCTTTCGGGCGCGATAGTCGAATGGATAGCGAGCAGGCTTCCCGCGCGCATGGCCGGGATCAGCGCGTCGCACACCTCGGCGACAGCCGCATCGTCGAGAACGCACAGCCCGACATAGTCGCACGTTGCTCCAAGTTCAGCGATGTTGGCTGCCTTGGCTGCACCGCCAGACAGCAGTTGCGCCATCGACCCGGCACGGCGCGCCCACACCTTGAGCGGATAGCCCGAAGCCATGATGCGCCCGGCCATCGCCCCGCCCATCTGGCCAAGCCCGATAAAGCCAACGCGCATGTCCTTTTTGCTCACCCTGCGGTGATCCCCGCATCGATATTGATGCATGCGCCGTGAAAACTCCTGCCGGCCGGGCTAGCCAGAAGCGCGATCATGTCGGCCACATCGGTCACTTCGACCATGCCGCGCAGGCCCATGTAGCGGCTCATCAGCTCCATGTCCGGATCCTCGGGGAAGCTCATGTTTGCGCCGATATTGGTTGCCATGCCGCCCGGGCCGACGGCGTTGATCCGGATCGGCTGGCGCGTGTATTCCATTGCCAGCGCCTTGGTCATGCCGAGCAGGCCGAACTTGCTGGAGCAATAGGCAACGGCATAGGCCTCGCCGATGTAGCTGGCCGAACTGGCGACGTTGACGATCGCGCCCTCGGTTTCCAGCAGATGCGGGATCGCCGCCTGCGACAGCAGGAACGGCGCGGTGAGGTTGACCGCGATGATCCTGTCCCAGTCGGCGCGCGCCATTTCGTGCGCGTGGGCCATGACGATGATCCCGGCGACGTTGCACAGGGCATCCAGCCTCCCAAACCGTTCGACGGCAACAGCAATCACGGAGCCGCACTGGTCGGCATCGGACAGGTCTGCCTGGTGCGCCAGCACCTGCACCCCTTCTGATCCGGCAAGCGCGGCGGTTTCGGCCAACCCCTCCTCATTGAAATCGACAAGGACGAGATCGGCCCCGCAGCGCGCCAGTTTGAGCGCGGTCGCCTTGCCGAGGCCCGAAGCCGCGCCCGTAACCAGCGCGACCTTGCCATTCATGTCGATTGCGATGGACATTTCCGCTCCCTATCCGTCAATTGCATCCGTGGCCTATCGGCACAGTGAGGGGAGAGCAACCATGCTGAAACTGACATTCCTGATGAAACGGAAGCAGGGCATCAGCTTTGCGGAGTTCAGGGACTATTACGAGAACAATCACGCGCCCCTCGCGGCCGGCCTGTGCCCGCATCTCGTGCGCTACACCCGCACCTATCTGACCGGGTGGCAGCCGCTGGCGCGTTCGGCACAATTGCCGGACCCTGACTTCGACTGCATTACCGAGTGCTGGTACGACGTCGAAGGGACCTGGGACGAGCGCAAGCTGGACCTGCTGCCGCCCGAAGTGTTCAAACAACTGGCTGCCGACGAGGAGAATTTCCTTGATCGCAGGGCCAACCGCATGGTCATGTGCGAAACTGAAGAGAGCGACCCGGGCACCTTGCTGGGCAATCGCGGCTGAATCGGGAAGAGGATCGGAATTATGGCAGAGACGGGCAAGATCGTGAAGATCGGCGGCGGCACAGCATTCGGCGCGGACAGTTTTTACGGACACCATGCCCTTATCGAGGCGGGCTGCGATTACATCGTCTATGATTGCCTCGCGGAACTGACTCTCGCCTCGATGTCGAGCGACACGCGCTCCAATCCTGACGGTTTCCAGCCAGGGTTCCTACGCGATATCACGCCCTATCTACGCGACATGCTTGCAAGGGGCTGCAAGGTCGTGACCAACTGGGGCGGGCTCAATCCGCACGGCGCGGCAGAAGCCATGCGCAAGGTGCTTGCCGACATGGGGCTGACAGCGAAGATCGGTGTCGTCACCGGCGACGACATGCGCGACCGGATCGACCATTTCCGCGCCCAGGGCATTACCGAGATGTTCAGTGGCGAAGAAGTTCCGGACGATGTCGAATTCTCCAGCATGAACGCCTACTTCGGCGGCTTCCCTATCGCCCGTGCGTTGGCCGAAGGCGCGGATATCGTGCTTACCGGTCGCGTGGTCGATTCGGCGCTCGCACTCGGTCCGCTGATCCACGAGTTCGGCTGGACGCCAGACGACTACGACAAACTGGCGTCGGGAACGCTGATCGGCCACCTGACCGAATGCTCGACGCAAGTAACCGGCGGTACTTTCACTGACTGGGAGCTGGTGCCCGATCCGGCCAACATCGGCAATCCGATCGCCGAATGCCGCGAGGATGGTTCGTTCGTGCTCACCAAGCCGGGAGGGACTGGCGGGCTGGTGTCGGTCGGCACCGTGGCCGAGCAGATGATCTACGAGGTCAGCGACCCCCAAGCCTACATCGTGCCCGATGCGGTCTGCGATTTCAGCACAGTGGTCATGACGCAGGAAGCCGAAAACCGCGTCCTCGTTACGAACTGCAAGGGGTATGCGCCGACCGACACTTACAAGGTCTGCGCCACATTTTCCCGCGGCTGGCGCGCCACCGCGATCCAGCCGATCATCGGCATCAATGCGCCCGCCAAGGCGCAGCGCCAGGCGGAGGCCCTGTTCGAGCGTACGAATATCGTCTTGCGCGACCGCAACGCCAAGCCGCTCAATGAGACTTACGTCGAAATCGTCGGCGCCGAATCCAGCTACGGTCCGCGCTCTCGCGGCGGGGGGGCGCGAGAGGTCGTGGCGATGATATCGGTGACGCACGACGAGCCGATCGGCCCGGAAATTTTCATGAAAGAGCAGACCAGTTCGATCTCCTCGATGTCGCCGGGCACGACCGTTCCGCTCGGCGGCATTGGCGGCGCAGGGGCAGTCCGCCCGCTGATGTACGTGTTCCTGTTCCTGGTGAAGAAGGCGGATTTCACACCTGAAGTCTGGCTCGACGGCAAACAGCTCGATTTTTCATCGCAGCCTTCGCGCTGGTTCACGCCCGACATGATCGTACGACCACCCGAACCAGCGCGTCCCGACGATGCCGAGGCGGATTTGACCGTACCACTGATAGAGCTGGCGTGGGCGCGCAGCGGCGACAAGGGCAACCTGTTCAACGTCGGCGTCTTTGCACGCGAGCCGCGCTATGCGCCCTATATCGCCGCCGCGCTCTCAACCGAAGCAGTCGGCCAGTGGTACGCGCACCTCATCAGCGACGCCGCGCCGCAGATCGACCGGTTCGTGCTGCCTGGAACCCACGGCCTCAATTTCGTGGTCAAGAACTCGCTGCAGGGCGGCGGCGCATCGTGCCTGCGGCTCGATCCGGTGGCAAAATCGATGGGCCAGATGCTGCTTGAATATCCGGTTCCGGTTTCGCGCGAGATCGCCGAGCAACTGGGCGTGCTCGAAGCGGCCTAGCCTGCCGCAGCAGGGTTGGGCTCGAACATCTTCTCGACCTCGACCTTGCGGATCTTGCCCGAGGCGGTGAGCGGGAAACTGTCGAGTGCCAGCCAGGTGCGCGGCACCTTGAAATGGGCGAGCCCTTCGGCGGCGAAAGCCTCCATCGCTTGCGCGTCGAATGATGCCCCGTCGCGCAGCTTGACCGCACAGGCCACGGTCTGCCCCCAACGCTCGTCGGGCACGCCGACCACGGCGAGCGAGACGATGTCGGGGTGTTCGAGCAAGTGGTCCTCGATCTCGGCCGGATAGATGTTCTCGCCGCCACGAATGATGACCTCGCGGGTGCGGCCATGGATGCGCAGGTAGCCATCGGCATCGAGCGAGCCCAGATCGCCGGTGTGCAGGAAGCCGTCCGCATCGATGGTCTTGGCAGTGGCCTCGGGCTGACGGAAATAGCCGGTCATCACCATCGGGCTGCGCGCGCAGATCTCGCCGACCTCGCCGATCTTCACGGTCTCGCCGGTCGCCACGTCGGCAATCTTCAGTTCGACGTGCGGCGCGGCGCGGCCAGAGGTTTCCGCCGCCACTTCGGGCGGATCACTGGGCACCGAAGAGGTGATCATCACACTTTCCGACTGACCGAAGACCACCAGCACCGGCGCGCCGAATTCGCGGTTGAGCCGCTCGATCAGGGGCTTGGGCACCGCTGCACCGCCCGACCCGATCGAGCGGATATGGAAGTCCTGCGGGCGCCAGTCGGGATGTTCGCACAGCGCGATCAGCATGGTCGGCACCCCGCCGATGCGGCTCGCGCCGGTTTCGCGCATGAGCTTCAGGTATTCGGTGGCATCGAACCGATTCATCAGGACATAGCACGACCCCATGGTGACCGAGCCAAGCACCACGCTGAGTGCGCCGCCGACATGGTTGAGCGGAGCGCCATTAAGCCAGACGTCGGTCTCGTCCATCGCCGCCGCGACCGAGCGCAAGTAACCGGCGTTGAGCGCCTGGAAATGGGTGAGTGCAGCGCCCTTCGAACGGCCAGTGGTGCCCGAGGTAAACTGGATCAAGAACAGGTCGTCTTGCGCGACTTCGGGCATCGCCACCCGCCTGGTCCCCTCGATCAGGGAAAACAGGTCTTCCAGAGCGAACACTTTGTCGGCGGGCATCAGCTCGTGCGCACGTTCCATCAGCGAGACGCCGCGCGTATCGAATCCGGCCAGCAGCACAGCTGGTTCGGTCAGGTCGCGGGCATGTTCGCACTCGCGCTGCGACCAGGCCGGATTGAAGCCTGCCACCACCATGCCGGCGAGCGCGCAGGCATATTCGACGAGCACCCACTCGGCAGAATTGCGCGACCAGATCGCGATCCTGTCGCCTGGCGCAGCACGTTCGAGTAGCCACGAGGCGACCAGTTCGGCCTTGTCGAGCAATTGTGCATAAGTGAACCGGCGCAGGTCCTCACCCTCGCGCCAGATCAGCGCATCGCGCTCGCCGAACCGCGCAACCTTGTCGCGCAGGCATTCGCCAATCGTCTGGTCGAGCAACGGATAGCTGGTGTCGGCGGCGATATGCGCGAGGCCGGAGGCGGGATCGGGTTTTCCGTCAAACATCGGCAATCATCTGAACTGTCGGAAGAACTCCCGCAAGTCCGATACGATCACATCGGGCTTTTCGGCAGGCGCAAAATGGCCGCCCTTCTCCTCAACTTTCCAGCTTTGCACGTTGTAGACCCGGTCCGCCCACTTGCGCGGCAGGTTCCAGACATCGCCGGCAAATTGCAGGACGCCGGTGGGCACCGGTACCATGGGCTTGTCGTCATTGATGAAATCGCCCTTGATGCCGTCGCCCCTGCCC
>Ga0181594_10000430_pt1 | contig 38472 bp, 37 predicted proteins | sample 071ome_18_FD_145603 | JGI IMG/M metagenome (GOLD analysis project Ga0181594, IMG submission 145603) | Coastal salt marsh microbial communities from the Groves Creek Marsh, Skidaway Island, Georgia - 071413BT metaG (spades assembly) | ecosystem: Environmental > Aquatic > Marine > Intertidal zone...
AGCAAGTCGGCAAGTGGCGAGACTACTTGCGCGGTGAACGCAGCTACATCCTGTTGAGCTTGATTGCCAAGACGGCCCTCGCGTGGCAGATCTTCTCGGGAACCCTCGTACCTCCGGCCTAGGCCGTCGTCAGCAGCGACTGACCGGCGGGTACCGCAGCCGGTACCTCGAGCTGAAAAATTCACGCAAACGCGTCGTGATTCAGTGATTGAATGACGAAGTGAGCACTGCATCAGACTGCGTTCGGGTAGAGATCCCCGCCGCGACGATCAATATGTCCATCGCTCGAACGGTGGCCGCAGCTATGGCCGCCCGCGCCGACTTGACGCTGGACCAAATCGAAGATGTTCGTCTCGCCATGGACGAGGGCCTCGCGTACATCATCGAGGTGGTTCCCGATGGAGCGATGGTCACATGCGAGTTGTGCATCGCCGACGGCGTCGTGTCCGCGACACTCGCCAGCACCGTCGCCTCATCGACTGTTGCCGAGCCCAATCCCTTCGCCTGGACAGTGCTGACCGCACTCGTCGGTGACGTGGACCTGCGCATAGACGATGCATCCATTCGGCTTCAGTGGAACGTGGCTCGCGACGCCTCCGTCCAGGCCTAACGACCCATGTCGCAGACACGACAGTCCGCCGATGATCAGCGGTTGGTGGCTGAACGAGAACTCTTCGAGCGACTGCATGACGCGAACGCCTCCGACGCCGAGCGGTCCGCAGTCCGCGATGAGCTCGTCGAGACACACATGCCACTCGTCCACCACCTCGCGCGTCGATACGCCGATCGCGGAGAGCCCCTTGAAGACGTCACGCAAGTCGCGACCATCGGATTGATCCAAGCCGTCGACAAGTTCGACCCCGAACGTGGTTCCGCCTTCTCCACATACGCCGTTCCCACGATCCTGGGCGCCATACGACGCCACTTCCGTGACGCCACGTGGTCAGTGAAGGTGCCGCGACGTGTGCAGGAACTGCGAGGAAAGATCGACGCTGCGCACGACGCACTGGCTCAAGAGTTGGGGCGCTCCCCCACCGTCGCCGAGATCGCCGCACGCGCCGATGTCGATCCAGCCGATGTTCTCGACTCCCTGGAACTCAGTCGCGCCCGAAGCACGGCACCGATCGACGCAACCTCCGACGGCGAGGTTCCCCTCGCCGACACTCTCGGAGATCTGGATGCCTCGTTGACCGACATCGAGAACGCCGAAACCATCAAGCGACTCCTTGCGACGCTCAGCGAAGATGAGCGCGCCGTCGTGGCGTTGAGATTTTTCGACGGCCTGACCCAAACCCAGATAGCCGAGCGCGTCGGCGTCTCTCAAATGCAGGTCTCGCGGATTCTCACTCGATCGTTGGAGAAGTTGCGGGCTGGCCTGGCCGCCGGCTAACTACGCTTCCCCCGTGGCCAACGACGACCCCCACGCGGTGACCGGCGACCTCGCCCGACTGCGTGACTGGTGGGCCGAGCGCCGCGGTGACCGAGAGCGATCGATCACCTGGATCCTCGACCCCGCGGACGAAGATGAGGCGCGCAGAGCCGTGGACCGCGCGATCGACAGCGGCGCCACGCTGATCGCCCTGCACATCGACGGCGACGATTCCGCGTCGCGGGCCGCGATCGCCTTCGTAGCGAATGTGCCGGCAACCGACGTCGTCGAACAGCAGCCAGGAACAACCGATCACGCCTGGATGGAGGCCGTGGCCGAGGTTCGCGACCTCCTGGAGCCCTTCCGGGGCGTGCCGCCCGAGGACACCAGCGTCGATTCGGCGGCACACGCTCTCCCCGCCCCCAAAGCCCGCGGCGCTCAGGCGGCGATCATGTCCGCTGCCCAACGCGAGACCGCGATCATCTTCGATGGTCTCGTCGCCCACGCGGGCGCCGCACTAGTGAGCACCGCTGATTCACGCGCCCGAGAGTGGATGCTGCCTGCCACGTCCTCCACCGACCCGGCTATCCGCGAGGCCCAGACTCTTCTCGATATCGAGCCGGCTGCCCATTTCGGCACCAACGGTGGCGACGCGACGTCGCTACGCGCAGTTCTGTCGCTGCTCGACGTCGTCGATCCTGCGTGATCCCCGCTGATCGAGGATTCCTCGCCGACCAGCCAGGCTGCCTCAGCCGTCCGCCCGCACGTTGCTCGCGACGAACGGCGCCTTCACCACCGCGAACGGCACGTGTCGGCCACGAACATCGACCGCGACCTCGTCATCGATACTCACCGATGCGTCCACCAGGGCCAACGCGATTCCCTCCTTCAAGGTCGGAGAGAAGGTGCCGCTGGTGACCTCCCCCACCGTCGCGCCCTCAGAACTCAGAACATCCATGTGTGACCGAGGGACAGCCCTTTGCGTGGCACGCAACGCCCGTAGCCGTCGCGCAGGACCGCTCTCCCGCTGACGCACCAGAGCCTCGCGTCCACCGAAGGTGGGCTTGTCCCAGCCGATGGCCCAGGACATACCGGCCTCCACCGGAGTGATCGACGGTGAAATGTCCTGCCCGTGTAGCGGGTAACCCATCTCGGTTCGCAGGGTGTCGCGGGCGCCGAGGCCCGCCAATCCCCCACCGACGCCCTCGGCCGCTCCCGCCAGCTCATCCCACAACTGCTCCACCACGCTGTTCGGAGCGATCAACTCGAAGCCGACTTCTCCGGTATAGCCGGAGCGGCACACCGTGATCGGCTCGTCCCGCCACGACGCCACCGCGAACGCCATGTAGTCCATGTCCGGGGGCAGGTCCACGGCTGCCAGCACGTCCGCGGACTTCGGTCCCTGAACCGCGATGATGCCGTGCGTCAACTGCTGATCATCGATCATGATCGTTTCCGGAGCCGCATCCTCGAAGATCCCCACGATGGTTGCCGCGTTCGCAGCGTTCGGGACGATGTAGACGCCGTCGTCCCCCCACTTGTAGACGATCAAGTCATCGACGACGCCTCCGGCGTCGTTACACACCATCGAGTACTGCGCCTGACCGGCACCGATGCGATCAAGATCATTGGCCACGATGGAATTCACGAAGTCCGCGGCCCCGGTGCCGAAGATGGCCACCTTGCCCATGTGGGAGACGTCGAATATGCCGACCGCCTCGCGCACACTCGCGTGCTCGGCGACCGTTCCGTTGTATTCGATGGGCATATCCCAGCCACCGAAATCGGCCATTTTCGCGCCGGCATCGAGGTGTCGGCCATGCAAGGGAGTGCGAGAGAGCATCGTCCGACCGTAGTCCTCGGCCACCGACCAGCGCCGCAGATTAAGGTTCCTCGCATGTCTCTTCTCAGCCTGGCCACCACCAAACCGGCCACGACCTCTGCCGACTCCCTCCTCGTGACCATCACCCCCGGTCGCGGGAAGAAGGTGGTGGTTCACGGCGCGGGCATCACCGCGAGCCAGGGCACGAGGATCGCCGAGGCCCTGCAGGCCGTGTCCGCCACGGGCAAGGCCGGCGAGATCACCCGCGTGCCGTCGCCCACCGCGATCAAGGCATCGACCATCGTCGCTGTCGGGCTCGGTGATCGAGACGCGGACACCGATGGCGAAAAACTCCGCCGCGCGATCGGTTCGGCCGTTCGCGGGTCAACGGGACAGCGCAAGATCGCGATCGTTCCTCCCGACACCGATGGCTCCACGATCGCCGATGTTGCGATGGCCGCCCGCCTCGGTGCCTACGCGTTCACCGCGTTCAAGTCCAGCGACCCGGCGACCGCTCGACCCGTGCGCACCGTCGCGATCCTTGTCCCGGCTCCCGCGGGCGCCGCGCGAGAGCTCATCGACAGAGCCGAGACGGTCGGCGAGGCGGTGTGCTTCACCCGCGATCTCGTCAATACCCCGCCGAATGCCCTCGCGCCGGCGGACCTCGCCCAAGCGGCGAAGGACTCGGTGGCAGGTCTGCCGGTCACGGTGAAGATCTGGGACGAGAAAGCCCTTGAGAAAGACAACTGCGGTGGAATCCTGGGGGTCGGTAAGGGCTCGTCGCGGCCGCCGCGCCTGGTGCGCATGACGTATGCGCCCCGCGGTGCCACATCGCACGTGGCCCTCGTCGGCAAAGGCATCACTTTCGACACCGGCGGCATCTCCATCAAGCCGGCCGCCAACATGGACGAAATGAAAGCCGACATGTCCGGTGCAGCTGCCGTGATCGGCGCCATGCGCGCGATCGCGTCGCTCGGGCTCGGCGTGAAGGTCACCGGCTGGGTGCCGGCCGCGGAGAACATGCCCAGTGGCACCGCGCAACGCCCCGGTGACGTGCTCACGACCTATAGCGGGACCACCGTCGAGGTTCTCAACACCGATGCCGAAGGTCGCCTGGTCCTGGCCGATGCCCTGGGCATGGCGGTCGAGGAGAACCCTGATCTCATCGTGGACGTTGCAACCTTGACCGGTGCGCAACGCATTGCGCTCGGCTCGCGAACCGCGGGAGTGATGGCCAATAGCGATCACGCGCGCACCCAGGTGATCGATGCGGCGAACGCGGCCGGTGAGGCTATGTGGCCGATGCCGCTGCCCGAGGATCTGCGCCCCTCTCTGGACTCCGCAACGGCCGATATTGCGAACATCGGTGACCGTCTCGGCGGGATGCTCTCGGCGGGTGTCTTCCTGCAGGAGTTCGTGCCCGCCGATCAGCCGTGGGTTCATATCGACATCGCCGGACCAGCCTTCAACGAGAAGTCCGCCTACGGCTACACCCCCAAAGGCGGCACCGGTGCAGCCGTTCGAACCTTCGTCGAACTCGTCGAGGACTTCACCCGGGACTGATGTTCACCGCCGGGGGACTCGGTGGAAGAATGAGGCCACCGATTCCCGAACAGGAGTGAGACCTGTGCCCCAGGCAGACATCGTCATTCTCGGTGGAGGCAGCGGCGGCTACGCCTGCGCTCTCCGAGCAGCAGAACTCGACCAGTCCGTCATCCTCATCGATGCCGACAAACTCGGAGGCACGTGCCTTCACCGGGGGTGCATACCGACCAAGGCACTCCTGCACGCAGCCGAAGTCGCCGACTCGGCACGTGAATCCGATGAGTTCGGCGTCAAGGCGACGTTCGAGGGCATCGACATGCCTCAGGTCAACAAGTACCGCGACGGCGTCGTCGGTCGCCTGTATAAGGGACTGCAAGGACTCATCAAGTCCCGAGGCGTCACCCTCATCGAGGGCTACGGGAAGATGGTGGGGCCGACGACGGTCGAGGTGAACGGCGAGCAGTACACCGGTGAGAACCTCGTGCTGGCAACCGGCTCCTACGCCAAATCACTGCCCGGACTCGAGATCGGCGGCCGGATCATGACCTCCGATCAAGCGCTCACGCTGGATTACGTGCCCGAGCGCGTCATCGTCCTCGGCGGCGGCGTGATCGGCGTGGAATTCGCCAGCGTGTGGAAGTCCTTCGGCTCCGACGTGACCATCGTTGAGGCACTACCGCACCTTGTTCCCAACGAGGACGAAGCCTGCTCGAAAGCCCTCGAACGGGCATATAAGAAGCGAGGCATCAACCTCTCCCTCGGTGTCCGCTTTGCCGGGGCAACCCAGAACGAATCCGGTGTGCAGGTGTCGTTGGAAGACGGCACGACCATCGACGCCGACCTACTTCTTGTTGCAGTGGGTCGCGGCCCCAGCACCGATGGCATGGGCTACGACGAGCAGGGCGTGGCAATGGACCGGGGCTGGGTGCTGGTCGATGAGCGCCTACGCACGAATCTTCCAGGCGTCTTCGCCGTCGGCGACATCACCCCCGGGCTGCAACTCGCGCACCGCGGCTTCCAGCACGGCATCTTCGTCGCCGAGGAGATCGCCGGCGAGGCACCGATGCCCATCCCGGACATCAACATTCCCCGCGTCACCTACTGCGAGCCGGAAGTTGCCAGTGTCGGACTCACCGAGGTCGAAGCGATCGAGGCTCACGGCGCAGACAACATCACCACCTACGAGTACAACCTCGGTGGCAACGGCAAGAGCCAGATCCTCGCCACGGCCGGATTCATCAAGCTCGTCCAACTCACCGACGGTCCAGTGATCGGCATTCACATGGTCGGATCACGTCTCGGCGAGCAGGTCGGCGAAGCACAATTGATCGTCAACTGGGAGGCGCACCCAACCGATGTCGCGTCCCTCATCCACGCCCACCCCACGCAAAACGAAGCAATGGGCGAGGCACACCTCGCTCTCGCAGGCAAGCCTCTGCACGCACACGCCTGATCGCACTTCACGCACCCACAAGGAGCTCACATGCCGGTCACCGTGACCATGCCGCAACTCGGCGAAAGCGTCACCGAAGGAACGATCACCCGGTGGTTGAAGGCCGTTGGCGACACCGTCGCTGCGGACGAACCGCTCCTCGAGGTCTCCACGGACAAGGTGGATACGGAGATTCCCGCACCCGCATCCGGCGTGCTGCTCAGCATCGACGCCGCTGAAGATGACACCGTCGAGGTGGGCGGAGTACTGGCCGTCATCGGCGAGCCCGACGACGCTGCCGCCGCGCCCGCCGGCGAACCGAGCGAACCGAGCGAGCCGGCCGAGCCGGCCACACCTGAGCCCGTTGCCGCCGACACACCTGCAGAGCCCGTCGCGCCTACAGAAACCGCATCGGCAGAAGCTGCACCATCCGAGCCGGCCACACCCGAGCCGGTATCCGGTGGCTCAGAAGTCTCCGTCGTCCTCCCCGCACTCGGCGAGAGCGTGACCGAGGGTGTCATCACCCGCTGGTTGAAGTCCGTCGGCGACGCGGTCGAGGCGGACGAGCCGCTCGTGGAGATTTCCACCGACAAGGTCGATACCGAGATCCCCGCGCCCGTGTCCGGAACACTCGCGGCGATTGCTGCCGACACCGACGCCACCGTGGAGGTGGGTGCGGAGATCGCTCGGATCTCCACCGGAGCCAGCGCACCGACACCAGCGGCACCGGCACCCGCACCGGCCGCACCGGCAGCCCCGGAAGCGAGTGCTCCCCAGGCTCGTACTCCGGACGCCGATTCCTCCGATTCGAACGCCGGTGCGTACGTCACGCCCCTGGTCCGTCGGCTTGCCGCCCAACACGACATCGATCTCTCAACCGTCACCGGTAGCGGCGTTGGCGGTCGCATTCGCAAAGCCGATGTTCTCGCTGCCGTGGAGGCACGCGGTGGTACCACAGCGCCACCGGCACAACCCTCACTACAACAGCCAGCAGCACCGGCGGCCGCTCCGGTCCCGGTAGCGAGCAGCGCACCCACGGCCGCACAGACAGCACCGGCATCACCGCCGACGACCGCCGAACCATCTGCGCTGCGCGGGCGAACCGAGAATCTCAGCAGGCTTCGCCGAGTCATCGCCGAACGCATGGTCGAGTCGCTGCAGACGTCCGCTCAACTGACCACTGTGGTTGAGGTGGATGTCACCCGCATTGCTTCCCTACGCGGCCGAATCAAGGCCGACTTCGAGTCACGCGAGGGCGTCAAACTGTCATTCCTTCCGTTCTTCTGCAAAGCCGCCGTCGAAGCGCTGAAGGTGTACCCGCAAATCAACAGTTCCATCGACATGGACGCCGGCACCATCACCTACCACGAGTCTGAGAACCTCGGCATCGCCGTGGACACCGACCGCGGACTCCTGGTTCCCGTCGTCCGCGACGCAGGTGACTTGAACATCGCCGGCATCGCGCGGCGGATCGCCGACCTCGCCGAACGCACCCGAACCAACAAAGTCGGACCTGACGAACTCTCCGGCGGCACGTTCACCGTCACCAACACCGGAAGCCGTGGCGCGCTGTTCGACACTCCCATCATCAACATGCCGCAGGTCGCGATCCTGGGGACCGGCTCGGTCGTCAAGCGGCCGGTCGTCATCAGCGAAGGTGGGCAAGATGTCATCGCGATTCGATCGATGGTCTACCTGTCGCTCTCCTACGACCACCGGATCGTTGACGGTGCCGACGCCGCTCGATTCCTCAGCACCATCAAGTCTCGCCTGGAGGAAGGCGCGTTCGACGCCGAGCTCGGTGCGTAGCGCTCCGTAATGTTCATCACCGGCATCTGGTTCGTCGGGTCGATGGTGGGCATCATCCTCGTCGCACGCTTCGCCCTCTACATTCCCGCGCGGAAGTTGGCGCACGCCGGTGGGCTCTCGCAATCAGCAACCGGCCAACTGCTGGGTTACCTCACCAGCGCACCCGAACTCGTCGCCACGGTTTTCGTCGCCTCCACCGGACTGTTCACGGTGGTAAGCACGAACATCCTCGGCAGCAACATCATCAACACGTTGCTCGCCACGGTCGCGGCGGTGCTGTTCGGTCAATTGCGTCGGATCGCCGGCTCACGATTCCGGTTCGAGCAGGCGGTGGTCGCCGGCAGCATCGTCGTGCCTGTGCTGCTGCTCGTCACCGGCCAAGACAGCGCCCTGTGGAGCGGCATCGCCCTCGGCGCCGGATACATCGCCTACATGCGCGTCATGCGCTCACGGCAGGAAGTGTCCGGGCCGTCGCAATCCGAAAGCGCACAGAAACCGTGGAGCGGACGACGCTCGCACATCGTGCTGCAGGTTCTGATCGTGATCGCCGGGCTCGTCGGCCTGTACTTCCTCGGCGACGTCCTCGGTGATTCGGTATACGAACTCGGCGTTGCCTTCGCCGTTCCGGCCGTCATTCTCGGTGTACTGACTGCCGTTGCAACGAGCCTGCCCGAACTCACGACGTTCTTCTCCTCCTTCGCCGCGCACCGCAAAGCCGGAACCGACGGAAACTCCGAAGTGGTGCACAACCTGATGGCGAGCAACGTCGTCAATCTCCTCGTGGTCCAGGCGGTAGGCGTCGTGGCCTACACCGTTTTCGCTTAGCCCGAACAAGCCGCACGCCGACAAGCCCACCGGGCCGTTATGCGCCATGCTTAGATCATGAAAATCGCCATCACCGGAGCGTCAGGGCTCATCGGATCGGCCCTGGTGCCCCACCTGAGGGCCCGCGGAGACGACGTCATCCGCCTCGTTCGACGCCCCGCCACCGCGCCGGATGAGGCGTCGTGGGACCCCACCGCCGGGACCGTCGATCTCGATGCCCTCGCCGGAGTCGAGGCCGTCGTTCACCTCGCCGGTGCCGGAGTGGGCGACCACCGCTGGAGCGATGACTACAAACAACTGATCCTGGATTCGCGGGTTAACGGCACCCACACCATCGTGCGCGCGATGACCGAACTGGACCTTCCGCCCCGTGCGTTGATCGCCGGGTCGGCCATCGGGTGGTACGGCGACACCGGTGACCACGCCGTCGACGAATCAGCACCGGCCGGGACCGGCTTCCTCGCCGACGTGGTGCGTGCCTGGGAAGCGGCCGCCGAACCCGCAATCGCCGCAGGCATCCGGGTGGTCCACGCCCGCACCGGACTCGTCGTCAGCGCGCCCGACAGCACGATGGGACCCCTGGTGTCCATCCTGAAAGTCGCGGTCGGCGGGACGTCCGGTGGCTCCGGGGGTGCCTTCGGCCCGCTCATCCCGTCCGTCCGGTTGAACCTCGCCGGCCGCCTCGGCCCGGGAACTCAGTACTGGTCGTGGATCTCCCTGCGCGATGAAGTCAACGCCTTGACGTTCCTGCTCGACAACGACGACATCAGCGGGCCCGTCAACCTGACCGGCCCCACCCCGGTCACGAACGCCGAGGTCGCCGACGCGTTGAAGCAGGAGATCGGTCGCGCCTGGCTGCCGCCGATTCCAACGTTCGCAATCAAGGCGCTGCTCGGCGAATTCTCGATCGAGGTACTCGGCTCCACCCGGGTTCTGCCGTCGGTCTTGACCGAGGCGGGTTTCTCCTTCCAGGACACCACCGTCGAGTCAGCGATACGCACCGCCCTCGAGAGCTCCTAGCCGATGACGCACCATGACGTCGTCATCGTCGGTGCCGGGCTCGCGGGTTTGGCCGCGGCCCGGGAGCTCGCGATTCACGGCGTCGACGTTCAAGTCTTCGAAGCCGCCGACGCTGCGGGCGGACGCGTTCGCAGCGACGTCGTCGATGGGTTCACCCTGGATCGTGGCTTCCAGCTCTACAACCCGGCGTATCCCGAAGCGGCGCGCGTCCTCGACCACGAAGCCCTGAACCTGCATCCGCTGACTCGGGGAATGGACATCGTTCGGTCCACCTCCACAGGCCGCGCAGTGCTGCGGCTCGCTGACCCTCGATCGCCGGGCAATTGGCACACCTCTGCACTCTCCCGCGCAGCGGGCACGATCACGGGCAAGGCGCGGTTCGCGGCGTACGCGCGCACCGTTGCAAAATTGTCCGGCCACCAGTTCGACGAGCGGGTCGACGAGCCAGCACAGGTGGCGCTCGCTCGGGCCGGCGTCGACGCGACGATGATCGACCACGTCATCCGCCCCTTCCTGACCGGTGTGTTTCTCGAACCGCACTTGATGACGTCGCGTCGCTTCATGGACGTGGTGCTCGCCAGTTTCGTGAAAGGAACGCCATCGCTGCCGCGGGCCGGCATGCAGGCGATCCCCGACCAATTGCACGACGCGCTACCCGCGGGGACCGTTCACCTCGCCACACCGGTTCACCGACTCACGCCCGCGAGCATCGAAACGGACTCCGGCACCATCACGGCGTCGGTTGTCATCGTGGCAACCGACGCCACGCACGCTTCGGCTCTGCTGGAGGCGGCGGGGCTGACCACTGAACTGAACACGGTGACCAACTCCGTCACTACCTGGTATCACGCGGTCGCAACGACGTCGTTGCCCGAGCCACTCGCCCGCGGGCGAAGCGTGATCACCGTTCCCGACAAGCGATCCGGGCCGGTGATCAACACGGTGCCGCTGACATACGCCGTGCCGAGCTACTCCCCCGACGGCCAGATCTTGATCTCGTCCTCCACCCTCGGCGTCGACGACTCCACCGTGGTCGCGCAAGCCGTGCAAGGCCATCTGCAGTTTCTTTACGGCGCCGAGACCTCCGGATGGGAACTCGTGGCCCGCTACCCGATCCACGGCGCGCTGCCGTCCATGCGCGGTCCGCTCACCGTCGCCGGTTCCGGCGAGCACGGCCCGGTGATTCTCGCCGGTGATCACTGCGCCACCGCGAGCATTCAAGGAGCCATGATCAGTGGGCGCCACGCCGCCGACGCGGCATGTCGTCGACTGGGCGTCGTGCGGCCGGACGACCGTAGGATCGCCGTATGAGCGTGACGGAGGCGACCGTTGTCGTTGAGCACGTCGGGTTCGGACCCGACGCGGTCGCGTACCAGGACGGGTGGGACCTGCAGAGGGCGACGCACGAGCGTGTAGTCGACGGTGGGCCCGACACCGTCCTGCTCCTCGAGCACCAGGCGGTCTATACCGCCGGCCGCCGGACCGAAGACGCCGAACGCCCCCTCGATTCCACCCCAGTGGTCGACGTCGACCGCGGCGGGAAGATCACCTGGCACGGACCCGGACAGTTGGTGGGCTACCCGATCCTCCGGCTACCCGATCCCATCGACGTCGTCGCCTACGTGCGCAGGATCGAGACCCTGCTCATCGACGTCTGCGCGGAATTCGGCGTCACCGGCACCCAGGTGGAAGGGCGAAGCGGCGTCTGGGTTCCGGCCGACTCGCACGGACCTGATCGCAAGATCGCAGCGATCGGCATTCGCGTAGCCAAAGGCGTCACCATGCATGGATTCGCACTGAACTGCGATTGCGATCTAACGGCGTTCGACCGGATCATCCCCTGCGGCATCGCCGATGCTTCCGTCACGTCCCTCTCGCGTGAGATCGGCCGCGAGGTGAGCGTTCGCCAGGCTCTGCCGTTTGTCATCGATCGCCTCGGCAGCTTAAGGGGGATCACACCATGACCGTGTATTCAGGAACTAACGCCGACGGCCGCAAGCTTTTGCGCATCGAGGCGCGCAACGCCGAGACACCCATCGAGCGCAAGCCGCCGTGGATCAAGACGCGCATGCGCACCGGGCCGGAATACCAGCGCATCAAGGAACTCGTCGGCAACGAAGGCCTGCACACCGTCTGCCAGGAAGCCGGGTGCCCGAACATCTTCGAGTGCTGGGAGGACCGCGAGGCGACGTTCCTCATCGGCGGAGAACAGTGCACTCGGCGCTGCGACTTCTGTCAGATCGACACCGGCAAGCCCGAGCCACTCGATGTCGACGAGCCGCGGCGAGTGGCCGAATCGGTCGAGAAGATGGAGTTGCGGTACGCGACGGTGACCGGGGTCGCCCGGGACGATCTCGAGGATGAGGGTTCGTGGTTGTATGCGGAGACCGTTCGACAGATTCACCGCCTCGGCCTCGGCACGAAGGTCGAACTCTTAATTCCGGATTTCTCCGCCAACCCCACTCTCCTTGGAGAAGTCTTCGACGCGCGTCCAGAAGTCCTCGCGCACAACGTTGAAACGGTGCCGCGCATCTTCAAGAGGATTCGCCCCGCGTTCCGGTACGAGCGCAGCCTGGACGTCCTCACCCAGGCGCGCAGCGTCGGACTGGTCGCCAAGAGCAACCTGATCCTGGGCATGGGCGAGACCCGCGACGAGGTGGAGCAGGCCCTCAGTGACCTCGTCGAGGCCGGGTGCGAACTCATCACGATCACCCAGTACCTGCGGCCCTCACCCCGTCACCATCCGGTCGAACGTTGGGTGCACCCGGAGGAATTCGTCGAACTCGCCGATGTCGCCACCGAACTCGGTTTCTCCGGAGTGATGAGCGGCCCGCTCGTTCGCTCGAGCTACCGGGCCGGGAAGCTGTATGAGCAGGCTCTTGCGGCCCGTGAGTCCGGTGCCGTGGCGCGTATCACCGTCACATGAGCGCCCGCGTCGTCGCTACCCACGTGTGGCCATCCGACATCGACGAGCCGGTGTCGGTCGATGTTCTGGAGCTGGATTGGGGTGGTCCCGTCGGAGATCGCCACCACGGTGAGCGAATGGCCTCCGATACACGGCAGTCGACGGTGTTCACCCGCGGAACCTCTATTCGCAACCACCGCCAGGTGTCGATCGTGGATACCGGGGAACTCGCGCAGATTGCCACTGCGATGGGCATTCCGCGCATCGACCCCGGGGTGATCGCCGACAACATCTGCACCGAGGGCATCGACGCACTCACCGCGCTGCCTCGCATGACGCGCCTGGTCTTTGCCTCCGGAGCGGTCATCATGCTGGGCGGACCCAACGCTCCGTGCACGATCGCCGGCGGAATGCTCGAGCGCGTCTACGGCTCTCGCCCCGAATCCTTCCCCAAGGCCGCGTGGGGCCTTCGTGGAGTCACCGGCTGGATGGAGCATCCCGGAACGGTGCGACCCGGTGACGCCGTGACCGTGCACGAGCCGGACTAGGCTCCCTAGCCATGGGCAAGATCAAATCCAGCCTCGCAGCGATCGGCCAGAACTGGTCGATGACCCAGAAGGTCTACAAGTTCTTGTGGGCCGAGGTCCTCGGCATCGTGCTCGCCACGATCATCGTGATCGCGGTCCCGGTCTCGATTTTCATCAACTGGTTGACCGCCGTGCTCATCGCTCTCCCGATGGGTCTGCTCGCCGGGACGTTCTGGTTCAGTCGTCGCGCGATGCGCGCCGCGTACTCGCGCATCGAGGGCCAACCCGGAGCAGCGGCCGCGGTCATTGAATCCCTACGCGGGAAGTGGGCCGTCACACCCGCGGTCGCCGTCAACCGCAACCAGGACATGGTCTCCCGAGTGATCGGCAAGCCGGGGGTGATCTTGGTGTCCGAAGGTGCGCCGACCCGGGTTGGTCACATGCTGACCAGTGAGCGCAAGAAGACCGCCCGGTGGGTTCCCGACATCCCGATCTACGAGATCCAAATCGGAGACGAAGAGGGCCAGATCACGCTTCGGCAGATCCAAAAGACCCTCGGCAAACTGCCCAAGAACCTGCGTGGAAGCGAAGTGACCGAGGTCCGTCGTCGACTGGAAGCGATCGGGAACGCCCAACAATCCATGCCCATCCCCAAGGGCCCGATGCCGACCAGTCCCCGCCAGGTGCGGCGGCAACGCCGGTAAAGAGTGCTCCGTTAGCTAGCCCCCACCCGAACGACCCGGGTATGCGCGAGTCGGTCGTGCACCCCTCGCCCATCGTCGTCGTAGACCACGGCCGGGATGACCAGGCAAATCAACAGCGTCCGCACGAGTATCCGCCACAGCGGTACCCGCCCACCGTCGATGGACACCACCCGCAGCCTCACCAACCGCTGTCCGAAGGACGCCCCCGTCAGCCAGGTGAGCACCGTGATCTCGACGACGAACACCGCCAGCGTGGCGAGCATGGAACCGTTGGAGCCGTAGGGAAACTGGGGGAAGGCCAGGAGAGCCACTAGAACGCTGGCGAACCAGTCAATAAGGAAGGCAACGACACGTCGGCCGAACCACGCGCGCTGCTCCTCCACAGCCCCAGCGTAGGAGGCCGGACGGTTAACACTCCCGAAACAGTTGAGATACCGGCCGGACACGCCCTGTCCCTAGTTTCTGCCGTAATCCGGCGGCACAGGGCCGCCGAGCGAGGCGATGCACGCAAGTGCAGGAGGTAGAAATGTTCAGCAATGCTGACGAAGTTCTGAAGTTCGTCCAGGACAACGGGGTGGAATTCATCGACGTGCGATTCGTCGATCTGCCCGGCATCATGCAGCACTTCAACGTCCCGGCGAGTTCGTTCGGGACCGGTGCTTTCGAGGACGGCCTGATGTTCGATGGCTCGTCGATTCGTGGCTTCCAGTCGATCCACGAATCCGACATGAAGTTGATCCCGGACCCGGCCACCGCGTATCTCGATCCTTTCCGTTCGGCCAAGACGTTGGTCATGAACTTCACGATCCGCGATCCCTTCACCAACGAGCCGTACAGTCGCGACCCCCGCAACGTCGCGGCCAAGGCTGAGGCGTACATCGCCTCGACCGGTATCGCAGACACGGCGTACTTCGGTCCGGAAGCCGAGTTCTACGTCTTCGACGACGTCCGCTTCGAGACCAACCAGCATTCCGGCTACTACTTCATCGACTCCATCGAAGGCGCCTGGAACACCGGCCGCGTCGAAGAGGGCGGAAACCGCGGGTACAAGACTCGTTACAAGGGTGGCTACTTCCCCGTTCCCCCGGTCGATCACTACGCCGACCTCCGCGACCAAATGGTCTCCACGCTGCTGCAGGTGGGACTGCAGGTCGAGCGCTCTCACCACGAAGTCGGCACCGCCGGCCAGGGCGAGATTAACTACCAGTTCAATTCGCTGCTGCACGCGGCCGACGACGTCATGCTCTTCAAGTACATCGTCAAGAACGTCGCATGGGCGAACGGCAAGACCGCCACGTTCATGCCAAAGCCTCTGTTCAACGACAACGGCTCCGGTATGCACTGCCACCAGTCGCTATGGAAGGACGGGCAGCCGCTGTTCTACGACGAGATGGGCTACGGAGGTCTGTCCGATACCGCCCGTTGGTACATAGGCGGTCTGCTGGCCCACGCACCCTCGGTACTCGCGTTCACCAACCCGACGGTTAACAGCTACCACCGACTCGTGCCGGGCTTTGAAGCTCCCGTCAACCTGGTGTACTCCGCCCGCAACCGCTCCGCCGCGGTGCGTATTCCGGTCACGGGTAACTCCCCGAAGGCCAAGCGCGTGGAGTTCCGCGTGCCTGACCCGTCCAGCAACCCCTACCTCGCCTTCTCCGCACTGGTGATGGCCGGACTCGATGGCATCAAGAACAAGATCGAGCCGATCGCCCCGGTCGACAAGGACCTGTATGAGTTGCCGCCGGATGAGTTGGCGAACATCCCGACCGTTCCGGACTCCCTCACGGGATCTCTCGATGCTCTCGAGGAAGACAACGAGTTCCTCCAGGCCGGTGGAGTCTTCCCCGCCGATCTCATCGAGACATGGATCGACTACAAGCGGACCAACGAGGTCGACCCGATCCGCCTGCGTCCGCACCCGCACGAGTTCGAGATGTACTACGACATCTGATCCCACTCGACTCCCTCCGCGTCGATTCGCCTCGCGCGCCTGGGAAACGCAGAAGCCCCGGATTCGTCCGGGGCTTCTGTCGTGTTCGCCTACTGCTCGCCGTAGAAGACTCGCTCGGTGACCGAGCGTGCCCGTCGCGTCGTGCGCAGATACTCATCCTTGAGTTGACTTCCATCGCTGCCGTAGTGACGAAGGACGGCGGCGAGAGCCGAGAGTTCACCCACGTCGCTCGGGAGTGAATCACCCGGTCGCGCCTTCACCAGCATGATCGCGTTCCGGATCGCCGTTGCGAGTAGCCACGCTTCCCGAAGTGTTCGGGCATCCGCGCCGGTCAACAGCCCCACCTCTACGCACGCCTGCAGCCCGTCGAGCGTGGTCGTCGTTCGCACGGCCGCGTGTTGCCCGGCGTTCTCCATCTGCAGTAACTGCACCGTCCACTCGACATCGGACAGTCCGCCGCGGCCGAGCTTGGTGTGAACGGTCGGGTCGGCACCTCGCGGCAATCGCTCCGCCTCCATGCGGGCCTTCAGGCGTCGGGCTTCGCGCACGGCCCCGAGATCGAGCCCGTCCGCCGGCCAGCGCAAGGGGTCGATGAGATCGGTGAATGCCTGCCTGAGTTCCTGAGGTCCGGCGATGGGCAAGGCGCGCAGCAGCGCTTGCGCCTCCCAAGGTGACGACCACCGTTCGTAGTAGGCCGCATAGGACGCCAGTGATCGCACAAGCGGTCCTGCCTTGCCCTCCGGTCGTAGGTCCGCGTCCAGGTCCACGGGAGGGTCGCTCGAGGCGGACATCAGCAGCGATCGCAGTTCTTCCGCGATCGAGGTGGCTTGTCGTCCGGCGTCTGTTTCATCCGATCCCTGCCGTGGTTCGTGAACGAACATCACATCTAGGTCGCTACTGAAGCCGAGTTCGCAACCACCGAAGCGCCCCATGGCGATCACGCCGACATCAGTGAGTTGCTGCCCATCACCCACAACGGATCGGGTCGCTACGGTCAGTGCGCTGTCCACGGTGACGCGGGCGATGGCCGACAATGCATCCCCGACCTCACGAACGTCGATGGTGTCTGTCAGGTCAGCAACCGCGATGCGGAAGAGCTCCCGACGACGCAGGCTTCTGATAGCCGCCACCGCGGCAATCGGGTCGTCTTGCCGGTGCACGAGCGCCGCCGCCTCGGTGGCGAGCGAGGCTTCGCCTCGCGGCCGAAGTTCCTCATCATCGGCGAGCATCCGAACCGACTCCGGTGCCTGCAAGAGCAGGTCGGTTGCGTATCGACTCGCCGACATCATGAACGCGAGCCGTTCGGCCGCAGCGGATTCGTCCCGCAGAAGCCGCAGGTACCACGGTGTGGCACCGAGTGCATCGCTGACTTGCCTAAAGCCCAGCAGCCCCGCATCGGGGTCGGGGCCGTCGGCGAACCACCCCAGCATGACCGGAAGCAGTGTTCGTTGAATGGCTGCCCGTCGCGACACACCACTGGTCAGCGCCTGCAGGTGGCGAATCGCCCCGGCCGGGTCGGAATACCCGAGTGCCTCGAGTCGCTCTTGGGCCGCCTGGAGGGACAGTCGTGCTTCTCCGGCTTCCAGGCGCGCGACGGAGGCCAGCAACGGCCGGTAGAAAAGTTTCTCGTGCAGGCGACGAACTTGACGCTGGTGTGATTTCCATTGGTCAATGAGTTCTCGGACCGGTTCGCTTCGCAAACCGATAGAGCGCGCAAGCACCCGTAACTCCGCGTCGTCTTCGGGCAGCGTGTGTGTTCGTCGCAGTCGACGCAGTTGCAAGCGGTGCTCGAGTGTGCGCAGGAATCGGTACGCGTCGGCGAGCGCCGATGCGTCCCCCCGGCCGACGTACCCCCACGTAGCGAGCGCCTCCAAAGCGACGAGGGTCGTGGCACTGCGCAGCATCACGTCGCTGCGACCGTGCACGAGTTGCAGCAACTGAACCGAGAACTCGACGTCGCGCAAGCCGCCGGGGCCTAGCTTGATCTCCCGTTCGGCGATGTCCGCCGGGATGTGATCCTCCACCCTCTTGCGCATGGATTGCACATCCGCAACGAAATCGGGGCGATCGGCTGCTTTCCACACCAGCGGAGATATCGCGTCCATGTACCGGGTGCCGAGGTCAGCGTCACCCGCGCAGAACCGTGCCTTCAACAGAGCTTGAAACTCCCAGGTGCTGGCCCAGCGTTCGTAGTAGCCAAGGTGCGACGGGAGGGTGCGGACCAGCGCACCTTGCTTTCCTTCCGGACGCAAAGCGGCATCGACTTCCCAGATCGATCCCTCCGCCGTTACTTCCGAGCAGGCCCGCATCAACCCTGCCGCGAGCAGCGATGCGGCGCGAAGGGCATCGGATTCGTCACAGTCGTCTGCTGCTTCGGCGACAAATATGACATCGACATCGCTGATGTAGTTCAGCTCCCGCCCTCCGCACTTGCCCATACCGATGATGGCGAGTCGGCAGGTAAAGGCCGATTCACCGACCTCGTGGCGGGCGATGGCCAGAGCCGCTTCCAACGTCGCGTCCGCGAGATCACTCAGCCATGCCGCCACGGACTCCATTCCGGCCAAGCCGCTGAGGTCCCGAACAGCGATGCCGACTAACCAGCGCCGGTACGCGACCCGCAGCGCATCGGCCACCGATCCACCATCAGCGGGAGTCTGGGCGACGGGTTCAGGCGATTGCGGTATCGCACCGACGGCACCCAACAACGAGGCTCGGGCTTCCACCGGGGACGGGGGTTGCGCCAACCGGTCCGCATCCGCGAGCAGGTCCAGGCTCGCGTGATCGCGCACCAGGAAATCACCCAACGCCTCCGATGCGCCCACCACGTCGATGACGCGACCGCGGAAAGCCTCATCAGCGCCAAGTCCAGCCCGAAGGCGACCGTCGCATCCTTCGACGACGCGCAGGAACTGACGAAGGGCCAAATCGGGGTCGGCTGCGGCGCCGAGTTGGTCGGCGACTCCTGCGAGTACCTCGTCGTCATCGAACGGCGGGAGTGTCCCCAGCGAGTCCAGCAGTGCTCGAGCCTTGTCCGGCTCGACGAAACCGCCACGAGCGAGACCGCCTGCAGCGGATGCGTGACGATCGCTCATGGAGCCCGACCCTAGGTGTCCGAGTTGCCCTAGAGCTTCGGCAGGTAGCGGTCCAATTCCCAGGACGTCACCTGCTTGCGGTACTCCTCCCACTCCGCGCGCTTGTTACGCAGGAAGAAGTCGAAGACGTGTTCACCGAGGGTTTCGGCGATCAATTCGGATTTCTCCATCGCCGTGATCGCCTGATTCAGCGATCCCGGGAGCGGATCCATGCCGACTGCGCGCCGTTCAGCAGCAGTCAGACCCCACACGTCGTCCTCGGAGCCGGGCGGCAACTCGTAACCCTCGTCGATTCCCTTGAGACCGGCAGCCAGCAGGACCGAGTACGCCAGATACGGATTGACCCCGCTGTCCATCGCTCGGTATTCGACCCGCGTGCTGTTGCCCTTCGATGGCTTGTACATCGGGACCCGGATCAGCGCGGAGCGGTTGTTGTGACCCCAGCAGATCCACGCGGGTGCTTCTCCCCCGCCGGCGAGCCGTTTGTAGGAGTTCACCCACTGATTGGTGACCGCGGTGATCTCCGGAGCGTGGGTGAGAAGTCCGGCAATGAAGGAACGCGCAACTTTCGAGAGCTGGAAATCAGCTCCGGCTTCGTAGAACGCATTGCGATCGCCTTCGAACAATGACAGGTGCGTATGCATCCCGCTGCCGGGTTCATCGCGAAAGGGCTTCGGCATGAAGGTGGCGAACAGCCCCTGCTCCATCGCAACTTCCTGGACAACAAGCCGGAAGGTCATGAGGTTGTCGGCGGTGGTCAAGGCGTCTGCGTACCGCAGGTCGATCTCTTGCTGCCCGGGTCCACCCTCGTGGTGACTGAACTCAACCGAGATCCCCATCGCTTCCAGGGTGGTGATCGCCTGTCGACGGAAATCGTGGGCGACGCCGTGCGGAGCGTTGTCGAAGTAGCCGTATTGGTCGATCGGCTCGGGGACACTTCCCGGGCTCGGGCGCTCCTTGAACAGGTAGAACTCGACCTCGGGGTGGGTGTAGAAGCTGAAACCCTGATCTGCGGCTTTCATCAACGTGCGCTTGAGAACGTAGCGGGGATCGGCGTACGAAGGTGAACCGTCCGGCATCAAGATGTCGCAGAACAGTCGAGCCACTCCCGGCCCCTCACTGCGCCACGGCAGGATCGCGAACGTGCTCGGGTCGGGTTTGGCGAGCATGTCGGACTCGTGCACCCGGGCGAAGCCTTCGATCGCGGATCCGTCGAAGCCGATTCCCTCTTCGAATGCGCCCTCAAGTTCCGCCGGTGCGATCGACACCGACTTCAAGGTTCCGAGAACATCGGTAAACCACAGTCGAACAAATCGGATGTCGCGCTCTTCGATCGTGCGCAGCACGAACTCTGCTTGCTTTTCCACGAGTCAATAGTGTGCCGTGTCGTGTTACAGCCGCGTAACAGACTCCCTGGGGTAGGTACCCTCCACGGGTGAACGTCCTGCGCATCGCCCTGGGTCAGGTGAATCCGACCGTGGGCGACTTGGAAGGCAATGCCCGCCTGATTCGCCAGGCGGCAGCTGACGCTGCCGCGGGGCAGGCGGATCTGCTGATTCTTCCCGAGATGGTGCTCACCGGATACCCCGTTGAGGATCTGTCACTTCGCCCGTCGTTCCAGCAGGCATCCCGGCTCGCGATGAGCGCCCTGGCCCGCGACATTGACGACGATGGGTTCGGCGACCTCGTATGCCTCATCGGCTATCTCGACCACAGCGATGACGACGACGATGCCGATGCGGTCGGGCGACCCCGTGGGGGTCCGGTGAACAGTGCCGCACTCGTTCATCGTGGCGCTGCTCTGGCCCGGTACGACAAACACTTCCTGCCCAATTACGGAGTCTTCGACGAGGCTCGGTACTTCGTGCCCGGTGAGTCACCCTTGGTGTTCGAGATGAACGGCCACCGGGTGTGCGTCGCCATCTGCGAGGACTTGTGGAGGCAGGGAGGCCCCGTCCAATGGGCCCGGGAGTTTGACGCAGACCTGTTGGCGGTGTTGAACGCATCTCCGTACGAGCGGATGAAAGACGACCGGCGCCTAGAACTGTGCGTCGAGCAAGCCCAGGCCAGTGGATCAGCCGTTGCATACACCAACATGACCGGAGGCCAGGACGAACTTGTCTTCGACGGTGACTCGCTCGTCGTCGATGCTGCCGGGCAGCTTCTCCACCGAGCGTGTCAGTTCGATTCCCAGATCCTTTTCGCCGACCTCACGGCAACGCGAGTCACACCGTCGTCGCGCGAGGACGTGCCGGTCTCGATTCCTGCGTCGAACACATCGGCACGCGAGCGTGCGCCGCTGACTCCCGCGAACACCGCGCGACTCGATGATTCCGCTGAGTTATACGCCGCGCTGCGCCTGGGGCTGGCCGACTATGTGAACAAGAACGGTTTCACGAGCGTCCTGCTCGGCCTCAGTGGCGGGATCGACTCGGCGTTCGTCGGCGCACTCGCGGTCGATGCTCTGGGTGCCGATCGAGTGTTCGGGGTCGCGATGCCCAGTCGCTACTCCTCGACCCACTCGGTTCAGGACGCACACGACCTGGCGGAACGAACCGGTCTGACCCTGCGCGAGGTGCCTATCGGCCCGATGTTCGACGCCTTCCAGTCGAGTTTGCACCTCACCGGACTCGCCGAGGAGAACTTGCAGGCGCGCATTCGAGGCATGGTGTTGATGAGCCTGTCCAACGCCGAGGGGCACTTGGTCTTGGCGACCGGTAACAAGAGCGAGCTGTCCGTCGGCTACTCCACCATCTACGGCGACGCGGTCGGTGGCTTCGCACCCATTAAGGACGTTCCGAAGACGCTGGTGTGGGATTTGGCGCGGTGGCGCAACGAGCAGGCCGAGTCCGCTGGGTCCACCGGGCCGATTCCGCCACGGTCGATCACCAAGGAGCCATCCGCGGAGCTCAGCCCCGACCAGAAGGACTCCGACTCGCTTCCCGACTACCACGACCTCGACAGCGTTCTCGAGGCGTACGTCGACGAGGACACCGGCGCGTCGGAACTCGTGTCCGCCGGCTTCGACGCTGCGCTGGTCGAGCGCATCGTGCGCCTGACGGATGGCGCCGAGTACAAGCGGCGCCAATACCCTCCGGGAACCAAGATCGGGGTTCGTGCCTTCGGACGTGACCGTCGACTACCGATTACCAATCGGTGGCGCGAACGCCCCGATTCGAACTCCTAAGCCTCAGACTCACGCGACTTGTCTGCCGAGGGCTCGCTCTTGGTGGGGACAGGTATGTGGGGTAGACCGAAGCCGACGATGAGTGCGGCGATCACCACGACGGACGCCGAGATGACCGATGTCACGTGGCTCGCGGCGAGGAAGTCGGCATAGGCGATGGCCGTCAACGAGTCGATGACCGCCACGGGGACACCGGACTCGGCCGCCGAGGTCAGCACCTGCTGGGTCGCCACGATGGACTCGCTCGCTGCGGCGAACGCTCCCTCGGGCAGCGCCTGAGAGGCGTCGTCGGGGAGTTCGGTGCCGCTCGCCGCCAGGTTCGCCGCGTACTGGGTAGCCAGCACGGTGCCCACGATCGCTACCCCCAAAGCGCCACCGACTTGCCGCACCGTGTTCTGCACAGCCGAGCCCGCCCCGGCGCGGGCTAAGGGCAGAACGTTCTGCATCACAGTCGAGGCCGGAGCTATGACCAGGCCCATGCCCAGTCCGAACAGGAAGAAGACTCCCAGGAGCAGCCACAGGGCCGTGTCGATCTGAACGAAGACCAGTGATGTCAGGGCGAAAGCAACGATCACGAGGCCACTGGTCATCACGGCTCGGTAGCCGAATCGTGCGACCGTCGTCGCACTTCGGGGTGCGGCAAGGAGTTGTCCGACAGCGAAGGGGATGAAGCACAGCCCCGCCGTCAGCGTGTCGAATCCCCGCAGAATCTGGAGGTAGAACGGAAGCGTGAACGTGATGCCCGTGAGGGCGAAGAACGACAGCGACACGGCCGCGATACTGATGGCGTATCCCCGATTGCGGAACAAGCTGACGTCGAAACTCGGATGGTCGCTTCGGTACTCCATGTACAAAAACAGCGCAATGACGGCGACGCCCGCGACCATCGGACCGAGAACCATCGCATCGATCCACGTGCGGGTTTCGGATGCGTGGATGATTCCGTACACCAGCAACACCAGCCCGACGATCGACAGCACGAGCCCGAGCACGTCCAACTTTCGCCCGTCGGGGTTCCGCGTCTCCGGAACAACCCTCCAGATGGCAATCAGGCCGACGATCACAATCGGCACGTTGATCAAGAAGACCGATCCCCAGGCATTTCCGGTCAATGGTGCGAACCATTGGGGGTTTTGCAGCAACGCTCCACCCAAAACAGGCCCCAGAGCCACGGCCGCTCCTACGGCGCCCGCCCAGGTGCCGATCGCTCGTCCTCGCTCGTGAGGAGGGAAGACGACCGTGATGATCGCCAGCGTTGTCGGCAACACAGCGGCGCCACCGATGCCCATCACCGCTCGGAACCCGATCAACATCTGCGGCGTCGAGGCGAAGGCGCAGGCTGCGGAAGACAGACCGAACACGATCAAACCCACGATGAGGATGCGCTTGCGGCCATACCGATCGCCGAGCACTCCCCAGGTGAACAGCAGGGCTGCGAACACCAGGATGTAGGAATCCACCGCCCACACCAGCTCGCCCTGGGTCGCTTCCAGGTCGCGCTGGATGGTCGGCAGCGCGATGTTCAAAATCGTGTTGTCGAGAACGACGACGAGCAGGCTAACGATGAGAACGCCGAGGATCGCCCAACGCCGGGGGTGTCCCTCGCCTGAGACCATCCAGCGGTCGGCATCTTCCGGCGCGGGCTGCATGCATCCTCCGAACGGGCCCGGTGGGCTCCGCTGCAGGGGGTCCACGAATAAAGGCCTCATGCTACTCGCGGGTCGGTTGAGCCAGATCGTCGATACGTGGCATGCTTTTCTCGTCCGGGGACTTCACACGGGAGCCTCGAGATGGGAGTTTCACCATGTCTCGTCATTCTTCGATTCGGCGCGTGACGATGCGCGACCTCCAGGTGCGCACCGATGAGGGTCAACCCTGGACCATGGTTACCGCGTACGACGCGCTCACCGCGGGTGTCATCGAGCAGGCTGGTGTCCCTGCGCTGTTGGTCGGTGACTCAGCCGCGATGGTGGTTCACGGCCACGACTCGACCATTCCGATCACCGTTGACGAGATGCTCCCGTTGGTGTCCGCCGTGGTTCGCGGCACCGAGCAGGCTCTCGTCGTCGCCGATCTTCCGTTCGGTTCCTACCAAGAGGGCCCGGCGCAAGCCCTGGCCACCTCGGCTCGCTTCATGAAGGAGGCTGGCGCGCACGCGGTGAAGTTGGAGGGCGGCCACGGTGTTCTGCCCCAGATCGAAGCACTGGCACAGGCGGGGGTTCCGGTCATCGGTCACCTCGGACTCACCCCCCAGTCGGTGAACCTCCTCGGGGGTTACCGGGTGCAAGGTCGCGGAGAGAGCGGACAACGGCTGCTCCAAGACGCGAAGGCATTGGAGTCGGCCGGTGCGGCGGCGGTTGTTCTCGAAGTGGTCCCGGCGGACCTCGCGGCCTCGGTGACCGAGGTCTTGAGCATTCCCACCATTGGTATCGGGGCCGGGGCGGCCACGGATGCGCAGGTGATCGTGTGGCAGGACCTCCTCGGTCTCACCCCGGATCCTGCGCCGCGTTTCGTTCGCCGCTACGCAAACCTGCGAGAGGTCATGACGGGCGCCGTATCCGCGTGGGTTAACGACGTTGAGACGCGCAGCTACCCGGCTGAGGAACACACGTACAACTAAGCATCGGCGCACACCTGGTCCCCGAAGTTCGGCTGACCATAAACGGTCTAGACGTCGGTGACTCGCACTCCCGCGTGCACCTTGTAGCGGCGATTCATCGAGATCAAGTTCGCGGTGAATGCCTCGACCTGACCGGCGTTGCGCAGACGCCCGCCGTAAATGCCGCGTATTCCATCGATGCGACCGGCAAGGGCCTGCACGGCGTCCGTAGCGTCGCGGTCATCGCCGAGAACAAGGACGTCTGTTTCGATCGAGCTCACGTTGTCGTCGAGCAGCAGCACCGCGGAGATGTGATGGAAGGCGGCAACAACCGAGGAGTCCGGCAGAACCGATGCCGCCTGTTGCGCGGCGGATCCTTCGTCGACCGGCAGCGCAAACGCCCCTTGCTTGTCGAAGCCCAGCGGGTTCACGCAATCCACAACGATCTTGCCTGCGAGATCGGAAGCGAGGGATTCGAGAAGTTCCCGGTGGCCATCCCACGGCACCGCCACGATGACGATGTCACCAAACCTCGCCGCATCTTCGTTGCTGCCACCAGCAACCCCTGAGCCGATCTCCGCCGCGATCGACTGCGCACGATCGGCTGACCGAGAACCGATCATCACCGACTGCCCAGCCCGCGCGAGACGTTGCGCAAGGCCGCGTCCTTGTTCACCTGTGCCACCGAGAACACTGACGTTCATCGCCTCAATGTTCGGTAGTTCTCGAGGATCACGTGTTCCTGATGTCGTCGTCATGAGGACGCATAGTGCCAGAACAACGTCACACGCACACCACGAGTAACGCGTCAGCGCACACAGACACGTTCCCGCACAAGAAATTGTGTGTTTAACAACGCGACACGACGACGCGAAACGAGCCGTAAATCTTTGCGTTTGACCCTTCCCCGTGTCAGTGTTTCCCTAGTGGACTCTGCAATGAGTGCAGAGCCAACGACACGGGAGGCAACGTGGCGGTCGCAAAAAAGACTGCACGCAAGGCGTCAAAGAAGAAGGCGGCGCCTCGCAAAGCAGCCAAAAAGCGCCCTGCAAAGCGCACGGCTAAGAAGACAACCAAGCGGACAGCCAAGAAGGCAGCGAAGCGGCCTGCAAAGAAGGCAGCCAAGAAGCGCCCAGCAAAGCGCACCGCAAAGAAGGCAGCCAAGAAGCGCCCAGCAAAGCGCACCGCAAAGAAGGCAGCCAAGAAGCGCCCAGCAAAGCGCACCGCAAAGAAGGCAGCCAAGAAGCGCCCAGCAAAGCGCACCGCAAAGAAGGCAGCCAAGAAGCGCCCAGCAAAGCGCACCGCAAAGAAGGCAGCCAAGAAGCGCCCAGCAAAGCGCACCGCAAAGAAGGCAGCCAAGCGTCCTGCCAAGAAGGCAACGCGCCGCCGCTAGATCGCACAGCAATCACGAAGGCCCGCACCATCTGGTGCGGGCCTTCGTATGTTCGTAGCTCCGGTGCCTACATCGCAGCGACCAGCTCGAAAACTACCGACGTTCAGTCATCATCATCATCGAAGGCAGCGTTGCGCTCAGCTGCGCGCTCCAGCGCCTGACGAGCGGCCTGCTCGCTCTCGTAGGGGCCGAGACGTTCAGCGTTGGCGCAGCCGTCCTCCGGCTCTACCTGCTGGTGCTCCAAACAGAAATACCACTGCATGCGTTGTCCCTTCCTCCCACCGATCCCCGGCTACCCGCGAGGGATTCTCCTCGCATGGACACCGGCGGCATTTAATCTAGTGCGCGCCTAGACTCGTCGGCATGGAGACGGCCATTCGAGATCCTCTTATTCCCGGTCGCCTCTCCCCCCGACGCTCAGTGCCAGCCTCGATCGCCCGCCCGGAGTACGTCGACCGTCCGGCGCCGGCGCCTTTCGAAGGATCGGACGTGCAATCGGCCGAAACAATCGAGGCAATGCGGATAGCCGGACGGATCGCCGCGGACGCCCTTGTGGAAATCGGTCGCAACGTTCGTCCAGGAGTCTCGACCGATGAGCTCGACCGAATCGGCCACGAGTTCCTCATCGACCATGGCGCGTACCCCTCGACCCTCGGTTATCGCGGATATCCCAAATCCTTGTGTTCGAGCCTGAACGAGGTCATCTGCCACGGCATCCCCGATTCCACCGAGCTCGTCGACGGAGACATCTGCAATATCGACATCACCGCCTTCATCGGAGGTGTCCACGGCGACACGAACGCGACTTTCCTCGCGGGGGATGTGCGCGAGGAAGCGCGCCTGCTCGTCGAGCGCACACACGAGGCGACCATGCGCGCTATCCGAGCGGTCCGACCGGGGCGCCCGTTGAGTGTCGTCGGTCGGGTGATCGAGTCTTACGCGAAGCGCTTCGACTACGGCGTGGTGCGTGATTTCACCGGGCATGGCATCAGCACGTCCTTCCACAGCGGCTTGATCGTCCCCCATTACGACGACCCTCGGATCGACGTCGAATTGCGTGAGGGAATGACCTTCACCATCGAGCCGATGTTGACCCTCGGGACCTACCAGCACGAGATGTGGGACGACGGTTGGACAGCCGTCACCCGGGATCGCCGTTGGACCGCGCAGTTCGAGCACACCATCGTGGTGACATCCGACGGTGCCGAGATTCTCACCTTGCCCAGTGACAACGCCGGCTCATGACGCACGCAGGCCCACAGTCGTCTTGGCCCGACGACGTTCGCACCCTCGCGATCGATATCGGCGGTAGTGGGATCAAGGCTTCTGTCCTCGATCCCCAGGGGTCCCTTCTCGTGGACCGCGTCCGAGTCGACACCCCCTACCCCTGCCCACCCGAGCGACTAGTGGCCACGCTGGTCAGCCTCGCCGACGATCTCCCCGATGCTCACCGAGCGTCGATCGGCTTTCCCGGACTAGTTCGCGATGGACGCGTCTTCACGATTCCTTCCTTGTCCCGTGCCACCTACGACGGACCCCAAGATCCCGACCTCGCAGTCCAGTGGGAGAGATTCGACCTCGGTAGCGCCCTGGCGGAGGTCATGGACATACCCACCCTGATCGTGAACGACGCCGACATGCAGGGCTGCGCGGTCATCAGCGGCGAGGGAATGGAATTCGTCATCACCCTGGGGACCGGAATCGGCACCGGCCTGTTCCATCACGGCACCCTGCTCCCCCACCTCGAGCTCTCCCATGGGCCCTTCGGCGACGGCAAGGACGTCGACCGTGCCCTGGGGAACGTCGAGCGAAAGAAGATCGGCCGCAAACGTTGGCGAAAGCGAGTGTCGCAGGCCATCGAGGCGTTCGATGCCGTCATTCACTTCGATCGCATCTATGTCGGCGGTGGGAACGCTAAACACCTCGAGATCGACGACATCGGCCCGAAAGGTGAGATCGTCTCGAACGCTGCGGGCGTTATCGGCGGAGTGCGTCTGTGGGACATGGTCGAGGCAACTGCCCAGCGCCGCGGATAACTTCCCGACACTTACACTGCCCGCATGACACGCTGGTTGACCGACGACGAGCAGCGAGCCTGGCGCGCCTGGATCGAAGCCTCGATCTTGCTCAATCAGCGCCTGAGTGCGGATCTGCAGCGCTTGCACGATCTGACCTTGGCCGACTACGAGATTCTCGTCCACCTGTCAGAGCACTCCGAGCGCCGAATGCGGATGAGCGAACTCGCCGAGGCGACACTCGTGTCACGAAGTCGGCTCAGTCACCAAGTCGATCGGCTCGTCAAGCGAGGCTTCGTCGAGCGCCAAGAATGCGACATCGACAAAAGGGGCTCCTTCGCAGCTCTCACCAGCGAAGGCTGGACGGCAATCGAAACCGCCGCCCCCGATCATGTCGACAGCGTTCGCGAGCACCTCGTGGACGTTCTCGGACCGAAGGACTTCGCATCCCTCGGCAATGCGTGCACCACGATCGCCAAGAACCTGCAGGCCTCCGAGCAGGAGTGACGAGGCCCGGCGCGTGCTACCGGCCCGTGCTACCGGCCCGCTCCTACCGTCCCGTCGTCACGAGGACCCCGCCGTCGAAGCGTTCACGTCGCCCCCGACGTCACTACGGCTCTACCGGGTCAGCTCACCGACCACGATGCGGTGGTTCGAGAACGGTGTCTTCTTCGGTGATTTCGCGTAGTACACCCGCCACTTGTTGGGGCCGATCTGCACAGCGGTCGGGTCGAGGGCGTTGAACGACGCCGGCGTCAACGGCTTCGCGTTCACCTTCCACTTCAGGCCATCTCGACTTGTCGCGACGAAGAGGCGCTGGGGAGGATCACCCGGGCCAGTGGACAGCAGCATCAGCCAGTCGCCGTTCTTAGCCTGGATGACATCGGAGTCGACATAGCCACCCGTGGTGCGATAGCCCGCGTCTTGGGTGAAGGACGTGCCACTCGCGTCGGTGGAGGTGGCACTGACGATGACCTCGTCCGAACGAGAGCCCCGTCCCTTCTTGTTTTTCGATTTTGAACCAAAGGCGGACGCCGGCAGACCACACTTCTTCGCAGCCTTCTTGGCCTTGGAGGTCACCTTCTTCTTGCCCGAGGCCATCGCCTCCAAGGTCCCTCGATTGATGTACTTCATCATGCACATCTGCTGGTCGCGCGTCGGCTCGAAATTCTCTGATTCCCCGCCGCCTTGCCGATCCTTGCCCTCGGCAACCCAATACAGCCGGACGAGCCCGTCCGGGGTGATGACCGAGTCCGGGACTCCCCACGCACGCTCGTTGGCCGTCGCGGTGAGTCCGAGGCGAGTGATATCTCCGAGCGTTGGAGTGCCGTCGACGTAGGTCACGGGCGCGGTGGCGATCTCTTTACTTCCGTCCACCTCGGGGATCACGAAGTAGGCGCGCTGGGATCCGTCGGCCAAGGTCACCTGCGTGAAGTCGGTACCAAAATCAGGAGGCAGGGAGGTTTGTGTGCAGTTACCTCCCACGGTGCACACGCTCATCAACCATCCGCCTGCCTCACCGGCGCTGTGAAAGACCCGGTCGGTAGTGCCATCTATCTCCATGGCGAACGGACTCACACCGGACATGCCGGTGGCAGCGCCCTTCGACAGGTCGTAGGAGGCCGCGCCTGCGGCGGGGGCGGACGCCACGAGCAAACTCACAGCGGCCACCGGGGCAAGGATTCGAACAATGCGAGACGTCATTTATCGACAATAGCCTTCGAGGACCTTCCCAAGCCCACAATCGGAGAAAACATCCAAGGCCTGGGCGCACGCCGGGACGGGCCGCTAGCGTTTGCCTCCTCGGATCCACACTCAGGGAGCGCCCATGGCCGACGACGGCGCGTCGTCGCAGATTCCCCCCACGCTCAGTCGGGCCGCGGGCATCACGTGGCGGGTACTCATCCTGCTCGCCGGGCTCGTGGTGGTCGGCTTCTTCCTGAACCTCGTCTTTCCGGTGGCTCTCGCCCTCTTCCTGAGCCTCCTGGTGACCGCTCTGGCCTCACCCGTGATGAACCTGCTGGACAGATTCATGCCCAGGGTGCTCGCCATGGTGCTGTCTCTGGTCATCATCTTGACCGCCATCGTGTCGATCCTGTTCATCGTCGTTCGCTCAACGATCGCGGAAAGCTCAAAGCTGGTCGCCAGTCTGCAATCGGGACTGACCGAAATCCGCTCATGGCTCAAGGACGGACCGCTGGGGCTGACAGACGAGAGTGTCGACGGCTTGGTGACCCAAGCCGAAGCATGGGGCAAAACCGCTGCCGAAGGTGCATTGAGCGCTGCTGCAGGTGAACTCGGAAGCCTCGGCACCCTCATCATCGGAGGATCGGTCTTCTTCTTCGGCGTGATCTTCTTCCTGCTTTCGCCGGACAAGATCTGGGGCTGGGTGGTCAACTGGCTCCCGAATTCGAGCAAGGCAACGGTAGACACCTCCGGGCGCATCTTCTGGCATTCGATTTCGAGCTACACCAAAGGAATTGTCGTGATCGCCCTGGCCGATGCGGCACTGGTCTTCATCGGCTTAACGATTCTCCAAGTGCCGCTTGCTCCGGCGCTGGCGGCCGTCGTATTCCTCGGTGCCTTCATCCCTGTGATCGGTGCGCCGATCGCGACATTCTTCGCCGCCATCGTCGCTCTGGCCGAGCGCGGACCAGTGGTCGCCCTACTGGTCATCGCCCTCACCGTGGTGGTCGGGTCAGCCGATGGCCACATCCTGCAGCCACTCATCATGGGCAAGGCAGAGCACTTGCATCCACTGGCGATCATCGTTGTTCTCGCCATTGGCAGTGTGACCCTGGGCATCGTCGGCGCGCTGATCGCCGTTCCGATTGCCGCTGCCCTCTATGGCGTAGCGAAATTCGTCACCGGCCGAGACCCCGATCATCCATACCCGCCTGCCCCCGTGTGATCAGGGCGCAGAGCGCTCTTCCTTCCTTGTTCGGCCCTCACGGGCAGGAGCGGCTGGGTTGTTGCCTCACTAACGTTCAGCCTTGCCCAAGGCGCGTCTTCCACGACGTGACGGCTCACACTGGCCTCGGGGCCGACTGACCCGGCATGACCGGGCACGACCGGATGCTCGCTTTCACGCCTGCAACGGCGAACAGCCCTTATATTCACTCTGTGCGCCGCCGAGAATTTCGCCCGAGAGGACGCTACGTGGTCATCGTGGTGGCGGCCGTAAGCGTCCTTACATTGGCGGTGGTCTCCGTCGTTATCCCCACATCAACGTGGGCCGGAGGCGGATCAGGGTCGGCGATGACCGTCCGCGTCGACGTCAAAGACTTGTCAACGAAGCAAAAACGCGAGTTCGTCTCAGCAATCCTGAAGGCAAAAGCCACACCAGATCCCAATAACCCCGACATCAGCCGCTACGACGTCTTTGTCAACTGGCACAAGAACGCCTTTCGCTGCAAGAACTCGTGGAAACAGGACGGCAACTACGCCGGAGCAGCGCACAACTCCCCGACCTTCCTTCCCTGGCATCGTGAATACCTCCACCGGTTTGAGGCGATGCTCCAGGACGTCAGCGGGGATCCGGATCTTGCTCTGCCGTACTGGGACTGGACAGACCCACAATCAACGAAGGCTGTCTTCGCGGCAGACTTTATGGGCGGGTCAGGTGATCCGGAACAGAATTACGCTGTCACCGACGGCGCCTTCCGCAAAGACAATTGGACGATCTCTATCCAAGACCCACCAAGCGTGCTCGCGGACGTCACGCCACCGCAAGACTTCATCGTCAGAAACTTCGGCTCCTACTTCGATGCCGGAATAGCCTTGCCAACAAAGCGTCAGGTGAAGGACTCCCTCGACGTGCACAAATACGACCACAAGCCCTACGACGCAAACTCACCGGACGCTCGCTCGTTCCGCAACACCCTCGAAGGGTGGCGCGATGCCACGCCGGGTGAATGTGACGAGGGTTGGATCAACGTAAGCCAAGAGCCAGGCTCACCCCACGTTCTCCACAACGCCGTCCATATCTACGTCGGTGGGCTCTGGGCAGGCGATGACGGAACAACCACCATGGGAACCATGGCATACAACACCTCGCCCAACGACCCTGTGTTCTTCCTCCACCACGCCAATGTGGATCGCATCTGGGCGGCCTGGGAACTCGAGCAAGGCCAGCACTACCGCCCCCAAGCCGGGGCACAGACCGGCTGGAACGGCGACGACACGATGTGGCCGTGGCACGACAGAACAATCAACAGTTGGCTGAGTACGGCAAGAAACGGCTACGTCTACGCCTCTCTGCCCTAACGACTGCTCGCCTCCCGGCGGACGGTACTCCTCACGCCCCTAGCACCGAGTGTCGGGGTTCGAAGCGGTGCGCGACCGCCGACAGACGGTACGCCTCATGGGCGGAATACGCCCGTTGGTGAGGTTGGGGGACGAGTCGGCCTATAAGCCGGATTCTGTTCCTCGCCACCTCACGGTGACGATTCGGTGATCATCCATCTGCGAGTGCTGTTGCCAGCACCCTGATGCGGTCTACCAGTGGATTGTGAGCGGGTCACTCATCCACCAAGGCCGGCGGACCGGCCCACTTGACCTTGCTCCCGGTGGGGTTTGCCGAGCCACGGCAGTCACCTGCCGCGCTGGTGGTCTCTTACACCGCCCTTTCACCCTTACCTCGATCACTCGAGGCGGTCTGCTCTCTGTGGCACTGTCCCGCGGGTCACCCCGGGTGGGCGTTACCCACCACCGTGCCCTGTGGAGTCCGGACTTTCCTCGACGCTTGCGCGCCGCGATCACCCGGCCGACTCGTCCAGCTACCAGGGTACGCCGCTCCAACGATCGAGGCTGTGTCGGTGTTACCTTCGATGAGACGTCTGGAGGTGCGTGATGGGAACCACGTCGGTTGTAGTGAGAATGACGATCGCCTGCGCGGTCGCTGTATCGGTGATCGGGATCGCCGCCCCTACTGGGGCTGTCGAGTCCCCCAAGCCTCGCAAATCTGCGTGCAATGCCGATCCGGCCGATTACGCATGCCTGCGAACGGATGCGCGGAAGGAAGTAGCCGGGGAGCCCGTCACGTTCCGCGGCTCGCTCAGCACACAGGCCCGGAAGAATCTGGCTCAGTGGACCGATGGTGAGAACACCATTTGTCTCACCCGATACAAGACCACGCCGGAAGAGGATGGCTCATGGCCGTGGCAAACACTCGATGAGGCGTGCACGACCTTGAACACCGACGGCACGTTCGGCCTGGTCGCTTATCTGGGTCGCCAGGGGAAGTTCTTCTACGGAGTTGAGATGGGTCCCTGCAAAGGCGACGCAGGCTTGTGCGGAAACGCAGACGGAGGCTTGCTGAGCGCCTTGGGAAACAAGAAGAACCGCGCGGTGGCCGTCAAAACCATCGCCCCGTGAGGCACGCGGGACAATAGGCGGGTGCTCGTTCTCCTACCGCCCAGCGAGGGCAAAACCGGACCGGAGTCCGGGTCACGGTTGAAACCATCGACGCTTTCCTTTCCTGGGCTCGCGGAACCCCGATCACACGTCTTCGACGCCCTCGTTGCGCTGTGCTCGGGCAACAAGAAGAAGGCGGCCACCATCCTGGGTCTTGGCCCCAAGCAGTTGGATCTCATCGATATCAATGCTCAACTAGCAACCGCACCCACCGCACCAGCCATCGAGATCTATACCGGTGTCTTGTATGACGCCCTGGACTTCTCGACCCTTCCGGCGACCGCGAAGAAGCGAGCATCCACCCGCGTGGCCATCTCTTCGGCCCTGTTCGGGCTCGTGCGACCCGACGATCTGATTCCTCAGTACCGACTCAGCGCAGACACCACGATCCCTGGACTCGGGCCTCTGGCGAGGGTGTGGAGGGACAGCGTCCAAGCCGAGCTACGGGCCACGACAGGACCGATCCTGGACATGCGCTCGGGCGCGTACGTGAAGCTCGGTCCACTGCCGACCGAAACCGCCGACCGAGGTTTCGTGGGCAGGATTCTGCTGGAGAAGGCCGGGAAGCGAAGCGTGGTGAGCCACCACAACAAAGCGACCAAAGGGCTCCTGGTCCGGGAGATCCTGGGGGCGTCCAAAGCCCCACGATCCGCAGATGACCTGCCGGGCTTCCTGGAAGATCTGGGGTTCCGGGTCGAGGTGCACCAGCCGAAGAAGCCAACCGATCCGCGCGGCCTTGACATTATCGTTTACACAACCTGAACATGTCCCAAAAGGGCGTCACATACGTCTCACGGATGCTGTTACCGCACAGCACAGTGTCTCGAAGACGAAGGGAATCGATATGAACAAGACCCGCGTGATCGTTGCCGGAGCATCCGCGATAGCCGTGGCCACTGCTCTGGTGGGCGTGGGGACCGTCGCATCGGCGGACGACGCTTCAGGCGCGTCCAAGGGTAAGGGCGGCGTCCTGTCTCAGTTGGAAGACGACGGCACCTTGACCTCCGATGAAGTGACGGCCGTGAAGGATGCGCTCCGCGCGCAGCGCACAGAAAATCGCGCTGAGAAAGAAGCAGAGCGGGAAGCCGCTCGATCCTCAATCTTGGCCGGGCTGGTGTCTGACGGCACGTTGACCCAATCGCAGGCCGACGCGATTGCCGCGGCCGGCAAGCGCGGCATGCGCGACCTTGTCCGCGACGGGACCATCGACCGCGACGACCTGCAAGCGCTCAAGGCTGCCCTGCAGGATTACCGAGCAGAGAACCGGGACGCGAAGAAAGCCGAGCGGGAAGCCGCCCGTGACGCCGTTCTTGCCGGGCTCGTGTCGGATGGAACGTTGACGCAATCCCAGGCCGACGCGATCGCGACCGCGATCGATGCCCGCATTGCTGAGAAAGGCGACCAGCGGGGCAAAAAAGGCAAGCGTGGTCAGCGCGGCGAGCGCGGCGAACGGGGCGGATCCGGCGGCGCAGCGAGCGCCAATGTCACGACCTTCGGAGCCCGCGCCTAGCTCCGACGGCTACACCCCGTCGGGCCCACGCAGTTCTTTCAGGTGGGCGACGTCGGCGAAGCTGAACATGGAGGAGTTCCCGTCCGGGAACCACGCCACCCTGCTGATCGAGCAGGGTGGCAGTTCCATGCGGTAGATGCTGTCCACGGGAGCACCGACAGCATCGGTGATCATCAACTTGATCGGTGACACGTGGGACACGACGATGACCGTTTGACCCGGGTAGCGCTCGACGATCCGCTCGCGTGCTTGTCGCACCCGCACCTGACAGTCGTCGAAGGATTCACCCTCCGGTGGCGCCACAGACGTCGATGCCAACCAATCGGCGAGTTCGTGTGGCCACGTCGCGCGGACGTCGGCGAACGTGTGTCCATCCCACACGCCGAAGGAGCATTCCGCGAGCCCTTCATCGATCGTGATGCCGAGCCCGGTGGCCTCGGCGATGAACGCCGCCGTCTCCTGGGCCCGCTTCATGGGGGACGACACGATCGCGGCCGGCGATGCACTGTCCGCGAGTGCCGCCGCGACGGACCGCCCCTGCTGGATACCCAAGTCGATCAGTGGCGGATCGTCGCCACCGGAGCCGCTGAATTTCTTCTCTAACGAATGCTTTGTCGCCCCGTGTCGGACCAGGAGAATCTCCGTTGGCTTTCCAACATCCGCCCAGCCGATCATCGTCCGGGGTGGCTGTGCGGCTTTTGTTGACTCTGCGAGTGCGGCGCGGGCCTGATCTTCGGGAGCATCGCCCACCATGTCTCCGTCGAGGCGCTCACTGGTTCGGCGAATGCTCCGATCACCACCGTCCAGCGCCGAGTCGAGCATCTCGTTCACGAGGGCGTCTGCGGTGGTGTTCTCCTCTCGTGGGATCCACGTGTAGGTGACAAGGGTCGGGTCGTGAGCGTCGCGGGCACGCAAGGCGAGGGAGCGAATGTCATCGCTCTTGATCTTCCATCGCCCGGACATTTGCTCGACGACGAGTTTGGAATCCAGCCGTACTTCGATGCGGGCATCGGGATCGATAGCGTGCACATACTCCAGCCCGGCGATAGCGCCGCGATACTCGGCGAAGTTATTCGTCTCGTGGTCGAAGAATTCGGCAATCTCCACGATGACGTTGCCCGCGGAGTCGCTGACCAAAGTCCCGTAGGCAGCCGGACCCGGGTTGCCGCGGGATCCGCCGTCCGCACAGACGACAAAGTGCGCCGACACGATCGATTACAGTCCCGACTCGGACGTGCGCACCAGCACACGGCGGCATTCTTCGCACCGAAGCACCTCGTCCTCAGCCGCCGCCTTCAACACCGCGACCTCCGTCGGCGGCAACTCCAGCCGGCATCCTTCGCACCGGCCTCGATACAAGCGCGCCGCACCCACACCTGCGTGATCGGCGCGGACCTTGTCATACAGCGCCACCAGTTCCGCAGACACTGCAGCAGCCGCCTGCTCCCGCTCGGCAGCGATGCTTGTCTTCTGGGCATCGATGTCCGATTCGATACCGGCGACCTCCGCCGCGAGCTCCTGCTCGCGTGACTCGGCCGCTGAAACGTCCGAGGTCAACTGATCGACGGCGGCCTTCGCGCCTTCCACACGCTCCATAACTTCGAGTTCGACGTCTTCGAGTGCAATCTGGCGAGCTGCCAGGGACTGGATCTCCGATTCCAGGCTCTGCAACTGCTTCGGATCCGTGATCGACCCGGAATCGAGGAGTTCGCGGTCTTTGCGGCTGCGCTCGCGCACCAGGTCCACGTCCGCGTCCGCCTTCAGCTGCTCACGCTCGAGGTCGGACACGATCGTCTCGGCAGCAATGACTTCTTTGCGAAGGCGCGCGAGGCGCTCGCGTAGATCCGCCAACTCCTGGGTCTGCGGCAGGGAGTTCAGGCGGTGCTGTAACTGCGCCAACTTCGTGTCGTGCTCTTGAACGTCCAGCAGCGCGAGCTGCTCCGCGTGCGGAGCCTTCACGACGTCCTCCCGATGTGTGCCGACCACGGCGAGGTGTCGATGGTCGAAACCGATGTGGTTACCGTACCGGCGCCACCGGCGCCCATGTCCTCATCCAGGCTCGCGGCCGCCTGCGGCAACCACAACCACTCGGCAGCCCAGTGCGGAACATCAATCAACGCCTTCCCTGTCGCCAGCAGGTAATCCTGCGCCCGGTGATGTCGAAGGTCCCCGGTGACGTACACGTCGACGGCTGGATCGAGGGACTCCAACAGCGAATCACCCGCTCCCCCACACACCGCCACCCGGCGCACCGGTGCATCCAGATCACCGGCGATGCGGATGCCGTGCTCGGTCACCGGAAGAACCGACGCCAAGCGATCACCGAGCTCTCTGACCGTGGTTGCCTCCGGCAAATCACCCACGCGACCAGTGCCGACCTGCTCGCCGGCGGGATCGATCGCTGTGGTGGCGCCGAGGCCACAGGCCTCCGCGAGGGCATCCGAGACACCGGGGCGGGCGTGATCGGCGTTCGTGTGTGCGCAATACAGCGCGATCCCGTGGCTGATGAGCGTGTGTACGACGCGCCCTTTCGGGGTGGTGGGCGCCACCGAGTGGACGCCGTGCAGGAACAGCGGGTGATGGGCCACGATCATGTCGGCCCCCACGGCCAGCGCCTCGTCGACCACCGACAGCACCGGATCCACGGAGAACAGCACGTGCTGGACCGATGCAGCGGGATCCCCACACACCAATCCGACGGCGTCCCAGTCCGATGCCAACTCGGGTGGATACCGCTGCTCGAGAGCACTAACAACCTGCTCCACCGTGGTGGTCATCGCCGCAGGCTACCCAGCGGTCTGACCCGCCGTCACCATCGGTAGCCTCCGCCTGGGCCCATAGCTCAGTTGGCTAGAGCGCTTCCCTTACAAGGAAGATGTCATCGGTTCGAGTCCGGTTGGGCCCACCACACGGCCTGCGGACCGGGGTTGCGGAATGGGAGCAACTCCATGAGCACGACAACAATGCACGCCTACACAGTCCCGGAGAGTCTTGTCCCCGGGCACGTGCACCCGAACACCCAACGCAAATACCGCGAGGTGTTACGGAAGTTCCAGGTCACACAGGAGACGACCTGGCCAGACGTTCTCGTCGCCCTTAGCGGTACTGCGGTAGCCCATGAGGGGGACTGGATATCCCTGACCCACTCCCCCTCACGTGGACTACGAATAGATTGCGCTGATTGACGCGATCGTGACGGCGAGAGGCACAATCGCAACGATAACCCTGAACAGGCCGTAGGGGCCTTTTCGCTGCAACTCGGCCCACTTCGAATCGTCGTCCCCGAAATCCTCGCTCACGGCTTTCCAGGACTGGACGGCATTGTCAAGGCCGAGAAGAATCATGAAGT
>Ga0181594_10000432_pt1 | contig 38439 bp, 40 predicted proteins | sample 071ome_18_FD_145603 | JGI IMG/M metagenome (GOLD analysis project Ga0181594, IMG submission 145603) | Coastal salt marsh microbial communities from the Groves Creek Marsh, Skidaway Island, Georgia - 071413BT metaG (spades assembly) | ecosystem: Environmental > Aquatic > Marine > Intertidal zone...
CAATCCGGCGCTGATTCTCGACGGGTCGACGATGGCGGTCGTCTATGTCGTGACCACGTGTATCGCGGCGGGTTTCCTGCTGGCGCATTCGGTCACCGTGCTGGGCAAAGGGAAGGCCGGCGGCTGGCTGGCGGCCATCGGCATGTACGCCGCCTGTCTGACGGTCGGCTCGTCGACGATCTGGCTGGGCGCCGAAAACCCCGCCACGCTGGCGGTTGCGGCGGCCGGGCTGGGGCTGGTTTTCGCAATCACGCGCAAGATCAAGGTGCTCGATCCCGCACCGGCGGAATGACGTGGCCGGCCGGTTCCGGTCCGGTCCGGCCTTGACCGCGGGAGGTAAGACAACATCTCCACCCCATGAATGAAGCTCTCAAACTCAATGCAGATTTGACCGCCCGCGCGGTCGTCCGCTCCGGAAAGATGGACTGGCAGCCGAGCCCGTCGCCCACGGTCTGGCGCAAGCGCCTGTATCTCGACGGACCTGCCGAGGCCGGTATCGTCACCTCCGTCGTCCGCTACGACGCGGGCAGCGAATTTCCGACCCATCAGCATCCCGACGGCGAGGAGATTTTCGTTCTCGACGGCGTGTTTTCGGACGAGCACGGCGATTACCCCGCCGGCACCTATCTGCTGAACCCCGACGGCACCAGCCACGCGCCGTTTTCGAAAGACGGCTGCACGCTGTTCGTCAAACTGCGCCAGTACCGGGGCGAAGGCCGCACACAGGCGGAAATGAACACCAACGCGCTAGACTGGCAGCCGCGCACCGACACCGGCGTGTGGCAGAAGCCGCTCTATCGGCAGGGCGGTTACCGGGAATGGACCCAGCTGCTGAAACTCGATCCCGGCGCCGAGGCGCCGCATCACGGCCATCCGAACGGCGAGGAAGTCTTCGTGATCGACGGCGAATTCGAGGACGAGTTCGGCGTCTATCCCGCCGGCACCTGGACGCGGTCTCCGCCGGGATCGGCCCATACCGTAAGATCGCCGAAAGGTGCTATCCTGTATGTCCGCTTCGGAGGAATAGTCCCATGAACGGTCCGATCATCCGCCACGTCGATGTCGCGGAAGAGGAATTTCCGGGCGGCGCAACCTATCGCACGCTGGTTGGCGACGACGCCGGCTCCACCCCGGTCCGCTGCGGCATCCAGACCTCGCCGCCCGGCTACGCCACGCCGAACCACGCGCATCCCTACGTCGAGATCGTCACCGTGCTGGAAGGCACCGGCGAAGCCTGGATCGACGGCCTGGACGGCACCACCGAGATCGGCCCCGGCATGACGATGGTATTCCCCCCGAACACGGCACACGGATTCCGCGTCATCGGCGATACGCCTCTCGTCACTTACGGCGTGCATTCTTCGCCCGACCGGATTGTCGAGATAAAGGATTAGTTCACGTTCCGCTTACGCGGTATCGCACCGGTCTTCGCTCGCCAAAAAAGACCCCGGCTTGCGCCGGGATGACAGTCAGGGGGGGCGGTCGTTCGGTAAAAAGGCGGCGTCTATCTGCCGCCGAGCTTCGATAGGATGTCCTTGACAATGGTGACGATTTTCCTGATCTCGGTACCCGGCATGTGTTCCTCCCCTGCATGGCGCGGTTTCCCCGATTATGCCATAAACGGGGCAAGAAAAATCAGGGAGTGCAAGGGGCATGGATCAGTCGATCCGGGGATATCTCGCCAATCTGGAACAGCAGGGCGAACTGGTGCGGTTTCGCAAGGAAGTCGACCCGCATGAAAACCTGACCGCCATCGGCTGGAAAACATACGACCGGCTCGGCAAGGCGTCGCTGTTCGACAATCTGACCGGCTTTCCGGACTGGCATGTCTGCAACCAGATTCTGACCGACCGGCGCAAATGGGGCATCGGCCTTGGCGTCGCCGAGGAAGACGTGATCGAAACCTTCAATACGCGTGTGAAATCGCCGATTGACCCGGTGATGGTCGATGCCGCCGACGCACCCGTGAAACAGGTGGTGCTGAAAGGCGACGACGTCGATTTGACCAAGGTGCCAGCGGCATGGACGTCGGAACTCGACCCCGGCCCGTTCATCGCGTCCGGCATGGCCATCATCAAGGACCCGGATACCGGCATCCGCAACATGTCGATCCACCGCCAGCAGATCATGGGTAAAAACCGCACCGGATACCTGATCTGCCCGCGCCAGGCGCTGCGCATCTATCAGAAATACCAGGAACGCAACGAGCCGATGCCGGTGGCGATGGTGGTCGGCGCGCATCCGGCGATCTATTTTTCGTCGTCCTATACCGCCCCCTATGGCGTCGACGAGCTGACCGTCGCCGGCGCGCTGATGGGCGAGCCGGTGCGCATGGTGAAATGCGAGACCATCGACATAGAGGTGCCGGCCGAAGCCGAGATGATTCTCGAAGGCGAAATCCCGCCCGACGCCCATACGCCCGAAGGCCCGTTCGGTGAAGGATCGGGCGGCTATGCCATGGAGGGGTTTACCCAGTATCTCGACGTCAAATGCATCACCCGGCGCGAAAAGCCCATCTTCTACGCCATGCAGTGCGGCGCGCCGATGACCGATACCCAGGCGTTGGTCGCCACTGCCATCGACATGCTACTTTGGGAGCATCTGAAGAACGTCGAGGGCGGGCTCGACCTGCTCGATCTTCGCTGTCTCGGCCTTGCCGGGATGATGGCCGTGGTGGTCAAGCTGCGTCCGCGCGTCGAAGGCCAGGCCAAGACTGCGCTGATGGCAGCGCTGTCTGGCCCGCAGATGCACCCCAAGCTCGCCATCGCGGTCGACGAAGACATCGACGCCTCCGACATGCGCCAGGTATTCTGGTCGCTGACAACGCGGGTGCATGCGGAACGCGACGTGATCAAGATTCCCAACGCGCGGACATGGTCGCTCGACAACGTATCCGACATCGTGCCGGGCCAGAGCGCCATGCATCGCATCGGCACCAAGACAATCATCGACGCGACCAAGCCGGCAGTGACCGACCCGGACGGCCGGGCGCGGTTTACGATGGCGATGCCGAAGAATTACGACAGCGTCGACCTCGCCGATTTTCTGCCTGATTGAGGAGTTTCTTACCATGTCCAACAACGCTAACGGTCCCGCCTTCGATCCGCTCGACGTTGAAGCCATCGAGCGCAACCCCTATCCGCCGCCCAACGACAGTGTGCTGAACGGCAAGGCAAGGCGCGCGCTGGGCGACCCCAACGGGCTGACGAAATTCGGCGTCAACCTGACCGAAATGCAACCGGGATCGGTGTCTGCCCTGCGCCACTGGCATACCGAAGAAGACGAATTCATCTACATCACCGAAGGCACGCCGACGCTGGTCACCGATGAAGGCGAACAGCAATTGCGGGCCGGCATGTGCGCCTGTTTCCCGGCCGGTTCGGGCGATGCGCACCGGCTGGAAAACCGCAGCGACGCGGTGGTCCGCTATCTCGAAGTCGGCAACCGGTCGGCGCGCGAAGACGTGCATTATCCCGACGACGACATGGTGATGAAGCGCGTCGCCGGCGAAGCCCCGGTCTTTACCCGCACGGACGGTTCGCCCTATTGATCCGGACCGCCTTTGAGCGGATCGCCGGCGTCGCCACCTGGCTGATGGCGGGGGCGCTGGTCGTCGGTTACGTCGCGCAGCCGGTCGCCGAATTTTTCCGGCCCTTTATCCTGCCTGCCATGGTGATCCTGCTGGCAATCGCCATGGTGCGGCTGGACGTCGACAAGCTGCGCGGTTACATCCGCCGGCCGCGCGTGCTGGCGGCCATCGTGATCGTCAACCTGATCGCCGCGCCGCTGATGATGTGGCTGCTGCTGCAGCCGCTGACGATCCCGCCGGGGCTGGAACAGGGGCTGTTCCTGATGGCCGCGGCGCCGATGATCAGTTCCGCCATCGCCATTGCGACCATTCTGGAACTGGATGCCGCACTGGCCGTCGCCGCCATGGTTACGACCTATGCCGTGGTGCCTTTCACCCTGCCGACGCTGTCGGTGTGGCTGATCGGATTCGATCTGGGCGTCACCATCTGGGAAATGTTCATCCGCCTGTTCGCGACCATCGCGGTGCCGGCGGCGCTGGCCTTCGCACTCCGGCGATGGGTGTTCCGGCGGGAAACCCTGGTGCGCAACGCGCGGGCGATCGACGGGCTGGGCGTCGTGTTCGTGGTCATTTTCTGTCTCGGCATCATGGACGGCATCGCAGCCTTCGCCGTCGGCAGGATCGACTATGTCATCCTGACCCTGATCGCAGCCTTCGCCGCCAATATCGCGATGCAGGTGTTCGGCACGGTCCTGTTCCTGAAGCTCGGCCGGCGCGAGGCGCTGACCATCGGTCTGGTGACCGGAAATACCAATCTCGGCCTCGTCATGGTGGTGCTGGCCGACAAGGCCTCGCCGGAACTGATCGCCTATTTCGTCCTCGGCCAGGTGCCGATGTATTTCCTCCCCGTCGTGGCGCTGCCGATCTACCGGCGGCTCATCAAGCCATGATATTGCTGCGCGGGCTGGACTGGGTCGCCGGGCGCGCAACCTGGTTGCTCGCCGCCGGAGTGTTCGGCGGCATCGCCTGGCAGCCCTTGGCGGATGCGCTGGCCCCGTGGCTGGAAGCCCTGATCGTGATGAATTTGTCGCTGTCGATGATGCGGATCGAACCGGCGGCGCTAAAGGGCTATTTCCGCCGCCCGGGGCTGATTGCGGTCATCTTCGTCTTTTCGATGGGCATCGCGCCGCTGATCCTGTGGGGGCTGACGGTCGCCGCCGGTATCGGCGGGCCGCTCGGCGCAGGCATCGTGTTCCACGCCCTGACCACGCCCATTATGTCGGCGCCGGCGCTGTGCGTGCTTTTCGGGCTCGACGCGGCACTGGCGCTGATTATCACGGTACTGTCCTATGCGCTGGTGCCGTTCACCCTGCCGCCGCTGGCGCTGTGGCTGCTGGGGATAGAGCTGGACGTCACCGTTTGGGAACTGATGTGGCGGCTGGGGCGAATCGTGGGCGCCAGTTTCCTGATCGCGGTGATTGCCCGGCGGGTCCTGAAGCCCGCTTTCCTGCAGGCGCAGGCCTCGCGGATGGACGGCATCATGGTGTTCGGGATGGTCGGCGTGGCGGTGTCGCTGATGTCCGGCCTGCCGGATTTCGCGGTTGCGAAGCCAGCATTCACCACCGTCGTCACGGTCGCAACGTTCGCCGTGAATATCGGTCTGCAGATATTCGCGGCCGCTGTCTTCTGGCGCATTGGGCGCAAGGCAGCCGTGACCATCGGGCTGATAACCGGCAACACCAACGTGGCCCTGGTACTGGCCGCGGTCAGCGAAAGCGCGTCCTACGACCTGCTGGTCTATTTCGTTGTCGGACAGTTTCCGATCTACATACTGCCGCTGGTCGCGGTGCCGATTTACCGGCGCATCGTCGGGGCGCGATAAAAAACGGCGAACCCGGTACCGTGTCATTCAGAAGGGGCTGTTCGGCGGCAGCCGCCGTCTCGCCCTTCTCCTCCGCGATCTCGCCGCCGATCATCGTCAGCGCGGGGATGACGGCGTCATAAATTCTGGCGTCATTCCCGCGAAGGCAGAAATCTCCCGGGGACTACCCTCCCGCCAGAATCGTATCCGCCACCTTTTCCGCCATCATCATGGTGGGGAAGTTCGTGTTGGCCCGCGGCACCCTCGGCATGATCGACGCGTCGCAGACGCGGAGTCCTTCCACACCGTAGACCCGCGCCGACGGATCGGTCACCGCGCCGGGGTCATCCGCCGCGCCCATGCGGCAGGTACAGGACGCGTGCCAGTGGCCGGTGACGGTGGTACGCACCCAGTCGGCGATAGCGTCGTCGTCTTCCAGCAGTTCGCGAAGCGTCGGGCCTTCGCGGATGACATTGTCGATAAAGGCGCGGCGGACCGGACCGCCGAGATCCATCAGCGTCGCAGCAACCCAGGTCTTGAATTTGTTCATGCCGTTGAAATCGCCGACCTTGCGCACCCGTTCGGAATAGGCGGCAGGAAAGACATCGTGGACGGCGTCTTTGACCGCCGAATGATCGTGCATCCGCGCCAGCATGCGGGTGGCCTGGACGATGCGGATCAGGTCGCGTTCGTCGGAGCACATGTTGAAATCGACATTGGGCTCGACCGCCGGATCGGCGGAAGCAAGCGTCACCTCGCCCGTGGAAAACGAGTTGTTGACCCACACCATGGTCGCGCCGATGCGGTCGCCCAGCGGGTGCCAGGCGGATTTGTTGGTCGGCACGATGAACATGTCGCCCGGACCGCAGCCGTCGACGCCGGACGAATAGCGCATGCAGGCGATCATCTGGCGGCGCATGCCGGCGGGCAGCCGCGCCGGGCGCTTCATGAACGACGCGATGGAAACGCCCGGATGTTCCATCAGATGCTGGCCGACACCTGCCCGGTCGGCGACCACATCGATGCCGAGATGCGACAGCTGTGCCGCCGGGCCGATACCCGACCGCATCAGGATCGCAGGGGAATGGGTGGACCCGCCGGACACGATCACCTCGTTCGCGGTGATGGTGCGCATCCCTTCCGGGCGTTTGACCGTCAGCCCGGCGAGGCGCGTGCCGTTGAAGTTGAGGCGCTGGACTTCCGCCCGGTCGAGGATGTCGAAATTGGGCCGGGCACGGACCTCCATGGTCAGATAGGCGACGTTGGCGGACACCCGCTTGTCGTCGATATTGGAAATGGTGATCGGGAAGTAGCCGTCCTCGAACTCCGCGTTCATGTCTTCGAAATACGCAAATCCCTCGGCCTTTGCGGCATCCATTATCGCGGCGGTGTATCCCGGCCAGATGTCGGGAAACAGCCGGCGCACGCCGATCGGCCCGTCCGTGCCGTGAAAAGGACCGTCGAAATCGCGGTCAGATTCCATCTTCTTGAAAAACGGCAGCACGTCGTCCCAACCCCAGCCGGCGGCGCCGCGTTCCACCCAGTCGGCATAATCGTGAGGGCTGCCGCGGTTGGCCATCATGCCGTTGATCGACGAGCCGCCGCCCATCACGCGACCCTGTTGATACAGCTTGTCGGGACGTGTGTCGGGCGCATTGCCGGGACGCGGCGGCACGGTGACGCGCAGGTTGTTCCAGATAAAGCGTTTGTCGTTATAGGCAACGCCGGCGAACCCGTCCTGCAGCTGGTCGGGCAGGTTGTCCGGCGGAAAATCGGTGCCCGCTTCGACAAGCAACACTCGGTTGGACGGCCGCTCGCTCAACCGGCTGGCCATCACGCAGCCGGCGGATCCGCCGCCAACGATGACGTAGTCGTATTTCGTATCAGCCATTAGAGCCGCTCCCGTCGTTCATATGATGTCCGAAACATCGAAGTTCGGAAAAATCCGAGTCCTGGCGTTCAGCAAACGTTAACCAATTGGGGTCCATGAGGGTAACCCCGGCAGGGATTGTATTTTGTGTGTCCGATCGCAGTGGGGAAAGAAAAAACGGATCTATGCTCCGGATCAGGTCCAGTTTTGCGTTTTTGACCGTGTTTGCAGCAGGTATCGCCGTCTGCGCGCACCCCGCAGGTGCCGCGCCCGGAAGCTGCTCAGAACCGGTCACGCTCGGTACGACGATTTCGTCGACCGGCGGGGACGCCCCGACGGCCGCAAAATGGCGCGATCTGACCGTTGAATTCGCCAGAATGATCAATGAACGGGGCGGAATCCCATAGCGGCACCTGCCCCCCTTGAACGCCGGCGTTTTTTCGAACAAGTTTCGAACAACGATCAATCACAGACGTAAACAGGGAGAGAAGACATGGGAAAACTTGATGGACGCGTCGCGATCGTCACCGGCGGCGGCCGGGGGATCGGTGTGGAATATGCGAAGGTGCTGGCGACGGAGGGTGCAAAGGTCGCTGTGACCGACATCGTCGATACCGAAACCACGGTCAACATCATCAAGCAGGCCGGCGGCGAAGCGATCGGCATACACTGCGACGTGACGGACACCGACAACATCAAGGCGATGGTGGCCGAGACGATCGACGCCTACGGCAAAATCGACATCCTGGTGAACAACGCGGCCCTTTTCGCCGACCTGAAACAGGGCTCGTTTCTCGACATCGACGAAGCCGAATGGGACCGGGTGATGCAGATCAACACCCGCGGCGTGTTCAGCTGCACCAAGGCGGTGGTGCCCGAAATGAAAAAGAACGGCTACGGCAAGATCGTCAACATCGCCTCGGGCACCGTGTTCAAGGGCACGCCGATGCTGCTGCATTACGTCAGCTCCAAAGGCGCGCAGGTCGCTTTCACCCGGGCACTGGCCCGCGAAGTGGGCGACGACGGGATAACAGTCAACTGTATCGCCCCCGGTCTGACGATGAGTGAAAAGGTCCTGGACGATCCGCAGTGGTCGGCGGTCAAGGACGGCAACACCGCATCGCGCGCCATCAAACGCGAACAGATGCCGGAAGATCTGATCGGCACGCTGGTGTTCTTTTCGTCATCGGATTCCGATTTCATCACCGGTCAGACCCTGGTGGTCGACGGTGGCTCGGCGATGCACTGATATCACGACCGTAGTGTCACCGAAGAAGGGCGGCCATGGCCGCCCTTTTTAATGCACCACCCGCAGATGAGAATCGCCGCCTTGGGGTGGCCGGCGCAGGAACGGGAACAGCGCCATCCCGGCAAAGAATCCGCCGGCATGAGCTTCCCAGCTGACATTGCCACCGCTGAGCAGCGCATAGCCAACATTCACGATCATCATCATCAGCACGTATTGAAGGATGTCCTTGGCGGAGGGCCGGGAAAATCCGTCCTGGCCCCGGATCAGGACATAGGCGCCCGCCCCCAGCAGTCCGAAGACAGCGCCGGAAGCGCCCACGAGAATAGCGCTTGCTCCCCAGTTCAGGACTGCATGGGCAAGGGCGCCCGCGACTCCCGTCGCGACGAAAAACCACACGAACCGACTGGCGGAAATATGCGGATAGATCTGCGGGGAGATAACGACGATCCACATCGCGTTGGCCAGCAGATGCCACCAGCCGCCATGAACGAACACCGACGTCACGGCGCCATACAACCAGACCGGATCGAACTGGCCGCTGCGGAACAGATCGAAACCGAGGAAGTAAACCAGATACGCGTCAAGATCCGGCGGCAGTACGGTGCGGACAAGCTGAATGCCGGCGAGGACCACGAGCAACCGCAGTGCGACAGTCGGCAGTGTGAATGAGTTATTGTTCATCGGGTTATCGGTTTGGTTGAAGCCTGATTCATTGTATTCAGCCGGGCGCGTTCGGGCCGGAAGACTCGATCGTTGCATACCGGCATATCTGCGGTCGATTTCCGCAGCGTTCGGTTACCGCGAAACTGGGATAGGAAGCGGGATAAGGCAACTCCGGTTTGCGCAACGCGGTTTACCCTGTCACAGAACCGCCAGCAACAGCAATGGCAGCGTGACGAAGGAGACGGCGGTCGAAACGATCACCATGCCGGCCACTTCCTCCGGCTTGCGGTCGTATTGCTGCGCGAACAGATAGCTGGAGACCGCCACCGGCATGGCGCTCTGGATAATCACGATGGCCCGCGCTGCGCCTTCGAGCCCGAACGCCCCGGCGATCGCGAACCCGACGCCGATACCCATCGCAAGACGAAAAACGCCGAGAAACGAGCTGCGCACAATGCCGCCTGTTTTGAGCTGCAGCAGCGACACGCCGAGCGCCACCAGTTGCGCCGGGATCACCATGCCGCCGAGCAGATTGGTGGTGTTAAAGATCCAGTCCGGCAGCGGCGTTCCCGTCAGTTGCAGTACAACGGCGATGGCAACTGCATAGATCACCGGCGCAGTCGCCAGTTTCTTTAACGAGAACGAGCCGGCCGCAATAGCGGCGCCCAGAGTAAACGTTCCAATTGCGCCGAAGGTGAAATAGACGATGGCTAGCGCCAGGCCTTCGTCGCCGAACGCATAATACGACACCGGCAATCCCATGCTGCCGGTCAGCGGAAAGATCAGCGACGGCAGATAGGACGGGATATCCAGCCGCATGATCCTGATCAGCGCGAACGCGATGACGGTGAAGGCGGCATAGCAGGCGAGCGTCGCCAGCGCGACTTCGGCCATGGCCTCGGCCGACAGGGTGACTTTCTGAAAGGTCGCCAGGATGAGGCAGGGCGCGCCGATGTTGTAGACCAGCGAGGTGATCAGCCTGGTATCGAACGGCGTGCCGATACGCGCCCATAACGCGCCGAGCCCGACGCAGATGAATACCGGCACCACGATATTGGCGAGCTGGATGACGGTCTCCATGCTCATTCGAGCACCAGCCACATCAGAAACGGCAGGGTGGCGAGCGAGATCGCCGTCGAGATCAGGATCATGCTGGCGGTGTCGGCGGCGTTTCGGTTGAAACGCTGGGCGAACATGTAGTTGTGAACCGCAACCGGCATCGCCGCCTCGATCATCAGCGCGCCGCGCGCAGCACCTTCGAGGCCCAGCCCGGTGGCGACCGCGTAGCCGACGGTGAATCCGCCGATCAGCTTGACGATACAGATGATAAGAATGCGACCCGCACCCTGCGCCCGCATGTTGGCGATGGCGACGCCCAGCGACACCAGCATCAAGGGGATGGCGAGGCCGCCGATCAGCTCGGTCGTGTTGGCGAGCCAGACCGGCGGCTGGATGCCGGAGATCATGAACACCAGCGCTGCGCCGACCGCATAGATCAGCGGGTTGTTGTACAGCACGTCGGCCGCCAGCCGCCCGGCATAGATGCTCCACCCGACCGTGAAGCTGAAAATCGACGACATCACGAAAATGCAGATGCCGAGGGCGAGACCTTCCGGCCCGAAGGCGAAAAGGCAAAGCGGCAGGCCCATATTGCCGGTGTTCGACGACGTGAAGACCGGCAGATAGGTATGCGCCGGGACCTTCATGATGAAAATGGTGGTCAACCCGATGGCCAGGAAACAGGCCAGTACCAGCCCATACGCGCCGACCATTTCGGCAAACGCCGTGGGACTGACGTTCAACCGCGTCAGCGCCGAGAAAGCCAGGCACGGCATACCCAGATTGAGCGCCAGCGCGCCCACCATACGGGTATCGAATGGCCGCCCGGTACGTCCCCAGACAAAACCGATGCCGGCGCACACGAAGACAGGCGCGATGACCGAAAGAATTTTGAAGAGCAAATCAGTGCCGCCGGAAAAAGGGACGGAAAAATACGCCGAAGCGCCGAGAGGTCGCGCAGTCTAGTCGATTGAAAGAGTGCGGCAAGCCATCGCGGCCGCGCTTAGCGCCGGGCATCGGTTTCGTCGAGCAGCGCGCCGAGTTCGGCCATGTCCTCAATCATGCGACGCCAGCGTTCCTCGCCGAATTTCTCGACCAGCGCCGACTGCGCCTCGTGCCAGACCGGCGTCGCCCGGTCAATCGCGGCCTGGCCGTCGTCGGTCAGGCTGACCACCCGCTCGCGCCGGTCTTCGCCGGCGCTTATCGCCACCAGCCCCTGTTCCGAAAGGACCTTCAGATTGCGGGTCAGCGTCGTACGGTCGAGCGCCAGATGTTCAGCCAGCCGCGTCACCGAGGCCGGCCCCATCAGGGCGACCGCGCCCAGCATGGTGAATTGTGTCGCCTTGACACCGCTGGGCGCCATGATGCCGTCATAGAACTCCGTCACCGCGCGGGAGGCGCGCCGGACGTTAAAACACGTGCAGTGCCACGCAACACGGACCTGGGTTGGGTGACCTTCCTTGTTTGAACCAGCCATAATAGTGTAAATACACTTATAATCACGAATCAGCAATAATTTACAGACGCCGCTCGCATTGGCGGAAGCTTCGCGCTACATCTCCGGCATGGACGAGAACAACCTACCCTCGGGTCGTTCGCCCTTCTGGCTGTGGCTGCCGATCGGTGCCATTGGCGTCGCCGTGCTGATCTACGTGCTGGATTCGCAGTTCCCGGGCGTGCTTTCGGACGGCAACACGCAGCCGCGCATCGCCTATAGCGCCATTCTGCTTGTCGTACTGGTCAGCGCGCTGTTTGCGGGCCGCCGCATTCCCGCCGGCACGGCGCTCCGCTATGCGGTCGTCTGGATCGCCATCGGGGCGGGCCTGATCCTCGCCTACAGTTTCCGTTCGGATTTTCAGAACGCCGGCAACCGCATCATGGGCGAGCTGCGGCCCGACAAGGCGCTGATATCGGGGAACGGCGACGTCACCATCCGGCGCGGCCGCAACGGCCACTTCAACCTCACCGCGGAAGTCGACGGCGTCAGCATTCGTTTCCTGGTCGATACCGGCGCCAGCCTCGTGGCGCTGTCGCCGGGCGATGCCCGGGCCGTCGGCTTCGACCTCGACAGGCTGACCTACGGCATCCGCACCCGCACCGCCAATGGCATCGCCTACGTGGCCCCCGTTTCGCTCGGCTCGATCGCGGCCGGACCGATCGTGGCACGCGACGTCGAAGCGACGGTAAGCCGCGACGGATTGAGCGAGTCCCTGCTCGGCCTCAGCTTTCTGAACCGTTTGTCGGGCTACGAAGTACGCGGCGACACGATGATCCTGAAACCCTGAACAACCGGAATCCGACATGGTCAAACTGGACAAGATATACACCCGCGGCGGCGACGCCGGCGAAACGTCCCTCGGCGACGGCAGCCGCGTCGCGAAGCACAGCCTGCGGGTCGTTGCCCAGGGCGACGTCGACGAAACCAACGCAGTCATCGGACTGGCCCGCTGCCACAGCAGCGGCGACACGGACGCGACCCTGGCCCGCGTGCAGAACGATCTGTTCGACCTCGGCGCCGACGTCACCCGCCCAGGCGACGATCCGGGCGACGGCAGCCTGCGCATCCAGCCGGCACAGGTGGAGCGGCTGGAAGGGGAAATAGACGCGGCGAATGAAAATCTGGAAGCCTTGAGATCCTTCGTTCTTCGGGGCGGCTCCGACCTGGCGGCCCATCTTCATCATGCCTGCACGGTCAGCCGGCGGGCGGAACGCGCGATGACCGCCCTGGCGTCGGAAGACGCGGTAAACCCTCATGCGTTGAAATACATCAACCGGCTGTCGGACCTACTGTTCGTTCTGGCGCGGCAGGCCAACGACAACGGGAAGGCGGACGTGCTGTGGGCGCCGGGACAACACGCCGGGGACTGACCGTTTCGGTTGGCCAAAGCTACGCGTCGTCTCAAAAAGGCATCAGCGCGTTTCAGCGCGGCAAATACGAAGACGCGCTGAAACATCTGGAACCGGCCGCCGAGAAGGGCGACCCGGAAGCGCTTTACTATCTGGGGCGCATGTACGGCGCCGGTCAGGGCGTGCCCAGGGACCAGAATAAGGCCACCGCCTTTTTCAAGAAGGCCGCCGAAGGCGGAAGCCCCGGGGCGCAGCAAAGTCTCGGTTCCGCCCTGATGCTGGGCGAAGGCATCGAAACCGACATGATCGAAGCGCTGAAATGGTTCATCGTTTGGGCCCGGGCCGGCAACAAGGACGCCGCCGCCTATGCCGGGCGCGTCTCACGCTTCATGACGCGCGCCCAGCAAAGGGAAGCGCGCAAGAAAGCACTGGCCTGGCAAAAGGCGCACGAGGAAAAGAAACCCGCATCGAACTGACGGCCGGATTTTTTCCGTCCGCACGGAAGCGCTCTATCCGGCGGCCCTGGCCATCATCCCGATAAACCCGTCGCAATCCGCCGACCAGAAATCTGCCGCATCGCGGTCGATCGTCATCCCGATGGTGAAATCGCCGTTGTCGTAAACCGGTTTGCCGGACCGGAACGAGAAGGATCCGACGGTGAAGTGGGGCACCTCGGCCGCCAGCATGTCGAGCATCAGCCGGGCGATCAGCGTGCCCTGCACCAGCAGCCCCGGATAGCCTTTGTCGCGCACGTAGTCGCGGTCGTAATGGATACGGTGGGAATTGAACGTCACCGCGGAGTGACGGAACATCAGAACCGGGTCCGGCGTGACCGTGCGGATCGCATCTGCCGGCGGAAGCGGTGGCGGCGCCGGCGGGTCCCCGTTACCGGACCCGGGAGCAGAAACGGGGGCGGCGGGACGAAAGATGATGTCGTTTTCCTCGACCACGGCGATACCGCCGTCATTGAGAATCCGGTGCTGCACCAGCCCGACGATGAAAGCGCCGGACCGCCCCTCTTTCAGATCGAACGACATCACCTCGGACTCCTTGCGGATGGTGTCGCCGATGCGAAGCGGGGACAGGAAATCGAATCGTGCCCCGCCGAACAGCTTGTTGGGATAATCGGCGGCGGCGGGCAGCAGGCCTTCGTCCTTCGCCAGCCCGTCGGCGCCGAGCCGCGCCGGCGGCAGCTTGGCGGTGCAGAACAGCCCGTGCCACAGCGGCGGCAGCGGATCGCCGGGCCGCGGGTCGGGGTCGTCGGCGCCGAACGCCGCCATCAGGCCGGCGACGGGGGCGGCCGTGATGACATCCTCCGCCGTCACGATGCGGCCGAGCGCCGCCTGCAGATTTTCCGGAATGCCGGTCATGGTCATTTGCATACCCCAGCCCCCATCCGATCGCTAGACTGTGACACCCAAAAAACGGAGAGACATAAATGGTGCTGGTGCTGGGACCGAAAGACGTCAAGGGGCTGATCACGATCAAGGAAGCCGTCGACGCGATGGAGCAGGGCTTTCTCGACTGGTCCAAAAACAAATGGCTGGCGGAGCTGCGCCAGCGCGTGCATTCCGAGGCCGGCGTCCGGCTGACCGTCCATATCGGCGCGCCCAATACGCCCAATACCATCGGCACGCTGCTGCACACCGAAAAACCCGCGATCGGCGAAGACCAGCGCCAGACCTATTCCCATCGCGGCGCCCGCGTGCGCGTGGTCTACGAAGGCGAGAACGGGGGACTGCTGTCGATCCAGGTCGGCGAGCTGGAAGTCGTCGAACTGCCGGGCGTCAATCAGAACGTCGTCATCCCGACCAGCTGCGCCACCGCCGTCGGCACCAAATGTCTGGCCAAGAAAGATGCGAAAACGGTCGGCATCCTGGGATCACGCGGCCAGGCCCGGGGTCAGCTTGCCGCGGTGAAGGCCGCCATCCCCGGCATCGAACGCGCCGTCGTGTTCAGCCCCAACGAAGACAACCGCAGGCGCTTCGCCGGGTCGATGGCGCAGATCCTCGGCATGGAGGTCACGGCGGTCGATACCGCACGCGAGGCGGTCGAGAACATGGACATCGTGCTGACGGCGACGAATTCGAACGTACCGACCTTCGACGGCGACTGGCTGTCGCCCGGCGCGCATGTCTGTTCGCTGGTGTCGTCCAACAAAGGCCTGCACGAAGCCGGCTTCATCAAGAAGGCGCGGCGCGAAATCGACGACCGGACACTGCAGCGCGCCGACGTGGTGGTGTGCAATTCGATCGAGCAGGACAAGCTGGACCGCACCGCCATCGTCTGGGGCGCGGCGGAGGCAGGCGTCATTTCCTGGGACAAGGTCGCAGACCTCGCCCAGGTGATGCGCGGCGAGGCCGGGCGCACCGGCGACGACCAGATCACGTTCTTCAAGCAGAACGCGTTCTGGGGCGTCGGGGACCAGGTCATCGGCAAACTGCTCTACGAGAAGGCGAAAGCGCAGGGCCTCGGCATCGAGCTCGACGTCGATCCGTTCGAATCGACGACGGATTCCAGCCTGGAGGGGTAGCTGGCGCAATAGCCATCCTTCGGGACGGCCCTTCGGGCCTCCCCGGGATGAGGCTTCAAGACAACACACTACTTTAGTCCCCTCCCCCTTGAGGGGAAGGGCTAGGGAGGGGGTGAATTAAGCCTGTCTCCCCCTCTCCCTATAGGGGCGAGGGGACTCTTTTTTCTTTGACCTCATCCTGAGGAACGCCAAAGGCACGTCCCGAAGGATCACGCCGCCAGCACCCCCGGCTCGACCGCCTCGTCGCGGTCGCGCAGCGGAAACAGGCCCATCGCGTTGGTCTGCGGCAGGAAGCCGAGCTTTTCGTAAAAGCCTTCCTTCCCGGGCACGGTTGTCAGATAGACTTTCCGCACCGGCAGGCGGCGCACCAGTTCGGTCATCATCTTGCGTCCGATGCCCGCGCCCTGGAATCCGGGATCGACGGCCACGTCCAGAATGGTCGCGTAATTGACACCGTTCGACATCGCCCGCGCGGCGCCGACCAGTTCGCCGTCGACCCGGGCGAAGCAGCAGAGGTGGGAATTGCCTAAGGCGGGCTGGATCTCCACCGCTGGGCGGACGGCCAGCGGTGCGCGGGCGTAAATGCGGGCCAGCGCCTCCTAGTCAATGTCGTCGCCGGAGAACGTCACCTTGGCATAGGCGTTGCGGTAAAAATTCTGATCGTCTCCGTGGTCTATCGCCGCGCCCATGGTCTTTTCCTTTCGTGGGTTCGGGCTTCGGTTTGGTTTCGGCATAAAAAAATCCGCCTCGCGGGGTCCCGCGGGCGGATCGGCCGGTGGTCTCGGAGAGGTGGATCTAAATCAGATCTTTCTCCGTCACGACGCACACGACCGATCCCCGCGCGACTCGGGCGAGTCGCACGGCGGCGGCAATTCGTTTGGATGTAAACGTGTGTGTCATTGGGCGCAGCTTGTAGATCCGCACCAGTGCTGGGGTCAAGAGGAAGACTCGAAAGCGTCCCCTGAAGTCGGCTTTCCGGCGAAAGCCGGAATCTCCTGGCCCTGATTCCGGCATTAAGAAGATACCGGCTGTCGCCGGGATGACATCTGGGGCAACGTTCCCTAAACCCGTTCGATCACCGTCGCGATGCCCTGGCCGACGCCAATGCACATCGTGCAGAGGGCGTATTTGCCGCCGGTGCGTTCCAGTTCGTGCAGCGCAGTGGTGATCAGCCGCGCGCCGGACATGCCGAGCGGGTGACCGAGGGCGATGGCGCCGCCGTTCGGATTGATGCGGTCGTCGTCGTCGGCGAGGCCGAGGTCGCGGGTGCAGGCCAGCGCCTGGGCGGCGAAGGCCTCGTTGAATTCCATGACGTCCATGTCGTCCAGCGTGAGGCCGGTTTTTTCCAGCACCCTGCGGGTCGCCGGCGCCGGGCCGATGCCCATGATCCGGGGCGGCACGCCGGCCGTGGCCGCGCCGACGATACGGGCACGTGGCGTCAGGCCGTGCTTTTTCGCCGCCTTTTCGGTGGCCAGCAGCAGCGCGGCGGCGCCGTCGTTCACGCCCGACGCGTTGCCCGCGGTCACGCTGCCCTCCTTTTTGAACGCGGCGCGCAGATTCGCGAGATCTTCCATCGTGGTGCCGTGGCGCGGATGCTCGTCTTCGTCGACGACGATATCGTCGCCGCGGCGCTGCGGGATGGTGACGGCGACGATTTCGCCCGCCAGCCGGCCTTCCTTCTGCGCGGCCTCGGCCTTGTGCTGGGACCACAGCGCGAACCTGTCCTGGTCCTCGCGGGTGATCTGGCGCTCCTCGGCGAGGTTCTCCGCCGTCTCGCCCATGGCATCGACGCCGTACATTTCCTTCATCTTCGGATTGACGAAGCGCCAGCCGATGGTGGTGTCGTAGATTTCCGCCTTGCGCGAGAACGCGGCATCGGCCTTAGCCATGACGAACGGCGCGCGCGACATGCTTTCGACTCCGCCGGTGATGACCATGTCGGCCTCGCCGACGCGGATGGCGCGCGCACCCTGCGCCGTCGCCTCCATGCCGGAGCCGCACAGCCGGTTGACCGTCGCGCCGCCGACTTCGAGCGGCAGGCCCGCCAGCAGGCCGGACATGCGTGCGACGTTGCGGTTGTCTTCGCCCGCCTGGTTGGCGCTGCCGTAATAGACGTCGTCGACCTGTTCCCAGTCGACGCTGTCGTTGCGGTCCATCAGCGCCCTGATCGGCACCGCGCCGAGATCGTCGGTGCGGACCTTGGAAAGACCGCCGCCGTAGCGGCCGACGGGGGTGCGGATGGCATCGCAGATGAAAGCGTCGGACATGGTGTGGGTTTCCTTTTTCGGATCGGCGCGCATTGTTGTCGATGCCGCCGGTCGGGGCAAGGGCACTGCAGGCAAAGTCCATGCTCCAGAGACGCACAAGATACTACGCGCAAAGCTGGTTTGTTGTTCCCGTCAAGGCGGAAACCAGATGCGCGGAGATCCTTGCCTGCGCGGGGATGACGGCATTCTCTAAACCGTCCGGCGGGTCACGTGTCAGTTTGGCGAATTTTTTCGCAGCCGCTTGATTGCCTCGCCGCTTCGCGCGAACTTAAGGCATGAATACCGAATCCGCGTCAGCCTTCGCACCCTATGTCGACGGTGCCAAAGTCATCCAGATCGGCATGGGACCGAGCATTGCCGTGGAATATATCGGTAACGGCCCGCTGGTGGTGATGCTGCACGGCATCGGCGGCGACCGGTCGACCTGGGCGCATCAGCTGTTGCACCTTGCACAATCCGGATACTGCGCGGCGGCCTGGGATGCGCGCGGCTATGGCGACAGCGACGATTACGACGGCCCGCTCAGCTTCACGGACATGGCGCGCGACCTGACCAGTGTGCTCGACGCCTTCGCCGTGGACAGGGCGCATATCGTGGGCACTTCGATGGGCGGGCGAATTTCGCTGGAAACATACGCAAACTTTCCCGACCGGTTCGCGTCGCTGACGCTTGCCGGGGTTCACGCGCGTTTCGGGGCATTTTCGGCGGACGCGCAACGCGAATTCGTCGACGCGCGCCGCAAGCCCCTAGTCGAGGACGACCTTTCACCGGCCGACCTGGCGCCGAAGGTGATCGAAAAACTTGCCGGACCGAACGCGCCGGCGGACGCGAGGACGCGCGCTGTCGCCGCAATGTCGAGACTTCATGTCGGGTCCTACATAAAAACCGTCGAAGCGACGACGACATTTGACCGGGAGCACGTTCTGGCCGAGCTGGCGGTGCCGACCCAGGTCATCGGCGGCGAATTCGACCCCCTGACTCCGCCGGATCTGACTCGGAAAATCGCCGACGGCATCCCCGGCGCCGAATACCATCTGGTATACGATGTCGGCCATCTGGGAAATCTGGAGAACCCGTCGGAGTTTAACCGCCTGCTGACGCAGTTCCTGGCGCGTTGTCGCGACCGCGGCAATGTCGCGGCCTACCCCCGCATTCTAACCTGCTGAAGAATATGGATTATTGACGATGGATCCTGGTATCGAAGGAAAAACGGCGCTGGTTCTGGGCGGGACGCAGGGCCTGGCGCTATCAGCCGCCCGTCATCTCGCCGACGCAGGCGTAATCGTTGTCCTGAATGGCCGGGACGCCAATAAAGACAGTAAAGCTGCCTCGTATTTAGGGTCGAGCACCCGCTTTGTGCAGGACGACATCGCCCAGGCGAATGATCGAGTCAGCATTATTGACCAAACTACCGCGATTGCCGGCCCGCCCGCCATTCTGGGGACGAATTCCTGTGGCCCGCCACCGATGATCGAAGCGGGCTGGGGCTGGTCGGGCGACCTGGCGACCGTCGACGAAGACGGCTTCTCTACCCTGATCGACCGGTCGAAGGACTTGATCATCTCCGGCGGCGAGAACATCTATCCGAAGGAGATCGAAGACGCGCTGTGCGAACACGACGCCGTCGGCGAATGCGCGGTGTTCGGCATCCCGGAGGAGAAATTCGGCGAAGTGCCGGCGGCCTATATCCTGGTCAAAGAGGGCTGCTCGGTAACAGAAGAAGAAATCGTCGAGCATTGCGCGACCCGGCTGGCCCGGTTCAAGCGCCCACGGCTGGTGAAATTCGTCGACGATATCCCCAAGACGCTGATCGGCAAGATCCAGAATAATTTCCTCAAAGATCCCTACTGGGCGGAAAAGGAGAAGAAGATATGAGCGACCGCTACGCCGCCTATGAACGGCTGAAATTCGACACCCCGGCGGACCGCATCCTGCGCATCACCATGGAAGCGCCCGGCCGGCTGAACGCCGCCGACGAAACCATGCATGACGAACTCGGCCGCATCTGGAAGGACGTGGAAGCCGACTCGGATGTTTCTGTCGCCATCCTGCGCGGGGCGGGCGATGCGTTTTCCGCCGGCGGCGACTTCGACATGATCGACGAAATGATCGATAAGTTCGAAGTCCGCGCCCGGGTGTGGAAAGAAGCGCGCGATCTTGTCTACAACGTCATCAACTGTTCCAAGCCGATCGTCAGCGCCATGCACGGCCCCGCCGTCGGCGCCGGGCTGGTCGCCGGACTGCTGGCCGATATTTCGATCGCAGCGAAGGATGCGCGGATCATCGACGGGCACACCCGGCTCGGCGTCGCCGCCGGCGATCATGCCGCCATCGTCTGGCCTTTGCTTTGCGGCATGGCGAAGGCGAAATACTACCTGCTGCTGTGCGAACCGGTCTCCGGCGAGGAAGCCGAACGCATCGGGCTGGTGTCGATGTGCGTCGACGCATCCGAACTGCAGGACACGGCCGTGAAGGTCGCCGAAAAACTGGCGCGCGGCGCGCCGTCGGCCATCCGGTTCACCAAATACGCACTGAATAACTGGCTGCGTATGATGGGGCCGAATTTCGACACCTCGCTGGCACTTGAGTTTCTCGGCTTCACCGGGCCCGAGGCGGTGGAAGGCCTGGCGAGCCTGCGGGAAAAACGGCATCCGAATTTCGATCCCAACTCGAACCTATAGGGCTAGGCCATGATTAGCGTCTACGGCGATTTCGACCAGGAAACCCTCGATAACGAATACCTGATCAGCAAGACCGTCCCCAGCATCGACCCGTTCCTCGCCGACTATGCGAAGCTGAGCGAGGTCGCGCGGAACATGCCGGGCTGCCGCGAAGACGTGCAATACGGCGACCGGCCGGACGAGGTGATCGACATCTTTCCCGCGGGCGACGGCGCGCCGGTCTTCGTTTTCATTCATGGCGGCTACTGGCGCATGCTGAGCCAGAAGGAATCGTCATTCATGGCGCCGGCCATGGTTCAGGCGGGCATCGCCGTTGTCAGCGTCAACTACACGCTGGTCGGCGAGGGCGCGTCGATCACCGATATCGTTCGCCAGTGCCGCACGGCGATCGCCTGGACCTGGAAGAACGCCGCCGACTTCGGCGGCAACCCCGACCGGATCTTCGTCTGCGGCTCGTCCGCCGGCGGGCATCTAACAGGCATGATGGTGGCCGGTGGCTGGCACGACGATTTCGGCGTCCCGAAAGACGTGGTCAAAGGCGCGGTGCCGCTGAGCGGCCTGCACGACCTCGAACCGGTGCGGCTGTCCTGCATCAACGATTGGGCGAAACTGGATGCCGCGGAAGCGGCCGAGAACAGCCCCGTGCGCCACCTGCCCGAACAGGGCTGTCCGCTGATCGTATCCTACGGCGCGTCGGAAACGGCCGAGTTCAAACGCCAGAGCGCCTTGCTGGCCGATGCGTGGAAAGCGAAGGGCTGGCAGGCAGAAATTTTCGAACACCCGGACCGCAACCATTTCGACATCGTGTTCGATCTCTGCGACCGCGACAGCCTGCTCGGCAAAAAAGTTTTCGCGATGATCGGCGGCGCGTAAAAACACCGTCGATTGATATGTCGGCGGCACCGGCCCTCTCCCCCTCCCGGCCACCCATAAGGATCATTCCGTGGGTGGCCGGGAGGGGGAGAGGGCCGGCGCGAGCCAACGACGTTGGCATGAGAGAACCATGAAAATACCGGTCGTCTACACCGCTGTCTTCGCCATGCTGTTGCAGCAGGCGCTGTCGACCATGAGCGGCCTGACCATTCCCGTTCTGGCGCCGCCGATCGCGGCGGAAACCGGGCTCAGTCCCAGCCTGGTGGGTCTTTACACGGCGTTCCTGTACGGCGGCTCAATGATCTCGTCTCTGGCGGGCGGCGGGTTTTTGCTGCGCTTCGGCGCGCTGCGCGTCAGTCAGGCCTGTCTCGTCGTGGTCGCCATTGGTCTCCTGATAAACGCGCCCGGACTGACGCTGCTGTTCGTCATCGGCGCCGTGATCACCGGCCTCGGTGGCGGACCGTCGACGCCCGCAAGTTCCCAGATACTGGCACGCTACGCCAATCCGGCGCAGGCGCCGCTGATTTTCTCGATCAAACAGACCGGCGTGCCGGTCGGCGGCGTCATCGCCGGCGCGCTGCTGCCGGTCTATGTGTCGCTGTTCGGCTGGCGCGGCGCGATAGTGTGCGCGGCGCTGATGGCGCTGACCCTGGCGCTGCTGCTGCAGCCGCTTCGGGCGGAATTCGATTCCGACCGCCAGCCTCAGCGCAGCCTGAAACTGACCGACATCCGGGCTACCATGACCGCCGTCCTCAGCGACAAACGGGTGCGCGACCTGGCCATGGGACTGTTCGCCTTTACCGGGTTGCAGCTGGCCTTCGCGTCGTTCTTCGTTTCGTTTCTGTCGCTCGGTCTCGGCTGGACGCTGACCGACGCGGGCATCGCCTATTCCGTCGCCATGGGCGCGGGCATCGTCGGCCGCCTGATCTGGGGCTGGGTGGGCACCAAGTACGTGCCGCCGCTTTTGCTGCTGGCGATGCTCGGTTTCGTCATGGGACTCGCGCATATGGCAATCGGTTTGGTGACGCCCGAATGGCAGACCATGGCCGTGTGGGGCGTGGCCTTCGCCTACGGGCTGACGGGGATAGGGTACCAGGGCGTGCTGCTGGCCGAGATCGCCCGCGTCGCCCCGCCGGGCATGGCGGGCGTCATCACGGGCGGGGCGGTGTTTTTCGCCTATGCCGGCATGATCCTTTTGCCGGCGGCGTTCGGACTGATCCTCGCCCTGCTTGACAGCTATCGTCTCGCCTTCTTGATTCTGGGCGTCATTCCGATTGTCGTCGGCGCCAAACTGCTACACTCCACCCTGAAACAAACGAAATAACTGTCGGAGAACATCATGGGCCCCATCAAAACCGCCATCGTCGGCAGCCTTCCGAAACCGGAATGGCTGTCCGACCCCGAACAGCTGCGCGCGCCGTGGCGCCAGGAAGGCAGTGCGCTGGCGGAAGGCCAGGACGACGCGGTGGCGTTGTGGCTGGCCGCGCAGGAACGCGCCGGGCTGGATATCGTCTGCGACGGTGAACAGCGCCGCCGGCACTACATCTGGGGCTTTATCGAACATCTCGGCAGCGTCGATTTCGAGAACCCGGCAAAGAAACAGAGCCGCGGCCAGCGATACTCGGAAGACACCGCGGCGCCGCGTGTTCTGGAGGAATGGAGCTGGGACGGCCCGGTTCTGCTGGACGCACTGCGTTTCTCCAAGGCGCGGACGAACAAACCGGTAAAGGTCACCCTGCCCGGCCCGATGACCGTGGCCGACAGTGTCTATGACGAGGTCGGCGGCCGGTCGGACGCGGATTTCGCCGCCGCCTATGCGACGCTTTTAAACAGGGAAGCCCGGGCGCTGTCGGCGGCGGGCGCCGACGTCATCCAGATCGACGAGCCCTGTTTCAATATCTATACCGACGAGGTGAAGGACTGGGGCATGGAGATGCTGGAACGCGCGTTCGAGGGCGTTTCCGCGAAGCGGGCGGTCCATATCTGCTACGGCTACGGCACCGAGGTCGTGCTCAAATGGAAGAACGCCAACACCGACTGGAGCCACTATAACGCCACCCTGCCGCTGATCGCCGACAGTTCCATCGATCAGATTTCGATCGAGACCGCGGCGTCGGGCGTGGATCTGTCCGTGCTCGACTGTCTGGACGGCAAGGACGTGATGGTCGGCGTCATCGACGTCGGCACGGAAGAGGTCGAATCCGCGCAAATCGTCGCCGACCGCATCCGACATGCCATGGAGCATGTCTCCGCGGAGCACCTGATCGCCTGCACCGATTGCGGCATGGTTCCCCGCAGCCGCCGGTCCGCCGAAGGCAAGATGAACGCGCTTGCCGCCGGCGCGGCGCTGGTCAACCGGGAGCTGGGGTCTTAGAGCGCGACCCGCGAACGCGGAATCGTACTGCCTGTCTCCCCCTCAGACCGCTTTCAGAAGATCGAAGGTCCGGTCCCAGGACTGCTCTGCCGCCGCCTTGTCGTAGGCCTCTCCATGACCTGGGAGCATGTAGCCGTGCTCGACCCCGCCCGGATAGAGGAAGATTTCCGCATCGTCCCGCGCGGAAAACGTTTCTCTGATCTCGTCGATAACCTCCAGCGACGCCGCGCGGTCGTTGTCGCCCCAGTGAAAGCTGAGCGGGCAATTCACATCCGCCATGACGTCGAGATGATTCTGAACGAAAGAACCGTGATACGAGATGCCCGCCTGGATACCGCATTTGGCCGCGGCAACGAAGGCGAACTGGCCGCCGTAGCAGAACCCCATGACGGCAACCTTGCCATTGCACTCTTCCCGCGCGCGGAGATCGCCGATCACGTCCGACAGATCGCCGAGGGCCTGGTCGAACGGGGTGCGATCCAGACGGGCGAAGGCGCGGGCGCGACCCTCTTCGTCGTGGCCGATGACGCCGGCATCCTCATCGCGCCAAAACGGATCGAGGACGACCGCGGCGTAGCCCTCGCCTGCCAGCCGCTCGGCGACCATGGCCATGTCATCGTTGACGCCGAAGATAGGAGGAACGACCACGACGCCGGTGGCGGGTCCGCCGCCAGGGAACGCCGCGATGCAGGGGATGTTTCCGCCGCCAGATGCGGCAACGTTGATTTCGGTTACAGCCATGGTTTCTCCCTTTCCTGTTTTTTCCGGCCAACCCTTTGCCGATGTCGGTCTTCTCATACTAGATGTCCCTTGCGCGTGCAAAGCAGCCAGCGCCGATGTGCATAAGAACCAAAAAAAACGGCGCCCCGAACAGGGCGCCGTTCTTCGCTTCGGATGAAACCGAAACTTACATGCTGAGCGGGCTGAAGCTCTGCGCCTGATTGGCGACCTTGCTGCGGTCGGCATCGGGCAGCGGGATCAGACCCTTGTCGGCCAGGTAACCATCCGGGCCCCAGGCTTTGTCCGCCGTGAACTCGGAGACGTATTCCTTGATGCCGGGAACGACGCCGACATGCGCGTTCTTGACGTAGAAGAACATCGACCGCGATACCGGATACTCGCCGGAGGCAATGCTGTCGAATTCAGGCGCGGTGCCGTTGACGACGCTGCCCTGGACCTTGTCGGCATTGGAGTCGAGGAACGAGAAGCCGAAGATGCCGAAGGCATCCGGGTTGGCGACCAGCTTCTGAATGATCAGAACGTCGTTTTCGCCGGCTTCGACGAAGGCGCCGTCTTCACGGATGCCGTGGCAGACCGCCTTGTACTTCCGCTTCTGGGATTTGCGGATCGATTTGATCGCGCTGAACTGCTTGCAGCCGCCTTCCATGGCCAGCTCGACGAAGGCGTCGCGCGTGCCGGAGGTCGGGGGCGGGCCCAGAACTTCGATTTTCTTGTTCGGCAGCGACGCGTCGATGTCGCTCCACATCTTGTAGGGGTTCGGTTTCAGTTCGGAACCGTCGGCATTCGCCGGCACGTCCTTGGCAAGCGCCAGGAACAGCTGTTTCAGAGTCAGCTTCATCTGCGGCGCGGATTTGGCGTTGGCAAGCACGATGCCGTCAAAGCCGATTTTCACTTCGGTGATCTTGCTGACGCCGTTTTTGGCGCAGAGTTCGACTTCGGACGCCTTGATGCGGCGCGAAGCATTGGTGATGTCCGGATGCTGGACGCCTACGCCGGCACAGAACAGTTTCAGACCGCCGCCAGAACCCGTGCTTTCGACGACCGGGGTCTTGAAGTTCGTGGTTTTGCCGAACTGTTCGGCGACCGTGGTCGAGAACGGGAAAACGGTGGACGATCCGACGATGCGGATCTGATCGCGCGCCTGCGCGGAAGCGGCCATCGCAACGGACGCCGCCGCGGCTAGGCCAAGAATTCGGGTGAGTGTCATAACGCCTCCAGTAAAGGGCTTGTGCAGAAGGCGAGACATCCATTGCCCGCCGGTCCGGCCGACGCCAATCGTCGACCTCCGCAACCTAGAAACCGGGTGCGACGGACATATGACGAATAAGTGACAGTTTTGTTACGCGGCGGACGTTTTCCGGCGTCTCTGACGCATCAGAAATACCGCGGAAAGGCCCAGAAAAGCAGCACTTGCGGGTGTCGGCATGGCAATGGAAGACGAAGGCAGGAAATTGGAGAAATCGTCGAATCCGTCGATCGCAAACAGCAGGCTGGGATCCGATATCATCGCATTGAGCATGTCCGTCTGCACCCCAGTCTGCCCGGCAATGGCCACCGCCGCCAAATTGACATCGGATGCCTGCAGTGCCTGCAGAACGGGCGACACGTACCCGGTATCCGGATCCGCCGACTCGAACCCCTGGCTGGAACCGCCATCGGTCAGCATGAAGATGTATCTGTTCGCCGTCGGGTCGCCGAAAGTCAGGAACTGGTCATACACGAACTGCAGGGCGTCCGTGGTGCGGGTATGGCCGGTCAGAAAATCAGAGTTCGCAATGCCGGATGTGAAATCCGACAGATCGGCCGGCTGCTGATCGCTGGAGGGATTCAGCGGACCGTCAGGGTGCGGATTCTCCGCGCCCGGCTACAGGCTGTGCAGTACCTTGACGCCGCGCCGGAGTCCGTTGCCGGCGATATTCTGAACGTACGAATAAGAGGAGCTCAGGCCGGCAAACGTCATGATGCCATAGGCGTTGCTGCCGTCCGCGCGGTGGGTCTGGTTGATGAAATTCTGCACCCAGCCGATCTGGGCATTCCAGTTGCTATAGGCCGGATCGTACAGCCCGCCGGACGAACCCAGCATGAACATGATTTCGTTCTGTACCGGCGCGGCCGACACAGGTGCGCTGGATACAAACAACGCGACCGCCGCCGCCATCAGGCTTTTTTTCATCGATTTTTTTCTACCCGGAAAGTTCACTAAGCAAGTGCGCCGGGTGTAGCACGATCCGCGGCGCCGCCTCAAACGAACACCCGGGATAGTTAAGACGTCCGTCAACCATACAGCCTCGAGGGAGCGGACCGCCTGCACGGCTTGCCCGATTTCCGTCCGGGCCGGTTTTCCCGGAAGATGTGGAAAAAATGGTGCCGCCTGCGTGACTCGAACACGCGACCCCCGCATTACGAATGCGATGCTCTACCAACTGAGCTAAGGCGGCGCCGGCGCGAATTTCGCTGTCGGAAATTCAGGGCGAGAAATAACGCCTAAACACCGGACAAACAAGCGAAAGAAGTATTAGCGCAGAGGCGGGTCCGAATTTTTATCGGTGGCCTCGACATCATCGGCATGTTCCAGCACGTCCTCGTGGAGGATCTCGTCTTCCAGCAGAAGCGGCGCCTCGGTGTCCGCCAGGCGCAGTCCCAGCGCTCGCGCGCGCGCCGGCGGCTCCCAGATCTGCGTGCCCAGCGCATTGCAGTCGCCGCAGACGGGCGACCAGTCGTCCCACGCGGCGGCGCAATCGCTGCAGATCCAGGCCGGATCGGGCGGCGCGGCGGATGCCCGCAGCAGCCACGAGCGGGCGTTTTCCGGATGTTCGCCGGACCGTTCCTCCAGGTCCGCCATCATGCGGCACACCCGCGCCGGCGGATCGTCGCCGGCCGCTTTTTCTAGATGGTTGCGGGCTTCGCCCCAAAGCTCGGCGTCGAGCGCGGCCTCGGCCAGGGCGATATGGCTTTCCGGGTGGTCGGGGTTGAACGACAGCAGTTTTTCGTAGCGCTTGACCTGCTTCAGCGGATCGCCGGTCTCGCCGATTTCACCATAGATCCGGGCCAATGACGGATGCGGCGTCCGTGCCCAGGCGTTGTGAATGATCCGCGATGCGGGGCGCGCCTTGCCGGTGCGCACCATGATATCGACAACACGCAGTACTGCCGGCAAAAAATCGGGGGCGAGGGTGTTGGCGCGGCGGGCGAAGCGCAGCGCATCGGACAGATCGCCGGCGGCCTCGGCGTCCGCACTGCAGCCCAGCAGCACCGTGGCGCGGCGGTCTCGGGCGACATCCGCACTCAGCGCCCTGCGTTTCACCGCTTCTTCCAGCGTCGCCAGCGCGGCGCGCCAACGGCCTTCCGCCACCTGCAGATCGAACATCGTGATCAGCACCCAGGGCGTCTTCGGCTGTAATTCGTAGGCACGTTCGGCGTATTGCAGGGCGGCCCGGCGGTCGTTGTTTCTCTGTGCCTGAATCAGCAGGCCGCGCACGCCGAGAAACGCGGTTTCAGGACGGTCGAGCATGTTGTTGAAATACCGCGCGGCGGCGGCTTCGTCGCCGTTCAGCTGCGCCGCCTGCGCCGACAGCAGCATGGTCAGCGGCGGCTCGTTCAGCAGAACATCGGCACGGCGTGCCTGGCGGTTGGCTTCTTCCGGGTCGCCGGCGGCGACCGCGACCATACCGTGGGTCAGCGCGCGATAGCCGCGTTCGCGGCGCGACGAGCGGTACCGTTCGCGGAGTTTCCCCGGCGTCTTGCCGACCGCCCGGACAATCCCGACGAGAAAGACCAGGATGGCCAGAACGATTGCCGCCGCCAGCACGAAGCGGCCGACGGACAGTTCGATCAGCCAGCCCTGCCATTCGATCGACACTGCGCCGGGCCTGTCGCTGAACCAGATCGCTGCGGCGATCACAACCGCCAGCGACAGGACCATATAGAAGGTAAAGCGGATCATGATCAGCCGGACGTCGCAAGCCCGTCGAGCACGATGCGGTCCAGCGCCGTGCGCGCCGCTTCCGCCGCGAGACGCGCACGCGCATCCTGCAGCCAGGCTTTCGATACGTCTGCCGCCTTTCCGTCCAGCTTGGACATCTCCGCCACCGCGACGGCGAGATCGCCCCGGTTGGCAGCGGTTTCGGCGCGGGCCACGATCGCATCCGCACCGCCGCCTTTTCCATCGACACGGCGAACGGTCACGAAACTGCGCAGCTTGGACACCGTGCGGTCCATCCAGCCGCCGTCGTCGGGGGTGCGCGTCGCCGCCACGATGGCGTCCACGGTACCGGGCAGGCGCGATAGCACCGACGCGCGCGACGGGATGCCAGCCATCGCCCGGGATTCCACCGTCGCGATGGCGGCGGCGACGGCCGCGTTATCTCCGGCGAGGTTTTTCAGTGTGGCGATCTCCGCTTCGAAGGGCGTCGCCCGGGCCAGCGCATCGCGCAGCCGACCGGCGGCCAGCGCCAGGGCATCGATTTTCCCGGAAGCCGTTGAGGCGCTCTGGAGTTCCGCAACGGCGGCTTCCAGCGCGGCGATCCGGGCCGTCCGCGCAGCCACCCCGGCATCCAGTTTCTGGCCGGCAGCGGCCTGACCGGACTGGGCGGCGATAGTGCCGGAAATTGATTTTTCGAGCGCGTCGAGGCGGGCCAGCAGCTCGGTGTCGACTGCCGGCGTTTCGGGCTGCGCTGCCGTCTTCAGCTCGCTGCGCAGATCCTCCAGCGCCTTTTCGCCGGTGCTCTGGCGGGCGGCGATGTCGTCGATCGCGCTCAGACGCGCCCGCGAATCTTCGAGATTTTTTCCGAGATCCGCAACCGCCGCTTTCAGCGTGTCGTTCTGGGTCCGAAGCGCGGTAAGTTCCGCCGTCACACGGTCGTCGGCAACCACGGTCGCCGGACGGCCGCCGCCGAGGCGGTCCTGAACGTATTGCGGCAGCTTGTCCCGCCATATGGGCAGAGTGAAATACCCTGCGATCGCCACGGCAAACACAACGACCAGCGTCCAGGCAACCGCCGGAGCGCGGGAGCGCGGCGGCGCGGTTGCCGGGGACAGGACCTTTTCGTCGGGATCCGACTGCGCCGTCTCGGGGGTGGCCGTCTCTGTCATGGAACTCTCTGGTGTTGGTTTTTCATCATCGTCGGATAGCGGCGGCGGATCATCCGATCCGGGCCGCGGCGCGTCCGCCCGCGCAGCAGCGCGCTCGATGGCTTTCTGGAGCGGCGCCAGATCGACGGGACCCGAGTCGTCCACGGGCTCGTTCCCGGACTCAGCCGGGGGCGGCGGCGGATCTTTGGCGAACGGGCTTTGCGGGATCAGGGAAGGCGTATGCGCCGCATCCTCCGCCGTCGCCGCATCGCCGCCGCTTGCCGCATCGACGGTCTGAAGCAACGCGTCGGATGTGGGCGATGCCGCCGTTCTTCTGACCTTCCAGTCCGCCGCCGGCAGTTCGGCGGCGACGGCTTCGGACAGGCAGATGGCTTCGAAATTCCGGCAATGGGCCGTCAGGCCGGCCGCCTCGACCAGGTCCGAAAAAACCTGCGCGGTGCGGGGCGAGAAAAACAGCACATAGTCGATCTCCTCGTTCCGGATGGCAGCGGCGGTCTCGGCGGTCAGAACGGGGGCGGGTTTGGCTTCGTACAGGGTACGCCTGACGATCTCGAACCCGTCGGCGGCCAGCGCGCCGGACAGATCGCCCGCGACCGTTTTCCCGGCAATGTGGAGCAACGGTCCGTCCGAAGGGTCCAACCGGCCGGCGACCAGCCGGGCGAGATCGGCACTGTCGCCGCCAGCGCTCTCAACCGTCGAAAACCCGTTGTCCCGCGCCAGGTCAGCGGTCGAATCCCCGACGGCGTAAACCGGAATGTCGCGCCGGTCCGAGACACGGGAAAAGGCGCGCACGCCGTTGCGGCTGGTAAACAGAACCGCCTGCGCCCGGGCGAGATCGGCGTCGATATCGGCGGGTTCGAATTCGGTCTGCATCATCGGCGCAAGGACCGGCGTGATGCCGCGCCTCGCGAGGGCAACCGCCACCGCCGCCGCGTCCTCCTGCGGCCGTGTAATCAGGGCACGGCGGCGGCGCTCACTGTTCATGGAAAAATCCCGGACCTGCCCTGCCGCGCAGTTCGTCGGCCGCGTCCCGTCCCATCGCCGCGGCGTCGGACGCGGGACCGCTTCGTTCGGTCTCCAGCAGTTCGGAGCCGTCGGGACGAACGATGGCCGCCCGAAACCGGAGTTCACTGCCATTGAGATCGCCATAGGCGGCAATCGGCGTCCGGCACGACCCGTCCAGCCCCGCCAGCAATTCGCGTTCGCCCGCCGCCTGCACCGCGGCATCCGGATCGTTCAGCGGCGCCAGCAGTTCGGCGGTGCGGTCGTCGTCCTGCCGCCGTTCGATCCCGACAATTCCCTGGCAGACGGCGGGCAGCATTTCGTCGACCGGCACCGGCGACGCAGGCACATCGTCGCGGCCCAGCCGGTTGAGCCCGGCGAGCGCCAGGAACGTGGCATCGACTTCGCCCGACGCCACCTTGCCGAGCCGCGTGTCGACGTTGCCGCGCAGCGGCACGACGGTGAGATCGGGCCTTTTGTGCAGCAGCATCGCCTTGCGCCTCAATGACGCGGTGCCGACCGTCGTACCGGCAGGCAGGTCCGCGATGGTGCGCGAGCCGGGCGCGATAAGGGCGTCGCGGGGATCGGCACGGGGCAACAGACAATCGATCAGCAGGCCGTCCGGGAACCAGGTCGGGACGTCCTTCATGGAATGCACCGCGATATCTATGGCGTCTTCCAGCAGCGCTTCCTCGATCTCCTTGGTGAACAATCCCTTGCCGCCGATATCCGACAGCAGACCCTGCTGCTGGCGGTCACCGGTGGTTCTGATGATTGTGATCGGCACGCCGTCGTCGCCCGCCAGATCCGGGTGGGCGTCCTGCAGGCGGCGTTTGACCTCGTTCGCCTGCCACAGAGCGAGCGGGCTGCCGCGCGTACCGATGCGTATTTGCGAAACCGTCATGGGCGCGAGTCTACTCGAATCTGCAGCGTCGTGGAATTAAAGCCGGTGCTGGAGTAAGTTGGCCGAAATCCGCCAACCGCAAGAGACGCCACGTTCTCATGATCGTTCTCGGCATCGAAACCAGCTGCGACGAAACCGCCGCCGCCATCGTCGGCGACGACCGCGCGATCCGCGCGAACATCGTGTATTCGCAGCTCGACGAGCACCGAGCGTTCGGCGGCGTGGTGCCGGAAATCGCGGCGCGCGCGCATCTGGAGGTTCTGGACGACGTCGTCCGTGCCGCGTTGTCCGATGCCGATATCGAACTGGCGGATATCGACGGGATCGCCGCCACCGGCGGCCCCGGCCTGATCGGCGGCGTGATCGTCGGCACCATGACGGCGAAGGCCATGGCGGCGGCGGCGGACAAGCCATATATCGCCGTCAATCACCTCGAAGGCCATGCGCTGACCGCGCGGCTGACCGACGATGTGGAGTTTCCCTATCTGCTGCTGCTGGTGTCCGGCGGGCACTGTCAGCTGCTGTCCGTGAAAGGACCGGGAGACTACGAACAGCTCGGCACCACGATGGACGACGCCGTCGGCGAGGCGTTCGACAAATCGGCCAAGATGATGGGGCTGGGGTTTCCCGGCGGCCCGGCGATCGAAGCGGCGGCTAAAGCCGGCGACGCGAAACGCTTCGACTTCCCGCGCCCGCTGAAAGGGCGGCCGGGCTGCGATTTTTCGTTTTCCGGGCTGAAGACGTCGGTGCGCCAGGCGATTCTGAAGACCGGCACGGATACGCTGACGGAGAAAGACGCGAACGACATCGCCGCGTCGTTTCAGGCCGCCGTGGCGGAAACGGTCGCCGACCGCTGCGCCAACGCCATCGCCGCGTTCGACGAGGCCCACCCGGACGGCAAAACGCTGGTGGTCGCCGGCGGCGTCGCCGCCAACACCGCGCTGCGGGAAAAACTGTCGGCGCTGTGCGCCCTGACCGGTTTCAAATTCGTCGCCCCGCCGCCGGCGCTGTGCACCGACAACGCCGCCATGATCGCCTGGGCGGGCATCGAACGCCTGCGATTGGGCCTGACCGACGAGATGGATTTCGCGCCAAGGCCACGCTGGCCGCTCGAGGAGCTGAAGACAGACGCCGCCTAACCCCGCCGAGCGACACACCGGAACCCAACCATATCGAGCCCGATATCGGGCGGGTTGCCGTGTTTGTATGCGGCGCGCGGTCAGTACGGGTTGTTGCCCCAGCCGCCGCCCCTGATGACGTACCAGTCCGGCCGGCCGGGAAACCGGCTGGTCGTCCATTCCCAGACATTGCCGGCCATGTCGTCGAGCCCGAAGAGCGACCGGCCGGCAGGATAGCTGCCGACCGGCGCCGTTGTGCGGTGGCCGTCGGTGGCATCGGGGGCGCAGCAACTGTCGGTGCCGTAATTGGCGCGGCGCATAGAGACAGGCCCGGTCTGGACAGGCGCCGTATTCCCCCATGCATAACGGCGGCCGTCGGTTCCCCGTGCCGCGAATTCCCATTCGGCTTCGTTCGGCAGGCGGGCGCCGGCCCACGCGCAATACGCGGCGGCATCTTTCCACGACACCTGCACGACGGGATGATCATCCCTGCCCGCAATCGACGAGGCCGGTCCGTGCGGGTGCCGCCAGTCGGCGCCTTTCACCGGACGCCATTTGCCGGTCCAGACGTATCCTTCGCCGGATTTTTCCGGATCGGTGACGTGTCCCGTGGCAGAAACGAATTTCCCGAAATCGCGGTTGGTGACCTCGGTCCTGTCCATCCAGAAAGGCGCGACCGTAACGGTGCGCGGCGCTTCGTTCGCATCGCCGACGGAATCACCCATCCGGAAGCTCCCTCCGGGCACAGACAGACTCTCTGCCGCCAGGCAGGCCGGAATCAGCAACCCCGTCGCAAACGTGAAACAGGCGGCCCATGCGCGCGGTTTGGTATTCAGCCGGTTCATCGTAAGATAGACATTACCCTGTTCGAACCACGATAGCCGGAGACATATCATGAGCAGCACCGAAGATTTCCGCGGACACGCGGTTGTGATGCACCCCGGAGACGGTCCCAGTTTCTGGCAGCCGATGCCGGCCAACGGCCATGCCGACCCGATGCTGTATCCCGGCAACACGAAATTCGGCGACGTGTCGATGGGCTACCAGACCATCGCGGTCGGCGGGCATGTGCGCGAACATTCCCACGCCGACCAGGTCGAGCTGCAAATCTGCTTCAAGGGCAAGGGCCATGTGATGGTCGACGGCGAACGCCACGACATCGTGCCGGGCTCGTCCTGTTTTCTGGGCTACGACGTCAAGCACGCGATCTATAACGACGGCGACGAAGACCTGGTGATGATGTGGGTGATCACGCCTGCGGGGCTGGAGGATTTCTTCGAAACCATCGGCAGGGAACGTCGCCCGGGCGACCCCGCGCCCGAACCGTTCGAGCGGCCGGCCGACGTGGTCGCGATCGAGCGGTCCATGGGCATGAACGACACCTGAGCCGAAAGGAAGACACCCTATGCCAAAAGTCGATATTGGCGATGCCGAGATTTTTTACGAGGAAAAGGGCGGGGGCGAACCGGTCATGTTCGTTCCGGGGCTCGGCGGAGGCGGCGCGATCTGGTTCAACCAGGTCGAAGCGCTGTCCGGCGACTATCGCACGATCGTCCACGACCATCGCGGCTGCGGACAAAGCACGTATTCGCCGATCGCATATTCGGTCGACCAGATGGCGTCGGATGCGATCAAGCTGATGGATGCGCTGGGAATCGAGAAGGCGCACTGGGTCGGTCATTCGACCGGCGGCGCCATGGGTCAGATCGTGGCCCAGGACTATCCGGACCGGCTGGCATCGCTGGTGCTCAGCGCGACATGGCCGGGTCAGGACGAATATTTCAACCGCGCCTTCGCGGCCCGCAAGGGCGTGCTGTCGCTTCTGGGCACGGTCGAATACGCGCGTCATTCGATTCTGACCCTGCTGCCGCCCTGGTACATCACCGAAAACCCGGACAAGATCGCCGACATGGAAAAATACCTCGCGGGTTCGGATCAGCCGGTAGAGATCATGGAAAGCCGGATCGATGCGATCTGCGCCTTCGACCGCCGCGACCGCATGGGCGACATCGACGTCCCCGCGCTGGTGATCGTCGCCGAAGACGACATGGTGACGCCCCGCTACCTGTCGGACCAGCTGGCCGAGGGCGTCGCCGGTGCGGAAAAAGTCATCCTGCCGACCGGTGGCCACTTTGTCCTCCACGTGCTGGTCGACGAGTACAACGCCGCCGTCGCCGATTTTATCAAACGTCACCCCATCGCCTGAGCCCGCGCCGATGAACGACCAACCGATACGGGAAGCCAATGCGTCGCTCCGCGCCATCTTCGCGACGCCCGTAATAGAATGCCCGCTGCCGAACGCAGATGCGCTGAACGCGGAGCTGAAACGCGTCATCCTTGAACGCGAAAAAGGCGACAAGGGCACCCAGCACAGCAATCTCGGCGGCTGGCAGTCGGGCTGGGATATGGCGCAGTGGGGCGGCGATGCGTTCGACGAAATCCAGCGCGCGGCGCATGCCGTCGCCTCGCAGGCGACTTGCGACCGCATGGGCAAACCGGTCCCGGTCAAATGGATCAGCAATGCCTGGGCCAACGTGAACCGCGACGGGCACGGGAACGAGTTTCACACCCATCCCGGCGCCTACTGGTCGGCGAGTTACTATGTCGACGACGGCGGCGCGGCGAGCGACCCGTCTTTGGGCGGCGAATTCGAAATCCAGGACCCGCGTGGCGTCGCCCCGGCGATGCTGGCGCCGGATCTCGCCTTCGCCATGCCGGGCGGCCAGTCCATCGGGGCCAGCGAACTGGTGCGGCCGCAACCGGGCCTGCTGCTGATGTTCCCGTCCTGGCTGTCGCATGCCGTGCGGCCCTATCGCGGCGACGGCGTCCGCATATCCATCGCCATCAACATGACGCCCGCGCCCTCCGGCGCGCCGGCCTGATCCGGGAATGAAGATAGCAATCGTCGGAGCCGGCGCCTGGGGCACAGCGCTGGCGATGGCCGCGCGGCGCGCAGGCTGCGATGTGCTGATCTGGGCGTTCGAGCCGGAGGTCGCGGACGGAATCGCGCAGGACAACGAAAACCGGCCGTACCTGCCCGGCGTAAAACTGGATCCGGCGATTCGCGCGACGAACGATCTGGGCGATGCCGCTGCTGCGGATATTGTTCTGCTCGCCGCCCCGGCGCAGCATCTGCGGCGCACCGTCGGCCCGCTCGCGGGTCAGCTTGCGCCGTCGACGCCGCTGGTCATCTGTTCGAAAGGCATCGAACAGAAAACGCTGTCCCTGATGAGCGAGGCCGTGTCGTCCCTGTTCGCCGCGAACCCGATCATGATTCTTTCGGGACCGACCTTCGCGTCGGACGTGGCGGCCGGATTGCCGACCGCGGTCACGCTGGCCGCCGACGATATCGACGCGGCGCAGCGGGTTGCAGACGGGCTCAGCTCCGAACGGTTCCGGCCTTATTCCGGAAACGACGTGATCGGCGCGCAGATCGGCGGCGCGATCAAGAACGTGCTGGCCATCGCCTGCGGCATCGCCGACGGCCGCGGCTTCGGCGACAACGCGCGGGCCGCGCTGATTACCCGCGGCCTGGCCGAGCTGACCCGGCTGTGCGTCGCCAAAGGCGGACGCGCCGAGACCATGATGGGCCTGTCCGGTATGGGAGATCTGGTACTGACCTGCACCGGCACGCAGTCCCGCAACTATTCGCTGGGCAGGGCGATCGGCGAGGGCCGCACACTGGCGGACATTCTGGACGAACGGAATTCCGTCGCCGAGGGCGTGTTCACCGCCAGTGCGGCAGTGGCGCTGGCCGAACAACTGGCCGTGGACATGCCGATCGCGACGGCCGTCGATGCGGTCCTGAACCGGGAAGCCGACATCGACGACGTGATCGGCGCGCTGCTGGCGCGGCCGCTGCGCGCGGAGGCGGGCTGACGCGCCGCTTAAACCGGCGCCGTCAAGGTACCAGCAGGGAAAGACGCCTTGGTCCGATAATTCGAGGGAGAAACGCAGATGCAGTACTGGCTTTTCAAATCCGAACCCGGCGCGTGGTCGTGGGACGATCAGGTGAAAAAGGGCGTCGAACACTGGGACGGCGTGCGCAACCACCAGGCCAACAACAACATGAAGGCGATGAAGAAAGGCGACAAAGGCTTCTTCTATCACTCGGTGAATGAGAAACAGATCGTCGGCATCGTCGAAATCGTGAAGGAGCATTACCCCGATCACACGGACGAATCGGGGCGCTTCGGCATGGTCGACGTCAAGGCAGTGGAACCGGTCAAGACGCCGGTGACGCTGGCGGATATCAAGGCGGAACCGAAACTGGCCGATCTGGCGCTGGTGAAACAGTCGCGCCTGTCGGTGGTGCCCGTCGGCAAGGACGAGTGGAAACTGTTGTGCAAAATGTGCGGCGTGAAACCCTGAGGCGGGCATGACAGGCCGCGTTTTTCTGTGCCGGCTCGACGATATCGCCGATCCCGGATCCAAGGGGTTTGAGAACATCGACGGTCAGGATCCGTTTTTCGTGGTCCGACGTGGCGGCCATGTGTTCGGCTACCGCAATTCCTGCCCGCATTACGGCGCACCGCTGGATTGGAAACCGGATGCCTTCCTGTCCTACGACAAAGACCGGATTCTGTGTTCGATGCATGGCGCGCTGTTCAGTATCGACGACGGGATATGCACGGAAGGTCCGTGCCCGGGCCGGTCATTGACCTCGATCAACGTAAGTATCGACGAAGGCGCGATATACCTGACCGAGAAGCCTTCGGAAGGATAAAGCCCGGATGCCTGCCCGGCGGGCCGCCTTGCCGAAAATGGCCGAAACAAACATAATTCCCGAAACCGGGCGCGAGAATGCGCCGTCTATAATTTCGAGGGAGACTCCGATGACCGAGAAACAGCTTTATCCGGTTCCCGCCGAGTGGGCGCAGCGCGCCCACGCCGATGCCGCGAAGTACGAGGAAATGTACCGGCAATCCATCGAAAAGCCCGAGGAATTCTGGGGCGAGCACGGTAAACGGATCGACTGGATCAAGCCTTACACGAAGGTCAAGGACGTCTCCTACGCGCATGACGATCTGCACATCCGCTGGTACTACGACGGTACGCTGAACGCATCGGCGAACTGCCTCGACCGGCATCTGGAAACCCGTGGCGACCAGACCGCCATCATCTGGGAAGGCGACGACCCGGCGGACTCCAAAACGCTGACCTACCGGGAACTGCACGAACAGGTCTGCAAATTCGCCAACGTGCTCAAGGCCAACGGCGTCAGGAAAGGCGACCGGGTCACCATCTACCTGCCGATGATTCCGGAAATCGCCGTCTCCGTCCTCGCCTGCGCCCGGGTGGGCGCCATTCATTCGGTCATTTTCGGCGGGTTCTCGCCGGATTCGATCGCCGGCCGCGTCCACGATTCCGATTCCAGCGTCATCATCACCGCCGACGAAGGCATTCGCGGCGGCCGGTCCATCCCGCTGAAAGGCAATGTCGATGAAGCCCTGACACAGTGCCCCACAATTCAGAAGTGCATCGTCGTGGAGCGGACGGGCAAAGATGTGGGTTGGGTAGACGGTCGCGATGTCTGGTACCACGAAGCGATGGCGTCCGCCTCCGCCGACTGCCCGCCCGAGGAAATGGACGCGGAGGACCCTCTGTTCATCCTCTATACGTCAGGCTCGACCGGAAAACCCAAAGGGGTGCTGCACACCACCGGCGGCTACATGGTGTATGCGTCGATGACCCACCAATACGTGTTCGACTATCACGACGGGGATATCTACTGGTGCACGGCCGATGTCGGATGGATCACAGGCCACAGCTATATC